>Ga0326728_10017308_pt1 | contig 14476 bp, 11 predicted proteins | sample MB3enrmetagenome_FD_207602 | JGI IMG/M metagenome (GOLD analysis project Ga0326728, IMG submission 207602) | Lab enriched peat soil microbial communities from McLean, Ithaca, NY, United States - MB31MN | ecosystem: Environmental > Terrestrial > Soil > Wetlands > Peat | place: USA: New York...
CCATCCAGCCCTCGCCGTAGCAATCGCTCTGCGCCAGCTTCGGATTGCGAACCAGGTTGTCGTTCACATCGGAGATGGTGCCTTCGATCGGCGAAACCACATCGACGCTGACGCCGTCGCGGAAGAACGTCGCAATCTTCTGGCCCTGGCGGACCCACTGTCCGCGCTGCGGCAGCTTCGCGCTCTCGATCTTGCCCATTAATTTCGCGGCAAAATCGTCGAGGCCGACGCGGACCAGGCTGGCGCTCTCGCTGAGCGCCCAGGTGTGGCCGGGATGATAGCGGAGGTTTTCGGGGAGCTTGAATCCGGCGACGAGGTTCGGAATCGCGCGGGGAGCTTTTGCGGACTTGGCCGCGACCATTGCGGGCTGCACGGCCACTGCTTTACGGCTGGAGAAGTAATCGATGAGCAGGAAAGTTGCGAAAGTGAAGAGAACCAGAAGGACTGTCATAACCCACCTTTTGTTCGAGGGCTCTTTCTTTTAAGGCCGCTCGCCACTCTTGCTTAAGGCATTCGCCGTGCCAAACTGGGGCAAGCTATCGCTCCGGGAATCGTGTTCAATTCAACCCTTGTGGATTCAGACGCTTGCGGGATGGCTGCTGAGAAACGTGGCATGCGCTCGTTGTGAACAACAACACGGCTTTGATGCGAAACACATCGGTGTTTTCGCGGCGAAGTCGCCGCAGCTCATTGAAAGTTGGCAGATATCCATGAAAAGCAATGACTTACAGGCAGCCACATTTGTTGTGGCGCTTTGCAACACGGCTAGCTGAGCAATGCAACGGAAAACAACGGTTATCGCGACGATCGGCCTCTACTGCCGAATACGCGCAGTTGCAGCCGCAGGGACATCGTTCACGCGGCAATTTCCGCATCAAGCCGGCTCGTACCTTTCACGCTTGCTTCAGCCATCTGTGTCGCGCGTTGGTTGCCCCCGGAGAGCCTCCTCAACTCATGCACGGAGAAGCAGAAGCCGAGACACAGGACCATGCCTGCAAGCAACCCCAGGAGCACGGAAAAGAAAATGGCAGGCTCCTCGGCCGGAGTTGTCTGAGATTGACCTTTGTCTGGCCGCGCAGCCTCGCCGAACGATGCCGACGGGACCTGTGCTTGCATGGGCGTCAACTCCGTCGGGTCCGCACCACTACCCGCCGTTGCTCCAGATCTCGCCGTCGAGGCATCAAGCGCTTCGCAGGGCTGCGGCGGATAGTTCGTAAGATACAAATAAACGTCTTCCGCTTCCTCCTCGCTCAAGTAATAAAAGACTGGCATCCTCCCGCGCAGCAATTGCGGCGGTGCGCCCATCAGGATCGGCGCTCCCTGCGTCACCTTGCGAACGAACTCCGCCGGAGTTGTGCGCAGCACCAGCGTCCGCAGTGGGGGAATCGCACCGGCAGACAACTGAGGCGGAGTGGGATTCGGTCCGGCTGCGCTGTGGCAGACATGACAAGTGGACTTCGCAATATGCTCGCCCACGCGTACTCGCTCTTCCCGCACCGCTAGCTGCTCGCTTTGCGCGCGTGGCACTCCAGTCAGCTGCCGCAAGTAAGCGATTAACGAATTTACTTCCCCTTCGCTCAAGTGTGGAAACGCCGGCATATCCTGCCCGCCATGATGAAGCCGGTCGAGCAGCATCGCCCTCGATTGCGCGGCCAGCTTCGCCGCGGCGGCGCGGCTCATCGTTATTCCAGACGCGCGCATCCGCTCCCTAATCACCAATTCCGACGTAGCTCGCACCGGGTTGATGAGGGAATTAATTTCCGGAGGTGCACCGGCGCCAGTTTCTCCATGGCAGCCTCGGCAGTTCATGCGGTAGAGATCGGAACCGTGCAATGTGACGGTCTTGTTCTGATCTTCAAACTGGCGCGGCAATGCCGTGAGCTGTCTGGAAAGCCCATCGTCCCCGCCCAGCTCTGGCGGCCCAAGACGCCCGGTCTTGTCCATGCTCGTTTCATCGAAGGAGCGCCGCAAATGCTGAAGCCAACTCTCTCCCACCACAGCCGTCGGTCGAAGATCCGCAGTTTTCACGGGCGCTGACGGCCGGGGCGAAGCGAGCCCCAGGTTCGTCATCGCGAACGTCGCTAGCACAAGCGCTGCGGCCCGCTTGCAAATGTTGAGAGACTTTCCATGCTCCTGCACGTCGGCACCTCGAATGTCCCCATCATGAGTGAGGCGGCCGACAGAGTTGTCATGTGGGAGTACTCTTCTTGTCTATTCCTGCCCTGATGCTTTTGACAATCAGGCGACAAAAAAGGCGGCGGGGTCGAAACCCGCCGCCCGAAGAAAAATTCAGACGTGCTGTTAGAAGTGGAATCCGATCTCAGCCGTCAGCGCTCGCGGTGTCACGTAATGCGTGCCGCTGAAGGTGGAGAGGAAATTGTAGAGCGCCAGCTTGTTGGCTATGTTGATCCCAGTGAGCGTGAGACTCCATTTGTAATGGTCGCCTTTGAACAGGTTGTCGTCGCCCACCGAAACGTCGAATAGATTGCGCGAAGCGATGCGCGGCGGATGTTTGTCGTCGTTCTCGGTGTTCGGCGCCGGCACCTGGATGAGATTGGAGCTGAACTGCGCTGCCGGGCAATTGTAAGGCAGAGGTGACGTCGGTGTTGCACGTACGCTGTTGCAGGAGAACCCGGCCTCGTACTCCTGATCGGCAGATAGTGGCACCCCGCCGACGTTGGAAGCGACGGTGCTGATGTATCCGCCGCCAGGCACGCCCGAGGCTGGAATCGACCCTGGGCAATCGTTGCCGTTCGTCGTACTTCCGAAGCACGGCGTTGCCCCCGCTACCAGTCCGCTGTCGTAACGCCAGTTGAAGCCGACCCATGGGCCGACTTTCCACGGCTGATACTGGAAGTGAGTGGTCTGATTGAAATGTTCATCATGATCGATGCGGAACGCCCCAACTGCGGTCGGAGTTGCGCCGGCTCCGCCGATCTGGGGAGTGAAGAACCGGGCTGCCACGCTGGAGAAAACCATGAGCGCGGAAAAGCCATGGAAGTTCGGCACGCTTACGCGGCCCGCATATCCGGGAATTTTCGAGTTGTGCCACTCAATGGGGAACGTGATCGGTGTGTTCCCGAGAACGCTGAAATCGTACCCGTTGTGCGTGTACTTCGTGATCCACTCGCCGGAAAACACCAGATAGCGCCCGAAAGCCTGTTCGAACCCGGCGTGGAATTCATTGCGAAAGCCGGGACTCAGTGGATTCCTTGCCAGCGAGGAACAGAGAAGAAGAGGGTTCAGGACAGCATTAGCGCATCCAATGCTCGAAAGCACCAGATTTTCATTGAAGGGAGATTCCAGAGTTCGAGCGTAGGAAACGCGCAGGATGGTGTTGGTTTTCTTGACGTTGTAAGCGATGCCGAGACGAGGTTCGGCTTGCCGCGCAATGGTGATCCCGTTGTAAAGGTCGCCGCGTATGCCCAGATTCAAAGACCAGTGTCCGACCGTGATCGCGTCCCGAACATAAAGAGCAAGCTCCTTCACGTCGGTGCGGCCATTGAAGGTATAGACACCGCTGCTCGAGGCCGGGCAGCCCTCAAGGGGAGATGGAGTCGGCCTGGTCAGGTCATAGCAAGCCAACAAAGGATTGAAAGCAGGGTAAAAAGGTGTGTTGGGCGCGTTCGGGTTATAAAACGGGCTGCTGGGATCGGCAACGTTAGGTTGGTAGATGCCGCTGCATTGCGACGGATCGGTGAAACCGGGGACGGGAACGAACCCGTTGCTTAGAGGCGTCGAATACGCGGTTATGCAGGGGGCGTTGAAAATTGGATCGACGATCCCGAGAGTGTCATTCTCTCTGAGAAACGTTTGTTCGTAGGTGACTCCAGCCTTGATCTGGTTGATCCCCTTGGCGTAGGAGACGTCGGATCGAAGCCCTGTATTGGTGAGCGTGCGGTTCTGACCCACCGACTGCCTCTGCAGACTCGGTGGCCCGAGATCCGCGAAAGGATCGCTGCTGGGGTAGTAGTTGTAGTCGTCGCGGCGCACGAATGCCCCCAGGGTGAAGACGGTGTTAGTGTCCACCACATAGGTCCACGCAGGCGCGATATTGAAGGACCCAATCTTCGAGCGTTGGTCGGTCGTGCCGACGGCAGGGCCTGTTGTAAAGCCGGTGGAATTGCCGAGGGGCACCACGCCGCCGTAGTTTTGAACCGTGGGAAGAACCCCGTTCAGCCCGCTCCACGGTGTCGCGTTCTGGGCGTCGAGCGAATTCGGCGTCTGAAACCAGCTCCGGCTGTAGCCCAGGTCCAGGCGAATCGAGTTGGCAGTTGAGAGCTGGTAGTCGATGCGGTCGAATACGTTTTCTTCGTTGCCTTTGTCGTGCGATACCGCAAATTCAGGCGGATCCAGGAAGCGGCCGCTGTTCAATCCGCCCAGGGAGATGAAGTTTCCCCATTTCTTCCCGCCGTAAGCGACATCGGCAGCCAGGTTGGAGGATCCGAAGGCGCCATAGGAAGCGCTCACGCTGCCATGGGGTGTAGTCTCCCCTTGGCCGGAGCGCGTTGTCGCCACAATCACAACGCTGGTCTTGCCTCCATACTCCGCCGGCGGCGCCCCGGAGATGACTTCCATGGACTGGATCGCATCGAGCGATAACTGGTTGGAAAAGACTTTGCTGTGCTGGTCAGTATCGGCCTGGTCATCGGTGACAATCGAATTTTCGGCGTGGTCGCCAAGCCCGTGGTAGAGACCATTGGAATCGGCTGCGATTCCCGGCGTCGAAAGAGTGACCAGCGAACTCAGCGATGACGACTGGCTCTCCAACGGAAGCTTGTCAAACAGGTTCTTGTCGATGTCGGAATGGAATGTCGGATCGTTCTCCACCAGATCTCCCGCAGACTCGACGGTAACCGTGGTGGAGGTACCGGATACTTGAAGATTGATCTTGACGTTGACGGGCACTGCCGACCGAGTCTCCACGTCCTGCGCGTAGGAAGCGAATCCTGCCGCCGTCACCGTCATGTGATACGGATTAAACGGCACATTCGTGAAACTGAAGTTCCCCTTATTGTCGGTCGTGATTCTTCGATCATAGCCGCTGACCGCATTGTGAATCTCAACGTTTGCGTTGGCGACTACGGCGCCCGAGGGATCGAGGACGGTGCCGCTGATCGATCCCGAACTTCCGCCCGACTGCGCCCTCGCATTCCCGCCACTTACCACCACAGCAACGGCCACAATAGCCGCAGCCAGACAGCTCCTATGAAACAAATGCATGATCTCCTCCAACGGGTTCTGAGGCGAGTTCGATCGCAGAACTTAAAGAACGAGGATCGAAGCTCGCGGGCCTTGGGAAAACACCTGGTGCGGGCGAGGAATCAGAACGCCGGTGGAGGACGAATGAACTGAGTGGTGGAGGGGCGGAATATCCCTGCGGATTCCGGAGCGGGACTTACAAGTACGGCGGCCACCATGACCGGCGTGATCGCCGGTGCTTGCATGCTCAGCCCCGCGTGCGCAGTCGAGCAGATGGAACAGACATGGTGCGATGCGGTTGAGCCCTCGGGATGGGCGTGCATAGCCTGTGCCATGCCCATCCCGCACACCAGCGCCATCGAGAGAATACACACCACTCTCGTAAACAGGCTCCGGTTTGCGGGCGTTCTTACCATATTATTCTTAGGATGCTGCTGGTTTTAACCGGTTGCTTTAGACGATTCTAACCTCAAACCGTTATCGACGCACACGATGGCGTTAACAAGGTCGTTTCGTGCCCTCTCGACTGGGGAAGGTTACCGTCCGGTCGGTTGGTCGGTTGGGGCGATTAGTATTTCGTAAATCATTGATTATTAAGCTGTTCTTTGTGTGAGTTCAATCACATCCCCGCGTGCTATTGGTCACAAACGGCGATGGCACCTCGGGTCGACACTGGAATTGGAGGCGGTCATGATGTTGGCCTACAAACTCGTTCGCCTGATCGAGAACAACTCCGAGGCGCTGGCCGCCACGTTGGTGCAGAAGGTACAAAGTTCCGAATTAGCCCGTTCCTATCGCAATGTTCCGCCGGAGGACCTCAAGGACAAGGTCGGCGGAATCTACAGCCATCTCGGCGAGTGGCTGCTGGGTAAAGACCTGACCTCCGACATCGAGCTGCGCTATGAGGACATCGGCGCCAAACGCGTTCACCAGGGTGTGCCCATTTGTGAGCTGATCTGGGTCATCATCCTGACGAAAGAGAACTTATGGGAATTCCTCAAGAAGGAATCTTCTCCCGAACGGCCCGTGGAAGCCTTCGGTGAACTGGAAATGTTGCAACTGCTCGATCAATTTTTTGATCGCGCCATTTACTACGCTTCTGTCGGATACGAGCGTGCCTTGGCGGCGCAGGCAGCGCCGCCCGCCGCAGGCACCTCGCGCTAAGACAGGGCAGCTAAAGGAAAATGATGTCCTGGCAGAATGATTACAAAAAGAAATTACGCACGCCGCAGGAAGCGCTGCTTTATGTGCAATCGGGCATGCGCGTTTACATCCAGCCCAATTGCGCCGAGCCGGAAACGCTGGTCGAAGCGCTGATGGAGCGTGGCCCGCTTGTGAGCGACGTAGAAATCGTTCACATGCTCACCATGGGCTCGGCCCCCTACGTTGCGCCCGAGTGGATCGGCCATTTCCGTCATAACGCCGTTTTCATCGGAGCCAATGTCCGCGACGCGATCAATGACGGCCGCGCCGACTATACCCCGATCTATCTGAGCGAAATCGAGGACCTTTTCGTCTCGGGCGCCATGCCGCTCGATGTCGCCCTGATTCAGGTCTCCCCGCCTGACGCCCACGGCTTCTGTAGCTATGGTGTGGGCGTGGATATCACCCTGACGGCTGCCAGTTGCGCTCGCTTCGTCATCGCGCAGGTGAACGATCAGATGCCGCGCACGTTTGGCGACAGTTTTATTCACATCAACGAGATTGATGTGCTGGTCGAGTCTTCGCGGCCGCTGCCGGAAATGAAGATGCCGGTGATTACCGAAACCCACAAGGCAATCGGCCGCAACGTCGCCAGCCTTATCAGCGACGGCGCCGTGATCCAGACCGGTATTGGTGGTATCCCCGATGCCGTGCTCTCCTTGCTCATGGATCGTAAGGATCTCGGCGTCCACAGCGAGATGGTCTCCGACGGCATCATTCCCCTGATCGAAGCCGGCGTCATTACCGGCGAGCTCAAGAACTTCAAGCCGCGCAAGATCATCGTCGGGTTTCTTCTCGGTACTAAGAAGATCTTCGATTTCGTGGACAACAACCCTATTTTCGAGTTTCACCCCACTGCCTATGTAAACGATCCGGGTTTGATCGCCCGCAATGACAACATGATTGCCATCAACTCCGCCCTGCAAGTGGACCTCACCGGTCAGGTCTGCTCCGACTCGATCGGGAGCACGTTCTATAGCGGCATTGGCGGACAAGTGGACTTTCTGCGGGGAGCCTCGCGCTCCCACGGCGGCAAACCGATCATCGCCCTATCTTCTACGGCCAAGAACGATACCATCTCGCGCATCGTGCCCATGCTCTCGCCCGGCGCGGGCGTGGTTACTTCGCGCGGTCTGGTGCGCTACGTCGTCACCGAATTCGGCGTCGCCTATCTACATGGCAAGACCATCCGCGAGCGCGCCAAAGCTTTGATCGAAATCGCGCATCCCAAGTTCCGTGAAGAGCTTTACGAGTATTGCGAACAAACTAAGTGGCTGCAGCGGCCAGAAACCGCTGCCGCCCTCTCGAGGTGAGTATGACTGCAGTCACCAAAGCTGGACCCGCCCGCGGCAACGTCCTTATCGATGCCGAGGAGTGCAAAGGCTGCGGGCTTTGCGTTGAATCCTGTCCTCCCGATTGTCTGGAATTGCTGCCCGGCCTGAACGCCTATGGCGTCCACCCGGCTCACTACAAAGGTGACGGCTGCACCGGTTGCGGCATCTGCTTCTATTGCTGCCCCGAGCCCGGCGCCATCACCGTCTACCGTCTTGCCCCTCCCGCCAAAACTTCCGCGCCGGCAAACGGACAACACAAAGTCGAAGGAGAAACCCATGCGGCAGCTCTGTAAGGGAAATGTTGCCATCGTCAAGGGCGCCATCCTCGCCGGATGCCGCTCCTATTTCGGATATCCCATCACTCCCGCCAGCGAAATCGCCGAAGCGGCAGCTCTCCTTCTGCCGCAGGTCGGCGGTACGTTTCTTCAGGCGGAGAGCGAAGTCGCCGCCATCAACATGGTGTACGGCGCAGCTGCCGCCGGGGCTCGTGTCATGACCGCATCCTCCGGCCCCGGCGTCAGCTTGATGCAGGAAGGCATCTCGTATTGCGCGGGCGCCGAACTGCCCTGCGTCATCGTCGATATCGTCCGCGGCGGCCCCGGCCTCGGCAACATTGCTCCCGAGCAGAGCGATTACTTCGCCATGGTCAAGGGCGGCGGCCACGGCTGTTACCGCAATTTTGTACTTGCGCCCGCGTCCGTACAGGAAATGGCCGATCTCACCATCCTCGCCTTCGAACTGGCAGACGAGTATCGCAATCCAGCCATCATCCTCGCCGATGGTTTCATCGGCCAGATGATGGAGCCGCTCGATTTGACCTATCGCGAAGCCAAGCTTTCCGACAAGCCGTGGGCGGTCATGGGCACCGCCGGAACCCGGCAGAACCTGATCAGTTCGATTTTCCTCGAGCCCGACGATCTCGAGAATCACATTCGCAAGCTCGAAGCCAAATACATCCGCGCCTCCCGGCTTGAAGCGCGTCACGAGACCTTCGAAACCGCCGACGCCGAGGTCTTGCTGATTGGCTATGGCATTACGGCGCGTGTACTGCGCTCGGCCGTCGAGATGGCCCGCCGGGAAGGCCTGAAGGCCGGCTTGTTCCGCCCCATCACGCTGTGGCCGTTCCCGAAGGAAGCTCTGCGCGCAGCGGCCAGCAAGGTCAGCAAGATTCTGGTCGTCGAGCTGAGCAACGGCCAGATGGTTGAAGATGTTCGCCTCAGTCTGGACGGCAAGGTTCCGGTCGAGTTCTACGGCCGCACCGGCGGCAACGTCCCAAGTGTTGAGGAAGTGCATTCGCAATTGATGCAGCGCGTCATGCAGATGGTGTAGCAGTTCACTTTGGGCGTTGAAGTATTGGGATTTAGGTATTTGCGTCTGGGTGTTTAGGCATTTGCATTTAGGTGTCTAGGCAACTGCGTTTAGGTATTTGGATTTGGGTGGCGCAGCGCTTTAGCGCTGCGGTTGTGAACTTTTCAATAGAGCGGCTTTAGCCGCTGAGGTACAAGATTCGAGACGGGGCTTCAGCCCCTGAGGTACGGAAACGACATGTCAACCAACGAAAATCTCGAAGCCAAAGCTTCCGAAATCCAGTCTGCGGGCTACGAAGTCTCGCACTCCAAATCGCCTGTGTTCTACAGCGCCTACGAGCGCAAGGCCGACCTGCAAAATCAAACTCACTACTGCCCCGGCTGCGGACACGGCGTCGCTCACAAGCTCATCGCCGAAGCCGTCGAAGAACTCGGCCTCAAGGATCGAACCGTCTTCGTCAGTCCCGTCGGCTGCTCCGTCTTCGCCTATTACTATCTCGATGTAGGCAATGTCCAACTCGCGCACGGCCGCGCCCCCGCCGGCGCCACCGGCATCAAGCGCACCCGTCCCGATAGCATCGTCATTTCCTATCAGGGTGACGGCGATCTCGCTGCCATCGGCACCGCCGAAATCATTCACGCCGCCAACCGCGGCGAGCACATCACCGTCTTCTTTATCAACAACGCGATTTACGGCATGACTGGCGGCCAAATGGCTCCCACCACGCTCGTCGGCCAGCGCAGCACTACATCGCCCTTCGGCCGCCGTCCCGTGAACGAAGGCTACCCTCTGCACATGGCCGAACTCATCGCCCAGCTCGAGGCCCCGGTCTATGTCGAGCGTGTCGCACTATCCGACAACAAGAACATCATGAAGGCGCGCAAGGCCGTCCGCAAAGCGCTCGAAATCCAGCGCGACGGCAAAGGCTTCTCCTTCGTCGAGATCCTTTCTCCCTGCCCCACCATCTGGGCCAAGGATCCCGTTGATGCCCGCAAGTGGATCGCCGACGTGATGATCCCCAACTTCCCGCTCAACGTTTTCAAAGACCATGTTCACGATCCGGTGAAGAACAACGAGGTCCCGCACCACACCGTGCCCGAACTGCTCGAAATCTCCGACAAGAAACAGCGCAATGTTTTTGGTTCGGCGGCAAGTTCCCACCTGGAAGGTGAAGACGCCACATTACATCCGCGCCGGACCCCGCAGCACCATTTCGAACAATTCCAGATCAAGATCGCCGGCTTCGGCGGACAAGGCGTCCTCCTCCTCGGCCAGTTGCTCACCGAGATGGGCATGATCGAAGGCCTGGAAGTCAGCTGGCTGCCCTCCTACGGTCCGGAGATGCGTTCCGGCAGCGCCCACTGCCACGTCTGCCTCTCCAAGCAGCGCATTGGCACGCCGCTCATCGCGCACCCCGACGTGCTCGTCGCCATGAATGAAGTCTCTCTGCGCAAGTTCGCGCCGCAAGTCGCCCCCGGAGGACTCATCCTCTATAACGCCGCCCGCCTGCCTGAGGATTTCCAGTTGCCGCAGGCCCGCGTCATCTGCATCCCGGCTTCCGAAATGGCCGACAAGCTCGGCTCGACCAAAGCGACCAACATCGTCATGATGGGCGCATTGCTGGAAGAAACCGAATGTCTGGCGTCCGCGACCGCCGAAGGAGTGCTGGAAACCAAAGTCAAGAAAGTAGAACTCAAAGAGATCAACAAAAAAGCCCTGGCCGCCGGCCGCGACTTTATCGACCACTACGTAAGAGTAGGCGCAGTAAGCCAGCCGGATGGGTTTGCATATTAGCGGATTTCAGTAGTAGCAGGCGGCCGAAAATCCTGCGTCGCACTTGATTTTGGGTGGCGCAGCGCTTCAGCGCTGCGATAACCGCATCCGCCTTGAACGCGGCTTCAGCCGCGCCGCCGTGGGACGCGCAACCCGAAGACTTGTCATCCTGAGCGGAGCAAGCCGATACGCGAAGCGGATCGACTTGCGGAGTCGAAGGACCCCTACTCACTCAAAATTCGCCGACCAAGCATCAGGGGAATTCTCTTGGTGCTCGTGCTAACGACAAAACCCAGCCCCTCCCCGGAACCAAAGCAATCACTATCTCCACGCCCCATTTCCTCCGACAATAGTCTCAGTACCGCCTGCGCCACTTCCGCGCCACTGCGCCGACTCGATCTTTACCAGCCTCGCTTCATCGCAAGGAAGCCAGGCTCACGTTCCGGGAGGTTCTATGTCAGGGCAAGTCATTCTTTACTTCGACGATCAAGCCGATGCTTTGCGTTTCGCCCTAGCCGCCGGTTCCGTCATGTCCGGAGACCGGGCGCCAGCCGCAACTGACTTGGCCGCCACGACTGCCTGCATCAACCGCATTCAGCTGGACGCCGGTGCTCCGGCCAAGCCCAAGAACCAGCCCGGCAACTAACTCCTTTGTTCGGAATACTTTGAGAAATTCTCCCCTTAAGAATCAAGACTTTGCGGGGAAGCTCCGACCGCGCTTTACATAAACTAAAGTAACTCCTTACAAATCAATAGCTTAGTAAATATAGTACAATTTCCTCTAAGTCTTTATTATTCAAAGACCTGGCGAAAAATTGCTCCTAAGCCCTTTATTTTCAAAGACCGCGTAGAGGGGTATAGTTTACCACTGAGTAACTAAGCTACCCGCGTTCAAACGCGTGCTTCTGCTCCAAATGGTGAACCGCTTCCGCCATCTCCTTGTCGAAGCGATCGCCTTGATCCAGTAGAGAAGGAAGCGCAGTTGCATAGCGTCGCGCCATGGTGAACAGGCCTTGTTTCGCGAGGCCAGCGGCCACGTCAGCCACGTGATCGGTCGTGGCTTCCAGATAGAGCGCGTCAGCCGCATCGCCGAGCCAAACGTCTCCACCGACCAGACGAGTCTGCCAGTAGACCTTGCGCTCGATCATGCGGGCAATCTCTTCGTCAGTAGCCTTGCCGAAAACCCACTTCTGCCGCCTGAAATCATAATGGCGGCTGGAAAAGTGCATGGGCACAAGTTTGGCCGACTTCTGAAACTCGATCTGCATGCGATCCACATCCTTGCGCAGGGCGTTGATGACCGGAGCTTCGGTGTCTTTAGCATCGAGCGAAGGCAGCACTTCCCGCAGCGTAACGGAGAGATTGACGGCAGCAAGCGCGTGCAGTCCGCCGGAGTTTTCCAGCGTAATTTCGCTGTGCAGGACGTCGAAATCCGCGCCGGAAGTGGCGTGGCGAAATGGCCAGTCAAACTTAAAGCTGAGCGGCAGTCCAGTGCGCGTGACGTAGACGGTTTTAGTTGGGGCAGTTTGTTCGGGGCTCATCTTTAGACTCTTTGATTCTCTGATTCCGTGATTCTGTGAAGATCCAGTTCAAGGTGTCGTACCTGTTTGCGAGAGGTATTTTAACCTGCCCGAGTCGCTATCAGAGTGAATGAAGGGTCAGTCGAGGTTCACGCTAGCGCAGAAGCGCAAGCTGCAGCAGATTGCGAACTGCGGCCGCAGTGAGAAGTCCGAACAACGAAGCTGTGACCAGCATGCGGAATCGCGTCTCCATGAGATCGGCGAATACGCCGGCGACGAAGACGAAGAGGAAAACCAGCATGGTGAGATGGAATCCGTGGCCGGGGAAATCGGGCGAGGCGAGGGCGAGACCGAACAAGAGCGCGGCAATGCCGAGCGGCGCCGAGTTGCCGAAGTAACGGGCGCGCTTCCAGGCGAGATATGCAACCAGAGCGACTGGCAACGCCAGGATGAGCGCGGGGCTTCCGGCCGCAACTGCCTGCAGAACGTGCGAATAGGAAGCGGACATTCCAAAAGCTGCAGTCTGCACGTCAACCCAGCGCGCGTGCGCCAGGCCCTGCCGGAAGGCGCCAAGGTGGAAGAAGTATGAGGCCAGCAGCAATGTCGCTGCGGCTGCGATTGCCGCACACCATATGACAATCACGGCGCGCGGCCGTATAGGAGCGACCCAAAACATAAGTGCCAGCGATACCGGTAGCAAGAGCGTGAGTGAAAACTGGTTCCCGACGATGAGCGCCATCGAAAGAGCTAGAAGAGCGATGCGGCGGGCGTTCCACAAGACGACTTCGCGGGGCGCGTAGAGCGTGTGGGCGACCGCAATCGCAGTGAAGACCGAGCCAAACGCGCCCCAAACGGCGCCCATCTCGCCAAGGTTTGGCGCACCAGCGACAGCCATGATCGTGGCCGGCGAAAAGCAATACAGCGTCAGCGCGACGTAACCGCCCGCGTTGCCGTAGAGACGGCGTGCGACGTACCAGATCGAGCCTCCCAGCATGACGCCGAAGAACAGATAAGGCACTGTCGCCCAGAGTTGCCCAAGCACGGATTCGCTGGGCAGAGCGGCCGGCTTGATCAGGTAAGGCGCGGCACAGGTCAGGTAGTAGAGGGGCGAGCGGTCTTGATCGTAGCCATCGCGGACGCGGATGTAGCCGTCGTGCGCGGCGGAAGGGATGCCAGTCGCCATTTCCGAGCGGAGGGTTTCGGGCGTGCCGGCGATGGATCCGGCGCGGAACTGCTCGAGGCCATGGTAGATGCAAAGGTCGTGATTGGAATCCGGGAGCGAACCGTGGAGAGTCTCAGCCCGGATGAGCCAAGCACACTGGAGCAGGTAGACGACCAGCAGACCGGCAGCGACGAACTGTGGCCAGCCGACGGAGTCGGGATCAAGAAAACCGCGGATCAGACGTATCAAGGGTCGACCGAGTGTTGTATCACGGCGAAGCGCCCGGCGGATACTGATTCTGCGGGTACATGGTCGTTTCCCAGTCCAACACCTCGGGAGTGCCAACACTCGCGGGCGGCCCGACGCGATTAGTTTTCCAGGATCACGTGGGCGAGCGCTTCGTCGGCGGTATGGGTAAGGGAAAGGGCAATATTGGCGGCTCCGAGGCGCGCGGCGATTTCAGCCGCTCGTCCGTGGAACTGCAACGTGGGACGCTGGCCTTTTGGGCGGACTACTTCGATATCGCGCCAGCGCACGCCGCGACTCCAGCCGGTGCCGAGCGCCTTCATGCCGGCTTCCTTGGCGGCGAAGCGTGCCGCATAGCTCTCGAAGCGGCTGGCCTTGGACTCGCAGTAGCGGATTTCGCCGTCGGTGAAAATGCGGCGGAGGAAACGCTCGCCAAAGCGCGCAACCGAGGCGCGGATGCGCGGGACTTCGGCGATGTCCACACCGGTGCCGATGATCATGCCGCTATTGTCATCGGGAGATGGGGTGTTGGCAATCTCTTGCCGCGGAGAGCTTCAGTTTAGGATAGGTGCCCGGCGATCGACCAGCAGCATTGGCGAGTGCGCCGCTTGGAGGCAAGTGGGTAGTTGGGTGAACTCGTCTCGGCCGCGCAGCCTGTCGGGGCACACATGGCGATTTACGCAGACGCGGCAGCTTGGCCTGCTAGCCTTGAGGCTGATGAAGGTACC
>Ga0326728_10017309_pt1 | contig 14476 bp, 20 predicted proteins | sample MB3enrmetagenome_FD_207602 | JGI IMG/M metagenome (GOLD analysis project Ga0326728, IMG submission 207602) | Lab enriched peat soil microbial communities from McLean, Ithaca, NY, United States - MB31MN | ecosystem: Environmental > Terrestrial > Soil > Wetlands > Peat | place: USA: New York...
CGCCAAGGACGTCATCAAGGCGATCCACGACAATGACGTAAAATATGTCGATCTGCGCTTCACCGATCCGCGCGGCAAGTGGCAACATTGCACTTTTGATCAGGCGCTGTTCGACGAGGAAGCCTTCGCTGACGGCCTGATGTTCGATGGCTCCTCGATCGCCGGCTGGCGCGCCATCAACGAATCCGACATGACGCTGATGCCCGACCCGTCGACGGCGGTCATGGACCCGTTCTTCGCCGCCGCGACCATGTCGATCGTCTGCGACATCCTCGATCCCGCCAGCGGCCAGCCCTACAACCGCGACCCGCGCGGCGTCGCCAAGAAGGCGGAAGCCTATCTGAAGGCGACCGGCGTCGGCGACACGGCCTATTTCGGCCCCGAGGCCGAGTTCTTCGTCTTCGACGACGTCCGCTTCAAGGCCGACCCCTACAACACCAACTTCGCCATCGATTCGACCGAGCTGCCGATCAATTCCGACACCGCCTACGAGGGCGGCAACCTCGGCCACCGCGTGCGCGCCAAGGGCGGCTATTTCCCGGTTCCGCCGGTTGATTCGGCGCAGGACATGCGCAGCGAGATGCTCACCGCAATGGCGCAGATGGGCGCGATCCCCGAGAAGCATCACCACGAGGTCGCCTCCGCCCAGCACGAGCTCGGCCTCAAGTTCAGCCCGCTGGTTTCGGCGGCCGACACGCTGCAGATCTACAAGTACTGCATCCACATGGTGGCGCAGAGCTACGGCAAGACGGCGACCTTCATGCCCAAGCCGGTCTACGGCGACAACGGCTCCGGCATGCACGTCCACCAGTCGATCTGGAAAGCGGGCAAGCCGGTGATGGCGGGCAACAAGTACTCCGACCTCAGCCAGGAGTGCCTGTGGTACATCGGCGGCGTCATCAAGCACGCCAAGGCGCTCAACGGCCTCACCAACCCGACGACCAACTCCTATAAGCGCCTGGTGCCGGGCTTCGAGGCGCCGGTGCTGCTCGCCTATTCGGCGCGCAACCGCTCGGCCGCCTGCCGCATTCCGTGGACGGCGAGCCCGAAGGGCAAGCGCGTCGAGGTGCGCTTCCCCGACCCGGCCGCCAATCCCTACCTCGCCTTCGCGGGCATGCTGCTGGCGGGCCTCGACGGCATCCTCAACCAGATCGATCCCGGCGCGGCGATCGACAAGGACCTCTACGACCTGCCGCCGAAGGAGCTGAAGAAGATCCCGACGGTGTGCGGCAGCCTGCGCGACGCGCTCGCCAACCTCGACAAGGACCGCGCCTTCCTCAAGGCGGGCGACGTGTTCAGCGACGACTTCATCGACAGCTACATCGAGCTGAAGATGGAGGAGGTCTATCGCTTCGAGATGGCGCCCCACCCGGTCGAGTTCGAGATGTACTATTCCTGCTGAGGCGACGCGCCTCGCAAGGAAGCGAAGGGCGGCCGCGAGGCCGCCCTTTTTCGTTGGCGCGGCGCTCGACATTGCGCGCGCTCCCCGAGGCCGCCGCGCCGCGACGAACTGCAGGCCGCGGCCGGATCCCCATTGACTTTCTATATTTCTGCATTTATGGAATTATAGAAGAAGCGACCATGCCGACCGTCGACCCCGACCAGATCGCCCGCTACGCCGACATGCTCGGCGCGCTCGGCGCCGAGGCGCGCCTGCGGATCGTCCGGCTGCTGCTGGAAGCTCACCCCGATGGGTTGGTGGTCGGCGAGATCGACGCCGAGCTCGGCATCCCGCCGTCGACGCTCTCCCACCATCTCGACAAGCTGAAGAACGAAGGCCTGGTCGCCGTCCGGCGCGAGGGCACGTTCCTTCGCTACACCGCGAAGACCGAGGCGCTGCGGGAGATCGTCGCCTTCCTGTTCGCCGAGTGCTGCACGCGCAACCAGGCGATCCGGCCCGAAACCATCACCTGCGCCCGCCCTTAGGAGGCTCACATGCCGGAATTCGACGTCAAGGAAATCGTTCGCTCGCGCTACGCGGAGGCGGCGCGCGCGGTCGGCGCGCCGCGCTCGTGCTGCGGCGGCGGGGCGGCGCGCGACGGCGCCAATCCGGTGACGTCGAATCTCTACGGCGACGACGAAAAGACGGCCGTGCCGGAGACGGCCCTCGTCGCCTCGCTCGGCTGCGGCAATCCGACCGCGCTCGCCGAGCTGAAGGAAGGCGAGACGGTGCTCGATCTCGGCTCCGGCGGCGGCGTCGACGTGCTGCTGTCGGCCAAGCGCGTCGGCCCGACCGGCAAGGCCTACGGCCTCGACATGACCGACGAGATGCTGGCGCTGGCGCGCGACAACCAGCGCCAGGCCGGCGCGGCCAACGTCGAGTTCCTCAAAGGCGAAATCGAGAACATCCCGCTGCCGGACGGCTCGGTCGACGTGATCGTCTCCAACTGCGTCATCAACCTCTCGGCCGACAAGGACCGCGCGTTGCGCGAAGCCTTCCGGGTCTTGAAGCCGGGCGGCCGCTTCGCCGTCTCCGACATCGTCACGCGCGGGACGATCCCCGAGGCCCTGCGCCGCGACGCGCTGGCCTGGGCCGGCTGCGTCGCCGGCGCGCTCGACGAAGCCGACTATCGCGCCAAGCTCGCCGCCGCCGGCTTCGAGGCGATCGGCGTCGAGCCGACGCGCGTCTATACGGCCGACGACGCGCGCGGGCTTCTCGCCGGCAAGGGCCTCGACGCCGACGCGATCGCGCCCGCGGTCGACGGCAAGGTGATGAGCGCGTTCGTGCGCGCCAGGAAGCCGCAATCGGCGGCGCCGGCCGGTTGCTGCGCGTCGTAACGGGCGGCTGGATGCGGCGCCGCGCCAACATCGCTTCGTGGAGGATCGTCATGTCGGAGAGGGAAGAAAGAACGACGCCTGCGGAAGCGGGCGCTGAAGCGGCGCGGCTGTTCGACGGCGGATGGCGCTGCGCGGAAAGCGTCGTCGCCGCATTGGCGCGTCGCCAAGGCCTCCCCCTCGACGACCTGACGGCGATGGCCACCGGGTTTTGCAGCGGCCTCAGCCGCACCGACGGCCTATGCGGCGCGGCGACCGGCGCCGTGATGGCGATCGGCCTCGCCAAGGGACGCCGCAGCGCCGCCGACTCCGCCGACGAGACCTACGCCGCCGTGCGATCGTTGCTCGCGGGATTCACGAGCGAGTTCGGATCCGTCTCCTGCCCGGAGCTGATCGGCTGCAGCGTCGCGACGCCAGAAGGCCAGAAGTCCTATCGCGAGCAGGGGCTGGTCAAGCGCTGCCGCGCCCTGACCCAACGGGCGGCGGAAATGGCGGCGGCGCTCATCGATCGCGAGCCCGCCGCCCCGGCGCGCGCTTCCTGAGGGAGAAACCATGTCCGTCGAGCCTCTGAACGTCCTGTTCCTCTGCACCGGCAATTCCGCCCGCTCGCTGATCGGCGAGAGCGTCCTGCGCAAGGACGGCGGCGGCCGCTTCCGCGCCTTTTCGGCGGGCAGCCACCCGAAAGGCGCGGTCAACCCGTTCGCGCTGAAGGTCCTCGCCGCCTACGGCTATCCGACCGACGGCTTGCGCTCGAAGAGCTGGGACGAGTTCGCCGCGCCGGGCGCGCCGACGATGGATTTCGTCTTCACCGTCTGCGATGACGCCGCCGGCGAAGCCTGCCCGATCTGGCCCGGCCAGCCGATGACCGCGCATTGGGGGATCGAGGACCCGGCCGCGGTCGAGGGGACGGACGTCGACAAGGAGCGCGCGTTCAACGCGGCGTTCCGCTTTCTGCGCAACCGCATCGCCGCCTTCGGCGCGTTGCCGCTGAAGAGCCTCGACGCGCTTTCGCTGAAGGCGAAGCTTCGCGACATTGGGCGTCTCGAAGGGGCGACGGTCGTCGCAAAGGGAGCGAAGCCGTGACGTCAATCGCGATCGTCGCGGCGCAGGCCGAGCCGCTGAGGCCAAGTGATCTTCCTCGTCTGGCGGAACTCCTCGACGCCGAAGGATTGCCGTCTAGAGATCTGGGCGATCCGGGCGTTCGGCTGTTCGCGTTTCGCGAGGGCGGCGCGGCGGTCGGCTATGCTGGGCTCGAAGTCTACGGAAAGGATGCGCTGCTGCGCTCGATCGTCGTCGACCCTGCGCGCCGGCGCGCCGGACTGGGGTGGGGCATCGTCGGAGCGACGCTGGCCGAGGCGCAAAAACTTGGCGCGACCCGCGCCTATTTGCTGACAACGTCCGCCAAACGCTATTTCGAGCGGCTCGGTTTCGCGACGATCGACCGCGGCTCGGCGCCAGCGACGATTCTCGCGACGCGACAAGCCGCCGGTCTCTGTCCATCGTCGGCGGCGTTGATGATGAAGGCGATCTCGGCGCCGGCTGAGCCCGCGAAGGTTGCGGTGCAACGATGACTGTCACTATCTATCACAACCCGGCCTGCGGCACGTCGCGCAACGTCTTGGCGATGATTCGACAGAGCGGCGAAGAGCCGGTCGTCGTCGAATACCTGAAGAATCCGCCGACCCGCGAGCGTTTGAAAGAGTTGATCGCGGCGATGGGAATCCCCGTCCGCGCGCTGCTGCGGGAGAAGGGCGCGCCCTATGCCGAACTGCGTCTCGGCGATCCGAAATGGTCCGACGAAGACCTCATCGATTTCATGATGGCGCATCCGATCCTGATCAACCGCCCGATCGTCGTCACGTCGAAGGGCGTCAAGCTCTGCCGCCCATCGGAGACCGTGCTCGACATTCTGCCGAATCCGAACATTGGCCGCTTCATCAAGGAAGATGGCGAAGTTGTTCTCCCTCGCGCGCGCGAATGAGACCGGGGCGAGCGGTCGCGCGGCGAACTCGCTCCGACGCGCCGAGAGATCGCGACACAGCCGGAACCGCAGCCTCGGCCTTCGTTTAGGTCTGCAAGGCGCAACCGCCCGCCTGTAACGAAAATGCATCCAGTTCGTTCAAGGACGCGTCCCCATCTTCGGAAAGGACGGTTTCGTTATGGATGAGCATGTGGGAGCAGGAAAAGATCAGTGTCTTGGCGACCGAGCAGGCGCCGCTTTTCGTTTCGCTCATTTCAACTCTCCTTCAGCCAGCTTCGAACATCTTCGGGTTTCGGCACGCCGCCAGCGTGGACAAGCTTGCCGTCAACTACGAGACCCGGCGTCGAGGCGACGCCGTACGTCGCGATCCGCGCGTAATCCGTCACCTTTTCGATCGTGACGGACACGCCGAGCTTGCGCGCCTCGGCCTCGACCATCTCGGCGGTCGCGGCGCAGCGTTTGCAGCCGGGGCCGAGCACCTTCACGTCTTTCACGGCAATACTCCTTCGCTTGTCAGATCAAGGCATTGAACAAGTAACCAACGGCCAGGATGCCGACGGTGACGACGCCGATGAACACGGCGATCAGCCGCAACGAAAGCACGCGGCGCAGCAGGACAGTCTCGGGCGCCGAAATCGCGGTGACCGCCATCATGAAGGCGAGCACGGTGCCGAGCGCGGCGCCCTTGCCAAGCAGCGCCTCGACGACAGGAATGATGCCGGCGGCGTTGGAATAGATCGGCACGGCGATGAGCACCACGGCCGGGACGGACCACCAGGCGCCGCGGCCCATGATGGAGGCCAGCAGCTCCGTCGGCACGTAGCCGTGAATGACGGCGCCGGCGCCGATTCCGAGGATCATCCACAGCCACACGCGGCCGACGATGTCGCGCATCGCATCCAGCCCCGCCCTGATCCGGTCGACGGGCGTCAAACTCTGCGCGGTCAGATCGACGGCAGCGGTGCGCAGGTCGCGCACCCATGGCTCCAGCCATCCCTCCAGATGAAGTTGACCGATCACCCAGCCGGAGACGATGGCCACAGCCAGACCGAACCCGAGATAGATCGTCGCCACCTTCCAGCCTACCAGAGCCAACAGCAGGCCCAGCGCCACCTCGTTGACCATCGGCGCGGAGATCAGGAAGGAGAAGGTCACGCCGAGCGGCACGCCGGCCGAGACGAAGCCGATGAACATCGGCACCGCCGAGCAGGAGCAAAACGGCGTGACGATGCCGAGCGCGGCGGCCGCGACATTGCCCGCGCCCTCGCGCCGGCCGGCAAGCATGGCGCGCGTTCGTTCGGCCGAGAAGAAGCTGCGCACCACGCCCATGCCGAACACGACGACGGTCAGCAGCAACAGCACCTTGGGGGTGTCGAGAGCAAAGAAGCTCAGGGCCTCGTGCAGGTGGGCGCCGGGCCTGACCGGTAGCCTGCCGACGAACCAGATGGAGAACGGCTCAAGCTGGCTATAGAGCACGACCCAGAGCACCAGCGCGGCCACAGTGGCGCCAATCCACAGTGCGGCGCCGGGCTGGCTTGGCCGAGCATTGGCGGCTAGCGGGGCGCTCATGCGGCGCTCTGCCGTCGTGTCTCCGGCAGGTCCAGCGCAGCGTCCACCAGCGCATTCACCTGCGCCGGCAGGCTCGAGCTTCGACGATACCGCACCCACTGCGCGTCTCTCCGGTCGGTGACCAGCCCGGCGAGCTTGAGAGCCGTCATGTGTCGCGACATGCGCGACTGGCTGACGCCGAGAGCGCTCATCAATTCGCAGACGCAGCGCTCGCGACCGTCGCGCAGCATCCGCATCGCCGCGAGCCGAGTCGGCTCCGCCAAGGCCGAAAGAGTGGTCACTGCATCCATGCGGGTCATATGCGCTTATGCGCATTGACTGTCAAGCGCATAGTCGTGCGAAATTGCGATCGCGAGGACGCGAGCCGCCGCGACGCGCGCTCGGCCGGCGAGCGAGCCGCCCGTGAACGTCGCGGCGGAGACTCGATCGCGTTGCGGCGCGCGGATGCGACGCCGTGTCGCATGCCATAGGGAGAATATACTATTGATCGAATATGCGATCGGTGTAATATCCACTCCGAGGCATAAGTCACCAACCGACGACAAGCCTTGTTTGCGAGGACCTTGCGATGAAGAGCATCGGATTTGTCGGCGCCGGACGCATCACCCGCATCATGATCGAAGGCTGGGCGCGCGCCGGCCGCCTGCCGGAACGGATCGTCGTCGCCGACCCCAATGACGCGGCCGTGAGCGCTGTCGCCGCCGCGTTCCCGTCTGTCGCCGTCGGCGCGGCGTCCGCGGCGGCGGCGCAAGACGTCGTGATCATGAGCCTGCACCCGCCCGCGATGGGCGAGGCGCTGCCGAAACTGGCGCCCTATCTCAAAGCGGACGCGATCGCGCTGTCGCTCGCCCCCAAGCTGCGTTTCGCCAAGCTGAGCGAGCTCCTGGGCGGCTTTACCCGGCTGGCGCGGCAAAACCCAAATGCGCCGTCGATCGTAAACCGGGGCTACAATCCGATCGCCTTCGCGCCCGACCTCGACGCCGCGGCGCGCGGCGCGTTGCTCGACCTCTTGAAGCCGCTCGGCGCGACGCCCGAGGTGGACGAACGGACGATCGAAGCCTACGCCGTGATCAGCGCCATGGGGCCGACCTACCTGTGGTTCCAGATGGCGCTTCTTCGGCGATTAGCGGCCGAGTTCGGCCTCGACGACCGCGCCGCGCGCGAAGCGGTGGCGGCGATGGCGCATGGCGCCGCGGCGACGCTGCTCGAATCCGACCTCGCTCCGGAACGGGTCATGGACTTGGTGCCGGTGAAACCGCTGGCGGCCGACGAGGAGACGATCGCCGAACTTTACCGTTCGCGTCTGAAGCCGCTTTACGCCAAACTCGCCGCCTGACCTGCTGCGAGCGACCATGTCCTTGAACGACGCTTGCTCCCGCCTCGCCGCCTTGTCCGATCCCTTGCGCCTGCGCATGATGGCGCTGATGCATCGGGAGGGCGAGCTGTGCGTCTGCGAGTTGACGCATGCGCTCGCCATTCCGCAGCCCAAAGCCTCCAAGCATCTGGCGATCCTGCGCGAGGCCGGCCTGGCGCGGATGCGGCGGGACGCGCAATGGGCGCTGTACTCCCTCGCCCCCGACGCCGATCCCTGGTTGGCCGCGGTGATGGCGGCGACGGCGCTGCAATTGGACGCCGATCCCGAGCTCGTCGAGGACCGGCGACGCTTGAACGGCATGAGCGGCAGGCCGGAGCGCGAGCGATCGGCGGCGACCGCGGCCTCGTGCTGCGCGATCCCTTCCTCCGCGTGAAGCCGACGCTCCTCAAGGGCGTCGCCGCGCCAGCTCCTCGCCGGCCAGCCGCGCGAGAGGCTCGAGATCGGTCTCGCTGGCGCCGTCGCGCGCCTGCACCGCCATGCCCTCGACGATCGCGGCGAGGAAGCGCGCCAGCGCGTCGACGTCGAGATCGGCGCGGAACTCGCCGCTCTCTTTCCCCCGCTCGAGGGCGGCGCGGAAACCCTCGAGGCCGCCAAGGCGCAATTCGCGCAAGTGATCGGCGATCGGCGCGTTTTCGCACGCGCAGGTCAGGATCGCGGCCGAGATCATGCAGCCGTGAGGACGGCCGGGCTGGGTGAAGAGGCGCGCGCGCTCCTCCAGGAGGCGTTCGAAGGCCGCGGACACGCTCGGCGCCTCGGCGAGCATCGTCGCCAGCGAGGCGCCGCTCGTCTTGCGATAGAGCGCCAGCGCCTCGCGGTAGAGCTCGGCCTTGGAGCGGAAGGCGGCGTAGAGGCTCTGCGGCGTGATTCCCATCGCCGCGGTGAGGTCGGCGATCGAGGCGCCTTCGTAGCCGAGCCGCCAGAAGGTCTCCATCGACGCCGCCAGCGCCGCGTCGCGATCGAAGCCGCGCGGCCGGCCGCGCGGTCGTGGCGCGAGGGCCACATTTTTCATAGCGATCACTGTTGAAATGACGCCTCCTCCGGTCTATTCAGGAGCGATCGATCATTAATAGGGGTTTTCGCCGTGTTCATCCAGTCCAATCTCGCCGCCCGGGTCGACGCGGTCGTGGACGACGCGCTCGCCGAAAAGCGCCTCGTCGGCGCGGTCGTGCTCATCGCGCGCGACGGCGCCCTCGCCTATCGCCGCGCCGCCGGATTGGCCGACCGCGAGGAAGGGCGCGCGATGCGGGAGGACGACGTCTTTCGCCTCGCCTCGGTGACCAAGCCGTTCGTCGCCGCGGCGGCGATGCGCCTCGTCGAACAAGGCGCGATCGCGCTTGACGACCCCGCGACGCGCTATTTGCCCGACTTTCGCCCGCGCCTCGCCTCGGGCGAGGCGCCGCCGCTCTCCATTCATCGCCTGCTCACCCACACCGCCGGGCTGGACTACGCCTTTCACCAAGGCGCCGACGGCCCTTATCATCGCCTCGGCGTTTCCGACGGACTCGATCAACCCGGCCTGTCGATCGAGGAGAATCTGCGCCGGCTGGCCGCCGCGCCGCTCCTTTTCGCGCCCGGCGCGGCCTGGCGCTATTCGCTGGCGATGGACGTGCTCGGCGCGATCCTCGCCAAGGCGTCGGGGCAGGCGCTGCCGGACCTGGCGCGGCGGCTCGTCCTCGACCCGCTCGGCCTCAGCGACAGCGGCTTCGCCGTTCCGCACGGCGCGCGGCTGGTCACGCCGTATCGCGACGGCGCGCCCGAGCCGATCCGCATGGGCGAAGAGTGCCTGGTTGCGATGCGCGAGGGGGTCGCGCGTTTCGCGCCGGGCCGCGCGCTCGATCCGGCCTCCTATCCTTCGGGCGGCGGCGGCATGGTCGGTTCGGCGCCGGACGTGCTGCGCTTTCTCGAGGCCATCCGCGCCGGCGGCGCGCCGATCTTGAGCCGGGCGACGGTCGAGCGCATGACCGCCGACCAGGTCGGAGCGCAGGCCGAGACGCAGGGGCCCGGCTGGGGCTTCGGCTATGGCTGGGCGGTGCTGGTCGACCCCGCCGCCGCCGCGACGCCGCAGTCGAAGGGAACCCTCCAATGGGGCGGCGTCTACGGTCACAGCTGGTTCGTCGACCCGGCGCGGGCGCTGACCGTCGTCGCGCTGACCAACACCGCCATCGAGGGCATGGCGGGCGCCTTCGTCACGCAACTGCGCGACGCGGTCTACGGCTGAGAGCGCGGGCGCGCCCGGCCCTACGCCGCGATCAGGCCCTTCATCGGCGCGACTCCCGGCGCACGAATTGTTGATCGGCGAACGCCGCGCGCGCTATTCTCGCGTCGCGAATGGTCATATTGCCGCGGGCGAACCCTTCCGAATCGTCAAGGGCAGCGTTCGCCTCGTCGGCGCAAACCGACTATATGTTTGATTTGGGGGCTTTGACGAGACGAGATTCGATGAGCCAGACGCGTCACATTCTGATCGTCGACGACGACGCCGACCTGCGCCAAGCGCTGAGCGAGCAGCTGGCGCTGCACCCCGAGTTCAAAGTGTCGGAGGCCGGCGAAGCGGCGGCCGCCCGCCAGATGATCGACGACGAGCCGCCCGATCTCGTCATCATGGACGTCGGCCTGCCCGACCTCGACGGGCGCGAAGCGGTGCGCGAAATGCGCGCCCGCGGCTTCAAGCGCCCGGTGATCATGCTCACCGCGCGCGATTCCGACGCCGACACGGTGATCGGCCTCGAATCCGGCGCCAACGACTATGTCGCCAAGCCGTTCCGTTTCGCGGTGCTGCTGGCGCGCATCCGCGTGCAATTGCGCCAGCACGAGGCGAGCGAGGACGCTGAGTTCCGGATCGGCCCCTATGTCTTCCGCCCCGCCACCAAGAACTTGGTCGACGCCAAGGGCGTCAAGCTGCGGCTGACCGAGAAGGAAGCGGCGATCCTGCGCTTCCTCCACCGCGCCGAGCGCCAGCCGGTGCCGCGCGAGACGCTGCTGCGCGACGTCTGGGGCTACAACGCCAACGTCACCACCCACACGCTCGAGACCCACATCTACCGTCTGCGGCAGAAGATCGAGGACGATCCCGCCGACGCCCGCCTTCTCGTCACCGACGCCGGAGGCTACAAGCTGCTCTCGTAAGGAGGGCGAATCGGAACCCGGCCGATGAGCCTGGAGAACGACGTCCGCAATCTCGGACGCACGCGCCCGTTCGATCTGCTGCCGCGCGACGCGCTGCAGCTCGTCGCCTTCTCCTGCGCCAGGAAGGCGCTGCGGGCGGGCGAGACGTTGTTCCGCGAAGGCGAGCGCGGCGACGCCGCCTATTTCGTGGTTTCGGGCGCGATTGTCCTCGCCGCGCGCGGCGTCGAGCGCCGCGCCGAGGCGGGCGCGTTGATCGGCGCGACGGCGCTGATCGCCGACCTGCCGCGCCGCGCCAGCGCGCGCGCCGTCGAGGATTCCGTCACGCTGCGCGTCCCCGCCGAAGCGTTCCGCCGCGTGCTGGCCGAATTCCCGCAGGCCGCCCAGAAGATCCGCGCCGCCGTCGCGGCGCGCGCGCGCGATTTCCTCGAGCGCCTCGAGGAAGTGCGCGCGCGCGAGTTCAAAGGCTGACCGCGGCGCGTCGACGAAAAGGCAGGAGGTCGCCATGAGCCGTTCGCCGCCGACCTCGCCGCTCGCCGCCGTCCGCGCGCCCAGCGCCGCCGACATCGACGCCCTCGCGCGCGCCGCCTTCGACCGGCTGCCCGCCACGTTCCGCCGCCTGTGCGATGGCCTGGTGATCCAGGTGGTCGACTTTCCCGACGACGAGACGCTCGACGAGATGGGCGCGGAAAGCGAGTTCGACCTGCTCGGGCTGTTCCGCGGCCAGGGCCTCGCCCATCGGCCCGCCGTCGCCGAGACCGGCGCGATGCCCAACATGATCTGGCTCTATCGCCGGCCGCTGCTCGATTTCTGGTGCGAGGGCGAAGACACGCTCGGCGCGGTGGTCGCGCACGTGCTGATCCACGAAATCGGCCACCATTTCGGGCTTTCCGACGACGACATGGCGGCGATCGAAGCCGCCGCGAGCTGAGGCGCGCGACGCCCGCCGACCCCGGCCCTTCACAAGGGCGTCACGCCGGTTATAGAGTATGGGCGTCGTCGGATTCGGGTGCGACGTTCCGATCGAAGGAGGTACGGAGCCCGTTTTGACAGTTCACGTCCAGGCGACGTCGCCGGACGCTTGTCCGGCTTTGGTGCTCAACGCGGACTTCCGTCCCTTGAGCTACTACCCTCTATCGATATGGAGCTGGCAGGACGCGATCAAGGCGGTGTTCCTCGACCGCGTCAACATCGTCTCCCAGTACGACACGCTGGTGCGCAGCCCGTCGTTCGTCATGCGGCTGCCGTCGGTGGTTTCGCTGAAGAGCTACGTCAGGCCTTCGCGCTTTCCCGCCTTCACCCGCTTCAACGTGTTCCTGCGCGACCGCTTCACCTGCCAGTATTGCGGCGGCCGCGAGGACCTCACCTTCGACCACGTCGTGCCGCGCTCGAAGGGCGGCGTCACCAGCTGGAAGAACGTCGTCGCCGCCTGCGCGGCCTGCAACCTGAAGAAGGCCGACCTGCTGCCCTCGGCGGCGCGCATGTGGCCCTCGCGCGCGCCCTATCAGCCGACCGTGCACGACCTGCACCGCAACGGCCGCCTGTTTCCGCCGGACTATCTCCACAGCTCGTGGATGGACTACCTTTACTGGGACAGCGAGCTGGAGCCGTGAGAGCCGCCGCCTGAATCGCCGCGCCGCCGCTCGCTCAGACCGCCTCGACCATCGAGACCCTGCACGCGCTGCGCGCCTTCGGCGTGCGCATCGCGCTCGACGACTTCGGCGCCGGCTATTCGAGCCTGAGCTACCTGCGCAGCTTTCCCTTCGACAAGATCAAGATCGACCGCTCCTTCGTCCAGGACCTCGCCGAGCGGCCCGACTGCACGGCGATCGTCGTGGCAATCTCCAACCTCGCCCGCAGCCTCGGCATCGCCACCACCGCCGAAGGCGTGGAGACGCGCGAGCAGCTGAAATTTCTCCGCTCGCAGGGGTGCGCCGAGGCGCAGGGCTTCCTGTTCAGCCCGGCGGCGCCCTGCGCCGACCTCGCCGCGATCGTCGGCAAGATTCAGCGACGGGCGATCGCCGAAGCGGCGTGACGCGCGCCGCCGCGGGATTACCGCGCGGCTTGCGGGTAGTCGGCGGAGAGGCTGGTCGCCTCCCAGCGGTCGAACTCGGCGAGCGTCGCCTTGTACTTGGCGCGAGCGAGGTCGAGGCCGAAGCGCCCGAGGACGAGATGGCGCGGCGGCGCCGGCGACTGCAGCGCGGCGATCACCGCTTCGGCGGCGCGCGCCGGATCGCCGGGCTGCGCGCCGCTGTAGCCGGCGATCTCGCGCCGCCGCCGGCCGGCGGTGGCTTCGTAGTCGGCGATCGCCGTCGCCGGCGTCTTCAGCGAGCGGCCCGCCCAGTCGGTGCGGAACGGGCCGGGCTCGACGATCATCACGTGGACGCCGAGCGGCTCGACCTCTTCGGCGAGCGACTCGGAAAGGCCGACCACCGCGAACTTGCTCGCGCAGTAATAACCGGCGCCCGGCCCGCCGCGCAGGCCGCCGACCGAGGCGACGTTGACGATCGCGCCGCGGCGGCGCGCGCGCATGCCCGGGAGCACGGCGCGGGTCAGCGCCGCGAGGCCGAAGAAATTGGTCTCGAACTGGGCGCGGATCGCCGCGTCCTCGCCCTCCTCGACCGCCGCGGCGTAGCCGTAGCCGGCGTTGTTGACCAGCACGTCGATGCGGCCGAACTCGCGCTCGACCTCGTCGACCACGACGGCGATGTCGGCGGGGTCGGCGACGTCGAGCTTCAGCGCCAGCGCCTGGCCCTCGCGCCCCGCGACGAGGTCGGCGATCGCGTCGAGGCGGCGCGCGGTCGCCGCGACGCGGAAGCCGCGGGCGAGCGCGGCCTTTACGAACTCGCGGCCGAAGCCGGTCGAGCAGCCGGTGACGAGCCACACCGGCGATTCAGTCAGGTCTTGCGCCATGCTGGTTTCTCCTCGCGCCGCGACGCGCCCCTCGCGCGCGGGCCTCGGCCGAAACGGCGGGCGAACGACGCGCCGGCTTCATCTGGGGCGGCCGTCAGGCGCCGACAATGGCGCTCGCGGAAATGTGGGAAGTAAAGGCATCGCGGGGCGGGGCTGTCATTGATGCCGGCGCGCGCGCCGCGGTCGCGCGTTGCCTCGGGCTGCTGCTCGCCGACCGTTTAATTGACGCCGAGCGGCGGCACGGCGTCCGATCGTAATCATTGCAACGGGGGCAGCGCCAACAATCGCGTCCCGTCTCAGCGCCCATTGTGCGCTTCTCTTCCAATCACGGCTTGTGTACCGCCGACCGGCGCAATCAGGTGAAAGCTTTGCGTACCTGTTGAAGTGCAATTCCGTACCGCTCGGCCCAATCTGAAGGCACAGAAAACTCTAATTGTAAGTGATGCACGCCCGGCTTCAGTTCTCCCGACAATAACTCCGTTAGGTAAGCTGGAATTTTTGCGACTTCGTCTAGCTGAGCCCCGACGACTCCTATAAGCACTCCCTGTATTTCTTCAAAGTCTGAAGGCAGTTGGGCAAATCGAACACACTCCTCCCATTCAAGCGCGCGCAGACAAGCTTCAGCAAAAAGTCCGCAGACTGGTAATTACTCACGTCGCTTCGGTCATGCGGCGATGGGGAGAGGCTTTCCGGCCAAGGTAAGTCGGATAGCTTCGAGGGCGCGGATGGCGCGTCGTCGC
>Ga0326728_10017314_pt1 | contig 14473 bp, 11 predicted proteins | sample MB3enrmetagenome_FD_207602 | JGI IMG/M metagenome (GOLD analysis project Ga0326728, IMG submission 207602) | Lab enriched peat soil microbial communities from McLean, Ithaca, NY, United States - MB31MN | ecosystem: Environmental > Terrestrial > Soil > Wetlands > Peat | place: USA: New York...
AAAATTCCATACACCGACCGCCATAAGGAAGTAGATGGCCCACTTCTGGCTGGTGGCGAATTCCTGGCCGCACTCGGAGCACTGCGCGTTCTTCAGCTTGATGAAGTCCCAGGCGTCCAGGGTTAGAAGCGTCAAGGGCACAACTTCCATGGCGGAGAAGCACGCCGCCAGGCCCATGTTGAGCGTCCCCTGGCCGGTGAAATACCAGTGATGGCCCGTACCAATGATCCCGGCGCTGAGGTAGAGGATGGCGTCGAGGTAAATCAGGCGCGTGGCGGTCTTGGTGCTGACCACGCCCATCTGGTGGAACATGATGGCCACCAGCACCGTGGCGAAGAGCTCGAAGAATCCTTCCACCCAAAGATGGATGATCCAGAAACGCCAGTTATCGATGACCGCGAAGTTGGTGTGGGGGCCGTAGAAGAGCGCGGGCACGTAAAAGACAGGAATGGCCACGGCGGTGTAAAGAAAGAGTGCGGATAGCTCGCGCTTGCCAGGACTCTTCATCGCGGGTTTCAAGGCCCGAAACATCAGATAAAGCCAGAAGACAAGGCCAGCCGCCAGCAGGAGCTGCCAGAACCGCCCGAGATCCAGGTATTCGGAACCCTGATGTCCGAACCAGAACCAGAGGCGCCCGAGCTTGTCGTTGATGCCCAGATACTCTCCGAAAAGGCTGCCAAAAACCACTACTGTTAGTGCGCCAAGAAGCGCGTAGACGCCAGCCTTTTGGCCATTGGGCTCAATGCCACCCACCCAAGGCGCCAGGAAAAGACCGCCCCCTACCCAGGCCGTTGCGATCCAGAAGATGGCGAGTTGGAGGTGCCAGGTGCGTGCCAGAGTGTAAGGCAGGAACCGAGCGATGTCGAAGCCGTAAAAACCTCCTGGCTCCACGCGGTAGTGGGCAATCGCGCCTCCCAGGAAGGATTGCGCCAAGAAGAGGAGCGCCACCACAGCAAAGAGCCACCCGGTGGCCCATTGGCTGGGCGTCAGCGTCAGCGGCGTGGGAGCGGAGTCCGTGATGTGGGCAGTGTCGCCCTCACCCTTCCAGCCCAGGTAGTCAAACTTGCCGACCATGAAGAGGATCAGGCCCAGACCTCCCAGGAGGGTGATGAGACTCAAGGCGCTCCAGACATATGCCTCGACGGAGGGCCGGTTGCCTACCAGGGGCTCATAAGGCCAGTTGTTCGTGTAGGAATAGTCCTTGCCTGGCCGGTTGGCCGACGCAGCCCAGGCGGCCCACGCGAAAAAGGCGGTCAGCGCTTTGAGCTCCGTGGGGTTCTTAATATAGCCGGCAGGCAGTCCAGGGGCAGCGCCCTTCTCGGTGAAGTAATCGCTCCATTCAGCCGTCTGGCTGCGAAAGGCCGCCACCTCCCCGGGAGTAAAGAAGAGCGTCCGCGAGGCCGGTTCGTAGCGGTTTTCCTTGAGAACCCTCCTCACCTCCGCGGACGCGACGATTTGCTCATCAGGAGAGAGCTGTGCGAAGGGTTTGCCATACTTCTCCACCGCGATCGTATCGCGAGTCACCTCGCTGAGTCTGTGCAGATACTCGGCGCTGTAGTCAGGACCTAGATAAGCCCCGTGACCCCAAAGGGTCCCGTGTTCCATGAGGCCGTATTTAAAGAAGACCTCCTGGCCTTTTTGGATATCGGCTCCTGTGAGCACTACATTTCCCGCCGCATCCGCGGCCTTGTCGGGAATGGGAGGAGCGTTCGTGTAGGTTAAGACGGTTACGAAAGATAGGACCGAGAAACCGCCAATCATCACAAGAATCGCCGAGTGTCGCCACCACGGAGAGAGAGCTGTAGCACTACCGGACGTGTCTACCATTTCATGCCCCCATTTAATTGTTAGCTAAAATTTCCATTTTCGATCCCTAGTACATCGCAGAGTTAGTTCCTTATAGTATTCCGCTTCCGTTGTCGGCGCCGGCGCCTTCGGGGATGGGCAGGGGACTCCTGATGACCTTCAGCCCCACTCCGCCCAAAACTGTAAAGGAAATAACGAGCGCGAAGCCCAAAGCGATCCACATTTTCTTGTAGGCCATGCTTAAACACATTTCAAAGGGAGATTTCGCTCCGGTCGCTGCCCAGGTATTTCGTATCGCGATGCATTATACCCGTGCTGCAGGCGGCCGCCTTGCGAAACTGACGAGTAGATTTATTGCGAACACGGTCACCGCCGTCATCTCCGCGACGGCCGAAATGGGAAGCCATGACCACGCGGAATGAAAGAAGCCCTGATACGCGAGAATCTCAGTACTTACGCGCAGCAAACACCCTGCGGTCAAAAGCAAGAGGGACGCCAACATAAGCTTGGTGCTGAAGAGCAACCTTCCGGCAAAGGCCGGAATAACCCGCTGGCCGATGGCAAATACCATGGTTGCCAAGAAACCGGCGGTCAACGCATGACGCGAAGCTCCCCAGATCCCCTGCGGTCTTATCACCGAGGCAGCCCACATACCCAACCCCGCCGCGACCAAAGCCCATATGTAAGCAATCCGAACAAAGGCCGGGAAGCTGCTATGCGCACCTCTGACTTTGGCAGGACGCTCTGGCAATTCGAACAGTCCGAGGGCATGAACGGCAAATGTCATTCCGGCGAGTAGAAAGATCGCGGCCACTCGCAGCCTGCTCGTGAATGCTGCCAGCACTCCCAGGGAATTCAGAGCAACTGCCAGCAAGAGCACGCGGTCCTTTATGGGCCCCAGTCCAAGAAAAGTGGGAAGCCACTTGGCACTGAACCCCCATACAAAGGGCACCAGAAACCCCCAGGTTTGGAGCACCAGAAAGCTCTGGTCGAAACTCGTCGGAACTTCGGGAGATGTGCCCGATCGGGCGAGAAACAAAGTCCCCCCGAGGTTGACAAGCAATGCGAGCAGCAGACCGATTGACCCGGCAATAACCACGAATATCCATTTCTCCAGTTTCTGTTTGCCCGAGCCCTGGGGGCAGTGGCCGGAAATGGTGCGAAAGAAATTCAGGAAGGCAGCCAGTTCCAGCGTCGCAGAAAGCGGAAGTAGCACGCGCCAGTGCCATTGATAAACATTGGTCAGCCAACGAAGGGTAACGCCTGAGGTCCACAGCCCCCAGCTGACCCATGCCGCCGACATTTCAAAAGGATGGGCGCGGCGCAGCTTGGGCAAGGAGTAAAAACCGATGCCCAGAATAAATGTTCCGATCCAACCGAAGATCTGGGCATGACCGTGCGCCTGAATCCAAGTTGGCAATACCGAGTTCGCCGCCCGGCTGCTGCTGATCGCCAGCAGGTTCCAGACCCCCAGGAATGTTCCCGGTAGCAACATGAAGAAAAGCCCGGTGCTGATGTAGAGCATCAATAGGCGCGCGAGCGTGTTCTCACGAGCCGCAGTGATCTCAGAGACCTCTGTCGGCGTCAGCGGCCGTTGGAACTCCCCTTCGGTTGGCGTCAGCAGTGCGGACATGGGTTTGAGCTCCTGTCAGGGTGCATTCTCGAGCGCAATCGCCCGGGGGAACAGAATGTTGTTCTCAAGGTGGATGTGCTGGTGCAGATCAGCCTCAAATTCCGCCAAAGTCTTGTAGAGGGTCTGATAGCTAACGCAAGCGTCGGGTGGAGCGATATAGCCATTGCTGGATGCCCGCAGGGCACGCAGTGAGTTGCCGGCGGAATCATGCTCATGCTCCATCATCGACACCGGATTTCGTACGGTACCGAAGGGCGCTGGCAGGATGGGCTCCTTCTGGATAACGGATTGCTCCATCCTTTCCATATACGGGAACAGGACCATCTCCTCTTTCTTCATGTGCGTGGTCAGTTCCTGAGCCAAGCCCTCGAAGATGGCGCGAAGTTCGAAAAGCTCACGATGGCGCTCGCCATGAACCGAACAAACCTTATCGAAGAGAGGGCCAAGGCGTGCAATCTCTTCGCGGGTGTACTTGTGGTGGGTGTTCTTGATGTGGGAGATCAAGTCACCTAATAGCTCTGCTTGCCAATTGCTGTCTTTCGGGGAGGCAGGTCCCGAAGACTGTGCCACTTCGAGCGCGTCCAGCACCTCGTCAACCGGGAGGCTGGCCGCGTGGCAAGCTTGTTCGAGTGTCTGCTTGCCGCCGCAGCAATAGTCGATTCCCAACTTTTCAAAGACTCTCGCGGCACCCGGCTTTTCCAGGGCCAATTCCCGTACCGTTTTTTCCGTCGTCACGTTCATCGCTTCCTCCTCGCGGGCCAAGGTCCTTGCCTTATGGCCCTGCTGATGTGTTGATGTTAGGGGAGCAATGACGGCTTGCCGATGACTTTTGTCACGGTTCTCTCAAATGGGTAGGTCACGGGGCGGGAGCTACTCTGTTGAGAGGTTTTCGTCTTCAAGAGCCTTCAAGTTGTAGATGAGGAGATTGCGCCCATCGATCTTCAGCATTCCTTCGGCCTGCAAGCGAGAGAGATTACGGGACACCAATTCGCGGACCGTGCCAATTTGTGCTGCCAACTCCTGGTTGGTGATGGGGAGAGTAATTTCCACACCCTCAGCGGTCCGCCTGGCGGACTTCTGAGCGAGTCGGAAGATATAGGAAGCAAGCCTGTGGCGAACAGTGGTGAATGACAGTTCTTCAATGATTTCCACCAAGCGCCGAAGGCGCGCGCCAACGACGCGCAAGACCTTGAGAGGAACCTGGGGATGAGCAAGGCAGAGCGCCTGAAAATCCTGCTTGCTCACAAAAAGCAGGGTGGCGTCTTCGGTCGCGGCTGCCGACGCTGGGTAGGCACCTCCATCGAAGACGGGAATCTCAGCGATGGAACTGCCCGGGCCATCAATGCTGAGTACTTGTTCGCGCCCGCTGGGAGAGCTCTTGTATATGCGGACGTTTCCGGACTCAACCACATAAAGTCCCGAGCAGGGTTCGCCTTCGCCAAATACCCTCTCGCCCGAGGAGTAATGGCGGGGAACCGTACGCTGGGTCAGGTAACTCAACTCGCTTTCCGTAAGCCCGGAGAAGATGGGAACCTTCGCCAGCGTGTGCCCCAGTTTATTCGTGGAGTCCGGCATGGCGAATATTGTACCAGAGCACCTCGGCCAATGAGAATTTGTGTTCACTTTTCCAGTTGGTCCCCTCTGGCAGCGCACCCGACCAACGAATGCGGCCGGAGGCGACATCACCTGCAAAGGCGGATTCGGAACGATAAACGCCCTTCAACGCCCGAATCCCGTTTGCCCCATGCCTGCCGAAGCCGGATGATGGGAAGGCGACTTCCCAGGCCGAATCTTAAGCGTAGATCACAACTGGCCTGCCAGCAGCAACTTGCGACAGATCGAGCGGGGCGTGGTAGTGCTGCTCAGATTGCGCCAGCTCTCTTGAGCCCACCGAAGAGGGCTACTGAAGGGCTGCGGGCGGGGGAGCGTAGACGCCGGGCTTACGGCTTGCGCTGGAATTCCGGCACGCCAAACTGCCACAGCAGGAAGCTCCACTCGTCGGCCAGCCTTTCCTGGTGCTGTTTCTCCGTGCCACCGATGCCGCCGTGGCCGCCCTGATACTCGACGCGCAGCAGCACCGGCTTGGCGCTCGCCGTCGCTGCCTGAAGCCGTGCGGTCATCTTCGCCATCTGCCACGGATCGACGCGGGGATCATTGTAGCCCGTTTCCAGCAGGACGGCCGGGTAAGCAGTCTGGTCTTTGACGTGGTGGTACGCGCTCATGGCATAGAGCGTCTTGAAGCCGTCCTTGGTCTTGGTGCTGCCAAACTCGGGAATGTTGGGCACGCCATTCGCTGTGGTTTCCATGCGCAGCATGTCGGAGCAGCCGACGACGTCGATAGCCGCGCCGAAGAGATCAGGCCTCTCCGTGATCGCCCGGCCAATGAGAATGCCGCCAGCGCTCCCGGCTTCGCCGGCCAGGTGCGCCGGGGAGGTATACTTGTTGTCGACCAGATACTGGGCGCAAGCGATAAAGTCGCGCCAAGTATTGGGCTTGGTGGCTTCCTTGCCCGCCAAGTGCCACTCCTCGCCATATTCTCCGCCGCCACGCACGTGGCACACCGCGTAAACCCCGCCTTTTTCGTACCACCCAAGCAGCATCGGATCGAAGAAAGGAGAGCTTGGATAGCCGTACGCGCCGTAACCGCCGAGCAGGGTAGGATTCGAACCATCCAGCTTCATCTTCTTCGGGTAAGTGATGGAAAGCGGCACCGATGTGCCATCGTAGCTTCGGACCTTAACCTCGACTGACTTAACATTGGTGGGGTCATCGTAGGGACCGGCGGGCTGGAGTTTCGTATCGGTCACCTGCTTCGTCTCAGGGTCATAGACGTAAATCTTGAAGGCCTTGGTCCAGGAGGTAAGAAAAAGCAACGCGCCCGGCAGACGGGGATCCGTGCCGACATACGCGCTACCCTTAAAAGGCAGGGCGACTTCTTCCACCTGGGGATGGGGACCGTACGGGACGCGCAGCACGCGGCCGATGCCACCGTCCAGCAGTTGCACATAGAGGGCATCCTGGGCGGGGTTTATTCCGGTAACGACTGCCGAGCTCGGCGGCACGACGGTCTCCGCCGAGGCCAGGTCAGGCTGCCGGGCATCGATGCGAATAACCTTGTAGCGCAGAGCATTCTTGTACATCAGCACATAGAGATCGTCACCGTGGACTTCGATGTCGCTGACGTCGTCGGAAAAATCGGCCACCTTGCGCCAGGCAGAATTGGTTTTGCCGAGGCCGGCGAGCGGCTCGATGTAAAACGCGCTATTGGGCGAGACCCCACTGTTGATCAACCCGACCGCGTAGTCCCAATTTGGTTGCGCCGCGACACCCGCAAAATAACGCGGGTCGACGCTGATCGAAGGTACCACCCCGTAACCGAACACCGCCGGGTCTTTCTCACCGTCCGTTCCTAAGACGTGCAGATAGGAGCGAACCTTCTGCTCAATCTCAGTGGCCGGCGCGCCAGGAGGCAGTTTTTGTAGCTTCCCGTAGACGAATGAGCGATTATCCGGTAGCCAGTTCGGGTTGGCACCCCAGGCGCGGGGGATCACATCCCCGGTCTCGCGTCCGGAAACGGCCTCGAAGACGTGCATTTCGGTGTCCCTCTCCGCTCCGCCCGGAGCGATGCCAACGGCCACGTACTTGCTATCTTGCGAGGAGGCGAAGTAGTGGATTGTGTTCTTACCTTTGCCCTGGCTCGGCGCCGCGAGCTTAATCTTTTCGGGATCGACCAAGAGCTTGTCCTGGCCGTTCAGCCCTTCGCGCAGGTAGAGTTTGTAAACGTCCTCTGTGGGAAGGCGCTTGTAGATGAGGTAAAGATCGCCGGGCAGCCGCTGCGCTTGGACTTGCGGGACTGTCTGGTCGAGCTTCCGGATGCGCGCCAGGAGTTGCGGGCGGCCGGGGATGCTCGCCAGTGCGGCCCGCGTGTGATCGTTTTGCGCCTTCATCCACGCTTGCACTTCCGGATTCTTGAGGTTTTCCATGTAGCGATAAGGGTCCACCACCTTGGTGCCGTAGTAGTCGTCGGTGACCGGTTTGACCGGCGCCACAGGCGGGGAAGATGGATTGGCCGACTGGCAACGCAGGTCTAATGAGTGCGCGCTCAACAGGAGCGCCAGGGAGGCGAATGCATAGAGCAATAGTCGCTTTGCGGTCATAATTAGCCCCTTGTTTATGGGATCTCCTACGTCCAAGACTTTACCAATGAGATTGGTGCGTGTCAAGGCGCCATGGAATCCCGCCCGCCGTAATGCACTGCGCCATTGGACGGCTAGGCGACTTCCCAGGCCGAATCCCGAGCGCGGATCGCAAATGTACTGGCAGCAGCGGCTTGTTGCGATTGAGCTGTCGGAACGAGGTTCCCTCGGCTGGTCGGTTGATTCCGTGTGGCCGACTACCCAGGATTTGGGGGCTCGCCGGGCGGGTAGGCCTGAACTCCCGTTAAGCGAAATGGCCTCTTTGCGCCGACTGGCCACGAGAGCCTTCAGTCCGACGCTTCACCTACAAAGGAAAGTGAAACTTCCGGGCCCCGGTCCCCGTATATGTCCATGACGAAGCGCTCCTTATTCACGGCTGGGACACCCCCCTCACGGTCTGTTGTGCGTGAGCCAGAAGCTGGTCATATTCTTCCTGGCGAAACCGAACAAAGCGGACCTGACCATCATGGGCCAGCTCATGGAAGCCGGAAAGGTAGCACCGGTCATCGACAAGCGTTACAGTTTGAGTGAGGTCCCTGAGGCGATCCGGTATCTGGAAGAAGGGCACGCTCGGGGAAAAGTAGTGATAACTTTGTAAAATATTATAATGGGATATTACTGATTCACTATTCCCTATGCCTGAACTCCCCGAAGTCGAAACCGTTTCCCAGGGCCTCCAGAGGCATGCTCTGGGCCGCCGCATCCTTGCCGTGGAGGTCCGCCATCCGGGCGTCATTGTTGGGTCGCCGGAGCAATTCGCAGCCGAGATTGAAGGGCGCGCCATCGTTTCAGTACAGCGCAAGGGCAAGGCGCTCGCCCTCGAGCTCAGCGCCGAAAACCAGCCGCCGCGTTATCTGCTGGTGCGCCTCGGCATGACCGGGCAATTCACCGTCTCCCCGCGCCAGACGCCACTCGAGCCGCACACACACGTCCTACTGGTGCTCGGCGAGCGCGAGGAGTTGCGCTTTCGCGATGTGCGGCGGTTCGGCAGGATACGCTCCTGCACGCGTGAAGAGCTGGAAGCCGCGTTCAGCCGACTGGGTCCGGACGCGCAGCAGGTGACCGAGGAGCAGTTCCTGAGCGCCATGCGCGCCCGCCGCGGCGCCATCAAGAGTTGGCTGATGAACCAGCAGTTGCTGGCCGGGCTCGGCAACATCTATGCGGATGAGTCGCTCTTTGTGGCCCGCATCCATCCCCTGGCCCAGCCTGGCCGGGTTTCCGCCCGGAAGGCCCGCCGCCTTTTCAAAGCGGTCAGGAAAGTCCTGGAGCACGCCGTGAAGCTCCAGGGCACCAGCTTCCGCGACTACGTTGACATCGAGGGCCGCCCCGGCAATTACGAGCCGCGCCTGCGCGTTTACCAGCGCACCGGCAAACCCTGCCGCCGTTGTGGCCGGCCGATCCGGCGCATCGTGATCGCGGGGCGCAGCAGCCACTTCTGCCCGCGGTGCCAGCCACGTCCCCGCCAGATCGCCAAGCAGAAGCATTAACCTGCCTATTTTCATATACATTCCGGGCTCAAGCGGATAACTACCTTTATTTTCATAGACATTCCCAGTTTCGTCGCACTTTTCCACAGCGGCCCTTTTTTTTCATAGACATTCCAGCATTGCTCGTTCAAAAGAAGAATTTTCTTCGCTGTGAGTTCCCCAGGGCACGGTCAATCCGCTGCGGCGGGAGATCTGAAGGCTGGTTCTTGTTGATTTTCGACTGAAAAACGTTAACCTGCCTATTCTCATATAGATTCCTGCCTTGAGAGGATAACTACCTTTATTTTCAAGCACATTCCCGCTTCCCGCCCACTTTTCCACAGCGGTCCTTTGTTTTCATAGACATTCCCGCATGGTTCGTTCAAAAAAAGAATTCTTTCTTTGCGGTGCAGTGGCGGCGATCAGTCAACAGTTCACGGTCAACGGTCCACAGTGAGAACTTGTGTGCAGACTGCTTCTCGTGATCGGACGAACTCACCGACAACAGCGCGAGGCCAGCCGCCCGACCGGCTCTTGTCCGTGCGAAAGCTCCGTACCTTTTCATACGCTACTAGTGTAGCCAATCGGATGGGGTTTGTCAAGTCTGAGCTTTCAAGGCCACTTTATCTCCCCCCCGACCCGTCCAGGTGCGGCGCGAACGGCCGTATACTCCACGCGCGTTTTCCAGGACCGGCTGAGACTACTTCTGCTATACTCCCACCTCTGTTAAGAACACGCGGACTGCCCGGTGATTGTTGTAGAGGCGGCTTTACGCCGACACTCACATGGGAATCAAGAAAGAAGATTGTCCACAAATCGACAAGAGAATCGACATCGTTCTAGGGGGGGATACGCAACGATATCGAGTCACTCAGGCCGCAAGGGTGGGGAAGGATCCTCTTCTGGCTGCGGGAGGCTGGCCTACTTGCCGTAGTTATCGGTGCGTTTGTGACGCTGCTAGGAATCACAGTAGCGTCCATTTATAGGGCGGTAGCGGATGTCAGGGAAGAGGCAACGTTTAGGGCCCAGACCAAAGACACGCTGACAACGATTCAGAGGGATATAGCCAGCATCCAATCGCAACTGGGACGGCGAGTACCAATTGCTCTCAAGCGGCTCATTTTCCCCCCGCCGGAAGGAGTCGAGGGCGCCAACCTAATAGGGAACTTGAGGCAAGCTGGTGCAGTTATCGACGCCGCGTTTCAAATCCAACTTCCCTGTGCTCCAGAACAGCTTGGACCGATTAGAGACACTCTTGAGACGCTGCGTTCCCAGCCCAAGCAGAGTGCCGATGTGCGCACGGTAGCCACTTCGGTCCTGATCCAGCTGGATGGTTACACACAGTTCAGTAAGGGGGTTGAGAGCGAAAAGTATCCAGTTGTGCAGCAACCTGTGGGGCCTTTTCTACCACCGCAGTCCAGCGGATTTTTGGGATTTACCATGTACTGTACCCACCCAACCGCCAGATTTCTACATGTGGAAAGTTCCGAGCTTGCGGATAGAGTTTACGTCGTTGATGTTAGCGTGATTGGATGCCAACAGGACTTGGATCACGTTATATGGATTCGTACTCATTTTAAGGACGCAACAGTGCGGTACCACGGCGGTCCGCTGCGATTAGCCGATGCGACCTTCGACAATTGCACATTTGACTTTGGGAACGAACCACAAAGTCAGCGGGCCCTAAACATCCTTCGCAAACTGGATGGCCGTCCCGCAGTCTTGCTCATTGAACCAACGCCGGATAAGCGGTCAGCGACACGCTAACATTTGAATATCCTTGCCCTCCGCAAGTTTTGCCGTCGGCCAACACACATTTAGCAAGCGTAGCGCGGGCCTGTTATGGAGGTCCGCGGCTTTGATCTTCAAATCCTCGGGCTCTCATTCGGCTGGCCAAAGCACACCATGAGGAAGCAAAGCGAGCGGAGGCGAGCCGCGTAGCGGCGGTCCCGCCGAAGCAGGATCGGCCCTGACGGGCCTGGGCAAGCGCGAGCGGCGCACAGATCGTCGTGTATGTATGCGCCCCGTTTTTGGTAGGGCAGCAGAACACCCCACGAGGTGGCGATCCCGCAGGCGCGGGATCGCTGGTACCGCCCTATTACTTCAACGTCTCGTTAATCTCGATATCACGCTTCAGTACGTCGGTCAGGAGCTCCGACAGATCAATGCCTTTCTCTTCGGCCTTACCGGAGAAGTATTCCCAGACGCTTCGCTCAATCGAAGCCGGCAAGAAGACCTTTGCGCCAGGCGGAATGTAATGGAGACCTCGGACTCCTTTGCTGAAGTCGATCTCTGACGGCATCCTTTCATCTTCGAATGCTTGGTCACTCATAGACTCTCCTCGTAGTGGCGAATCTCGTTCCGCGTGGCCTGGCGGGCCATGATAAGGCGGATCTTTGTCGTTGCAGGGTCGGACTCCGACCAGACGTAAACGATCGACAGCATCGCGCCGTTGCTTGCGCAGCCAACTGAGAACCAGCGCTCCTCGGCTTCGCTGTGCTCCAGGTCCGCAATGCTGAGGAGTCGAGGGTCGTTGAAGACCGTCGACGCGAGCTCGAACGACACGCCATGCTTACGCACGTTGGCGGCCGCCTTGAGCTCGTCCCATTCGAACTGAAACTGCCGGTCATTCAACCTAGGATATCCGCTTTCAAATCCCTTCTAACCAATAAGATACACCTGACCGCCTCCGGATGCAACCGGCGCGGGCGCGTTTTCGGTGGTCAGCGAGTGTGGAACAGACCTGCTTCCCGAAGTCTACGCGCCCCCGCTGAGGCTTCACAAGTGCCGCGCCAGGGCGACGGGCAACTGGTTGTCAACAAGAATCTTCACGACGCCTGGAGGACTGCGTGGTCAGTTTGATGTGCGGCGTATTCGATCGCGGCGATGATGTCTTCCCTCTCGAGCGACGGGTAATCCGTAAGAATTTCCTCGAAGCAAGCGCCCGCCGCCAAAAGGTCAAGGATGTCGGAGACACGAATGCGCAGGCCGCGAATGCACGGTCGACCGCCGCATTTCCCTTCTTCCACCGTGATGCGCTCCAGTCGCTCGTTATTCATACCTCCAAGATTACTTGCTTCGCCCGGGAATGGCAAGGGCGATGAAGCGGCCCACACACTGCCGAGATGCTTCGCGGAGTTTACCCTGAGCGAAGCGAATGGGCTCAGCATGGCAATGGCCGCACCAGGATTACGGGCAACTGGTCGTCGACAAGAAGCAAGGGTAGCGCGGACCTGTCGTTTAGGTCCGCGGCTTTCATCTTCAAATTCTCGGGCTCTCGTTCGGCTGGCCAAAGCACACCATGCGGGAGTAAAGGGAGCGGAGGCAAGCCGCGTAGCGGCGGGAGAATGTGGCCCATGGCGGCAGCCATGGGAAAAAGAGGCAGCACAAGAAACGAGTCCCGGCAGGGGCGACACAAATAATCGGCGGCGGAAAGCGACTCTGTCGCCCGCTGACGCGGGCTGAACTGTTAACAACTGCCGCTTCCCCACGGCTGCCGCCGTGGGCCATCCCGCAAGGCGGGACGGGCCCTAACGGGCCTGGGCAAGCGCGAGTAGCGCAGACGTGCCGTTCTTTGGCATGTCTGCGCGCCCACTCCCAGGGGCGCATACATTCCGACAACGGGCGTCGGAACGTATGCGTCACGCGCGATTCTCTTGCGGGGTTGGAAACACATCCGGCAGGGCGGCCCCGCCGATTCTGGTCTGTCCTGCCAGCGGCCAGCTACTTCTTCGGAGCGGGCTTCGTCTTAGTGGTTTTATTCTCTTCCCAGGGTGTCCACGTCTTGCCATCGACCGAGATATCGGACTTGCCAGTGGCGCTCATCAAATCGGCTGCGAGTGTAGAGGTACTCCTGGCCTGATACTCCTTTCCTCCGATAACCAACTTTCCCGCCTCGGTCCATGTGTCCCCACTAACGGTTGCCGCCCCTGAGAATCTGCTTCCGTCGTCAGCGTGGAACTCATCGGAAAAGTTCTTGTTCACCGGGTCGTACCCCATGATTTCAAGGGCATGCGTCTCTCCCGCAGGCCCCTTTTCCGTCCCCCGGCATTGCAGAAAGAACCCTCCTAAAATCATCTGACAGGTGGTCTCGCCAGTGGCCTTGCCACCGGCTCCTAACGGTCCGGGCTTGTATTCTCCTTCGTATGTCCAGTGGCCCACCCAGGCATGCAGCTTCTTGACCTCGGGGCCCGGCTTGGGGGCCGGTGCCTGTGCCTGCAACGCCGCGGCGAGGCAGACGACCAAAACGAGCAGCAGAACACTGATTCGTGCCATGGTTACCCTCCTTGAAATGAAGTTGTGATTCTCTTGCGGGACCGAGACCGTGGGGAAGAGGCGGGCAGTCAGCCCCTCGGCGGACCTTCGGAGCTTGAGGGGCGTGCGCAACGCAAGACGGGAGCAGACAGAGGCTGCCATTACGCCCTCCCTCTCGGCCTTGTTATTCAGCTAGGCTGATGCGCGAAATACTCTCACCCGCACGTTAGGGTGTCAAGCCCTAACCCTCGATAACGTGCGGGTAGGCAACGAGGAAGTAGGGGCGAGGCGCCGCCTCGCCCCTACAGGCGGCACGCTCTGGGTGAAACCGGATAGGGCGTAGGAGCCACGGTCCGGCAGCCGACGGACGCCCCTACGAGTCTTGCCCCCGGTCGTCAACGGACTAAGGTCAAGGCAAAACCGCCACGGAATTACCGAGGTGAAATGTGCCTAGGTGTGGTGCTGGGAGGCTCGCGCCTGGCGCAGAGCGAGGCTCTGCGCTTCGGCGGGGAGGGGACACTTGAGTTTTCCCCAACCGCCTGAGATTACTTCTGATATACTCCCACTTCTATTAAGGACTCGCGGATCGCGCGGTGATTGTTGTAGAGGCGGTTTTACGCCGCCACATGGTCCGTCAGGTGACGGATAAACTCGCCGCTACGATCGCAGGTGGCGAGGTAAACTCGCCGCTACTTCCTCTTTGAAGTGATTCCTATGCTTTTCAAAGCACTCAGCGCTGCCGTCTTCGGCATTGACGCCTATCCGGTTGAGGTCGAGGTGGATATTTCCGCCGGCCTGCCCAATTTCACCACCGTGGGTCTTCCCGACGCCGCGGTGCGCGAAAGCCGCGAGCGCATCAAATCCGCCATCAAGAATTGCGGTTTGGAGTTTCCTTTCCAGAACATCACGGTGAACCTCGCGCCAGCGGACGTGAAGAAGGAAGGCTCGGGGTTTGACCTGCCGATCGCACTGGGCATCCTGGGCACCACCGGCGTCCTTTTGAAAACCGACCTCAAGAACACCTTGTTTCTGGGTGAACTTTCGCTCGATGGCAGCCTTCGCCCCATCAAGGGTGCGCTCTCGATTGCCGCCATGGCGCGTCAGAAGGGTATTCAGCG
>Ga0326728_10017315_pt1 | contig 14473 bp, 12 predicted proteins | sample MB3enrmetagenome_FD_207602 | JGI IMG/M metagenome (GOLD analysis project Ga0326728, IMG submission 207602) | Lab enriched peat soil microbial communities from McLean, Ithaca, NY, United States - MB31MN | ecosystem: Environmental > Terrestrial > Soil > Wetlands > Peat | place: USA: New York...
ACAGGCTTGGAAGGCGCTATGCGAGCTGGACTGACAGCATTGGCGCGCTTCAGCATGCTGGCACCGCCAGAGTACACGATCTATGCGCTGAGCCGTGAGGATTGGAAAGCCCTTCGGCAACGGCACAAGATCAATGAGGTTCCGGCTCAGGATCCGGATGCCAGCGAGGTTGAAGTCTGGTGGTATCCGCCAGTGCTCTTCGCCGAAGATGGTATCGTTGATCCGTTGTCGCTCTACCTTTCTCTGAAGGAAGACCACGATGAGCGCACCGAAACTGCGCTAGAGGAGATGATGGAGAAATTCAAATGGTGAAGGGGTTGGAGGTCTTCCGGGAGCACTTCCGGAATTTTGCCAATCGCTATTCTCTCATCGGCGGCGCCGCGTGCGACATTGCCATGACCGGCGCCGGCCTCCCATTCAGGGCCACAAAGAATCTGGACATCGTGCTCTAAGTCGAGGCTTTGGATGCCGCGTTTGTCCGGGCATTCTGGGAATTCGTGCGCGCGGGCGGCTACGAGGTTCAGGAGAAGTCAACCGGCGAGAAACAGTTCTACCGATTCCAGAAGCCCGCGAACGCGGACAATCCTTTTATGCTGGAGTTGTTCTCGCGGCAATCCTAGCCGGATACGTGCTGCGGCACAATGAAAGAGGACGGGCACACGCGTGAACGGTAGTGAAAGGACATCGGCGAGCTGGAGGCTGGGCGATTTCCTCCGCTCCGATCTGCTCCCTTACCTCGCAGGCCTGATTCAGACTCTTCCATCCCTTCGGACCTTGTTCCCGCAAATATTCCAACTGCGAGTGGTGATTGACGCCAATATCGTTCAGGGCGAGTTGCGATGGCGTCTTAAGAGCCGGAGGAAGCCAGGCGCCCGTTCCGCATTACATGAGGTACTGGAGTGTGGTGTTTTGGTTGCGTATGCTCCCTATTTTCTAGAGAACGAAATACGGGAGCACGCCCCCCGGCTGGCGAGGGAGACGAAAACGTCGCTCGCGGATGTGTATCGTGAATGGAAAGATTTTCGCAAGTACATCTGTTTTTACACCGCACAAGTAAAAGCAAGAGTTGATGTGACCCGGACTGATCCGGACGACGTGGCCTACATCGACACCATGGAGGAGATCGCTGCGCGGGCAATCTACACGCGTGATCGGGATTTCCTGCGGACAACCACTCCCGTCATTCTTGTTGCCATCGATACCACGCTCCAGCGATACGCACGTGCAAGCTCAATACGGATCGGATTTGTTCTTGGGTCGTCGTTCTCGGTGGGATTCGGCCTTGAGGCGCTCCTCGTTCTCGGACGCCTGCTCGCAAGGCTATTTCAAGCGGCGAGACGTCTGTCGCCGGCAGCCCAGGCTCTGATCCTCGCTGGGATTGCGGCAGTCATCGCCCATCCAAAATCGCGAGCGAAATTGCTTCAGCTGTGGGATTCGCTGAACAAAAGCCTGAAGCCGGCGATGTGGGAAGTCCTCGTGGAAGCCATGTACCAATTTGCAGAAGCGATTTCGGCGGCAGAAGAGAGCCATCGAGCACTTCGGGAGATCTTGCCGCCGTCGAAGCGACATCCGTTGCTATTTCACGCGCGCTCGATATGCCTCGCTGCGCGAAAGCCCCTCAATTTGGATGAAATCGTTAAACGTGTCCTTGCGGACGGCTATCAGCCTCGTTCCCAAAGGCCGCACGCCTATCTGCTCCGCAAGCTGCGCTCTGACGAACGGTTCATAGAGACTGAAGGTGGCTGGGTCATCTACGGAACCGATGCCTAAGGTGAGGTTTTCATCGGTAGTCTGCTTGAGAGATGTTCTGCCCCTATTGAGGCTGCGATCATGACGTGGCGACTAAGATGTCGTCTGAGCACGTTATGCTGCAGGCGGTTGGTGCACCCATGGACGGGCAGTTGTTCGCTTTCCTTCAGAACAAGTGTCTGGCTTCAGCCGACACCGGCAATTCTGATGTTTCCTCAAGGCCGCATGGCCTGAACTTGGTCAGAGGGGCTGTATCTGGGGTTAGTTTTGGGGTGGTGTTTTGGCTAGATTTTCGGTAGCAACGCGCTTAAAGCACCGACCTTTGGGTTGTGATAGACGTAAGATACTTATTATAAATGAGTTAGATAGAGTGGTTGGAAGGTCCAAAGAGCTCTGCGAGATCCACTTGTTGAGTTGAATTCGTGCCTTGAAGTTTTTCATTTCTTGTAATTGTGCACTTTGGACGCACAATTGTAAAATATTATGAACTCAATGCGGTTTATGTATGGTAGACTACGTGCGTCATGAGTGCACATAGATTTTCGCGGCTAAACCGATTCCTGCTTGCCCTGCCAGAGGGATTCCTGGCAGACAGCGCTTGGCTTCAGGAGCAGGGCCTCTCGCGTTCGTCGATACGGGACTACGTGGACCGGGGGTGGCTCGAAAAAATAGTCTCCAGAGTTTATCGGCGCCCCAGGCAAGTTGCTAACGACCCGCTCCGTTGGGATGTCGTTGTCCTTTCACTTCAGCAGGTGATGCACAAAGACCTTCATGTGGGTGGTCGAACGGCAGTCGAACTCTCAGGTTACGCTCATTATCTGGAAGCTGGCGAAACCTCCACGGTATATCTGTATGGTCAGGGAGCGCCTTCCTGGCTGACGGCACTTCCATCTTCGGCTCGATTTGAACTCCGTCCGGATCGTCTATTTGCGAACTCTGGAACGGGGGTTGAGATGAGGCGCTTCGATCTGCGTTCCGGCGAGGCGTCCACCACCGTCAAGAACGCCGAACGGAAAAGCCCCTGGGAGTGGTCGTTGACAATGTCCGTTCCAGAGCGAGCGATCCTGGAGATGATGGATGAACTTCCTCAGCAGGAGAGCTTTCACCAGGTCGATGCTGTCATGGAAGGCATGGCCAATCTTCGTCCGCAATTGCTGGGAAGACTCCTGCAGGAATGCAAGAGCGTGAAAGTGAAGAGGCTCTTTCTCTGGTACGCAGATAGGCACAAGCACTCCTGGTTGAAGCATCTGGATAAGTCTGCGATCGATCTCGGCCGTGGAAAGCGTCAACTGGTTCCCGCAGGCCGCTTTGACGCCCGCTACCAGATCACGCTGCCAGCGGAATTGTTTGCAACAGGAGACGATCACGATGCCCAGTGAGGTTTTTGAAGCACAAGCCGCGCTACTGGTGCGCGCGCTACCGTACGTGGCGACAGAGACCTGCTTTGCCCTGAAGGGTGGCACGGCAATCAATCTCTTTGTCCGAAATCTCCCCCGGCTCTCCGTGGATATCGATTTGGTTTACCTGCCCATCGAGGATCGCGAAACCTCGCTTCTTGGAATCCGATCTGCGCTTGCGCGCATTGTCCAAAGCGTCCGCAAAGCGATGCCCGGCAGCGTTGTCACCGAGAATGCCGCCGCTGACGGAACCAGACTCGTAGTTCGTCAGCAGTCGGCGCAGATCAAGATTGAAGTCACTCCGGTCCTTCGAGGAACGGTTCATCCGGTTGATTTGAGAACTATGCATCCAGCCGCCGAAGAGCGATTTGGGTTTGCCGAAATTCAGGTGGTCTCGTTTTCCGATCTCTATGCCGGCAAGATGGTTGCGGCACTCGATCGTCAACATCCGCGGGACTTGTTTGACGTGCAATACCTGTTTCGAAATGAAGGCATCAACGACTCTCTCTTTCAGACTTTCCTCGCCTACATCCTCAGCCACAATCGCCCGGCGCACGAAGTCCTGCAGCCGCGATTGAAGGATATCCGGCAGGCATTCGAGCAAGAATTCATTGGCATGACCACCGATGAGACATCCCTCGACGCCCTGGTTGCTGCGCGAGAGCAACTCGTTTCGGAGATCCGCTCCCGCCTGGATGAGCGCTTTATGCGGTTCCTGCTCTCGTTTCATGAATTGAAACCTGACTGGGAGCTGCTCGGATTGCCAGGCGTCGGCAATCTTCCGGCAATCCGCTGGAAGCTGATGAATCTTGCTTTGCTACAAGCCAAACAACCGGATAAATACCGAGCGCTGATTCATGATCTTGGTGCGATGTTGAGGGGCACATCAAGGTCGTCGATGTGATTCCCGGGGATAATCGTAGGCTCGCCACAACCCCACTGAGTACGCATTCTGGAAATGCAACCGCGCCGGGCGAATTCGATGACTGATCTGGGCCGCACTCGACCCACTGTCTGCTCTTGATCAAAAAGGTCAGCCTGCCGAATGAAGATCCCGCAGGGTAGCTGTTTTGATCGCTTGGCTGAGATCGGCAACCAGATCCTCCTCATCTTCGATGCCTACCGAAATGCGGACCAGATCGGGTGGCAATTCGCGCTGCGACAAGACTTCAGCAGGGACACTGGCGTGGGACATGGTACCAGGCATCCCGATCGAAGAACTGACGCTGCCGAAGCTGACGGTAATGTGAAAGAGCTTCGTCGATTCCGCGATCGCTCGGGAGAATTCAACCGAACCCGTCGTAAAGCTCATGACCGAGCCAGGTCCGCTCGCCTGCCGCTGATGTAGTTCATAGCCGTCGCAATCGGCGAGTCCAGGATAGTAGACCTTGGCGATTTCCTTCCGGGCTGTCAGCCATTTCGCCACGGCAAGAGCATTCTTCTGCTGACAGTCGATCCGCAGCTTGAGCGTCTTCAGGCCGCGCAGAAGCAGGAAGCTATCGAAGGGTGCGAGCGCCGCGCCTTCAGCGTTATAAATGAAACGAATCTGCTGGGCCAACTTCTCGTCTTTCACGATCACAGCACCGGCGGTGACGTCGTGATGCCCGCCGAGGAATTTCGTCCCGGAGTGAATGACGATGTCGGCGCCGAGATCGAGCGGATTTTGTAAATAAGGCGACATGGCGCTGTTATCGACCGAAAGAAGGGCACCGCGCGCATGAGCGACTTCCGCGGCGCGATTGAGATCGATGACACGAAAGAGCGGATTGGTTGGCGACTCTAGATGAACCAGTTTTGTGGCCGGTGTCAGATGCCGCGCAAAGCTCTCTAGATCGCGTGCATCGGCGTAACGAACGCGGATACCCGTGCGGTCGAGAACCTTCGAAAACAGGCGGCAGGTTCCGCCGTAGAGATCGACGTCGGCGAGGATCTCGTCGCCAGCGCGCAATAAACGCGCGACTGCGCTGATGGCCGCCATGCCGCTCGAAAAGCAGTAGGCGTGCGCTCCATTCTCGAGTATGGCCAACTGCCTTTCCAGCACTGCTCGCGTAGGATTGCCGCTTCGCGAGTAGTCGTACTCGCCAAAGGCGTCGACCCGCTCCTGCTCGAAGGTCGCCGTTTGGTAGATCGGCGTAGCGATCGGCCGATAGGGGTCGCCGGGCGCAGATTCAAAGTTAACCAGCCGACTAGCGAATTTCATCGTCGTTTCCTTCCGTCTGGCCCAAGGTTAGTGCCACAGTGATGGCTTGGTCGAGGTCCGCGATCAGGTCCTCGGGATCCTCAAGCCCAACCGAGATGCGAATCAATCCATCCGTAATGCCGAGCGCTTGACGCACTTCGGGGTCCACGTCGGCGTGTGTGGTGGTGGAGGGATGCGTGACCAGGGTTTCCAGCCCGCCCAAGCTCTCAGCGAGCGAACAAAGCTGCAAATGGTTCAGAACGTTTTTTGTCGTTTCAAGGTCGGCTTTCAACTCGAAGGCAATAATACCGCCGGCGCCGCGCTGCTGCTTATCGGCCAAAGCCTTCTGCGGAAAGGAATCCAGGCCTGGATAGAGGACGTACTTGACGGCCGGATGCTGTTCGAGCCATTGGGCAATGCGCAGTGCACCTTCGCAATGCAGCCGCAGGCGAGCGGGTAAAGTCTTCATGCCTTGCAACGTGAGCCAGGCCTCGAAAGGCGCTTGAATCGTGCCCAGCGTCTTGCGAATCAGACACAGACGTTCCAGCAGTTTCTCGTCGTGAGCGGCAATGGAACCGCCAACGGTGGCATTATGGCCGTCGATGTACTTGGTCGTAGAGAGGATCGAAATGTCCGCGCCGAGTTCGAATGGCCGCTGCAGAACAGGTGTCAGAAATGTGTTATCGATAGCCAGCAATATCGAATGCTGTTTGGCGATGCGCGCAATGGCCTCAATGTCTGTGAGTTTCAGCGTCGGGTTGCCGGGGCTTTCGATCAGGATGATGCGCGTTGCAGGTGTTATCGCCGCTTCCACATTGACGGGATCGGAGGTGTCGACAAAGGAGCCCCTGACGTCGAGATGATCGAGCACTTCGCGGAAGAGACGAATTGTTCCGCCATAAACGACGTCGGAGAGAATGACGTGATCTCCCGATTTGAGAACGGAAAACAGCAGCGTAGTAATCGCGGCCATTCCGGTGCGAAAGCAAACCGCCGAAGGCGCGCCTTCGAGCGCGGCGATGGCCTTCTCCAAAGCATCGACGGTGGGATTGGAAACGCGCGAATAGCTGAAACCCTTATCGACGCCGACGGCGTCGTGGACGAAGTTGCCCGTCTGGTAGAGTGGGAACAGAATCGAGCTGGCGTGGCTATCCAGCGTGCGGCCGCCGCGGATGGCGACGGTGGCGTCTTTATGGTTTTGTACGGACACTGCGATCTCCTTCTGGGGTTGAGATTAGATACAGATACAACGAAGCCGCCGGGAGTACCCCAGGCGGCGGCCAGAAAAGAGATCGCTGAGTTGAACTCACACGCCCGATGCCGGCTTGCGTCCGCCTGGGAACCGCATAGCCATCGACATTCGGGATGTAAAGCTCAAACTCATAACACCTCTGCTTGTATTTTTTTGATCATACCATAGCTTGCCGCAGCTTGCCGCGCGATCTCCAGAATTTGCGCATTGCTGCAACATTCGAATCGAATATGCAAGGGGGAAGCTGGCACTGGAGCTTTTCCGCGCTTGCTTTGGATGTGTCGATGCCTACCAGCCTCGGGTCTGAAGCTGGTCCCTCTCTTCGAGGGCAGCGGCAGCCAAGCCTTTCATGGTGCACGGCGCGGCATAACCATTGACGTACTTAGCCATCATCGGCGATACTTAAAAGAATGCTAAAAGCAACCGCAATCGCGACCGAGGACAGAATCATGTGCATCTGTATGTGCGTGAACGACGGACCGGTCCGTGCGGGAAGCCCGAGGCGAATGCAGTAGAGCGCAGCGAGTTTCAAACCAGGCGGCCCGGTCCTCGATAAGGATTCGGGCTTTTTGCTTTTTGGGGCAGGTCCGGATCGGTGAGCCGCGCCGCATGCCGTGAACCCACGAACCCTCAAGGAGCGAGAAATGCCGGAACCGAAGACTTATCAGCTTGCAACCAACGCCGTACATGCAGGCTATTCGCCCGACCCCACGACGGGATCGCGGGCCGTACCGATCTATCAAACCACCTCCTACAACTTCAAGAACGCCGATCATGCGGCCAATCTGTTCGGACTGAAGGAATTTGGCAACATTTACACGCGCATCATGAACCCGACGACGGATGTTTTCGAGCAACGGGTGGCGGCTCTCGAAGGCGGCGTGGCGGGCCTTGCCACGGCTTCAGGACAGGCGGCCGAAACACTAACAGCGATCACTCTGGCCAGCGCCGGCGAAGAGATTATCTCGACCACCTCGCTTTATGGCGGCACTTATAACCTGTTTCACTACACGCTGCCCAAGTTAGGCATCAAATTCCATTTCGTTGACGCCGACGACTTCGACGGTCTGCGCGCACGGATCAACGACAAGACGCGCGCCATTTATACCGAGACGCTGGGCAATCCCAAGCTTGACGTTGCCGACATTGAAAAGCTTGCCGCAATTGCGCATGAGCATAAACTGCCTCTGGTGATCGATAACACGTCGGCATCACCGGCGCTGGTCAGGCCCATCGAGTGGGGAGCGGACATCGTTGTAAATTCGGCGACCAAGTTTCTGGGCGGACACGGCAACTCCATCGGCGGCGTCATTGTGGATGGCGGAAAGTTCGATTGGGCCGCTTCGGGCCGTTTCAAGGACTTCACCGAGCCCGATCCCTCTTACCACGGCCTGGTTTATACCCAGGCTTTCGGACCGCTGGCTTTCATTCTCAAGGCGCGTCTGCAGGGATTGCGCGACACCGGCGCGGCGCTCTCACCTTTTAATGCCTTCCAGATCATCCAAGGCATCGAGACGTTGCATGTTCGCCTGGAGCGGCACTCGGAAAACGGCCAGGCCGTGGCCGAGCATCTGGCCAAACATCCAGGCGTCGAGTGGGTAAACTATCCCGGACTGCCGACAAGTCCGTATTTCGAGCGCGCTCAAAAGTATCTTCCCAAGGGCAAAGGCGGTCTGGTCACGTTTGGCATCAAGGGCGGCTACGATGCCGGCAAAACTTTGATCGACAAGCTGGAACTGTTCTCGCTGCTGGCCAATATCGGCGATGCCCGTTCGCTGGTGATTCATCCTGCTTCGACCACGCATCAGCAGTTGACGGTCGAAGAGCAGGCGGCCACGGGAGTTACGCCGGAACTGGTTCGGCTCTCTGTGGGCATTGAGGATATTAGCGACATTCTGGCCGATCTGGATCAAGCGATCGAGGCAGCCAACGGGGCGAAGTTAGCCTGAAGCAGACTGGAACTAATCTGCACGCTATGTGGCCCGGCTTGTGCCGGGCCGGTAGTGTGGTTTGCCCTCGTCAGTGCTCATGGTCTCATTTGCGTCGCGACTTACATCAATCTATGCTTGACTTATGCTGATGCGCGTGTTCCATACACGATTTGCCAATTGCCCGTGTCGTAGCTGCGGCCGGCGGATTCGTGGCGGCGCGCAACGATAGTCAATGCGCACTGCATGCTTCTACTGGCCCACGATTTCTCGTGGGCTTTTTCGCTCTCGGAGTCTGCTCCGTAGCGAATGAGGAAAGCATGAGACAACCTGTTTTGTATGCAATCGTCGCCAGCCAGGATGGAGCGACCGCGCGTCCGGGCTGGATTTCGCACACAACCGGCATTTCCTATTGCGGCATCTGCCTCGGCGCCCAGGTACGTCCGGTGCTTGGCGATCTCTGCTCGAAATGTGGCGGATGCGTCGTCGGCGTCTTCGACGCCACGGACGATTTCGAGTCGATACGCAACGCGTGGCGTTTCGCCTGGCCGTACAAATCCGCAATCCCGAAAGGCAGGTTCGCTAAAGACGGACCAATCTTCGAAAGGAGAGAAGGTTGCGAACTACGGCGGCCTGGAGCCATGGTTCGCAAACGCAAACTGAAATGACCGAAGAGATAACCTGCGACATTCGCACACGCCTTCTGCATGCGGGGGAGGAACCGGAAGCCATACACGGCGCCGTCGAGCCCTCTGTGGTTCTATCGACAAATTTCGAGGCCGATCCCGACAAGGTGAGTTTTTCCGCCGAGAGCCTGAACGATTCCTCGCCGTACTTTTACGCGCGCTGGGCAACTCCGACGGTGCGCGCTTTGGAAACCAAGCTGGCCAGCATCGAGGACGGCGAGGATGCGCTTTGCTTTGCCAGCGGCATGGGCGCTATCTCGGCTCTGCTGCTCGGCACCCTGCGGCAGGGCGACCACCTGGTGCTGAGCGACGTCTGCTACGCCGGAGTGGCCGAACTGGTGCGCCACACGCTCCCCGGCTTCGGCATCGAGGTCACGACGGCCGACTTCTCCGACCTCGACGCGGTACGGCAGGCCATTCGCCCGAATACGAAGCTGATCTGGGCAGAATCCCCTTGCAATCCGATTCTGCGCCTGACGGATCTGCGGGCCGTGGCGGCGTTGGCGCATGCGGCCGGCGCCAGGCTCGCCGTCGATTCGACCATGGCGACGCCGATCGCCACCCGGCCTCTCCGGTTCGGAGCCGATTGGGTGGTTCACTCGCTGACGAAGTACCTCAACGGCCACGGCGATGCTCTGGGAGGCGCCATTATTGGCGGTCGCGAAAATCTGGCCCGGCTGCGCCAGGGCGCATTGATTCACTTCGGCGGCGCGCTGAATCCTTTCGCTGCCTGGCTGATCCGGCGCGGCCTGCATACGCTGGCTTTCCGCATGAAAGCACACGAAGAGAATGCCCTTTATGTCGCTGCCTTTCTTGAATCGCACACGGCCGTCAAGCGCGTCATGTACCCTGGGCTGCCCTCGCATCCACAGCACGAACTGGCGCGGCGGCAGATGGAGAATTTCTCAGGTATGCTGACCTTTCAGACCCACGAGGACGGCCATGCCGTCGCTCGCCGCCTCTATCGGCGCCTGAAGGTCTTCACCTACGCGGTTTCGCTGGGCAAGCAGCGCAGCCTCGTCTGGCACATCCCCACCGCCGAAATCCTCGGCAGTTCCTTCTCCCTGGAGGGCAAGGCCCTGGAGAGTTATAAGCTCTATGCCGGCGAAGGCATCTTCCGAGTCTCCATCGGCTTGGAAGCGCCCAGCGATCTCTGCGCCGACCTCGACCGCGTGCTGACTTGCCGAGATTGACCATTGAAGAGAGACTGGTTGCAGTTTGCGAGCCGCTCGCGAGCAAATTGCAAATCTCCTACCAGCCGCGGGTTTGCAACTGGTCCTTTTCCTCGATGGCGGCGGCGGCCAGGCCCTTCATGGTTCCGGTCACCTGCTCGCTGACTTCGGCCAGTATTTTCGGGTCGCCAAAGTGGGTTGTAGCCTGTACGATGGCCTTGGCGCGGCTGACGGCCTCTTCGCGCTCCGCCGGATCGTTTTCGACATCAAGCGGCGTTGCGCGTTCCTTCATAAAGATTCCCGAGCCGACAAAGATGGCTTCGGCGCCGAGTTGCATCATCAGCGCGGCGTCGGCCGGAGTGGCGATACCGCCGGCCGAGAAGTTGGGCACGGGCAGCTTGCCGGCCTTTGCAACCATTCTAACCAACTCGTAGGGAGCCTGTAATTCCTTGGCCGCGGCATAGAGTTCCTGGTCGGTGAGGATGATGAGTTGGCGCATTTCGAGAGTGATCTTGCGCATGTGCTGAACGGCGTGGACCACGTCGCCGGTCCCCGCCTCGCCCTTGGTGCGGATCATGGCCGCGCCTTCCGCAATGCGGCGCAGAGCCTCGCCCAGATTGCGGGCGCCGCAGACAAAGGGCGTGGCGAAGGCGTGCTTGTCGATGTGGTGGGCCTCGTCGGCAGGAGTCAGGACCTCGCTTTCGTCGATGAAGTCCACACCGATTTCTTGTAGGATCTGAGCCTCTGCGAAGTGACCTATTCGCGCCTTCGCCATCACAGGGATTGAAACTGCCTGGATGATTCTCTTGATCAGGCCTGGCCTAGCCATGCGGGCCACGCCGCCTTCGGCGCGGATCATCGCCGGCACACGTTCCAGGGCCATTACGGAAGTCGCACCCGCTTCTTCGGCGATGCGCGCCTGCTCGACGCTCATCACGTCCATGATGACGCCGCCTTTGAGCATCTCGGCAAGGCCGACCTTTAGACGCAAGCTGTTTCCTTGACTAATCCGACTTTCAAACGATTCTGGCATGATGCACGACTCCATATGCAAACTTTGGAGGGCCGGGCGGGTTTCGAACCCGCGAATACAGGTTTTGCAGACCTGCGCGTTAGCCACTTCGCCACCGGCCCTTAAAGGGACACTTGCTGCAGCCTCTTCTACCTTCGGCGGTTCGCGCTGCATCCGGATTCATCGCATGCAGCGCGAGCCGCTGCTTTTTGTAAGCGCCGTCTTTACACAGCGACAGGTTGTATCGCTTCTGTCGGCAGCGCCAGCGCCTGCTGGCGTAGCGCGTCGAAGAGCACGCTCGATAGATACCGCTCGCCGAAGTCGGGCAGCACCACGACGATGAGCTTGCCCGCGTTCTCGGGCCGTGCAGCCACTTTGAGCGCGGCTGCCACAGCTGCGCCCGAACTGATGCCGACAAAGATGCCCTCTTCGCGCGGCAGCGTGCGAGCTGTCTCGACAGCTTCATCATTGGAGATCTGCACGATCTCGTCGATCAGACCGGTCTCGAGAACTCCGGGCACAAAACCCGCGCCGATGCCTTGAATCTTGTGCGGGCCGGGTTTGCCGCCGCTCAAGACAGGGCTGTCGGTTGGCTCCACTGCGATGGCCTTGAAGCCGGGCTTGCGCTCCTTGATGTACTTGGCGACGCCGGTCAGCGTGCCGCCCGTGCCCACGCCGGAGATCAGAATGTCAGCCTTGCCGTCGGTATCGTCCCAAATCTCGGGGCCGGTGGTAGCCAGGTGAACTGCGGGGTTGGCCGGGTTGTTGAACTGCTGCGGGATAAAGCTGTTCGGCGTCTTGGCGGCGATCTCTTCGGCCTTGAGGACGGCGCCTTTCATGCCGTTGGGGCCGGGTGTCAAAACAATCTCGGCGCCGAAGGCAAGCAGAAGCACACGGCGCTCCAGGCTCATCGTCTCTGGCATGGTGAGAATCAGCTTGTAGCCTTTGACGGCAGCCACAAAGGCCAGCGCGATGCCCGTGTTGCCGCTGGTGGGCTCAACCAGCACCGTCTCGCCGGGCTTGATCTTGCCGGCCTTTTCGGCGGCGTCGATCATGGCGAAGCCGATGCGGTCTTTCACGCTGGCCAGCGGATTGCGGCTTTCGAGTTTAACGACGACCGTGGCCGGCAATCCTGCCGCCACGCGATTCAGCCTCACAAGAGGCGTTTTTCCAATTAATTCTGTAACATTCGCAGCTATCTGCGCCATGAGAATCCTCCTCTGGCCGCGGGGATACCGAGACCGATATTCAGTTGGTGAAGTGGATGTTAAAAGCCATAAGAAAGAGCGAAAGCAACGCGCGCCCGCGCGTCCAGGTTCACGGGTACGGATGGGAGCGTGGGAGAAGCGCCGATGTGCCCTGCCGCTTGCAGCACGCCGAAATCGATGTTCAGTTTTGCCTTGGGAGAGGGCACCACGCGCACGGCATAGACCTCTGAGGTCGGAATATCGAATACGCTGGCCGTGCCTCCGCTCGTCAGGGTGACCTCGAGATTCTTTGGCTGCTGCGCCACTTCGCTGGCCAGAATGATGCTGCTCTTGCCGGGCCCCGTAAAGACCCAGGCCAGGGCGCCAAAGGCGCGGGCCGAATAGTTGGGAGCGTTTCCGCCCAGGCCCCACAACGATGCATTGGTAGCCCGCACACCGGCGTTGAAGAGCCAGGGAACCTTTTTTGTAATTTGCGTGACGACCTTGGTGCCGACCAGATAGAAATCTTCGTTGGTCCTGGTCTGGGTTCCATTGGTGATGCTAAGCGCGCTGTGAAGGGAGGCGGAGTTAGAGCCGTCTCCGACGTTGTTGTCGTTGGTGCGGACGATCGTGCCGACGGAAATGGCAGGCACCCACCTCGTTTTTCCGTAGTTTTCCGGCAGCAGATTCACCTTGGCATGGACGATGTTCATTGCGCCGGTCCAAAGCGGGTTCAGCGGCGCCAGGTTGACGGTGTCCCCTCCGCCCTGGTGAATTTCCGCGGTGTAGCCAAACTCGATTCGCTTGGCCAGGCCGTCTGTGATTGAGATCGTGCTGAAATTGCCAACCACGGGCCCCGCATTGAGGAAGTGGTAAGCGATTACCGGGTTGCCGAAGCCGTTGGCCGGAGAAGCGGCTGTCGAGGCCAGCGGAGTGACAAAGACACCTGTGGGTCCTTCCCAGCCTAGACTTTGAGAGAAAGTGACGCGCGCAGCAAACAGCAAAATCCCCAGCATGATGGGTGCGGCCCACTTGTGCGCTTTGACTGGCGTAGCGGAAGCCGAAACAAGGATACGCATAGATTCTTCTCCTGAAGTGAATGCTTGAAGTGAGGAGACTGTGCGACGGAGAAGCTACTTCGGGGAAAGCGATGGCATCGGGTTGCAATCTTTCTGAAAGCGAAAGACACAAACGCCGACATCAAAGATTCGCGGAAAAGAAGGGAGCACTCAGTCGCAAAAAAGACGTGTCGTTAGCGACAACAACAACAACACGAAAAATGCCGGGCGGCATGATGCGACTGATTCATGGATACAGTATACAGAAAGATTACAAGATGTTCAACAAAAAATCGGAACGGTGCAGCGCCTCCAGTCCGCAAGAAAGAAAATGTAATTTTTTCGCGCGCTATCTCGCTTTCCGACATTCGCGACGTTGGCGAATACGCATATTGCGCTTTTCCCGATCTGAGGATATGATGCTTTCATGACTAATCGGCTCTGTTGTCGCCTCCCGATCGACGCTTCGCGCGCCTAGGCGACCTGGAGTCCGCATCTTTCCGAGCAAATCTAAGGTATCCGAAAGCCTGCGATGCAGCCTTCTGCTGTTGCGGGCTTTTTGTTTGCCCGGGAAAGAAAGTCATGAACGATCCAATCCCTGAAAAAGAAACCGAAGCACAAATGATCGAGCGGCCGAAGGAGGAGAAGTACCCCTGGAAGGCTCTCGACGCGGTGCGGACATTCGCCGTCGTCTACCGGACGAGCTTTGCGAAAGCCAAGCTGGATCTGTCGTCTAGGAGCATTAGCGCACGCCACTGTTGGTGCTCCATGATGGCCAACTTATCGAGAGCGCTTAAGATCCGGTTTTTGTCAAAGAAGATAAGACTCCGGCTCAAGGCCACGAAGGCAAGCA
>Ga0326728_10017316_pt1 | contig 14471 bp, 12 predicted proteins | sample MB3enrmetagenome_FD_207602 | JGI IMG/M metagenome (GOLD analysis project Ga0326728, IMG submission 207602) | Lab enriched peat soil microbial communities from McLean, Ithaca, NY, United States - MB31MN | ecosystem: Environmental > Terrestrial > Soil > Wetlands > Peat | place: USA: New York...
AAATAAGCCAAACTTCGCGCACCAGGCTCTGAGCGCACAAACAAATCTGCGATCAGGCCATGAGCCCGCAACAACTCACCCTTCCAACCCGATAATCGCTTCTCCATTGCGAACGACGGAGAGTCCTACCCCAGAGCAAGTTCAGATTATCACTATCTACAACTGTAGTACTAGAGCATTTCCATAAGGAATGTATAGTAGAGTTGCTGGCGAAAACCGCGACGCATGGAGTATGGCAAAGCCCTACGATGATGATTTGCGCCGTAAATTTCTTGCCGCTTATGACCGTGGCGAGGGTTCTATCCCTGCATTGTCGACGCGCTTTGGAGTGAGCGTTCCCTGGGGGTGGAAGATATCCGCGGCGCGCAAGCGCAGCGGCCAAGCCGAGCGGGTACGACATCACCCCGGACGCAAACGAAAAGTGGATGCGGGCGGTCGAGCGTCAAGTTTTGAACTGGGTTGGCGAGCGGACCGATCTAACTTTGGAGCAGTTACAGGCCAAGTTACACGAGGAAGCCGCGATCAGCCTCTGTCTGAGCGCGGTCTGGCTGCTTGTGCGGCGGCTCGGTCTGCGGCTTAAAAAAAGTCGCTCCACGCCACCGAGCGCGACACCGAAGCCAATCAAAAACGCCGCGCGGAGTTCCTTGAGCGCATCCGTTCCATCCCGCCGGAACGCCTGATTTATCTGGATGAAAGCGGAGTAACCACACAGATGACCAAACTCTATGCGCGCTGTCGTGGCGGGGCGCGCATTCATGAAGCCGCGCCGCATGGAAACTGGAAGATACTGACCATTTTGGGCGCCATGAGCACCCGCGGCATGATCGCGACGATGACCATCGAAGAAGCCACGGACACGGATATTTTTCTTGCCTATTTGGACGAAGTGTTATGTCCGGCACTGAGACCTGGCGACGTGGTGGTGATGGACAATCTCAGTGCTCACAAAGTGCAAGGGGTACAGCAGCGGATCGAGGCGGCGGGAGCCGAATGGCTCTACCTGCCACCCTACTCGCCGGACCTGAATCCAATCGAAAAGGCATGGTCCAAACTCAAACAACTGCTTCGCTCCGCAAGGACACGAACCAAGGAAGCTCTCGATCTGGCAATCTCTGAACTCCTTCCACAGATCACACCAGAGAATGCTCAGGCATGGTTCAGACTACGCCTCGGCACTACACAGTAAAAGTGAAAATGCTCTAATGCATTACATAATTATGGGAAGAGCACATCCGCGGGCTCATACTTCAGATTCTATTTTCCTATTTATCTATCCATGCATCCATTATCCCGCAAGGGTTTCACCCTCATCGAGCTCCTTGTCGTCATCGTGATCATCGCCATCCTTGCCATCGTGGTCGTCCTCACGCTGAACCCCGCAGCATTGCTCCAGCAATCAAGGGATTCGAACAGAGTCTCCGACATGGCAACCATCAATTCCGCCATCAATCTCTACAATACGGACCAATCAGGGGCCTCAAGCTATTCCTTGGGATCATCCAACACCGTGTATGTCTCTATCCCCGATCCCACGGCCACTTCTTCATCAGGAGATCACGCTTCCTCCGACCGCGAGGCCGGCCATGCTGGCCCGAACCCCGTGCGCCAAAGGCTGCCCAAACCGCGCTATTCACCAACGTGTTCAAGGAGCATCCTCGTGCTCGCGCCGCCTCGTGGGCGGCAGTCCACATAGACTCGGATACACCAACCTGCATTGCATGGACCCGGCTGCAATCCACTTCCAGCAGTTCCACATCGCGAAGGTTCACGTCATCCAGAGCCTCACGGACGCGGATCGACAAATCGCCGTGCCTTTTCCAGCGCCGCCTCAGACATCGGTCGACTCTTTCATTGAACCGGACGTTGCGATACACAATCTCCATGATGGTCTCCTATTCTCCAGCTTCTGTAGCCGCATACGGGTCCGGGAACGCAATGTCACGATTCACGCGCACATTGAACCGATAGCCCGGTCGAATCTTGACCGTTGGTTGGATATTCAGATTCTTTCGCGTCACCTCGATACCCAACTGCCCAAACTGCTGGCCAAGGGCTTGAGTTGCTTCCGCGCTCGGCGACAAGACGCCAGACGCCGAACTCGTCTGAGGCTGGGACATCTCGACTCCGGCCGTAAACGCACTCAGCATCAAAGCCATCGAGACAAGCCGCACAAAATGGTTGTCCACCTGGTCATGAAACCCGGCCGCTCCCGAGGCATCATGTCCCACCATGCCATCGAGATCCACGCTGGACCCGTCTGGGAAGATCAGCCGCGACCACACAACAATCGCGCGACTCTGACCATACGAGACACGGTTGTCGTATTGACCTACCAGGCGCGATCCTTGGGGGATCAACAAATACTGGCCCGACGCCGTGTCGTACACATTCTCACGTACAACAGCCTTGACCTCACCCGGCAGATCGGTGTTGACATCACTCTCCAGCGTCGCCGGAATGTCCCATCCCGACTTGATTTCGTACTTCGATAGAGCGGGCGCTCGCGTCGCGGACGAATAATCCCGCTCTTCCCGGTTTTCCCTCGCCTTGTCAATGAAGTTCTCTTTGTGCTCCTGAAGATTTGCATCGCTCTGATCGCCAGAACCCGCATTTGCGGGCGGTAACGACGGGCTCGGTCCTTCAGCATTCCCACCCGACCCGGCTTTTGGATATTCGCCGAGAATCTGCTGAAGGACCGAACCTACGCCCCCGGAAGGCAGTGAAGCTCCCAGGGAACCCAATGATCCCAACCCCTTGCCGCTCGAAATCGAAGTTCCAGCGGTACGCGCTTCGAGATCGTCTTTGTACATCTCCTCTCGCCACTCGTTCGCTGCACTCCGTCCCGCAGGCGCCTCTGCTTGAGGGCCCGCCTGCTGCTGATTCAACGAGACCCTGCCGTCCGTGGACCTTCCCTGTGCCGGCAATCCTTGCGCAGCGATCTGCCGCGCCTCCAGAGGGGGAACCAGCGAAACCTTCGAGTCCTGGGAAGAAGCTACAAGTTCAGCCGGAACACCGGCGCTCTGCACCCGGCCCTGCAGCTCACCTTGGAGCTCGCCCGACGCACTCTCCCCGCCCTGTGGCAGGTCGAGAGCTTCCTTCCTTGCGTCAATCTTCCGCTGGTCTTCAAGATCCTCCCAGACCTTCGTCCCGGTCGATTCCGCATCCGAGACCGACTGCTCATCCTTGGCCTTTTCAGCGGCCGTCGTCTTTCCACCTCGCGCCATCACCCCGTAGACAATCAGACCAAGGAATCCGAGGACGGCGACAAATAACATCCCCCTCACAGCCGGATTCAAGTGCTTTCCGTCCGTGGGCCAGAAGCGCAGCTTCATGGGCTGCTTTTTGCGCGTAGGGCTGTCGCTCTCCAGCCCCGGAGACAACACAACCTCCTCACGCGCGTTCTCATCGATCTTGCTTTCGTCCGCCATCACTTTGCCTCCGTATGCGGCGTGAGCGCATCCTTGCGCACGATCTCCACAAGCTCCTGATGCTTGCCAACACCAAGCAACAGGGCTGCCTTCGCAAAAAGACGGTCCACCACGAACGTCGTACCCTTCACGCGGAAGTTGACCATCTCGTTGCCTGCCGGGCCTTCGATAACCAACGTCGGCAGCTCCTGAAACGCTGTCACGCTCGGCATCTCGATGTAGGTTTTCTCTCCGTCATCGAGGACCCGCACCGGCCGGATGGAGTCCGCGCCCGGTTTCACCTTGAACGTGTAATCGAAGTAGAGCTTGTCAACAGCATCGTTGCCGGTTTGCGAAATGCGCGAGGCGTCTACATGGTCCTTGTGCTCTTTCGCCTGCTGCTCCAGAAAGAGCTTCCACTGCAACGGCTGATCGTCCGGGTAGAGAAATGCTACCCGCGAAACATACTCGCCTGGTTTTGAAACTAGGCGGAGATAATACGTTCTCCTGTCCGTCGAAACAATCATGGTCGTGTCCAACCCCGGCATCTTGGGCTTCACAACCAGAATCGGCGTAGCAGCGTCCCCGGACCCCGACGAGATCGGCGTCACAATCCATCGCACCGAGTCTCCAATCTGCGGCTCGCCCAGGATCTTCTCGCCCGCCTGCAACTCGATCGAACTCACGCGAAGCGGTGTAGCCACCAACGTCGGTTGCCCAACCCCAAAGGTGTAAACCACCCGCCCGTCCGGGCCAGGAACCGGATTGTTCTGTTCGTTCGAGAGCTTCGCTGAGAGCGCAACGGCCTCTCGCGCCGTCTCCGTCAGCGCAACATCCCTCGAAGGCTCCCAACCAGGAGGAACCTTGACCCCAAGTCCTACGCTTGCGGCAGCCGACTGAATGTCCGCGCCCGGACCTTGCTCCAGGGCCTTCTGGATAGCTGCAAATGGATACTTGTCCGCAAGAACGATCTCCGGCTTTGCCAGCGCGGCCTTCGTCCGATTCAGCATTACTGCGCCGCCGGTTGGCGCACCCGCACCCGGAGCAACCTTTTGTGCGAACCCACAGAAGGCGCTCACACCCATCGCAACCAACACCAACACTCGTACCGTCTTCATACTGTCGCCTCACAAGAATCAAATTAAAGAACCTTCGACCAGCTGACATTCGTGACATAGATCCCGAGGGGATTTACTCGCGCCAAGCCCTCATCCTCGGGCGGATGAATGGAGATCGTAATAACACCCTTGTAGTTTTGAGTGCCAATCTGCTCCCCCTTCAGGTCGAATGTCGTCTCCGCCCACTCGACCTCGTAGGAATCTTTCGAGGACGCGTAAAGAGCGCGCACATTAACGGAAACCGTCTCCGTTTGCGCCAGCTTCAACGGCGACCCATCGCGATACGCATCGCTGATCCTCAGTGCCGCGGGCGTTCCGTTGCCGATCTGTGCATACACCCGCTCGATCGCATTCTTCTCGACCGTCGCATCCGACGAGACCATCCGCCAATCCTGGACCCATGACCACAACGCCGCGCGTTTCAATCGGTCATCGGCAATCGATGCCTGAACCGCGGTTCCCTGGCTCACCACCTTGCCCAGGTTGTCCACCGCAACGATGTAGGGAATGACCTTGGGCTTGGCCCCGATCACAATCAAGCCCAAGACCGATACAAGCGCAACTACGCTCGATGTCACGGCGAGAAGCCGCCAATTGCGCGCAGCCACGATCAAATCCCGATACCGCTCGTTCCACTCGTCGCGAGCTGCCAGGTATGGGCTTTTGCCCGAGCTTTCTTCTTTCACTTCTGCCAGCGATGCACTCATCTTTCGCTCCTACTCTCCGTGTTGAATGTTCAGAGTCGGCGCCGACACAGTCGCCGAATCCTCCGGTAGATGTTGATGAACCTGTGCCGCGGTATTATGAATACCCGAGATCTTCTCGCCTAGTGATCGATCATCCGACCGACCTTTTCGATGTGCCCCTTCCTCTCCGGTAGGAACCACATCTGCGAGAGACCCTTCTTTCAGCGCGCTCGGCGCTCCAACCGGCGCATTTGCCGTAACACCAGTTCCCCCACTAGCGCCGGTGCTCACGCTTGCCGCTTGTGGAGCCACTGCACTCGCTTGGCTCAATTCAACGGGCTCGGCGACAGTGGGCTCTCCAATCGAGCTGCCACCGGAACCGGCGACCTCCGGCGTTGGAGCCCCCTGAGCTACTACGGTTTCTCCACCACCGCTCTCGGGCACGCTTGCGCTCCCGCTCGCTCCAATCGGCCCGTCGCCCTCAACAGTGATCGCTTCGGGCGATTCATCCGCCGAGTTCCCAACGTCGAAGCCCGCCATCGTCTGCGGCCCAGCGCTGCCTTCGACCTGTGCTCTGCTCCTACTACTCATGACGCTTTGCCCGCCGACCCTGGATGTCGAACTCGAAGTAGCGCCACCCTCTTGAGCGGTCACACTCCCATCCGCCATGGCCGTTTCCGGAGCCGCATTCACAGAGCCTTGAACATCCTCGACGGACGCCGGCGAGCCGCCAGAGCGCCCATCTCCTCCAGGCGCACCCTTTTCTCCCTGCCCGCCCACGGTTACAGGAGGCGGATCGACGGCCACAACGCCAACACCTCCACCACTTGCACTCGGAGAAGGCGGCGGCACACTGTTGATTGCGCCCTCAACGCCCGGCGCGGCCCCGCTCCCTCCACCGCCGGACATCGTACTTCCCATGCCCGGAATCATCCCTCCAGCACCTCCAGGCATGAAGCTGCCGCCAATCCCACCGGCACCAGCCGCGCCTGCTCCTCCGCCAGCAGCCGCGCCACCGGCAGCTAATGCGCCTACACCACCAGCAACCGCTCCCACCCCCGCAGTCGCAACGGCGCCGATCGTACCTGCCGCAATTGCGGCCGACATTGCAGGAGCGATCAGATCCGAGCTACCCATCTGCAACGACCCTTGCAGGATGCTGCCGGCAAGCTTCGGCACCTGCCAGGCGAGCGCCATAAACACGATGACGCTGGCCAGCAATCCGAAAAGCGATTGAAGCCCAGCCGTACTCAATGGAAGTTGTGAGGCTTCCTGAACCCATGTGCTCGATAAGGTCTGGCCCAGGCCGATAATCATGTAGAGGACCATCAGCCGCACTCCCGTCGATACGACCAGGGAGATATAACGCTCCGTATAAGGAACGGTCCACCGGGACGCGCCGAAGCCGAGGAAGATCAAACCTGCGCTCATCACGACATAGCTCTCGACAGTCGCCATGATGAAGGTCAGCGTAATGACCACATAGGCGAGAAATATCAACAACGCGCAAAACAACGCAACAAGTGCCGGAATCAGAGAAGCAGCCGTGAGAGCTGCCCCCGCGCCGGGAACGATAACTCCCAAAACGCCCCCAACCGTGGCGCTTGCCGCGGCATTGGGAAGGCACGCAGCCAAAATAGCCCCGCTGATTTGAACGCCCGTCCACAAGATGGTCGATGGGTTCAGATACCCCGACACCCCTCCGGCCTGTTGACCGATCTGGACAAAGCTATTGATGATCGCAGGGAACCATGTCGATTGATTGATGAGCAGGGCATAGAAAAAGCTGATAGTCATAAACTTCTTCAAGAAACCCGCGATCCATCCCTGCATTTCCTGCCCTTCGAGGAAAAGAACGATCATCGCCCAGGTGAAATCGATGAAGGCAAGAAGCCCGAACAGCTTGTTTGCATAACCGAATGCAGTTGAGACCCAGGTCGTGGTTGCATTCTTGTACACATCGAGCAAATCCGACGGGCCGGACTGAGGCGCCGTGCTCTGCCCATACGTAAGTGCCCCAGTCGCAATCATCAGCGCGCTCAATACCAACAACGACCTGTGTCTCACTTTCATCGCAATCGCTCCGTGCTACTGCTGCGGGACCGGCGAATAGGTCCGAGTGTCCGTATTCGATCCGGTTGGCACTGTAAAGAACGTATCGTTCATGTCGCCGTCAGCCTGCGCAGAGGCTGCCTGCTGTGCCTGATACGTGACCTTGGATGTAATGTCGGTCAGCATCAACTGGCGCAGTTTTTCGAACTCCGCCAATTCCTGAGCGGCAAGAGAGTTCCCCACCTGGAGGGTTTGCAACAGCGTCGTCGAGTTCTGCGACTGCTGCTCTAATGTCTGGACCAACGCGGCATCGTTGTTCAGCTGCGAATATTGAAGCCCCGCGACCTTCAACGCCGAATGAGCCGTGTCCAGGTTCGTGTTGTACCAATTCCGATACATGCCTGCGTAATTGGTTGGGTTCGCATTCCCGTAACCTGGGAAGCGCGCATTGAACTCATCGTCCAGATTGGCCATCGAGTAGGCCAGGCCATTCCCGTATTGCACGGCACCGTTCAACGCGGAGAGATCGTTCGCAATAGCACCGAAATTGAAATTGCCATTGCCAATTCCCTGGACCATCGACGCAGTTTGCTTGTATGCCTCCTCCAGATGCATCACCTGGTTCTGTGCCTGTTGCAACTGGGTAGCGTACTGCTGAATCTGCTGTTCATACTGAAGAACCAGCTGGACATTGTTCATGATTTGGGTCCACTCTGTGGCGAAACCCGCAACAACGCCCGCATGTGCCTCATCCACGTTCAGACTCACTGTGAAGATGAACCCAGCCGTGACGATACCGATACGAAGCAGCAACCTTTTCACGCATTCCTCCTTACGACACAATTTTCAGGCCGGACTGCTTCGCTCCGTACTTCGTCTCGAAGTAATCCGCCCAGTTAGGAACACCGCGCACGCGCAGCCATTCCGAGATCCATCCCTCGCCGTGCGTTTTGCGGATCTCGCCGATGCGAGCACGCACCTCAGGGCCGCTCACGCCCACAAATGCGAGAGCAACAGGACCGAACCCGATATTGAAGAGTCGGCGCCCGTTGGGCGTCCGCTGGTAATACTCACGCTTTGGAATGGCGCGAGAAATCATCTCGATCTCCCGAGCGTTGACTCCCAACATCTCGTAGTACACGCGCACCGTTTCGCTTGTGGCCTCGGGATTGGGAAGAAAAATCTTGTTCGGGCAAGTCTCGATCAACACATCTTTAAGGGAGGAATTGAAGATATCCGACCAGTTCTGCGTCGAGAGCATCAAGGCCGCATTCGCTTTCCGCAACGTCTTGGCCCAGTCCCGGATGAACTCCTTGAACAGTTCATGCTTCAGGAACACCCACGCTTCATCGAGAACGATTGCCGTAGGTGACCCATCGAGACGCTTCTCAATCTGATGAAAGAGAAACAGGAGCACTGAAACAACGGCCCGTTCCCCCATCCCCATGAGGTGTTCCATCTCGAACACCATGAACCGGCCGTGGCCAAGGACGCTTTGATTCGCCTTGGCTTCCAAAAGACCACCGAGCGATCCCTCCAGTGTGTACACCCGCAACGCGTCCCGCAAGGACAGGTTCTGCAAGTTCACCAGGAGTTCGGTGAAGGTCCTTGTCTTCGACTGGACCAGAAGCTGAAGCGCTTTCAAGATCTCCTTACGTTCAGCCGGTACAACCGTATGGCCTGCCAAAGCGCACAACTGCTCGATGTATTGCGCGGCCCAGGCTATATCTCCAGTGGTATCGAGTTCCGCGAACGGCGCGAAACTCATTCCACCGTCCTCCGAGCCCAGGTTGTAGAACTCTCCCCCCGCTGCCTGATTCAAAGCCCAGGCCGAGTACCCTTTGTCGAACACGAAGACCTGAGCATTCGGATACCGGAAAAACTGCGCCTCAATGCCGCACAACAACGTGCTCTTGCCGGCCCCCGGGGGCCCAACGACCAGCGTGTGCGCCAAATCTCCCACATGGAGGTTGAAACGAAACACCGTTGAGCCGGTGCTCGTTGCATGCATCAAGGGTTCGCTGTTCTTCGGCATCAATGCCGAAGAGTTCACGCGGTCCCCGGTCCAGATCGCTGCAATCGGCATACAATCGGCCAGATTCAACGTGTGCAGAATGATGCGGCGGACGTTGCGGTATCCGTCTCCAGGCAAGGTGCCGCGCCAAGCCTCCACGGCATTGAACGATTCCAGCCGCGCCCCAAAGCCGAGATTCTTGATGATCTTCGCAACCTGCCGGGCGCGATCCTTCACTCCCTCGCTGTCTTCATCCATGAGGATGATGTTTCCCGAGTAAAGAACAAATTGCACATCTCCGCTAGACGCTTCACCGATCGCTACGGTCGCATCCTCCATCATCCTCAACGCGAAAGGATCGATGCGCTTGGGCGGCCTGCCCATCAACTGATCGATGAACCCCCGCGCCTTCGCTGTCCACTTTTTCAAGGCATCGGTGATGATCTTTTTCGCCTCTTCCGGATCGAGCAACACGGCTCGCGTGTTCCACCTGTACTCAAAGGGCAATGTGTCCAGAGCCGCAAGAATCCCCGGAAAACTTGTCGCCGGAAATCCGTCGATCGCCACGATCTGAATATGCTTGTTCCCGACCATCGGCTCGATGCCGGTCTTGAAGCTCACACAGCCGATCAAGTCATGCAGGAAAACGGGGATCGCCGGAAGGATGAACGAATAATCCTCACCCGTCACGCAACGGCGCACGTAACGCGCAAGATCGCAACTGATCCACTCCGTTTCTGCTCCATCGTCTCCGACGACGGGGTGTCCGCAAAGCCGCTCCACACGTACCTGCGAACTCAACACATCGTCAAACAGCCCGAGGCGATCTTTGAAATAGGTGAGGGCCGTCTCGCCGGCAGTCTTGTTGTCCCCGGCCCCCCCTTGGAAGAGGAACCCCTTGACCTTCTCCTCGCTCTGCATCGGAGGAAGATAGGTCAGCGAAATGTAATAGGTGCTCTCATAGTGCCGGCCTTCGGCTTTAAACTGCGCTCTGCGCTCATCGTCGATCAAACTCGTTACCGGGTCGGGGAAAGCTCCCTGCTTGGCGTATTCGCTCACTTCCGAGCGAATCGCATCGCAATGCACCAACCATCCAGAACCGAGCTTCAAGACGGAATTCAATCGCTCCGCAAGAGCGGCCATCTCTTCGTGAGTGGCGGAACCGAGATCCGGACCGGCATAACGCCAGGTCGCCATCAATGCTCCGTCCTGAAGGAGCAGAATGCCGTCGTCGATCATCGACGCATAGAGCAATAAATCGGGAAGGCCGGCCACCCACCTCCGGCCTTCCTCAGCCTGCGTACCGCGAGCGGCCCAAGCGATCAAGACACACGCCAACACAGCCGCGCACGCTACAACTACGAACACCAATCCAGAAATCATTTTGTCTACCGTCTCCTTTACTTCCAAGCCCGCCGCTGGCTCATACTTCTGCTCGACAACCGGGATTTTGCCGGGTAATACGCCTTGTACTGGAAACTGCGCGTCGCCACATCGCGCATCCTCGGATCGACCTTCGCCAATCGAGCCAACATCGAAGTGGCCAAAGGCCAGAACACAACACCGATCAAAATGCTCCACCACGTCATCAACGCAAAGATGAACAATGCCGAAATCATGGCGGCGCCGAGAACAAGTTCACGGTCGCCGCCCATGAGAAGGTTGGGGCGATTGATCGACGGATGAAACACCGTCTCTCTTGGCCCGTGCATCTTAGAATCCCCCCGTCATCGCGATAACGGCGCTGGAGCTTGAAAACAATGTGGTCATCAACGTGCCTGCGCCGACAATCGCGCCGGTCGCAATCACCGCATAGCAGGCGCGCTTGGCGAACTCCGACAGCTCACCGCCAAAGACAAGCGCCATTCCGCCTGCTGCGATGCCCACCACCGAGATCCCGGCCGCCACAGGCCCGGTCAACGACTGCTGCACCGTCTGCAATGGCGTCTCCCAGGGCAAACCAGTTGTGCTGGTTGACGCATAGGCGAGTGCGTTCGAGACCAGCGCCAAGCCCGCCATTGTCAGAAACTGCTTGCCGGTCATAAGATCGACCAGCCTTCCGGTCATCTTCCGCATCCTCTTCAACATGCCCATCTCCTTCTTTCCGGTTGAATGTTTTTGTCATGCAACTAGAGGGAACGCCTAAAGCTGTTCAATCTCGAAGCGTTCCCCGTCGTGCCCCTTTACCAAACAAACCTCTTTCACCTTGCGTCCGCACGGAAACTGACGACCGGCTTCGACGTAGATAACCAGGTGAATCGTCTCCGCGACGATCCTTGCCAAAATATGAGTAGGGAATGGATTCGCCGTCTTCTGGCAGAGAAATACGATCCTGTTCAAACCTTCCATGGCATTGTTCGCGTGGATGGTCATCGATCCGCCTGGGTGACCCGTGTTCCACGCTTCCATCGCGGTCAACGCTTCGGTCCCGCGGACCTCTCCAACCAATATCCGGTGGGGCTTCATGCGCAGGCAGGAGCGGATCAGATCGTTCATCGGAACCGCCTTGCAGGCGGTGAGCTGCACATAGTTCTCGATCGCTACCCGCAACTCGGGCAGGTCTTCAAGAATCAAGACCCGGTCATGCGGAGTGCGCTCGGCAATGCCCTGATTCAACGCATCTAGCAGTGTGGTTTTGCCGGACCCCGTGCCGCCGACCACAAGAATGTTCTTGTGGTGCTCGATGGCTGTGAACAGCACATCGACGTGATTCTTCGAGCTGCGAAGCGCCTGCTCGAATGGGTCGATGCTCTGGAGGCCGTTCAGCGGATCGTCCTTATTGGTCAGGATGCCGCTCGCGGCATAATCGTACAGACTGGGCTTCTTCTCGCCCTTCTTGCGGAACGACAAAGAGGCCGTGCCTATCGGCACCACGGGCGCAACCAACGCTTCCACCCGGCAATTCAGATAGGGAACATTCCCGCTGACGACCGGGCTTTCGAATGTGGCTACCAACCCGAACCCCTCCGCAATGCTCACCGTGGCCCCTACCGCCCTGAGCGGCGAAATCTCGGTCAACACTTCAAACGGCTTGCCCTGCCGCATGATCCAGACCCGCCCGTCCGGATTTACAACCACGTCCTCGGCCGTCCGGTCCCTCATCAGCGCATTCACGATATCCGGACCCAGTTCGCTCATCAGCTTATGACGCTTGCGGAAATCGCTCTCGCTCTCAGAGTCGAGCCGTGCAGTCTCCAAATTCTCTGTCTGAACCGCCATTACCCTGTCTCCCGGACACAGTGCAAGTCCGCTACTTGAACAATACCACACTAATACATCAAATGAAGCTGACACGGCAAACATGTAATAAATATGATACTCTTTATGCGGAAAGTTATTGGGGTCTGCGCGCCCGCCAACCAGGGCGCTGGCTCAAGACGCGTGACTTTCGTACCAGGAAGGAGAGCCGAATGCTGCCGATCGCACTCAAGGCCGTTCAACTGCAACTTAGGGCAATGGGCGCCCAATGCTATGAGTTGGGTGTCCGGGTTCCCCCGGAAAAATCAGACGATGGCAAATCGCACATGAAACTGCGCAACGGCCAAGACGACAGTGGCCTTACTATCGGAGAAGTCTTCGACAAGCTCGATTGGTGCGCCGCCGAGAATGCCAAAGGCCACCACATCTATATACGGCCATCGGGACCGAGCCAACTCACCCTGATCGACGACCTGACCCGCATAAGCCTCGACACTCTCCTCGATACCGGGTACACCCCGGCCTGCGTCGTCGAAACCTCGCCCTGCAACTTCCAGGCGTGGCTCAAACACTCGTGGACCCTCACGAACGAGGAAGGCACTATCGTCGCCAAGATCCTGGCAGAAAGATTCGGAGGAGACCTCAACTCAGCCGACTGGCGGCACTTCGGCCGCCTCGCCGGCTTTACCAACCCAAAACCTCAGTACAGACTTCAAAATGGGCTCTTTCCCTACTCGCAACTCAAATTCGCCCTTTCCAAAGGCGTCATTTATAAGAAAACGCATGAGGTGCTCTCTGAGGTCGAGGACCGGCTGCTCGATCAATACATGGAATCTCAGCGGTCTATCCAGACACGCATTGGCTATCAAAAACACCCCCGGCCCGTATCTGAACTCCTCGACTATCCCCACTTCGCCAACAAATATGCCGCGCACGGCGAACGGCACAAGGCCGACCTTACCTATGCCACCTACTCTCTCCAGCGAGGCGTACCCGAAATCGAGATCCGCGATAACATTCGGACCCATACCTCTACATCCGCCTTCGTCAACCGCTCCCAACGAGAACAAGACGCCTATATCGATCGCACCGTAAATAAAGCACTCAAGCAGAACGGTCTCTCCCTTCCTATCCAGCCCTCCTTCCATTCCGCAGAACTCTGCCGCTAATCGTTTCCCGCCTATCTGTGGGGAGGGACGCCTGGCGTCCCTCCCTCGCTCCGACCCGTCCAGGTTCTCCGCTACCCACCCCAGCGGGGTGAAATCCCCGCAACGCCCCCTCACACTCTGAAAAGAAAATGCGCTCAGACGAGCGTTTCGATTCCACACCGCGAGAAAATGCGTAACCGTCGCGCGGCTCGGGCCTGAGAAAAAGAGGCGCGGGAAAAAGGGCCTTCTCCGGCAGCTTGTTTCGGGTTGTTTGCTGAGTCTGAATTGCACGGAAATTATTCGCAACGTACTGAAAATAAATGCGTTAAGTGTTGCAAATACATCAGATATGTATTATAATTTAAGTGTAAGGTCAAGCAATTCAGGGAGATAGGAAAATGCAAAACGACAGATCAAAGGCCCTCATCGACTCCATCACCGACAGTATCAACACCCTCGCCACCATGACCGACGCAACCGCAAAATCGGACCTCTTCAAGACTTGGCTTCGCGCAGTCTCCCGGTTTCATCACTACTCGTTCAACAACCAATTGCTTGTCCTCCTTCAGCGCCCCCAGGCCGAGCGGGTTGCCGGTTTCCATACGTGGAAGTCTCTTGGCCGCAACGTCAAGAAGGGCGCGAAGGGAATTGCGATCCTTGCCCCGTGCGTCCGCAAGCTCGCCGTCGAGGAAGCCGACAGACAGCAGACAGGCGAGAAGGTCTCGGCGATGAGACTGTGCGGCTTTCGCGTCACCCACGTCTTCGACATCGCGGACACCGAAGGCCGGCCACTTCCCGAACTCGAACACCGCGCCAAGGCCGGAGGCGAAACGCTTCTGCCCCGCCTT
>Ga0326728_10017318_pt1 | contig 14470 bp, 16 predicted proteins | sample MB3enrmetagenome_FD_207602 | JGI IMG/M metagenome (GOLD analysis project Ga0326728, IMG submission 207602) | Lab enriched peat soil microbial communities from McLean, Ithaca, NY, United States - MB31MN | ecosystem: Environmental > Terrestrial > Soil > Wetlands > Peat | place: USA: New York...
TGAGTTTCCTTCGTGCGTGGATCAAGGTTCCTCCAGTTTTTGACCTCGGCCAGGGCCAGTTCGAGCCGGCGTTGTGACAACGGACGCAACGTGCCCTCGCACAGAAGTTGCTTCACGAATTCGACCACCGGGTCCATTTGCCTCGAATCCGGGGTAGACCACCACTCCTGCATAAATGAAACCACATCGGCGAACCGGACAGGGCATCCGTTGGCAAGCATGAGCGTCAAGGCGGTATGCACCAATCCGTCCCGGCTCTCCGTCCAATACGCGTTTTCTTTGCCGAGATCCCGAGTCCCCGCAAGCAGACGGCTCGCGTAAAACTCGATTTGGTCCAGGCGTTCCAGACCGCCCAAAAGATCGAACCATGCGTTGCCGTCGGCCGACAGCACGACGAGATCTGATTCGCGTCTCGCCTCCCGTGCGAATTCCCGGACTTTTGCAGCGGAATCATCCCCTTTGGGATCGAGCACAAGGAGGCCGGGACGCAAATCGGGTTCGTTGGCGCGCCAGGCCAGAAGTTGCCGGAGGACGGGATTGATCAGCGCGGTGGTCTTTCCGCTCCCCGTTGAACCGAACGCGATGACGTGGCGGGTCAAGTCGTCCGGGCTTAACTCTAAAACGCGCCCCGCAGGCTCGTAGCATGGCAGTCGAATCATGGTGGTGGAAACGGTTGGAATGGAACGGCCTTTCGGGCTTCCTCCGGGTCCGGCGTGACCGCTCCGTCCGGTTCAGCGCCGTTTGGCTTGGATGCTGGCAGGATGAAGTGAACCGACTCGGCGATCAAGACGAGCCGGGAAGGGTTCGCATCTTCCTGTTCCCATGTTTCCGTTCGCAGGCGGCCGGTTGCCAGAACGGGGTCGCCCCGATGCTTTTGGGCCAGATGCTCTGCCGCGCGACCGAAGGCGGAACACGGAACGTATGCCGCCTCGTCCTTCCACTGGCCACCTTTGCTTTGGTAATGGTGGTTTGCGGCAATTGCGAACGACGCGACGGCCGTTCCAGTCGGCGCAAACCGGACTTCCGGGTCGGGAATCAGACGGCCGAGCAGAGTGACGTTATTTATATCGCTCATGGTGTTTTTTCCTTTTGCCGAGGTGATTATGGTGTTCGGCGCCGCTGAGGGGTTATGACCCTTGTGAAGACGCGGACCCGCAGCTGATTTTGCCGCAACGCACCGTAAGCGTGGGCAGGGCCAACGCGTGAACTCGGGATTCTCCGCCGGAATGCAGATGCATTCGGCAGCCTAGCCGGGATCGCTCCGTTTGCAGACAGCAAGAGTTGTTCAGTCGTGGAATTCATATTATCGTTTCCATTAGGAATAGCTCTTCCGGTTGATAGTTTGTTCCCGAAACCCTCCGGGTGCCGAAACTCGTCCATCAATGCGCAACGCCGCAGAACAACGATTCCGTGAGACAACGGCTATCATCACCAGGATTTTGTTCCATCGTGGCGAGGCCTAAACTCCGGCAACGCATGCATGCGGCTGCATGAAAGACGGGGCTGCGAATTCTCCCTGGGCTGGTTGAGGACGATTTGAAGGGCGTTGACTACGGCTCTCCGTTCAGATGAACGCTAAATCAAGTCGGAGACCATGTGCGCCGTCACTTGGAATGGGCAACTGTTGGAACGAATTACGTTATCGAAGTTGGGACTATTTTAATGATCCGGTGAACGCCTCGGCGGCCGATGGCGGCAGCTTGGGCCTGGCGTGCAGGTGTCCGGATGATATCGATGCGGATGCCTAGCTCAGTCACCGCCTCCGCCACCCCCGGCAGCCCGAAAGCGAGCTGCAATATTCGCCACTCTCGTCGCGTGAGTTTTTGGCGAAGCATGCTCATCATCTCATTTATCGCGACATCCCTTTCCTCAAGTTCATAAGGGGCGGCTTCTATTGCTGCAGGTATCGCGTCTTCCAGGGACGCTTCGGAAAAGTCGTGGAGCGGCTCTTGTAGAGATAATGCCGGTTTTGCTGATAACGCGCCGAAAATCGTAGCTTCTGTCACTCCAAGCATGGACGCCGCTTGTTTGACACTTGGCGGTGGCTGCCCCTCGTCGGCGGCCTGCTTGAGTATCGTTGCAACTTTCGGAGCGATTTCGAGTATGTGCTGCGAAAAGCGGATGACATGGCCTTGCTGCACAACGGCGCTGGTAAGCGCATTCAAAATCGTTTGCGTGAGATATGTGGACAGGGCGGCGCCTTTGCCGGGATCATAGCGTTGAATTCCCTTCATCAATCCCAAATTTCCTTCCTGCACGAGATCGTCGAAATCCACGCCCCGATTCTGAAAACGTTTTGCCGCCGAAACAACCAGCCGTTGATTGGATTCGCACAAGTTTTCGAAGGCGGCGTTGGCCTGGGCGACGAGGGCGCGGATCCTGTCCGCTGGAATTGGGGTTGTGTTTTCGTTGTGCCCAGGGACGACGGTTTGAGGGAGTGGAGAATTCGGGGTTCCAGGTTCGTCGGCGCAACTCGCTGCGTAGGACGCCAAATCCAACAAAATGTTCGGCCAGAAGCGCCAGAGTTGAAGCGGCATGGAACGAATATCCGGCGCTGTTGCGAGACGCTTGAGGTGCAAATCACAATTCTTCTCGTTTGGCACGTCAAAAAGCGCCGCCGTCGACAATCCACCATGCATGGCGTGCTGCAAGAATCCCTTAAGCAGGACGGATTTCATCGGCAGGTTGTCCAGCAATTCAACGCAGCCGCGCACCGCAGATCGATATGTCTTCACCGATTCCACTTGTCGCTCGGTTAGCGCCGTTGGGTGGGGTGCCGACTCCGCCACTTTGGCGTTGGCCGACGGGTTGCCGACAAGATTCATCGGCGAGCCCTAGTTTGCGACAGCCGGTGGAGTTGGACCTGGCTCTTCCCCGCCTTTGGAAACATTTGTGCGTGCTTTGTTCATATTGCGATCAGCTGCGCTCGCAGCTGCTATCGTTTAACAGAGATGCTCCATTTGTGCCATACGAAAGGCAGTTTGTCTCTATTTTCCCGTGTCCAGTCGATCGATAATGGCATCGAGCCCGCTTGCGCCGCTTTGGCCGCCCCCGATGTTTTTCGGTGTCGGCGGCTGAGGATTAACGCTCGGACAAACCCGGAAAGCCACGCTTTCGGTCGTCCGTTCCGTCACATTGGAAAGAAGCTCCGCCGGCGATACAGCCTTATAATGCCGGGTCCCTTTGCGCGGGCTTCCATCAGCGGACGGAGGGCAGAGCACAACACTTTCGGATCCTGGAACCATTCGGTTAAAGGCCTCCAAGCTGGAGGAATCGTAACCTCGGCAGTTCCACCGGCAGTCGTACGCCAGGATGCTCGTTCCGCTTTTTGGCTTGAGCACAAAGTCAATTGTGTAACCGTGCTTCGCATCTTCCCAATACGAAATCGTCGCCCCGGGATGGCAGGTTCTAAGTTGCGACAAAACCAAGTGCTTCCAAAGCAGATCGCAGTCAATATCATTGATGTTGTCCCACCCCTTGGCATAGGAAATCAGCCCCGTGTCGAAAACATAGAATTTCCGCCATTCGGCTGTCTCCTTTGCGGAGGCCCGTCCAAAGGGCGGCACAAACGTTACCAGGCGCGTTTCTTCGAGGGCAGAAAGCCACTCTTTGGCGGGACTGCGGCTGGCCAGGATTCTGTTTTTGAATGCTGCGTCCGCATCATGGCCCTCGACGCTCTGGAGCGCCTCTTTCAGGAGGGATCCGCTGTGCCCGCAAAGCCGAAGAAGGAAGCGATGAAGAGCCGCAACGGTCCGGCACTCATAACGCCATAAGAAATCCCGCATCAGAAAAGTTTCAAACCAGCGCGCGAAATAATCGTGAGGAAAGGACGGCGAGAGAAAGGCGGTTGGAAGACCGCCTTGGTGCAACCGGCGCCGAAGCGTTGAAATCCGCATGTCTGGGAGTTCGTCGGTTCGCAACGGCGCCATTTCGTGAACGTCGGCATTCTCCGGCAGAAGGCCCGGCGGCGGAGTTGGCCACGAAGAAGATGTTATCACAAAACGCGATGCTGTGCTCGCCAGCGCCGCGCTGAGTAGTCGGGCGGCGTGCTGAGCACGGTGAACTTCAGCGATGACCACGACCGGCGCGGACACATTTTCGAACAGCTTGGCTGGATCTTTTCCGGCAATGATCTCTTTTGACTCGCAGTCAATGCAAAGGCTGTGTTGCACGGCGAGGATCGCCGCCTTGCCTGTTCCGCGGGGCCCGCCGAGCCAAACGATCTTGTGCTCCGCGAGGCTTTGTTTCAGAACATCCGTCCACCGCGAGCGGTTGAGCGCGCTTATGGTATGTCGATAGAAGGCGGATTCCTCGATATTCGAACGGTCGGGAGGAGGTCCCCCAACCATTTGCGCTTTGACCTTCATGAACAGTGCCGGAGAACCTACAACACTTCGGATTCCCTGGCGAGCTTGTGATTCGGGCGCTGCGTTGCAGAAGAAGTTGAGCCGCTTGGCGAACCGTCCGGATGAGCCAATAATTGCGGCGATCCCACGCGTTCGACGCAGGCGCGCCAACCTTGTCGTGAACAGATGAGCGAACCATGCCTGCGGGCGGCGGCTATGCATCATGCTTTTGGCTTGGTTCTTGGGATGATTTGTGGTCCGCTGACATTTGGCCGACACCAACGAAAGTGTGACAGTCCTAGAGTTAATTGAGATTCTGAGGCAATTTCCTGAAGATCAGGTGATTGAATTTGGGTTGCTTGATCCAGACAAACCTAACGAGCTAATTGCGTTGCCTATCGTTGACGTGGTCCTCTCCTCCCGGGAGATCATGCTTGTCAGTCAGCAAACACGCGACCTGATCGACGGCATGATATCCAAGAACTTAAAATCGAAAGATGCCCCATGACAGTCCAGCCGGTGAATCCGACGAACCGATCCGTTGCGCGCCGCGAATTTCCCATTGCCCAATTCCGACGGAGTTCCCGGAATACGCTGAAAACGCACTTCTTCCAAGCAGCGCCGTTTGCAAGGTGCAGAGGTTCCGGCGGCGTGCTTCCCCTGAATCCGAAGGTCATGGCCAACCCCAGCGACTTGATTTAGAAGGTGTGGACGCCGATTGCTCGGCGCTCCCTCACGGATCCGGGCGGGCGGTTTTCGCATCGAGCCCTTCAACCTGACACGCCGTCAATCGCAGGGAGGAAGGTTTGCCAGTTTGAATCCGTCGTTCTCACGGAACTGATTGCCTGTGCCATTTCACTGCCTTGCCCTTGTTGGGTTCCACTAATGCGACAGCGTCCCTGCCTTCGGGCTGAAGTGTTCCGAAACTGGATTATTTAACTGAGCCGCTTCATTTAGATCCGAGTGAATCCCTCGGCTCACCGGGAGCATCAGTTACATCTATAAAGGTAACTGGCAAACTGCATAACGCGCGCATTTCCTCATTCTTTCTGGTCGTAACCATTTCAACGCAAACGGGTTGCGCGTCATCCATGCACCCGACGATGTTTCTCTTTGTTCCAGGCCGTTGCAGTTTTGTCGAATCGGCCAACAACAATGATAGATGAAAAAAACGCAGAAACAAGCAGCGCCGGGCGCTGACGGCGCAAAACAGAAGGCCGGCGAAGGCGGCACGCATTGCAACGCCCAGCAGAATCCTGCCTTGCAGGTCGAACAGCACGATAAGGAACCAGGTACCCCCAATGACGAACAGAGCGTGGATCCACCCCAATCTGACGCCCGGGTCACTATAGATACCGAGACGGTGGCCCGATTAGCGCTATTGGCGAGAGAGGAACTGCTGACGTTGTCCGAGGTCGAAAGAATTCTGAAAACGAAGCGGACTTCGGTATGGAGGAAGCGGAATCGAGAAAAGAACCCTCTCCCCTCAATCGTGATCGATGGGGTTCCGCGCGTCAAAAGAGGCGAGCTCCAAGACTGGATCAACAGCCACAAGAAGCAATAATGGTCGCAGCCGTTCCATCCTTAATCAGCCAGCCAGGCTCGCTGGGCGAGGTCGTGCTTGCCGCATGCGACAACCTCGCACGGGCGGGGGTGAAAATCGGGCCAAACTCGTTTTTCGCGATGAAAACCGAAGACGAGAATAGAATTGACGCGTTTGTCCGGCTGGAAGAGGGGCTCTATCGCCGAGGAAACCGCATTTTCGCTCGCGTCACAGTCAACGGGAAGTTGACCTGGCGCAGCACCAAAACGAACAAACTGCCTCAGGGGCGGCAATGGAAGGAGAAATGGGAACGGCGTCAGTGGCTGGCCGAAAACGGGTTTATGGAAGCGCCAAAGCGTGCTTCCGGGCCGTCCGAGAGAGCAGCCAATAATCAAGGCACGACGGCCAAGTGCGATGGCTCCTGCCTCCGTGTCAACTTTCTTCTCGACCAATACGTCGAGGCGGGGCAGCCAATCCTGACAAGAGGTGGATTGAAAGCCAAGGCGCCACGCTCCATACGCGGCGAACTATATCAAATGAATCCCCTGCGGCCATTCTTTGGCGAAAAAGATTCCGCCACTATCACGCACGGGGACTGTGACCAATACCGAGAGTGGCGGAATTCCGGGGGTTATGTCGCCAAGTTCAAAGTTCGCGGTAAGGATGTAATCCGCCGGACGCGCGGCGGGGACCGCGCCGTGGACCTGGAATTGGTCGTCCTTCGGAATGCCTTTGAACTCGCCGTCCGGCGTGGCCAGCTGAAAATGAACCCGTTAACGGGCCGTGGCCACTACACTGATAAATCCACAGTGCGGCATTGCCGCGAGGTGGCGCCGACGCCGGTCGGCCTGAAACGGATCGTTATTTGGCTGGACGACCACGGCCACCCGCATGATGGCGATCTCGCCGAGTTTCTCGCTTACACCGGCCTTCGAATTGGGGAGGCCATGCAGGCACAGTGGCACACTGTTGATTGGCACGAGGATCTCATGCACGTGCGCCGCAGCAAGAAGGGGGTATTTCCGTTCGTGCTGCTCCTTCCAGAACTGCGTCGCTTGCTGCGGAGAATGAAGCGCAAGGCGACCGGCGAATGCCTCTTCCCCTCGCCCTTCGATCCTTCAAAGACGCGGGATGATTCCTGCTTTCGCCGGCGCCTGGCTCATGCCTGCAAGGAGCTACAGCTACCGCACGTCACGCCCCAAGGGTTGCGGAGCTACTTCGTCACTCAGGCGCGCCAGAGTGGATTGAGCGACGCTGAGATCGCCCAACTCATCGGCGACAAGACCGGGCCGACTCTCATCGCCCAGGTATATGGGGATGTCCGTCCTGACCATCTCCTGGCCGTGGCGCGCAAAATCCGCCTGACAGCCACCACGCGGAAGCTTCGCCGAAAAGAACAAAAAATGTCCTAGAATTTTAAACCCCATTACTCGCATGATTTCGCCCACGGAGCCTAGAGGAAATCAGGAGTGAACCATGACAGCATTCCCATTCCTTCACCCCTTTACGCCCCGAACGCCTCGCGCGCAAACGCCGCGGCACACTCGTCATCATTGGGAGCGGCGTTACACAATGGAAGTATCCAACAAACCATCGTGAACACGGAACCTCAAATCAATGGCCGCTTTAAACCGGACGACTTCAAGGACGTGGTAGGCCTCGCAAGCAAGCTGCGTGCCGAAGCAACGCCCCTTGACAAATATTTAGTCGGCAGATTCTCTGTAGCGGGCCGGGAGGCGGTGGCCAAGGCCGCAGAGCCGGAAGCGGACCCAAACGCGCTGAGATCTGCTTTCGCCACAGAGCTGAACCGGATCTGCGATGGAGAGTCAATCTATGAGGAGATTCGCTTCGCAGCCATAGACCGTCGTCGCTCCACGCGCAGGCTGTTACGAAAGAATCCCCAAGGTCCAGCGCTGTTCCGATTGAACAAACTATTGCTCGAAGACGCGTTCCTCGCTGAAATATACCGACGAAGAGGCAGAGGAAGGAACGAAGTGCAAAAGCCCGCCACGGTCCATTATTTCAAAAAAAGCAATGTCTGGGCCGTGCTGGTGAACCTCGTTACGCCGCGCGAGCTAGAGGGAAAGATGCGCAGCGGCCGGCAGAAATTCGAGAGGCAAACCCAGGAAGTCGCCAACGACCTGTGCGTCGAGGTCAACGCCCAGCTCTTTGGCAAAGAACTGGCACGTCAGTTGACCAAGCGGGAAACGGACATTGCCAAAAAACTGTTCTGGGAGTTGCTCGAGCCCAAACACCCGGATTGGATAGATCACACAGACAAAATGGTCGAACACTGCGAAAAAACATGTTTTGGGGCGGTCCGTGCTGACATCCCCAACATAATTGAGGCCGCGAAGATATTCTGGTCCAGCCACGTGGTGAAACTGGAACCGGAAAGCAGGAGCAACTATCATTATACGATAGCGTTTCTGTTGCCAAAGTTTGGAGCGCTTAAGCCCTTCGAAATGACCGACGAGATGGTGCTGAAAATGGCAGAAGGCACAGAGCAGCTCGAGTATTGGAAAACCAGCCGTAAAGGGAATCAAACGGCAGAGGAGGCTAAAGCGCGGCTTTGGGATACTCCAACGAAATCCAAGTCAAAGCGTCCTTGGACATTTGGTATGAAACTTAAATTCGTCAGCAATGCTCGAGCGTTCAAGAATTGGATGCATTCATCGAAGGATCCGGTCTCGAAGAAGAAGCGGAATTGGTGTCCCCCATCCGAAATGGAAATCGATGATTTCCAGAACATCATGCCGGCAAAAGCGGGGACGAACCAGGATACCGACGAGATCCTGGACGCGCAATGTAAGAAGAAACCAGCTCTCACAATCCCTCAATGCCAGGCCCTACTCGATGTTGCATTTACCGCGTTCGACGGTCACTACGCGGCGTTCTATGTGCATTCACTCTTCGGAGGCAGCCGCGTAAAGGAAACCAAGAGGATGGGGGCACAAGGTTTCGACGCAGAAGATGGCGTTCAGTCAATTTCCGAAGAAGCCGCCAAAACAGACGAAGCTCGCGAAAGCACGCTTTATGACAACCTCATCATCATGGTGGAAGCGTTGAAATCCGTCGGCCTTTACATGGACGCGAATCTGCGCCCCACCTGCCACCATCGCACTGTCATTCATATTCTCGCTGGTTTTAGCGGCAACGGCAAGGAAGCCATTAAACGCACAAACAGGGAACGGAAGCGGTTGGAAGACTTGGGCATTGTTTTGCCTCCGTACGACTGGAAAACCTTTGTCCCATCAAATGCGTTGCGCCGCACGTCATTGTCTATGCATTACAAGTTGTTTAACAGTGTAAGCAAAACCGTTGAATGGGCCGGCAACTCGAAAACCGTTTTCAAATCGTTTTACAAGCGCCTAGTCTCCAAGGCCGATGCCAAGCAATTCTGGGTGATGCTCCCGTCGCTGCTGAAAGCCGAGGGCAAGGTCACAGTTAATTTGCCCGCTAATCATCAACTTGATTCAGCCATGACCAAGGAGGTGGTGACAGCGATTCCCGTCGCCTGTCAAGCCATGGGCTTGGCCACCGAGAAAATCGCACAGGCTAAGGCCAAGATTACAGCCGCCAAATCTGCTGCGTCCAAGCCCCGTATGAACAAGAACCGCTCTGAGAAACCCAAGGCGGAAAAACTGGCGGCGGAAAAAAACAAAAAATCTGATGGTGCGGATGTTGGCGCTCTTCGCAATGCGGCATAGGCGGGCGCATACCAAGAGAAACACACGACCGATCTGCTGGAGTTTTGCTGGCGCCGGAAGAAATTCGGCATTCCGCTACACCCATGGAAAAACTACAAATGACCGCGCCGCGAAATAGAGGCGTTTTATCCGAATACCTGCTGAAAGGCGCAAGATAAGGCGCGGTGGATAAGAAACGCATACTTGTGTTCGGGACGAACGGCTCGTCTTCGGAAGAGATTAGAAAGAACGTGAACTTCCCTCTGTGTGCAGCACATGGAAACAGGCAGCAACAACGTGAAACGTTGTGAAACGCTATTGAGTGATAACAGATTATAACAAGGTCTCTGGAATTCAGTTAATCCGCTACGCTTACTGTAGCAAACATGATCCCGTGTTCGCATGAACTCCGGTGCATTATTGCACCTTACCGGTGGGTTGAAGGGACGAGGAAAATTAAAACTGGAAGACGTTTTAAGTTGAGCGGTCGGTTCTTGCCCGCGTCTAAGTTCAAAGGACGCAAACAAGGATGGCCGGTCGGGAATGACTGCCGCAGCCTGGCCAACGCGATCTTCTGTGTGGATGGAGTCAGCAGTCGAGTCAACTGTCTGCGCTTTGACGTGATGTTATTTTGCTCGATGTAGGCATTCGCAGAACGGAAGGCGGTTTCAAGGGAAGATCAGCTACTTCATCGTGCTTGGCCTGGATTCACGTTGGCTCAACCACTCCATAACAGAGCATGGACGATAGAAAATGAGGCGGCCGCGGCGAACATGAGGCATCATTCTTCGTTTGGTTTCCTTCCTAAGCCACTGCAGGCTGGGCCTACTTTTCGCATCCCAGACAATCTCCAAAAGGCGTGGACCCGACACCCATTGTCCCATTATGGCGGACACGGGTGGAGTGCATGTCTCGACAGGCTTTGGGTCTGTCGGTTTAGATGTACTGGTTTGCATCAGTGGTTCGGATGTATTCATACGTTAACAGAATGTTGAATTGAGCGTGCCGGATGTTCGTTCGTTTGTAGCATTGATGACATTTCGCAGGCAGACCCTTGTCGCTCGATACGAGGGCCTGCGACTATAATAGCTACAAAGGAGGAAATTTTGTTCCTCTGCGCACTGCGCCGAGGCGCATTATTATCGCGGAGGAGCGCGATCCCTGCTGGGTCGCGGCACGATGACAATCTGCCAAGGAAGATGGCTAGTCCAAGACCTGAAGGCAGGAATCCGTTGAGGATTGTGTCGTCACCGTCGATTTATGAATGTGCTGGATCGACAATCCCACCTCAGCGCCTGCGCAATCGGCAATCGGCATCCGACCGGGAATCAGGCTGGATCGGGACAGGGTTTTCGTCCACATCCCACGCTGGAGGCGGTCTGGGGCACCGACCCTGCCAAAACAGGGATGCGCTCATCTATTGAGCGCGCATAGCCGATTTCGTGGCCTCTTCTGGGTTCGCGTTTTGGTGCTGACGACGAAGATTTGCTCATCGCTCCCTAATAGCGACGGGTTGGCTTGAAATGACCCAAAAATTAACTGGATGGGAAATGCCGATTTATTCGCTTTTGGGCTTGACCATTCGCCATTCGCGAATAGAGTATAGGCATGATTGCAAAGTCTTTGGATGTGGTGGTTCTGCTGAAGCTCCTCTTAAAAAAGGGGCCGGTCGCTTATGCCGATCTGTCCAAGGAACTTTTCATCAGCGCCTCGGAGATACATGCAGCAGTTCGTCGGGGCATCGCCGCCGGACTGATTGACGAACAAACCAGGACTCCGCGGAGGAAAGCCCTGGCAGATTACCTGATCCATGGAGTCCGGTATGCTTTTCCAGCGAAGATGGGGCCCTTGGCTCGTGGGACGCCCACGGCTTATGCAGCACCACCTCTTTCTGCGAGCATCAGCCAGGATGATTTGCCGCCGGTTTGGGTTGACCCCGAAGGAAAGGTTAAGGGCATTTCCATCGAGCCCCTTTACCGTTCCGTTCCGTCGGCGGTAAAATCCGACCCCGCCCTTTATGAACTCCTTGCCCTGGTCGATGCGTTGCGGATGGGCCGGGCCAGGGAGCGCAAATTAGCGGAAGAGCAATTGAGCCAAAGGATAAACTATGCCGGCGCCGCCTCTTGAGGAAATGCGCATAGTCGCCTCTCGGCTTAAACCGCTGAACGTTCCCTTTGCGTTTGTCGGTGGTGCTGTGATGTGCCTTCTGGTGGATCATCCGGAATTGACGGATTTTAGGCGCACCAAGGATGTGGATGTCGTGGTGGCAGCAATTACTTACTTTGAGTTTGCAGCGTTGGAAGCTCGCCTCAGGGAGGCCGGTTTCCAACACGACACGTCCGAAGGGGCTCCGATTTGCCGTTGGATTGTGGATGGCTGCAAGGTGGACATCATGCCTCAAGCACCGGCCAACCTTGGGATGAATACCCGGTGGTTTCCAGAGGTGCTTCAGCAGGCGATGAGCGTTGACTTGGGCCAGGGATGCACGGCCCATATCGTGACGCCTGCTCTATTCTTGGCGACCAAACTCGAGGCTTTCAAGGATCGTGGAAAAGGTGATTACTACTTAAGCCATGACCTGGAGGACATCGTTACACTGTTGGATGGGCGCGCCAGGATCGTGGAGGATGTTGCCCAAGCGGATGCTGCAATTCGAGAATTTGTGGCTTCAGAATTTGTTAAGATCGTGCAGCACCCTGACTTTGCTGATTCCCTTCCTGGACATCTTTCAGGGATGCTGGGTGCGAAACAGCGGATTCCTATCGTTGCCGGGCGATTTGAGGCGATCACGGCACTTTAGTCAATCAAGGGTCAGTTCACGAAGCAAATCGCTCTCGTGCCGAGGGAATTCAGAAACGGGCTCGTAGGGCAATAACCGTCTATGGCGGTCTTAATCGCGCTACAGTCCGCTACTGGGCTGGGTTCGCGTTGAGGTTCGCGTTGGCCGGTGGAAACACCGTAGGTATTGCCAATACGAAGGATAGGACTGGAGGCGGGGGGCGGAATCGGACACTCAATTGCCGATCTCCCGTTGGCGGCGGGCCGCAGGTTTAGTACACAAAGAAGGGACACCGTTTTCCGGTGTCCCTCAACCGATCCGTCAGATGATTTCGATGTGATGGGTCGTACCGTCAATCGTTAGATTGATGATTACGGGGTCGCGTGCTGAATCTGACAGGGCGTCGCTCATGCTTTGATTGGTTTGGGCGTATTGTTTGCCGTGAGCCACTCAACTTCCGCGGTCAGGGCTTCGTCCCGCCGAGCAAATGGGCCAAGAACGGGTCCTCCCACTGGTGAAAGATCTGCTTTCCAGTCCTGGCCCAACGGCTCCACATGACTCGCTCGAGCAGTTGTGGTGCAGCCAAGTCCTGCCATGGCCTGGGCGAGGTCGTCATCGTGTACGAAGCAGATTTCGCCTCCCCGGACCACGACTTGCAATGCCTTTTCCATAATAGAATTATATGGTTAAACTGGATACAGCAGTGACGGTTTATTTGCGGAGCCAGGTCCGCTCATCTTCAATTACGGCGCGGAAATGCAGGCAAAGGAGGTTTTAACGCTGGTTTTCAGCGCCTGCATTCTGGCGGCTCGATCACCATGCGCGCCGCCCATTTGGCACGTCTGATTTTCGTTCATCAAGCCTCCGCTTTCAGTCTTAAGTTCGAACCTCTGGTCCCCACCGATCAATCCAGCAACCGGAATCCCTCCACTTGTTGTTGACCGTTTCATATTGTGAATTGTTGCTTGATTTTGTTGAACACCTGAACGGCTTTGGCCTTGGCCTCCGAGGTTTCATACCAGGGCCGGCTCAGGATGACGCAGGCCCCGATTAGCCGGGACGGCAAGTCGACTTCCTGGAGCCGTCGCGGCCGGGTGCAGTGGCGCCGGGCCGGCCATGCCGGGTGCCTGGTGCGAAACGGATTTGGGAAGCTGCCTTCACACCTGCCACGGCCCCTTGCTTTAGCTGCCTGCGGATCCGGGTGGATCCAGAGAAATCGTTCTGCGTTTGGCCATTTCACATGGTCCACCCAGGTGCCCTCGTTTAGCGCCGGTGGCGTATTGCTGACGTCCCAGCCTGCCAGGTCGCTGTGCGTATCCAGATTCCAGAGTTCCCTGCCCTTGGCGGCAATCTCAGGGCTGTTAACGTGGGCAAGAGCTTGGTCGTGGCGCTTGAAGCAGCGGACGGACTCAGCTCGCTTCAGCATGGAGAAGAGCCATGCCTGGTCGTTCCGGCTCATCTCGGCTCGAGCCCAAAAATCCAAGTCTACTGACAGGTAGACCGCCTCCGGGCTGCTGTAGCTCTGGTATAGCCGCGCCATCAGTTGCCGTGTGTCTGGTTGCGTCCTGCGGTGGAGGACTGCTGGTAGAATTCAGATTTCTTCTTCGTGACCTCGACCCGGCCGAGAGCTTTTTCGATGCTTTTGGTCAGGTCCAAGCAGGCGCTGCCCTTGACGCCGGCGACGTCGAGATTCACCTTCCCATTTTTTCCAATTGTGATTTTGATTTCTTGCATAAGTGTCGGGTTATTGGTGTTTTTTCCATGGGTGTTCGAATATCAGGGTCTTGCCCGCCGATCCGATGATCAGGAGAAGGCCCAGGCAGGTGACGGTCACAATGCCGCTCGGCCCGGTTTCACGGGCGTCCGCGATGACCATGTACAACAGCCAAGCAGGCACGCCTAGCGAGAGGAGCAAGAGGAACCACAAGGTGACTTTTATCGCTTTCATCGCTTTTATTGATTTTTCCGCGGGTGTTCGAATATCAGAGTCTTGACGTGGTGCCATGGACCAATGACGCGCCGTTCAATTTGAAACTCCCTTCCGTTTGTGACGGCGCGAAACGTCGGCCGTGGGATGGCGGACAGGAACACCCCAAAGCAAAGAAGATACCAG
>Ga0326728_10017320_pt1 | contig 14469 bp, 11 predicted proteins | sample MB3enrmetagenome_FD_207602 | JGI IMG/M metagenome (GOLD analysis project Ga0326728, IMG submission 207602) | Lab enriched peat soil microbial communities from McLean, Ithaca, NY, United States - MB31MN | ecosystem: Environmental > Terrestrial > Soil > Wetlands > Peat | place: USA: New York...
TCATAGCCCTGCGCCGTGTTCGTGCTCGACCCCGAATTGAACGCCACCCAGCCCACCTGCGCCGTAGAGCTCGACACCGACAGGACGCTCGGACTGATCAGGTTCGTCCAGGTGCTGGTGCTCGGATGGATTGTGTTGTAGCTGGTCGCGCCGGTCCAGAGACTCCCAATCATAAACCAGTAGGTCGTATTCGGATTTAGGCCATAGACCGTCAGACTCCCCAGAGCGCTGTTGGTCGTCACGGACGAGGGCATGACCCCGTTGGCAAAGTTGTTGGAAGAGGCGTCGAGCTCATAGCCATTGCTGCCCGCCACCGTGCTGTAGTTCAAAGTGACGCTGGTCGTGTACACCACCAGCGTTCCAGGCGTGGGCGTCCCGAAGGACCAGTTCACGTTATGCGTCCCGTTCACCCCGTTGGTGTCTACGATCGTGTGGCTCGACGCGTTATTATCCCAGGGGGTGACATAGGTGACGGCGTTGGTTCCGGTGTTGGCGAGGTACGCATAGGTCCCGGGCGTGGACGAGCGCAGGGCAATGAGGTTGCCGGAGCTTCCCGTGAGGGTCAGAAGACCGCTCACGGTCGTCGTGGACCCCGCGGCCAGCACGATCTGTTTGCTCGAAACCGTCACGACGAAGTCGTAGAAGGTAGTCGATCCCTGTAAGGTCGAGGTCGATCCCGCCGCCCCGGAAAACGCGACGGTCGAGGTCCCCGGGATGAAGGCGCCGGAGGTAAACGCCCAGTTCTGGTTCACCGTCATCGAAGAGGCGTTCAAATTGAGCGTTCCTCCGTTAATGACGACGTTGCTGGTCGCGGCGATAAAGTAATTATTGCCGGTCGTGGTCAGGGTCCCCGCCGTGACCGAGAATTGTCCGTTGACCGTCAAATTTCCTGCGGCGCTATAGGTGGCCGGCCCGCCGTTGATGGAGAGATTCGCGTAGGTCCAGCTGGAAAGCACCACCGAAGTCCCGGAGGCCGCCGCGTAGGTCACGCTCGACCCCGCGAGGTTATTGGGCGCCGCCCCGACCGCCTCGGTTCCGTTTAAGATCAGGTTCCCTCCGTTGGTGAAGCTCGAGACCGTGAGATTGAACCCGGCCAGGGTGATGGTCGTGGTCCCGGCGTTTACCGTGAGCGTCGAGATCGTGACGTTGGCCGAAAGGACCGGCATGTGGGCGGCGGTCGAGACGATCAAGGCCGCGTCGTTCGGACCGGGAGCGACAAAGGCGTCCCAGTTGTCGCCGAGAGCCCAGTTCGTGTCGAGGCCGCCCCACCAGGTCTTGACTGTCCCGGAACTCGATCCCATCGCGGAGGCGTACTGGTCGCCGGGCCCACCGGGGAAAACCGCCACGATCGTTTTGGTCTGATCGTCTAAGGCCGAGACCGTTCCGTTGTCCACATCCAGCCCGAGTGTGCCGGAGCTGCCGCTGGCGAAGGCCGTAAAGTTGAGCCCGCTCACGGTCAGAATGTCACCGAGAGCGAAATTGGAGGTGACGTTCAGGACGAGGGTGGCGCCGCCGTCCGCGTAGGTAACCGCCGACGACACCTTGCCAGCGGCCGTGCCGCCGAGGATGGCCGTCGTCTGCGTCTGGTCCCAGCTCATGAAGAGCTCCGCGGGAATGCGGATGCGGATGCCATTGGCCGTCGTGATGTTCCCCGAAGAAGCCGCCACCGTCATCTGCGTGATCGTGATCGTGCTTGCGGCCGTGGACGGATCGCCGACGCTGAACGTCTGCGAAGAACTGTCGATCGTCGTCAGTCCCGTGGCCGCGCCCAGAACTGACGCGTACTGGTCGCCGGGCCCGCCGGGGAAAACCGCCACGATCGTCTTGGTCTGGTTGTCTAAGGCCGAGACCGTCCCGTTGTCCACATCCAGGCCGAGCGTGCCGGCGCTGCCGCTGGCGAAGGCCGTAAACTGGAGCCCGCTCATGGTCAGAATATCCCCGGGCGAAAAATTGGAGGTGACGTTCAAGACAAGCGTCGCCCCGCCGTCCGCATAGGTGACCACCGACGACACCTTTCCGGCGGCCGAGCCGCCGAGGATTGCCGTCGTCTGCGTTTGGTCCCAGCTCATAAAGAGCTCCGCGGGAATGCGGATGCGGATGCCATTGGCCGTCGTGATGTTCCCCGAAGAAGCCGCCACCGTCATCTGCGTGATCGTGATCGTGCTGATGGCCGTAGACGGATCGCCGACGTTGAACGTCTGCGAAGAACTGTCGATCGTCGTCAGTCCCGTGGCGGCGCCCAAAACCGTCGCGTACTGGTCGCCGAGACCACCCGAATACAGGACGCCTCCTAAACTCCAGTTCACGTTATGCCCGGAGTTGGTCCCGCTCGAATTCAGGATGGTCTGGCCGGCCGCGGCGTTATTGTCCTTGACGTCGACGAAGGACACGTTGTTGGATCCGGTGTTGTTCAGATAGGTCCACGTGCCGGGCGAGGAAGAACGGAACGCGATGGGGGCTCCCGAGGCTCCCTGGAGAGTCAGATTGGCTATCGTCGAAGTCGAGTTCGCCAAAAAGGTGATCGTGCTCGGGGCGACGAGCCCCGTGCAGATGAAGCTGGAGGCGCTGAAACTGGAGGAAAAGACCAGGCCGCCGTTGGACGAGGTATTGGAGGCGACCAGGACGTTGAATGCCTGGCCCAGAGTTTTGATCGTCTGCGTGGAAGCGCCGTTAAAGGTCATGGTCGAGGCCGCGGCGCTGAAAATCCCGGCGGAGATCGTGAAATTGCCGCCCACCGTCACGTTGCCGGCCGGGGCGAACGTCCCGCCGGAGCCGCTCAAGACGAGGTTTTGATACGTCCATGTGGACAGGATCGGGACCGTCCCGGAAGCCGCCGCGTAGGTCACGGTAGACGCCGTCAGGTTATTGGGCGCGGTTGTGACCGCCTCGGTCCCGTTTAAGATCAGATTCCCGCCGTTGGTGAAACTCGAGACCGTGAGATTAAACCCGGCCAGGGTGACGGTCGCGGTTCCGGCGTTTACCGTAAGCGTGGAGAGCGTCACGTCGACCGAGAGGACAGGCATCACCGTTGCCGTCGTGACGATGACGGCGGCTTGCGTCGGACCGGGCGGCGTGCCCGCGTCCCAGTTGCCGCCCTGCGACCAGTCGGCATTCAGCGTCCCCCACCAGGTCTTGACCGGGCTGTCGTCGGCCCTGCCGGCAGCGTACTGGTCTCCCGAGCCGCCCAAGGTCACCGCCTGGGAGTTCGGCAGGAGGATCGATTTGACGCCCGCGTCGGCGGCGGAGAGCGTTCCATTGTCCACATCGAGCCCGAGGGAGCCCGACGAGGCCGCGCTGAAGGCGGTATAGCCGAGGGCGCTTACGGTCAGAACGTCCCCGGCCGCGAACGCGCTCGTTACGGAGAGCACCAGCGTCGCGCCCGCATCGGCGTAAGAAACCGTCGTCGAAACTTTCCCCGCCGCGCCGCCGCCCAAAACCGCCGTGGTCCGCGTCTGGTCCCAGGTCATGGACAGATTGGAGGGAATGCGAATCCGGATGCCGTTGGCGGAGGTGACGTTCCCCGAAGAGCCGCCGACAAAATACTGCGTGATCGTGATCGTGCTGATGTCGGTCGAGGAATCCGTCGTGCGGAAGGTCTGCGGAGCGCTGTCGATCGTCGCCAGGCCCTGGTCCGCGCCGAGACCCGTCGCATACTGGTCGCCGGCGCCGCCGGCGTAAAGCGCCCAGGCCCGGGGGACAAGGCCCAGGAGCAGAAACAGCAACGTCATGGCCGTCACGGCGGGTCGCGCCGTGCGGCCACCCCCTGCCGATGAGGGCCGCTGCGTCATTTTTTACCCGTGAGGTTTCCGAATCCGTTGACGCCCAGCGACGGCCGCAGCCCTGTGCGGTCATGACGACCTTCAAGATCGCCACGATCGGTCGCCGCTGGCGACCTCGCTCGCGATGACGGCCAGGGCACGTCTGGGTGGCTCGCTTGGCTCGTCATGACAGCAAGAAACGTCACCAATAACACCCCAAGGGGGCAAAGAGCCAAACGGATCATGGGGAAGTCCTCGCGCACCGGCCACCGTAGATGTTGCTACGGTTGTAGTCAGCGTCGGCCGCGCTGCCGCGGTCGGACACGCGCGCGCTACCTGAGTCGTAGAGCCAACTACCGCCGCGCAGGCCCGAGCCGATAGCTGTGCCGTTGTTGGGCCAATTCGTCACGTTCGCATTTCCGCTCGCATCCAAATAGCCGTCCCCGTGCTGTCCGTCGAAGGCGCGGCCGGCGGCGTTGCCGACGGTCACCGGTCTCTCCCACAGGTTTCCGGATAAATCAAGAGCCCCGAAATACCCGGCGCCGGCCTGCACGCGCGTCGTTCCGGTTCCGGCCATCGAGCCCGAGCGCAATGGCCCCACGACGGCGTTGCCGTCATTGCCGACCACGCAGTTGGCCGAGGCGTTGGACGGGCCTTCCGCGTTCGTTCCGGCGCCCGAAATCGTGCCGGAGGCTTCCTGGATGACGGTGGAGCCCCAGGCGTATTCGTCGGGGACGGGTGTTTGTTCGCCGCGGGAGGCCTTCTCAAACTCCAGCTCCGTAAACGGGCGCAGTGCCGCCCAATCCGCGTAAGCGGTCACGTCCGCCCACTCGAGGTAGTTGGCCGCCGTCCAGCCGCCGTCGGCGGCCTCGTTCATGAGCACGTAATTGGCCGAGCCCCAGGGGCCGGCGTTCAAGTTGGCGTCGGTGCCGTATTTGCCGTTCGCGGCTTTCTTGATCCAGTTCCGGTAGCCGTCATTGAAATGCCCCCCGGAATCCACGCGGTTGGCCGACTGCGTCGCCGTAAGCGTGTTGAGGAAGTCGCAGTATTGCCGTTGGGAGATCTCGGACTTCATGATGTAGAAGGCGCCATAACCGTTCGGGAAGGAAGCCGACGTCGATCCTGTCGTTCCGTCGCCCTGGTTGCCGGTGCCCGGATACCAGAGGTTTCCGTTGGTGGTACCGACGGGGATGGACCCGGCGGCGCTGATCACGTAAGGGCTGTTGGCCGTGTTGTAGGTGTAGAATTCCCCCGTTCCCGTGCCGCCCGAACCGACGGAGAAGGCGCCCGTCGTCACATAAACCATCTCGATGGCGAAGACCTGGACGGCCATGACGGTGGTCGAGCTCACGTTGTCGGCGCCGAAGTTCCAGCGCAAGGCCGCCCCCGTCCAGTTGTTGGTCCCGGACCCCGGCGCGTTTCGATACAGAAAGACGCCTTTATGGACGCCTCCCGTGTCGCCGTACTTTTCCTGGGCGCCGGCGGGAATCGTGTCCCCCGACCCAAGAAGCGTCGCGTGGCCCCAGGGCCCCCAGGCCGAGCCCCCCGCCGTGCGCGTGGAGAACTTGACGAAGACCCAGGCCGCGTCCCAGTTAGCGCTCAAGCTGGGCGCCCCGTTGGCGTACCAGGAATTGTTCCAGGAAATGTTGAACGAGACGTCGTAGGTCCAGGTGCTCTGGCTCACGAGCGTGGCGCTCGAGACGGCAAGATTGTTCGCCCGCGCCGTCCCGGCCAACCCGAGGCACAATCCCACGACAGACCATTTCATTCTCTTAATCATGACAGGCTCCTTTGTTTGTTTCCGACGATGCGAACGCCCAATTTCCCGAACATAGGACACGAATAAAATTTGTTGGCGAAGCCGTCCATCCTCATTGCCCCCCTCCGCCTGAGGCCTTGAGCCAGCCGCCGACCATCCGGCCGATCTCAAGCGTGCGCTGGCTGAAATGGTTGTATTGCGCGACCGAGACGTACTGCATGTCGAAGGCCAGGCGCATCATGAACCGGAGGACGTCCAATTTCAGGTTCACCTTCAAGAGGATCGGCCTGCGCTCTTTGGAGTAAACCGCCTCAATGAGCATTTCCAGGATGTCGAGCAGCATCCGCTCGGTCCGGTCGGCCAGAAGGAACCGCTGATCCTTCGGGTAATTCGCCATCTTGGGCAACAGCCAGAGGATCAACTGATAATGCTTCTCCACGATCGGCGTCATTTTCATACTGGAACTCCTTCCGCGACGACGGATACCGGGGCGGGGGCCGGGACGCGTTTGTTGAACAACTGCAGCCGGAGACCTTTTGTCTGAGCGTAAGAGCTGTGCGAGACCCAACAGTCGATCGAAAGCCTGACCGCGTCGGGGCGGAAGATCCCCGCTTTCCGGCCGGCGCGCAGGAGGCGCAGCCTGCGGCGGAAACGCGAGACGTTGTCGGTGCGGAGCCTCCGATAATCCCGGAATAACCGGAACCCGAGGAAGGAAACCCCTTCCCGGACCGGCGCCAGGCGCGTTTTGCCGTCATGCAGCGCGAGCCGGAGTTTCTCCCGCAGAAAGGACGTGATCTCGTTCTTCCAGGCCGTGAGCTCTTCCCGGCTCTGGGCAAAAAGCAGGAAGTCATCCATATAGCGCAGGTAATAGCGGACGCCCAGACGCTCTTTGACGAACCCATCGAGCTCGTTTAAGTAGAGGTTCGCGAAGAACTGGCTGGTGAGGTTCCCGATCGGCAGGCCGACCGGCGCGGGCGAGGACCTCACGATGTCCCGGATGAGCCACAGCACGCCCTCGTCCTGAACGCGCCGCTCGATGAGTTCTAGGAGCACCTGCGGGTCAATCGACGCGAAATAGCGCCGGATGTCGCCGTGGAGGTAAAAGCGGTTCGCGCGCAGGAAATGCTGGGCCCGGTCGAGGGCCTTGTGCGTCCCCTTCCCCTTGCGGCAGGCGTAGGAATCAAAGATGAACGTGCGGTCGATCAAGGGTTCGACCACATCGTGCAGCGCGTGATGCATCACTCGGTCGCGAAAAGCCGCCGCCGCGACCTGCCTTTCCTTCGGCTCGAAGACCGTAAACCGGCGATAGGGTCCGTGGCTATATGTCCGGCTCAGAAGTTCCTGGCGCAGACGGTGGACCTGCGCCTCGCGGTGGAAATGAAAATCCGCCGTCGGCTCGCGATAGCGCCGGCCCCGCGCCGCCGCCAGGCTTGCGCGGTAAAGGTTTTCGACCGAGATCACTTTCTCGAAGAGCGATCGAATGACTTTCATCTCACCCCTCCACGGGCCTGGTAAATCGCAGGGAAGTCCTCGCGCACCGGCCACCGTTGTTGTTGTTACGGTTGTTGTTAGCGTTGGCCGCGTTGTTGCGGTCGGACACGCGCGCGTTACTTGAGTTGTTGTTCCAATTACCGCCGCGCAGGCCCGAGCCGAACGGCGCGTAGCATACGGCGCCGGTTGCCCTGCGAGCGCTCCAACGGGGGCTCCGAACATCGAGATAATCCCCGAGGGAACGCTTACGACCTGTTTTCCCGGCCACACAAGCCCGAGACGGATACCGCATCTGGACTTCCCCATGAAGGCCGCTCCTGACATCCGTAAACATCAGGTTTCTGGCCTGAAAATTGTCCCCCGCCGTCATTGCAAGGCCCTCTGTATAGCCGACGCCACTAAGGCGTTGGCGTCCACCAGAGCTGTAGTGGCGGAAGCAATCTGTCCTGACAGATCGCTTCGCTACGCTCGCCATGACGGCAAGCGACGTCACCAATAACACCCCAAGGGGGCAAAAAGCCAAACGGATCATGGGGAAGTCCTCGCGCACCGGCCACCGTTGTTGTTGCTACGGCTGCTGCTAGCGTTGGCGGCGTAGTTGCGGTCGGACACGCGCGCGTAACCTGAGCCGTCGTACCAACTACCGCCGCGCAGGCCCGAGCCGATAGCTGTGCCGTTGTTGGGCCAGTTCGACGTATTCGCATTGCCGCTCGAATCCAGAGCGCCGTCACCGTGCTGACCGTCGAAAACAATGCCCGTCGAGAGGCCCGCGGAGATGACGTACTGCCAGACGTTTCCCGAAAGGTCGAGTGCTCCCGAGTAGCCTGCGCCGGCCTGCACACGCGTCGTGGCGGCTCCGGCCATGCACCCGGACCGCATCGGTCCCTGCACGGCGTTGCCATCGTTTCCGACCACGCAGTTGGCCAGAGCGTTCGACGGGCCTTCTGTGCTCGTTCCGGCATTGGTGACCGTGCCGGAGGCTTCCTGGATGACGGTGGAGCCCCAGGCGTATTCGTCGGCGACGGGCAGCTGACCGCCGCGCGCGGCTTTTTCATACTCCAGTTCCGTATAAGGCCGCAGGGCCGCCCAGTCCGCGTAAGCGGCCACGTCCGCCCATTCGAGGTAGTTGGCCGCCGTCCAGCCGCCGTCGGTGGATTCGTTCATGAGTGCGTAATTGGCCGTTCCCCAGGCGCCCGATCCGGCGTTATTGTTGTAGTCCGTACCGTATTTGCCGTTCGTGGCTTTCTTGATCCAGTTCCGGTAGCTGTTGAAGTGACCGCCTCCGTCGACGCGGTTGCCCGACTGCGTGGCCGTGAGCGTGTTTAAGAAGTCGCAGTACTGCCGCTGGGAGATATCGCTCTTCATGATGTAAAAGGCGTTGAAGCCTTTGGGAAATGTGCCGGGGATGGGGGTGCTCCAATCTCCGATATAGGTCCCGCTGGAGTAGTAGAGGTTACCACCCGTACTTCCCACGGTGATCGCGCTCTCGGAGTTGACCGGGTAAGGGCTGGCGGGCGTGGGGTACTGGTAGAATTCTCCATTTCCCGTGCCGCCCGAACCGACATAGAAAGCCCCGGAGGAGACGTACACCATCTCGATGGCGAAGACCTGGACGGCCATGACGGTCGTCGAGCTCACGTTATCGGCTCCGAAGTTCCAACGCAAGGCCGTCCCCGTCCAACTATTGGAGCCCGACCCCGGCGCGTTTCGATAGAGAAAGACGCCTTTATGGACTCCCGTCGGATAGGGCGTGTCGCCATAGGCTTCCTGCGCGCCGCCGGGAACCGTATCGCCCGAGCCCAAAAGCGAGGCATGGTTCCAGGGCCCCAGTGTGGTTGATCCCGCCGTGCGCGTGGAGAACTTGACGAACACCCAGGCCGCGTCCCAGTTGGCGGAAGCCGACGGAGCCCCCGCCGTGCGCCAGGAGTTGTCCCAGGAGAGGTTAAAGCTCACGTCATAGCTCCAGGTCGACTTGTTGACGAGCTGGACGCTCGTGACCGCGAGATTGTTGGCCCAGGCCTCTCGAACCCCCGTGAACAGGGCGAAAAACACCGCGACGGCCAATGGGATGAATGCTCGATTCTTATCGTTCATGACAGGCTCCTTTGGTTGTTTCTGACGGCGTCTGGCTCGCTGTTTGGAAACGTCTACGGGTATCCGTACGCGCGCGCATACACGTACATATAGTGGAATGAGCGTAAAATCAACTGAAAAATATTGAGATTTCCTTGATTAATTTTGCCTGTAATGACGAGCGGAATCGCCTGGGAGAGCATAAAATTGAGATTTTTGCGTGGCGTGAGCTTTGCTTCTCATTTCTTGAGGCGAAACGGATAGATGCGCTCGAGCATATGGCCGGCAATGATGACTCCCACCTTCGCAGGTGCGCTGCAAGATCGCATCTATGGAGTCGCACGGCGGAAGGATCGACGTGACCGGTGAGTTCGGGAAAGGATCGCGCTGCGAGTTCTGGATTCGACGCCAGCAACCAGCGGATCAGCTGTGGAAGCGGAAGCCGTTTTTGCCGACCGTCTCGACCCGGTCGGAGAAATCCCCGAGCTTGCGGCGCAGCCGCCAGATATGAGTTCCGATGGTTCGAGCTGATTTGTCAGCCGATTTTCCCCAAACTACTTGTCCGATTTCTTCGAGAGAAACTACAGCGCCACGTTTAGAAACAATCATGAGCAATAAATCAAATTCTTTCCGTGTCATGGCGACCGCGTTTTCGTTAAGCCATAGCTGACGGCGGTTCGCACTGATTTTAAAACCATTATTCTCAAAGTCCGTCATGGGCGCCGGCGATTGTTTGCTCCGGAGAACAGCACGCACGCGTGCGACAAGTTCTCCGGGATCAACAAGCTTGGTCAAATAATCATCCGCCCCGATCTCAAGCCCCATAATTATATCCTTGACCGTGCATCCCTCGGTCAAGATGATGACAGGGACCCATCGCGTTTGATCCTCTTGACGAAGCTGGCAGATTATATCCAAACCGTCGCAATCGGGCAGGCTCAAATCCATCAAAATGAGATCCGGGATCTCTTCACTGAGGCGCTGAAAAGCCTCCTGGCCATTTTGGGCAAACGTCAAATGAAACGTCCCATGACTTTCCAGGGCATTGCGTGTGGCCTGCATCTGGGCTGGCTCATCTTCCACAATGAGCACTCTCGTCACTTTCGGTAACGGCGGATTTATAGCCATCTCAAATCAAATTTACATAAAATTCTATTTTACATATTATCACGACTGAAGAAAAAATCGCAAACCAAGCGACAGAAAGTCCCCGGGAGGCGCCAGCCGAGCGGGGAATTTCTGACCAAGCGAAGGGAAGGCGAATCGCATTATCCAATTCCTCACATGACCCCTCAACGGCACCGGGCTTTCGCGCGAGGGATCTCGTTTCTTTCAATTTTTCGCCACGCTACGCGATGCCTCCCGCTTGAAGGTCGCGCATTCGCATAGGGTACATTTGCGGCTGATCGGACGGTGCGATTTTTCCCGGTGGCCGCATTGGCAGACCATCATGATTTTGCTACGGCTCCAAGCGACATCGGGATCGAATTTGACCATAGGACGCTCAGCGGGTCACCATAATTTCAACGCCAAATCTTCGATGCGTGTTTTGTCTTCAGGGGTCGGGATCCACCGGAAGCGGTCGGCATATTTCAGTTTGGCGAGCCCCGGCCGGAGTTCGTCCAAAACGTCCGTCGGTCCACCGATCAGTGGGTCCCAGAGATCTCCCACGAGTTGCTTAGCTTCCCATCGCTCTTTTTGGTCAACGAACCCTTGGGAATCAAACCCGACCAGGGAATAATCGACACGGCTAATTGCGATCGGTTTTCGGGCGCGCGTTTCCACAAAAACCATCGCGATCCTGATTCTTTTACCGGTATATTCGGGAATAGGCTTGTCGGTGCGGCCATCGTAGAGCTGCGTGAAATAGCGGCCACCGATGCGTCGAATATTGCCGTTGTCTTCCAGTGCGTATACGCGATGTCCGATCGGCACTCTATCTACCTCCCGTGCCCCGATGGCGGGCATACCTCTTTAAGCAGGGTTTGAGGGAGCCCGCTGAGGTGATGCCGCTTGGCATCATCCACGAGCCGCTTTTCGCTCTGAGAAAGCTCCTGAAGGAATCGGTAACGACTTTCACAGGTCTCAATCATTTTCTTCGGATCAATCCGTTCACTTTTGCGAACGAATTGGCGAAGATCGTCCCAATCAAATTTACCGGAACGAAGGCGCTGAAAGAACTGCCCTGGGTCGAAATGATGTTTGACGTTCCAGCATTTTATGGCCACCAAGGTGCGGACGAGCGGAGTATTTAGAGGTTTACCCGCCGCTTTTACCAGATCATAAATATCCCTGGAGCGGGCGCGCTGGGAAAAGGCACGAATCTTCTCCGCGAGCAACTCTTCGAACTGAAGGCTTGGAACCACGAAGGGCTCGAATTCAAGATACTTGAAATAAGACTGCGTCTTCAACGGCAAGAGATCCAAGGAAAGCGATGGGGTCTCGCGAACGCTGATGTCTAGTTTGAATACTCCGTCCTTCCAAGCGTGGCGGTATTTGATATTGGCGCCGCAGGAGAGCTGGTCTTCCGAGACATAGAAGTCCTTCGTTGCGACATCAAAAGTGATTCCGTAGGAGGGCTTCCCCAACGCGCTCATGGCGGCCAGGATCACGTCATCCGGCTGCCGGCCACTTGTATCGGTGAAATCGAGATCGACCGAAAACCGTGTTTCTTTACCATAAACGCACTTGCGGAGGCAGGTTCCGCCTTTGAAGGCCAGGGTCTTGAGAAGGCCGGCTTCCTCTAATATCTTGAGGACATAGGTCAAAACGATTTCGCGCTCGGCAATCTCTATGCCGACTTGCGCGCCCGAGACGAAAAGATCCGCATATCGCTGTTCGATCATCCGATATGGACCTCGCCCAAGAGTTCGTTCTGCGGCACGTTGAGAATCAAGTTCCAGCGCTTTTGCCGCTCCCCTTCTTTCCCCCATCGTTTGGGCGATCCCAGCCAAGCGGGGTCCTTACGAACTTGGCCTCCCAGATACAACGACACTTTATTTGGTAAGCCGATCTTGAGCAGCTCGCACAGATAGCCGAAACGGCGCGCCAATGCGCTGTCCGCATATTTTTGAAGGTAGGAGAGAAGCCGGGCATAGTTCAGTCTCTTACGGCTCTGGGATAAAGCCTGCGCCGCGACTTCAATCCCCCCCACCAAGTTGGGACGGTCGAGCGCGTCCAGAAGGGTGCGTTCCGGGTCGGAGATGTTGATTTTTTCTCCCATCAAAGTCGTCTCCATGGCTCCGAAAATTCGTTTCTTGAAAAGCGGAATGAATTCAAACCGCACGTTCTTCAATTCGAGGGGTTGCTTTGGCCGTGTTACCGCCACCTGGATCACTCGAGGGATTTGCGTCAGATAGCCATGATGGGCGCAGGCGAATCGATAAGCGAAGAAGTAAGGTTTCGGGAAAAACTGGGCAGCAATGTAAGGGTTCATTTCGGGAACCCCCTTCGGGCCTCGGTCGGCGCCCACAAGCAGATAGTGGCCCCTCGCCAGAGGCTCGATCCAGCCTTTCTTTCGGAGAACATGAGCCATCTTCTTGGCATAACCAGGAGAGCAGCGCAGGCGCTTCCTGATGTCGGCAAGCGAAATGAGGCGGCTCTTGTCCCATTCTAATGACAGGACAAGATCCGCTTCGTGCTTTGAGAGGCTTCTTTTAGTCATTCGATTAACATTACTATAGGTTACCGATTTAGTAACTTTATAACTTGTATATCGATACCTGTCAAGAGGCCTTCGTGGACGATGTCGCGACTGTGCCAGTCAGTCGATGACGGCGATAGGCCAACATATTGCAGAACAGCGCTCCCTGTTCGATGGCGTCATCCAGGGCAACATGCGTATGGCGGATCGGGTCAAACCATTCCTTCGGCATATTCTTCTTAACGGAATCCCGGTAGTCCTTCTCCAGCAAGGCCATGGCATAGGTCTTGATATCCAGGGCCGAATGGGAAAACGGATTTTCCCCAACAAATCGGATCAAATACCAATACACAAACATGAAATCGTAGGCCGCCGGGTAACCGACGAATACCGGCCTCCCGGGAAGCGCCTTTAGCCAGGTGAGATACCGGCGCATGGCGGTCTCGGGCGATTCGAGATTTTGCCGGCAGGCTTTCCAAGCCTCGGGTTTTGATTGCCACCAAGCCATTGTCTTTGGATCACCTTTGGCTCCTGGAAGGGTTTCAAGATTCGCTGAAAATGTGGCAAGGAGCTTCTTGTCCGCCTGATAAGCGGCTGAACCGAAACTGAGCATTGAATTCGGTCCTGGAATAGGCCCGTCCGCTTCGATGTCCGTGCTGATATAGGTTTCTAAAGCCATGGATTCATCATCGCAAAAATGACATGCGGACACCAGTTCAGGAAGTTAGTGGGTGGGTTACGGGCAAGGGTCCCGGTCAACCAAAGTATGGGTCGTTTAATCAAATATTAGTCGGGGCAATTTCCGCGAAGCCTTCTCGGAAATTGAGTCTAACTGATTGGGAATATTACACGGCGAACATCGATGAGATGAAAGGGAGATGCGGGAATGCGGCCAATTCGCCGGAAGGCTTCTGACAAATTGAGGGTGAGCCCGACCATCGTTTTCTTGCCTTAACCAACGCGGGTCTTCGCGTCGCCCTTTTGCAATCCGAACATTTTGCAGAATTTCTGCAAAATCTTCGTTATGGGTTAGCCCGACATCGAACTGAGAAGGGCGTAATCGCGGGGGGTCTATTACTACGAGTATTTCCTTGGTACCGGGGATTGGAAGATGACTTTGAAGGAGGCGGCAATCGGAATGAACTTTTTTGCAGAAAATACGGTAGAGCTTCCTTGGCAAAACTTGCATCAAAAAGTTTCCGCCAACTTTCCGCCAATTCCTCGGAAACCTTGATGTAAGTAGGTGTCGCTCAGAAACACCATTTACCGTCGGAGATGTCACTTCTTGCCACTTGTTGCAACACCCCCGAATGTCCTTACCAAGGAGGTGCTCTACCAACTGAGCTACCCCAGCAAATTGAAAACAGCGGGTGATGGGAATCGAACCCACGTGTGCAGCTTGGAAGGCTGCCGTTCTACCATTGAACTACACCCGCAAAATGGCCAGGCCCACCACCCTTGAGGCCAGAACTATATCAAAATTTCTACTGGATTTGCAGGCTGCGCATGATCTTTTCGCAGTCGACAAGATACTGGAGATAAAGATCGGATGTGCTCTGGCACATGAGCACGTACCCGGCTTCCCCGCGCACCAGAAGGAGGGTCCGGAAACGCTCATAATCCCCTCCGTATTGCCAGAGAAGACCGTGCCCGGCCGGATAATCGACATCACGGACCGCTGCCTCCTGGACACCCACTTGCCGGGCCACCTGTTTAGCGAACTCCTGGACACCAATCTCATGGGA
>Ga0326728_10017321_pt1 | contig 14468 bp, 11 predicted proteins | sample MB3enrmetagenome_FD_207602 | JGI IMG/M metagenome (GOLD analysis project Ga0326728, IMG submission 207602) | Lab enriched peat soil microbial communities from McLean, Ithaca, NY, United States - MB31MN | ecosystem: Environmental > Terrestrial > Soil > Wetlands > Peat | place: USA: New York...
CCCAGCGACGTGGATCACTGGACGCCGGCGGTGCTGCTGGAGCGCGCCGCCTATCTGCGCCAGATGGCCCGCCACGGCGATGGCGCGGCCGGCGAGACGCTGAAGGAGTTTCCCCGTCACGCCGCCATGCTCTCGGTGCGCAGCCGCGACGGCCAGGCTGAGGTGCATGAGAACTTCGCCGACCTCTTCTATGTGATTGACGGCCGGGCCACGCTGCTCACCGGCGGCAAGGTTGTGGGCGCAGTCGGGGTTGCGCCGGGCGAGACCCGCGGTGTCGGCATCGAGGGCGGGGTGCGCCAGGAACTGCGCAGCGGCGATCTGGTCCACGTTCCCGCCGGCGTACCCCACCAGATGCTCGTCCCCGGCGAGCACACATTCACTGCCTTCGTGCTGAAGATTCAAGAGAAGGAATAGCGGCGCGGCTTCAGAGGGTGGTTTCGCGTTGTCGTCGATCCGGCGCAAATGAATCGCCCCTTCAAGTCATTGTCATCCTGAACGAAGCCCTTGAGATTCATGGTGTCCCATCCTCGACGCCAAGAACGCGTCGAGGATGGGGCACGACAGACAAGGGAAAACGCAGGGGCTTTGAAAGGGCACGGCTTCAGCCGTGCCGAGAACGAAGTTGTTTTCCCGGCTTTAGCTTCTAAGGTGATGACTTTTCAACGACTTGCATTTCCTCAGCGGCTAAAGCCGATGTCTGCTTTGACCTTTATGCGGCACGGCTAAACAGGCTGCGGGAAAACGCTTGCTTGGACGGGCTTTGTAACAGGGCACGACTTTAGTCGTGCCGCAAGATGCTGATAATAAAGTATGGGCTTTAGCCCCTGCGGGATGTTTTTGGGCGTTTTTGCTCGCTATTCGGCATTTTTCCGCATCCTCTAAAGCCGTGCCCTTTCAAAACGACACCTATTCAGAACTCCCCTCCGGCGCGTTGCAGCGTGAGTTCGAAGCTCCAGCCGAAATGCCGGGAGTTATCGACGGCGCGGATGAACTCCGGCGCGAACGCGTAGAGGGTGCTCTGGCGAATGGCCAGATGGAAGAGCGTTCCCAACTGAAAGCGTTGGCAGTAGCGCTCGATAATCTCCTTGCGCCGCGCCTTTTCGGAGACTATTTCCACCCGGCCCCGCATTTGCACTCCGCAAATCTCTTTCCAGTTCTCCACGGAGCGGTAGACCGTGACCGCTGCACGCGGTTCGCGCAGCAGATTGCGGCTGTGCTGGCTGTTGGGTGAGGAAAGCCAATAGAGGGTCAAGCTCTCATCGACGAGATAGAAGAGCGGAGCGATCGAGGGCAGGCCGCCCTCGTCCACAGTGGCCAGCGCGAGTGTGCTCTCGGCGCGCAGCAGTGCGGCTATCCACTCCAGCTTTTTATTCCTGTCCATCGTCCCCCAGCGGATCGTTGTCGCGGTCCATCACGTCGGCGAGGTCGGCCAGTTTGGCGGCGATCTCGGGGGTCCAGGCATCGGCCGGGGCGCGCCAGCTCCAGTTGCCGACGGCCACCGAGGGGGTGTTCATGCGCGCCTCGGCGCCCAGTTCAAGAAGATCCTGCGCCGGGACCACGGCCATCTCGGCCACGCTGGCCTGGACGGCGCGGATCAGGGGCCAGACCGGCCTTCCCTGCACCGGGCCGATGTAGGCCTCGACGGCCTTCTGCTCGGCATTACTGGTGGCCTTCCACCAGCCCTGGGTGGTGTAGTTGTCATGAGTGCCGGTGTAGAGCACGGTATCGGGGGTGCAGCGATGGGGCAGGTGGATGTGCGCGCCCTTGTCGTTGAAACCGAACTGCACCACCTTCATCCCCGGCATCTGGAACTGCTTGCGCAGGGCATCTACCTCGGGCGTAATCAGGCCCAGGTCTTCGGCGACGATGGGCAGCGGGCCGAGAGCGGCTTCCAGGGCGGCGAAGAGTTCCCGGCCTGGCGCTTTGATCCACTCGCCTTTGATCGCGGTCTCTTCCCCGGCGGGGATCGACCAGTAGGCCTCGAAGCCGCGGAAGTGGTCGAGGCGGACGATATCGTAAAGCTGTCGGGAGCGCTTCATGCGCTCGATCCACCAGCCGTAGCCCTGTTCGGCCAAAACATCCCAGCGATAGAGGGGATTGCCCCAGCGCTGGCCGGTGGGGGAAAAGTAGTCGGGGGGCACGCCGGCCACGTGGGTGGGCTGCAACTGTTCGTCGAGCTCAAAGATCTCTGGGTGCACCCAGACGTCGGCCGAATCCATATTGACGAAGATGGCCACATCGCCGAGAATCCTGATTCCCTTCTCCGCCGCAGCCGCGCGCAGCGCATTCCATTGCTTGGCAAAGGCAAATTGCAGGACCTGCTCCTCGGCCAGCCTGCGCCCATGGGTGGCGGCGACTTTGGCCAGGGCCTCGGGCCGGCGGTGGCGCAGCGGTTCCGGCCAGACCGTCCAGGCGCCGGTATTGAATTGGCGGCGCATCTCGGCAAAGAGGGCGAAGTCGGTGAGCCAGTGAGCCTCGGCGTGGCAGAATTTTTCGTACTCTTCCCATTGATCGGCGAACTTGGGATCATGTGGGGCGCAATCCAGAAAATTGCCGGCGGCTTCGAAGAGCAGGGGCAGTTTGCGGCCCTCGATAGCGGCGAAGTCCACATGCGGGCTGAGGGCAGGCACGTGGGCGATGCGCTGGGGCGCGATCCATCCCCACTCGGCCAGCACTTCCAGGCTGACGAGCGAAGGATTGCCGGCAAAGGCAGAAGTGCCCGCATAAGGGGAGTTGCCGTAGCCGGTGGGGCAGAGAGGCAGAACCTGCCAGACGTGCTGTTTGGCCGCGGCCAAAAACTCGATAAAGGCATGGGCGGCCGGGCCGAGGTCGCCGATACCACCCTGCGAGGGCAGCGAGCTGATGTGAAGAAGGACACCGGAGGAGCGCTGAAATTCCATGGCTTGATTATCCCCTGTACAGGTAGATATATCGACCGATTCCAGAAAAGCGATCCCAACAAAGAAATAAGAAGCGGACTTGATGGCAAGTTCAACAATCAAAGGGGGAATTTTTGCCAAATGTCTTTCGATCAGAAGCAGCAGGTCAGCATCCGCTGCGCGGAGTCAGCGGGTCAGCAAGTCAGCGCGGAGAACAAGCAGCTCCGGTTCTCCGTGGGCCGGCGATGCCGGGGAGAGACGAAAAAGATAAACAGCGCCCCCGGCGCAAAAAGGCCCGCATCCAAAGAGATGCGGGCCTTTTCGGTGCTGCGGGTGGGTTGCGGCTTACATGCCGGGGATCTGCGGCGCCTTGTTCTTGGCGTTGACGATGATGCGCTTGTGCTTCTTGTAGTCGTCCATGATGCTGCCCAGGAAGACGTTGAAGGCTTGCGAACGGCGCTCTTCCAGCATCTGGTCGCGGGTCTGATCCAGGTTCTTGGCGATCTCGTCGGCGCTGGGTTCCTGTTTGTCGACGATCTTGACCACCACGCCGGTACGGCCCGCGTCGATGGGCCCGCTGAAGGAGCCGGGAGCCATGTCGAAGAGCTGCGGAGCCACTTGGCCGACCTGACCGAAGTCGGGCACCTGGCCGCTCTGGCCCACCAGGTCGCTGGACTTGAGGGTTGCGCCGACGGCCTTGGCGGCCTTGGCCAGATCGTTCATCTGCTTGGCCTTGTCGGCCAATTCCTGGGTCTTCTGGTGGAGCAGGACGGGGAGCTGATCGGCCTTGTAGTCGTCGGCAACTTGGGACTTCCAGTCGTCAAAGCTGGGCGCGTGGGCGGCGGCGATCTCGACCACCTTGAAGATGGCGTAACCTTCGCCGGTGGGCGCGAACTGCGCCGGGTCGTCCTGCTTGGCGTCGAAGGCCTTGGCGATCATCTGCGCGCCGTTGGGCAGGGTGGGGATGATCCCGCCCTTGCCGACCAGCGGGGTGGTCACGACTTGCAGATGGTGGGCCGCGGCGGTCTGCTGCAGGCCGTTCTTGATGGCCTCGGAGGTCAACTGATGGGCGAAGTTCTCTTCCGCCTGCTGCGCCTTCTGGCGGATGAGCGTGCCCTGGATGGTAGGCAGAACCTCGTTCAACTGCTCGGCGTGGGCCGTCTGCCGCTCCTCGACCTGGACGATGTGGTAGCCGAACTGGGTCTTCACGATGGCCGAGTCGCCAATCTTCTGGGTGAAGATGGCCTTGTCGAACTCGGGCACCATGCGGCCGTGGGGGGCAAAGCCGAGCTCGCCGCCGGAGTCCTTGCTGCCCGGATCGTCGGAGTTGGCCTTGGCCAGTTCGGCGAAGTTGGCGCCGCCCTGAATCTGCTTGAGCAGACCCTCGGCCTTGGCTTTGGCAGCGGCGTCGGCCTTGGCGTCGGCACCCGCAGCCACCTTGATGAGAATGTGGCGAGCGCGCGCCTGATCGGGCACTTCATACTCGGCCTGGTGGGCGGTGTAGTACTGCTGAATCTCCTGCTGCGAGGGCTGCGGTACACCGCCGGGCAGTTGATCGGGGGTAAAGGCGAAGTAGGCGATCTTGCGCTGCTCGGGAACCGCCTGGGCGTAGCGCGCGGCGTTCTTCTTGAAGAAGCCCTGCAGATCGCTGTCGCTGGGATTGATCAGCTTGGCCACATCGTCCTTGGAGATCGCCGCGTAGTCGAACTTGATCTTGATGTTCTGCTTGCGGTAGCTCTCACGGACCTCCTGGTCGCCCACCGTCACGCCGGCGGAGATGAACGACTGCAGGCGATGCAGGGCGATCTCCTGCTGGATTTCGGTCTCGAACTCGGGCACCGACATATTGGCCCGGTCGGAGACCAGGCGGGCGTAGTTCTCCTGGCCGATGAACTGGCCGTTGGGGAAGAGCACCTCGCCGAAGCTGCCCTTGTGCAGGAAGGCGATCACATCGTCCTTGCTGGCGCTGATGCCCAGCTTCTGCGCCTCGATGAGCAGCACCTGCTGCTGCACCAACTGCTGCCCGACGCGCTGCTCGAAGAGCCCCTCGATCATGGGGTTGTCGGGATAGCGCTGCTGCTGCAGCTGGCGCTGCGCCAGCTTGGTGACCCGCTCCTGGCTGACCGCTTCGCCGGTGGAAAGGAAGCGGCTATACCAGTGGGGATAGATCATGGCGTAGGTATCGGGGGAGGAGGCGCCCTGTCCGGTCAGACCGGGAATCAGGTAGATCACCATCGACACCGAAGCCATACCGATGATGACGACGAAAAAGGCCTTGACGACACGGCTATCTTTTTGCAGGAAACGGATCATGAATGGACTTGAACCTTCAACTCTCTATGCGCGGGCAGAGTCTGCCTCCCTCAAGCCGAAATGCGGCGGCAAGCGGGCGTCTCCCACGAATGCGCAATTCTCGCTCTGACGCGAGTCTCAGTCATTATAGACGACCGGGAACCGGACCGGCACAGCGGGCGTCAACCTGTTTTTCCCAGGCCACCAAGCTTTCGCGATTCAGCGGTAAACCTCGCGGCGATTTCCGATGCGCAAGACCAGAATCAGCAATCTGTCGTCCTGAATCGAGCAGATGAGGCTGTAGTCGCCCACACGATACTTCCAGCATTCCCCTAGTTGCGGGCCGCGCAATGCCGCGCCGATGCTGCGCGGGTCTTGCAGATGGGCCACTCTTTCCAACATGAACCGAAGGATGCGCCGCCTTACCGGGGGATCGAGTTTATCCAGATCCCGCCCGGCATCCGGGGTGAACTCAATCCTCCAGACCATATTTCTCGATCAGCCTCTCGATTGGAACTGTCTCCTCCTGCCCGGATCGGAGCAACTCCAACTGCTCATCGGCTAGAAAAGCGTCCTCGATGTCTTCCAGATGGGTGAGAATAGCTTCTCGGGCAAAAGAAGTCTTCGAGCGCCCCGTGCGCCTGGCCAACAGGTCGAGCCGCTTTTCAATATTCTCCGGGAGCCGAATAGCCAGCATGTAAGCCTCCGCTCTACACGTACATCATAATCCGGGTTCAACCTTCTGTGCATCCATCTCGCGCTCCCGCATTTGAACCCAGACCGAAAGCGGGCGCCCCAGCATCGAGGCGCCCACCCTATTCCCTATTCCCTATTCCCTCGTTCCCTCGTTCCCTCGTTCCCTCGTTCCCTACCGCCAGTAGTAGTACCCGCCGACCATGTAGTAGGGGCGATAGTAGACCGGGGGGTAGGCGTAGTAGTAGACGGGGCGGCCGTAGCCATAGTAGCCGGGATAGGCGCGGCGGTAGAGGGTGGGTCCGCCGGGATACAGTCCCTGAGCCAGACGAGCCGCCTCCTGCGCGCCCACCGGCTGCACGGTAAGCGGGGTCTTCAGGTGGAAATCCACCAGGGCTTCGGCGGGAATCCAGACATTGGGTCCGGGGGTAGCCGCCGTGGCCACGCCGCCGGCGCCCGCGCCCGCCGCCGCGCCAATGGCCGCGCCCGCGCCACGGTCGGCGATGCCGCCGATGATGGCGCCCAGCAGCGCGCCGCCAAAGACGTTATGGGCGGTTTCGAAGCCCTTGTTCGGTCCCTTGACCTTGAAGGTGTCTGTGTCCAGGGGATAATTCTGGTTGCCCAGGTCAAGGGAGGTCAGCTTGAGGGAGAGTTCGGCGCTGCCGCCCAGATCGCCGGCCTTCTTGGTCGCCGTCACCACGCCGTGGACGGTGGCGCCGCGAGGAATCGCCAACACGCCGCCGATGGCCACATCGTGAATCACCATGAACTGCACCGGGGTGCCGTCCTTGGCGTTCTTGGTGCCGACCGGCTCGCTGGTGCGCAGTTGCAAAAGCGTACCCGCGGGAATGGTCACCGGCCCCTTGGGAGCCTCATAGGTCAAAGCGGGCGGCGCGGCAGGAGGCCGGGGGGATGCATATTGGGGCCGCGCGGGAGGCGCAGGCGGAGCCGGGGGCTGCGCCTGAGACTGATCCGGAGATGGGCTGGGCACGGTCATCGGTCCTTCCGGACCGGGCGCGGGAGCAGCGGATTCGTCTCCCTGGGCATCGTCCGCCATCTGCGCGGCGCTGGGGTCGGCGGCGGCGGGATTGCCGACCTTCAAATTGTTATGCACCTTGGTGACGCCGGCGACATGGGCGGCGATCGACTCGGCCAACTCCGCCGAGGCCTCGCTGGAGACCGTACCCGCCAGGGTCACCTCGCTCTGAATGGTGGCGGCGGTGATCAGATCCTTCTTCAGCGCCTTGGAACTGTCCAGCGCATGTACTACGTCCATCTCGATCTGGCCGTCGGAGCGCGGGGCGGCAGCGGCGGGTTCCTGGGCCAGCGCCGTCAGGGCGCCGAAGGCCAATACGGCGGTCCACATCATGGTCTTGGATAAGAAATCTCTCTGAAATGGGCGTCTCATGATTTTCTCCTCTACGGAAGTTTCTGCTCCCGCCTTTTCACGGTCGTTTAGACGTGGAATTGCGGAAGCTGTCATGGGTAGAGACCCACGCGACGAGAAAAAGTTCCGTGACGGTTGGCGTTTGCTTCGGATCTCCCCTCTTTGGATCCGAGGCCGAATTTTGTCCTCCGGCGAAGAACAGTCGCCGCCAGGAAGCCGGGAGGAGGATTCATTTTTTGCAATATTCTCGTGCATTTTATTGAAACATTGGGCTATGCTTCCGTTATTAGATTCTTTTTGTCCAAATATATTTTTCTGGAGGTTGCTCGATGGCACTCGCTCTGTCTCTTCGCCCTGCGTCCGCCCCCGCGGTTTCCGCCGAAGTCACGTCTCCGCACCCCATCAACCCCTCCCTGCGTGTCGCACGCATCGCAGCCGCGGGGCTGCTGGCGCTGCTGGCGGTGCTGCTCTTCAACTGCGTGCGCCAGGAGTCGCAGACCTTTGACGAGTCCACCCACCTTTTTGCCGGATACGAGTATTGGATGCACGGCGACTTCGGCGACAATCCCGAGCACCCCCCGCTGGCCAAGCTGATCGCCGCGCTGCCGTTGCTCCCCATGGGCCTCAAGGAACCGGCTCATTTCCCCGTGCAGTTCTTCAAACTGGAAGATTTCGTCAACGGCTCCCGCTTTCTCTACAGCGGCGGCCGGGCAGACACGATACTGCTGCGCGGCCGCCTGATGCTGGCCTTGTTCAGCCTGGCGCTGGGTGCGTTGGTCTATCTGGCCGCCAGCGAGATGTTCGGCTTGCTGGCCGGGCTGATCGCGCTGAGTCTCTTTGTCTTTGAGCCGGTGCTGATCGCCAACAGCGCGCTGGTCACCACCGACATGCCGCTCACCTGTCTCTTCTTCGCCACGGTCTACGCCTTTTACCGCTTTCTCAAGCGGCCGTCCGCGGGTCGGCTGGCGCTGTGCGTGGCGGCCGCGGCGCTGACGGTGACGGTAAAGCACTCCGGCGCACTGGTGCTGCCGACATTGCTGCTGCTGGGTCTGGGCGATCACTTCACCCGCCATCACTCCCCGGACGATTTAGCTGCTGGGGAAAAGCAGCCCCGCCAGCTGAATCTGGCTCAGTTGGCCGGTGTGCTGACAGTCATTGGCCTCGTTGCCTGGGCATTCGTTTGGGCAATCTACGGCTTCCGCTATGCATCGCGGCCTGCTCCACTGACCATGGCGCCGACACTGGCCCAATACGCGGCCGACCTCAGCCCGCTGAAACATGCGATTATTGCCTTCGCCGCCGCGCACCATCTCTTCCCCGAGGCCTATCTTTATGGCTGGACCGACATTCTGCTGATTACCAGCTCTCGCAACACCTTCATCTTCGGCCACGTCTTTCCCCATGGGCAGTGGTTCTTCTTCCCTGGGGTCTTCGTCATCAAGAGCACACTGGCGCTGTTGAGCCTTCTTCTGCTCGTCCCGTTTGCGGGAGTTTTGAGCCGGCGCCGGGCGCTGCTTTTTCTGGCGCTTCCGGTGGCCTTCTTTCTCGGCATCTCTGTCGCATCGATGCTCAATCTCGGCGTGCGCCACATTCTGCCCGTCTATCCGTTTTGCATCGTGCTGGCGGCGGCGGCCGGAGCGGCGCTGGCGGCGCGGTCAAGATTGGGCCGCGTCGCGGTCGCAGCGCTGCTGGCGCTCACCGCCATCTCTTCGTTCTACGCCTTCCCCGATTATCTGGCCTACTCGAACGAGGCCTTCGGCGGCCCGGCCAATACCTGGCGGGTGGTAGCCGACTCCAACAACGACTGGGGCCAGGGCCTGAAATGGACCAAGACCTATCTGGATCAACACCCCGCCAAAGAATGCTGGTTCGACTACAACAGCCCCCTGATCGATCCCGCCTATTACGGCATCGCTTGCAAGCCGCTGCCCAACAGCATCGCTCTGAGCTGGGGTTTGGGTAAACTGCCAGCCTCGCTGCCAACCACCATCAGCGGCGCCATTCTGATCAGTTCCACCGATGCATCCGGGCTGATCTCCGGCCCCGGCTCCCTCAATCCTTACCAGGGTTTTACCGATCGCAAGCCGGATGCGCAGATCGGCAATGTGATTCTGGTCTATAACGGCAGCTTCGACATCTCTCCGGTGACGGCCATCGTCGATGCCCGCAACGCCGCCCGGCTCATGCAGCAGCATCGCCTGGACGAGGCTGTTTCGCTGGCAGAGATTGCGGCGCGATTGGCCCCCAACAACGCCTTCGTCAATGCCGAACTGGGCCGGATTCTGATAGCCGCCGGACGCACCCAGGAGGGTCAGCAGGTCAACGCCACGGCGCTGCGCCTGGCGCTGACCGACCACCCCGAGTTTCAAAAGAATCTGATTGCCGTGCTGGAAGGCAGCTTCAAGGGAAATGTCGATTGGGTGCTCTGACGGCTAGGGTGCGGCAAGAAGCAATGAAAAAGGCCCCAGGTTATCAGGCTGGGGCCCTTTCCTTACCATTAATTCAACATTTGGACGCCGTCCGTGAAATTGTTTCCAAGATTACGCCAGCGCCTGTGCGACGGCGGCGGCCAGCGTCCTCAGCCCGGCGGCCACGTCGGCGCCCAAATGAATGCGCAGAGCGCGGCGTCCGCGAGCTTCCAGAACCGCCAAGTCCCCGGCGGCCTGGGCGTCGATGGCGATGCCGAAGCTGAACTTCTGCCCCGGAATCGCCAGATCCACGCCGTGATCGGCAGTGATCTGCAAGAAGACGCCGCTGTTGGGTCCGCCCTTATAGTCCTGGCCGGTGGAGTGCAAAAAGCGCGGGCCGAAGCCTACGCAAGTCGCCACTTTCTTGGCCGCCAGCACCTTATGGCGGATGGACTGAATGGCGGCCTCATGCTCAGCGAACATGGGCAGATAAGCCAGAGCGGCAAAGTAGTCGCCGGCCTGGATCTGGTCCAGATGCGCCTTCAAATAGCCCACCAGAGAGTCGCTGGACGCAATCCCCTTCAGCTTGGCCGCATAGTCCGCCGCGGCGTAGATCTTGACTCCCGCGTCTTCCAGGATGGGCGAGCTGACGGGCAGTTTGCCGGTCTCCTCGTATGCCTGGGTGAGGGCGCGGGTCTCGATCTTGGCCGACTCCACATCGGGCTGGTTGAAGGGATGGATGCCCATGATCGAACCGGCCACCGAGGTAGCCACCTCCCAGGTGAAGAACTGGCCGAAGATCTCGTAGAGGTCGGCAATCTCGATGCAGGCGACGGGATGACCCGCGGCGGCAATGGCGGCCACTTGCGCGTCCTGACTGGCGTCGGCGGTCTGCGCGTAGCGGATGTAGACGAAGATGCGGTCGCTGCCGTAGACGGTGGGAGCGGCAATGGCCTCGCGATCGACCGGAGTAATGCCCTTGCCCAGTTTGCCGGTGGATTCGGCGATCAACTGCTCCATCCAGGCGCCCAGGTCGTAGATCTCCGGCGAGGTGAAGATGGTGATCTTGTCCCTGCCGGCGTTGGCGGCCACGCCCATGAGCAGGCCCAGTTGTACGGCGGGATTCTCGTGGGGATCGAGCTTGGCCGCGGCCACGGCCTTGGCAGCTTCAGAGAGCAATTTCACCGTATCCAGGCCGGCCACGGCAGCCGTGACCACGCCGAAGGGCGAGAGAGCCGAGAAACGGCCCCCGACGGTGGGATCGCCGTAAAAGATCTTGCGGAATCCGTCGGCCTTGGCCACCTGCTCCATCTTGGAGCCGGGATCGGTGATGGCCAGGAAGTGGCTGCCGGCCTGCTCCGCGCCGACAGCTTTCACCATCTCGGCGAAGAAATACTGTTTCAGAACGTTGGGTTCGAGCGTGGAGCCGGATTTGCTGGCCACGATCACCAGCGTCTCGGCCAGATCCACCTTGTCGTGGGCAGCCTTGACCTGGGCCGGGTCGGTGGAGTCCACAATGACCAGCGCGGGGAAGCCCGCCTGCTGGCCGAAGGTCACCGACAGCACCTCGGGACAAAGGCTGGAGCCGCCCATGCCCAGCAGCAGCACATGCTTGAATCCGGCAGCCCGCACATCGGCGGCCAGGGCGGCATAGGCAGGCAGATCCTGCTGCTGGCGGGCGACGATGTCGATCCAGCCTAGCCAGTTCTCTTCGCCGGCGCTGGTCCACAGGGCGGCGTCCTTTAGCCAGAAGCGGCCCACTTTGTTGTTGGAGTGCCAATCGGCGGCGGCCAGATCCACGGCGCCGCGAAGTTCCACGGGAAGTTCGAATCGGTAGCTCATATCGCTTTCTATTGTGCATCAAAGGCCGGGGCGAGACCATGGGCAGGCATCACAAATGGTCTGCGCGGGCAGGCGGGGAAGAGATTTTAATGGAAATGCGCCGTTGTCTGAGGCTTTGTACCCGTCGGCCAGCGAAGAGTCCAAAGCGAAGCCTTATGGGAATACGGGCTGTTTCAGACCCGGATTCGCCAGGCTTTCTATGGTTCGGAGGCTTGCCGAACCCAATTGGATTCGCTACCCGGCACCCCGATGCTGGGTTGCGGATCGGAGTTTCTCAGTACGGCGGGCAGGACTCCGCCCACCGCCCGGCGGCCTTCGGGCTTGCAGAGATGTTCCAGAAAGATGTCGGCAATGCGGTCAATGTTGTAGCTGCGCTCGGCATAGGCGCGGCCACGGTTGGCGCAGCGAGCGCGCAGGTCGGGGTTCTCCATCAGGGTCAGCGCCGCCTGCACGAAGGCCGGGCCAGCCTGCGGCGAGACGACGAGTCCGGCCTCGGCCCTTTCGACCACCGTGGCGGCGTGGTTCTGGCGGGGCGCGGCCAGCAGCAGTGGACGCCGGGCACAAAGATAGGAGTTGATCTTGGAGGGAACAGAGAATGTGCCGGCATCCACGTCCAGCAGCGCAATGAGCACGTCGGCCGCGCCCATCACCTCGCTGAGCCGCCGATAGGGCTGAAAGGGAAGCAATTTGAGCGCCTCCGGGCGCACCGTGGCCGCTTGTGCGCGGAGCCAGTCCGCGCCCGCCCCGGCGGCAATCACCACTAATTGCGCGTCGCCGCGCTCCTCCAGGCGATGGGCCAGTTCCAGGAGCAGTTCCGGGCGGTGTTTCATCCCCAAGGTGCCGCTGTACATGAAGCAGAACTTGCTGTTCAGGCCCTGTTCGCGTGCCCATGGGTTGTCTTTGGCGGTGGGCACAACCTCTGCCAGTGGCGCCCAATTCTCGATCACGGCAATGCGGTGGGCTTCGACACCCCAGCGGGCAGCCAGATCGGCAAATCCAGGAGCAATACAGATGACGCCGTCGGAGTAGCGCAGCAGCCGCTTCTCCATCCGCTGGTAGTAAGCGGCAGCCAGGGAAGCGAGGGCATTCAGCTTCCGCTTCAGGACGAAGCGCACTGCATAGCTGTACACATCCTGCCACCAGAAGAAAAAACGGGCTTGATGATGGAGCGACCGCTGCAGCAAAATCCTCTGCGCATCCAGAGGCATGTTGGCGGAGATCACCACCTGGGGATGGAAGCTGTCCAGCTTCGCCGCCACGGCCCGTCCATAGGCAATATCCGCCCTGCGGCGGGTGCGCAGCGAGAGCTTGGAAAAGGCCACCGGCACATGCAGCCCCTCAATGCTCAGGCCCGCCGCACCATTGGACTCCAGATCGCCCTTGGGCGTCGAGAGATTGTCCGCAAAATAGAGATGGAGAACCTGATGGCCGCGCCGGGCCAGCTCCCGGCTCAACTCCATCTGAAACGCGTGACCGCAAAACTCGTTGACCAAGATGCGCATAGTTTGTGCTCCTGTACTTCCAATGCTTTTTCTTGCCCAGAAGCAGGTGCAGTGGCGGCGTTGCCTGGGAACGGATCAGCCCCGCGAGGCGGTTGATTGAGTCTCCATCCCCTGGCGGCTTTCTCTATTTGGATGCCACCCCAGCCAGCATCTGTTGCTCGATCCAGGCCATGGTTTTTTGCATGCCGTCGCGCAGACGGGTGGAGGGCTCCCAGCCCATATAGGAGCGAAACAATGTGTTGTCGCTGTTGCGGCCGTTGACCCCCTTGGGCGCACTGAGGTTGTAGCGCCGCCGCAGCCGCACATCGGCAATCTCTTCGGCGATGTCCACCAATTGATTGATGGTGACCAGTTCGTTGGATCCCAGGTTGAGGGGCTCCCGAATCTCGCTCTCGAAGATCTCCATCACGCCGCGGGTGCAGTCGTCGATGTACATGAAGCTGCGCGTCTGCTGGCCGTCGCCCCAGATTTCGATCTCGTGGCGGCCGGAGTGCTTGGCTTCCAGCACCTTGCGGGCAATGGCTGCGGGCGCCTTCTCGCGACCGCCGGTCCAGGTGCCCCACGGCCCGTAGACATTGTGAAAGCGGGCCACGCGGCTCTCCAAGCCGAAATCTTCATAAAAATGCCGGCACATGCGCTCGGTGAAGAGCTTCTCCCAACCGTACCCGTCCTCCGGCATGGCGGGATAGGCGTCCTGCTCGCGCAGCGGAACCACCGCGTAGTCCTTCTGCTTTTCGCCGTTGTAAACGCAGGCCGAGGAAGAGTAGAAGAAGCGCTTGACCCCGGCGTCGCGCGCCGCCATGAGCATGTGGGTGCTGGTCAGCACCGTCAACATGCACAGCGCCTTGTTGCTCTCGATAAAGCCCATGCCGCCCATGTCGGCGGCCAGTTGGAAGAGACCATCGACGCCGTCGGCGGCTTCCAGGCAGGACTCGCGCAATTGCAGGTCGAGAATCCGGTTATCGGCTGCGGGGTGGATCTGGTACCACTCCTCGAAAGGCTTGATATCGACGGCCCGCACGCTGGCCGCGCCCGCGGCAAAGAGCGAAGCAACCAGATGACCGCCGATAAACCCGCCTGCCCCACAAACCAGAAGATCTGCATCCCGAATCTGCATCAACCACACCCCCATGCTGTTGTAGATAGATTTTTGTCGCGCCATGACCAACACGAGGCGCGCCGGTTTCCATCCAACCGCCAGGCAAATCGGAAACAAACAAAAGCAGGTGAGTATCCCCTGCTTTCTCGTTCTCCGCTGCGCTGGCGCTTGAACCTTCGCCCGTTATTGAGCATGGATGCGGACGGAAATGGAAGGGTTGCCGCGGAGGCGGCCGAAGCCCACGGGCAAAGCACACCACGGCAAAGGGGGGAGGAAATAGAGCGTATTGAATTAGGGCCTGTTCACACTACCCCGGCGGGTGGCGCTGCTGGCGAAAATCGGGCCAGACAAGGCGGAGGCTGAAGG
>Ga0326728_10017322_pt1 | contig 14468 bp, 15 predicted proteins | sample MB3enrmetagenome_FD_207602 | JGI IMG/M metagenome (GOLD analysis project Ga0326728, IMG submission 207602) | Lab enriched peat soil microbial communities from McLean, Ithaca, NY, United States - MB31MN | ecosystem: Environmental > Terrestrial > Soil > Wetlands > Peat | place: USA: New York...
GTCGATCACTATTTCACACTGACAGAGTCCTGCGTCGCTTCGCTCCGTTCTGATCGGCATCAGATCGGAATGACTGATCGACATCATCGGAATGCGAAAAGTGCTTGTCGCGTTCCTCGATGCCCGCTGGTGGGGAATAAATCAGGCCACGCTCTGCCTCGATCCAGTCATCCAAAGCGTGGCCGGCAGCACATCCGCGTTTTTGGACCAGCGAATACGCAAGGCTCCGGACCTCATCGGAGATTCTTTCAAGCGTAGGAACGCTCTTCTCCCCCGGCCCCAGTACCTTGATTGCAATGCTTGGCATCGTTCGCCCTCGCTTTCTGTCGAATCAACAGGGAAGCGGATCGCAAATCTGCTGCCAAGATCACCAGCAATCACAGCGGAAGGCGGAACGTGAACACGCTGCCTTTACCCAATTCACTCTCAACCCAGATTTTCCCGCCGTGACTCTCCACCAGGCGGCGTGCGATTGCGAGACCAAGACCTGTCCCTTCCTTCACGCCTTTCGTAGTCTCGCTCACCTGGTGAAATTCGTCGAATATGGCTGCTTGCTCGTCAGGTGAAATACCGATGCCGGTATCCGCAACCGATATCTCAACGGAGCTCTCACGTCGTGAGGATGAAATCTGCACCCGGCCTTCTTCTGGCGTGAATTTCACTGCATTGCTGAGGAGATTGAAGAGGACTTGCTTGAACCTAACTCGGTCAGCGACTAGGGCCAGGTTGGGTTCGACGGAATTCTCCAACTGGAGGTTCTTGACACGCGCTAATGGAGCGACGGTCTCCAAAACCTCATGGAGCGCCTCATCCACTGAGAAGCTCCGCCGCTGCAATTCAAGATAGCCCGCTTCGATCCTAGAAAGGTCTAATAGGTCATTGATCAGAGACAAAAGGTGATCTGAAGACCTCTTGATCCGCTCTACGTAGTGCTGTTGCTTTGAAGTGAGTTCACCGGCAATTTTCTCGATGAGCAGATCCGCAAATCCGCTAATGGAGTGCAGAGGCGTCCGGAACTCATGGCTCACGCTGGCGAGGAATTCACTTTTCAAACGGTTGGCCCGCTCTACCTCGCGATTACGTACTTCAAGTTCCTTATTCAGGTGTTCCAGCGATTCCCGCTCTCGGTCGAGTTGTCTTGCGAGCTCTTCGATGCGCTTCCTCGCCGTCACCTCTTTGGTTATGTCAGTCATCAGGACCATGACGTCGGGTGGCCCATCGTCTCCAGTCGTCAGAGGAAGCATAAATCGGTAGTAGATGTCACCCCGCGAGGATCCAGGAGACTGAAACTCGGGATTGAAATACGGTTGACCTGTCGAGGCTACCTTCCGGAACAGATCGGCAAGGCCACTCTCTTCGGCCTGTGGAAGGTAGTCCTGAAGGCGAAGTCCTTTTAGATCCACACCCTTGAATGGCTCCTCAAGGCCGTTACGGTATGCTGGATTGGCCCATTTTACAAGGAGATTTGCTCCGTCGACAACGGCGATCCCAACTGGAGCGTGTTCAATGACCATCTGGAACAGTTGTCGTTGGCGATTGATCGCCTCAAACAAGCGTTCACGTTCCTGTTGCAGCCTTCTTTTCTCAGTGAGGTCGTGGGTGACCTTGGAAAATCCGCGAATTCGGCCGGCCTCATCGGTCAGAGCCGTGATGACTACGCTGGCCCAAAACCGTGAACCATCCTTCCGGACTCGCCATCCCTCTGCTTCGCATCGACCGTTCGCTGTCGCCAGTTCAAGCTCTTGCCACGGTTTGCCACCTTCGATGTCCTCAGGAGTGTAGAACCGCGAGAAGTGGCATCCTATAACTTCCTCCGGCAGGTACCCTTTGATCCGTTCGGCTCCGATGTTCCAAGTTGCGACAGTTCCATCCGGATTTAGCATATAGATGGCCTGGTCCTTGATGCTCTCCACTAGCAGCCGGAATCTCTCCTCCGCGCTGTGCGGGAAACTGGAACTTCGCTGGGGGGCAGGCGTCATCATTATCAACCTTGAATTATTCTAGCGCTGGGTATGGAAGAACTCTAGTGTCCAAGAGATAGGCATCGCCGTCTCGAAAACGCGCAGGGCGTACGAAGGATCCTACTTGAAATACAGAGCCTAAATGGGCATCATTCATGATGAAGCATTAATCGTCCGGACAGGGATCGGTGGCCCCAGAGTTGCTTCTCTTTGTCATAGAGGCTCAATATGCTTCCCATCTCGAACATTCTCTTGCCCACAGACTTCTCCGCCGCTTCCGTGACCACGGCTCATTACGCAGCGGCGCTGGCCCGCCATTACAACTGCAGCATGACTTTGCTGCATGTGATGCCTCCGCTAAATCTGCCACACCTGGATGCTTTTGCCACAGCCGCATGCGCAGCGTACATCGACGAAATACTTGATGTTCAGAGATCTGCTGCCCGGAAGCGGCTTGATTCATTTGTGATCGATGGACCTGATGCCAGTAAGGTTAACAGAACTCTCGCTGAGGGTGATCCCGCAAGTGAAATCGTGCGGATCGCTCATTCCAAGCCCTTTGATTTGATAATGATGGCGACGAAAGGGTGTGGTCTATTCAGACGCCTCATTCTCGGATCTGTGACCGCGAAAGTCTTGCACGACACCCATATCCCAGTCTGGACCGGAGTGCACGTTGAGGAGACGAACGCCTCTCCGAACACTGAGATTCGATCAGTAGTTTGTGCGGTCGCCGTTAATGAAGAGCCGCAAAATCTCGAGACACTCTGCTGGGCATCGAATATGGCAAGCGAGTTCAAGGCCCGGCTAGTCCTGGTGCACGCGATCCCATCTCTTCAGTTCAACCCGAGCACATATTATTTCGATACGGAGTTCCGGAAAGTTGTGGTGAGCCAAGCCAAGGAGCAGGTTACGGCAATGGCGCAGAAGTGCGGCGTGGTCAATGCCGGCATGGACATCGACGGTGGAACCGTAGCGGATGTCGTGCGGTCGGCCGCGAAGACCCACAACGCCGACCTGGTCGTCGTCGGCCGTCCCACGAAAACCGGCATTGTTGGCAGGCTGCAAACCAATACCTATTCGATCATTCGCGAATCACCTTGCCCTGTTGTGAGCGTCTAATCTTGAAGGCCTGTTGCAGCAAGCCGACTTCGACGTCACGCAGGAACCAAAGGGTGTCAACCCCTGACGTGGCTCATCAGGCGACAGTTTTCTGGCTCAGGTGAAATTTGGATGGCTTCTGACTAAGCATCGAGACCAATTCCCCTCTAGAAGCAATGTCCTCAGGGCGCGGCCCCTCCCGGTCAGTTTGAACAGGCCGCTCGCGGAGATCGCTCGTGGCGACCAAGGAAATGGACCGAAAGGCGCCAAGGACGAGCTGATCGGAGGCAGCACCTTACTGTTTCCTTCTTATGACAAGGCTCAGTGCGAATAATAGCGCGGAGACAATAACAATTACCGGTGACACGGTAGGACTTTTGACCACACTGTTGGCTAGAAAGCCGACGGCCACAGAAAACACGCTCACTGTCGAGGACACTATTAGGAAATGCGAGAACTTATTCGTCAATTGCCGACCCACCGCCGCGGGCATGATGATCAACGCGCTGGACAGCAGTGTTCCCATGAATTGCAGGCCGATAAGGACTGTCAGGCTGAAAACAAATAGAAAATAAAGGTTGAGGCGGTTGACGTTGACGCCACTTACGGTGGCCAGATCCGTAGAGAAGAGACTCAGAGCTAACCGGTCCTTGGAGCGGACAATGAATACAATCACCACAGCCACCGCCATGACACCGAAAAGCAAACCAGCTAGGGAGAGCATCGGGAATCCACCAAAAAGAGCGTCGACGAGGTCCTCCTTGGGTGTAACCACCGCGCCCAAAGCCAGTGCTGCTGCGAAGACCACGCCAGTCATGGCCTCTGTGGCTAACCCCGTTTTCTTTTGCAGTTTCCAGATCAGGAGTGTGCCCAGGAACAGCGTAGCTGCGCCGCCAAGGAGAGGGTTTACCTTGAAAAGGAACGCTACTCCGAGGCCCGGAAGCGCCAGGTGAGAAATCACGTCCCCCGCTAAAAGCATTCTTCTCATTAACGCGAAACTTCCAACCAGCCCTGCGGCTAACCCGAAGAGCAGAGCTAACAGTATGCTGTAACCTTGGCTCAGCTGCATAGTGGGCACCTCTGATTAATCTGTTTGTGGCCAGGCTCATTCTTTCTGATGGTCGTGAGTGTGGCCATAGTACATGGCCGGAGCGGAATAAAGCGCCTGCAAAGCCTCAGGAGTCAGAACCTCTCTGGGAGGGCCGAAACATGGTTTACCCTTGCTCAGGCATAAAACCGTGGTGGCATAACGATATACCACGCTTAAGTCATGAGACACTAAGACGATTGTCATCCCCCGATTCACCTGTAACTGATGCAGGAGCTCGTAAAACCGCTCCTCTGCGAGTTCGTCGAGACTCGCTGTGGGCTCATCGATAAGAAGCACGTTGGGATGTCCTAACATAGCGAAAGCGATTAGAAGCTTCTGAAACTGTCCTCCCGACAGAAACCCAATATTAGTGTCGAGGAGCTCCTCCGTAAGGTCAGCCTCCACTGAGACAGAACTCACCTCTGTAGCGGGCAGCTTCAGAAAACTGATCTTCGCATCCAATAGATCTCTTACATGCAGAGGAAGTTGCTGGTCGGCTGCAAACTTTTGAGGCACGTATCCGAGTCGAGCGGCCGGGTCCCATCGAATTTCACCTGCATAGGGGAGTAAATGGAGCAATGCCTTGAGTAAGACGGTCTTACCGCACCCGTTGGGGCCGATGATCGCCAGGCAGTCGCCGACGTGCACTTCAAAACTCAGATCTCGAATTACCGCCCGAGTTCCGAAAGCAACCGTCAGGTGTGTTGCTGAAAGAAATGTCGTCATCGTCGTGAGCGCCCCCTGCATAGTAACCGCGTGTTATGCCCGACCCCGGGCCAAAGAGTTCCGCCCAAGCTAGGTGTTTGGGACTGACCGCTGGGTATTAGACTGTACAGGTACGGGCATGATGCTTACAAGGTCACGTGTGTTTCAAATGATGCCTTGTGGATCTGTGCGACCGGATCGAACAAAACGCTGACCACCGGGCAGGACGATTCACGCATGAGCGTATATGTTTTGCTTTTCACGTCGCCAAAATCCCCAGTTTGTGGACTCCGGCCGATCACCAGGAGGTCCGCAGCCAGCTTCTTGATCTGTCCAGACACAGCCTCATGTGTTTCTCCTCCTATCAAGAGAACCTTGCCAGCCGCTCCTAATCTTGTTTGGATCTTGTGCAACTCCTGTTGCTCGGCATGACTGAGCCAGTCACCGGGATAGTAGGGTTCATCCGTGGATTCGAGACTGCGCAGTGCATGGACCACGAACAGGCGGGCTTCACAGGCAGTGGCAAACTCACAAGCCCATTCCAGCGTATCTTCGCATCGAGGGGTCAGATCGACAGCACAGAGAATATTTCGGAACAGAGGCGCTGGGGCGCCATCTGTGTGGGCTGAGGTCCACACCGGACATTTCGCCTTGGCCAGAACCTTCGCGGTGACGGACCCCAGGAGCAACGCGTTGAACGCACCGTAGCCATGGCTGGCCATCAGGATCATGTTCACCTTCTCGGAATGGGCATACGCGATGATGTTCTCGGCGGGATCGCCTTCGAGCACGACTCGCCTCACTAGAACATCGGTGAGCTGTTTGCTCAGGTAAGATTCCAAACTGCTTAGCGTTGATCCGCCAGGCTCGAAACGTCCGCCGTCCTGTTCCAGATCATCCACAACGTGCAACACCGTCAGCTCGGAGTGGAAGCGATGAGCTAATACTTGCGCCTCGCGCGCTGCAACCAGTGATCGCTCAGAAAAATCCACTGGCAAAAGAATTTTTCCAATTGAGAGCATCGCGAACTCCTTTCCTTCCCCGTGGCTTGGTGCAAGCCGGCAATGAGATCACCTTGCGTTCGGGAATGAGCAATTTCGTACCCAGACGACCGGTTGCGAAGTTTTTCCTTGCCGCCACGCTCGCTCAGGACATTCAGGAGGTCCCTCATACAGGTGCCCAAATGTTGGACACCGAGTCCGGAAGTGAGCTTGCTCGGTGTCCAATGCCACGCACTTTTGCAGTCAGGAAGTGCCTCACTTTCAGTAGGTTAGACGAGCTTAGAGGGTGCGCCGATGTTTGGACTGCGATTTGCACACACGACAACGAGAGGAGCAGTTTATGATTCCCAAACCCCAGGAAGTGAAAACGAGTCCGGAATTTGAGGCCCGTAGGAAGGCCTTTCACGAATCGATGGCCAAGGTGCAAAGCCAAATTGACCTTGCCACCGCGGAGATGAACAAACTTCGCGCTGATTTGAAAACACAGAGCGCCGATGCCAAGGCGAAGACCGCGGCTCGTGTTGACGAACTGACCAAGAACCTCGATGCGACACGCAAAGAGCAACAGGAAAAGATCGAAGCACGCCTGAAGGAAGTCCACGCTGATATCGAGTCCATCAACGCGGAGCTGAAGCACGCGACAGCGGAGAAAAAAGGGGCTGTGGAGGCGAAGGCCAAAGCTTTCCGCGAAGAATATGACTCTGCACGGAGCGCCCTGACCGCGAGTCTGGATGCAGAACTCGCCGAATGGAAGGCGCGCATCGGCGCTACCCTCGATGCCGCGGCTGAGAAGAAAGTGGCCACGAAGTCCGCGGTCCAAGCGAAGATCGCAGAGCTGCAAGCGAAGCATGAGGCCGCCCAGAAGAAATTGCATGCCCTGAAGCAGGCGAACGCGGCCGCCTTCGGCGAGCTGCAGCGCGGCGTACGAACGGCAATCGCCGAAGTTAAGACCGCGGTGCAGCATGCTCGCACAGACATTTCTGCTGCTTCGTAAAGCAGGCCTCCCATGGAGAAATTGATCGTGGTCGTGTTTGACAGCGAGCCGAAGGCTTTCGAGGGTTCGCAAGTCCTCCGGGAGCTGGACAGCGAAGGCGAGATCTCCATTTACGAAGCGCAAATAGTCGCGAGGGAACCAAGCGGTGTTATCCGCGTGATCGACAACACCGATATGATGGGGGTCCCGATGATCGTCGGTGGCATGGCGGTGGGCGCTCTGGTGGGGCTCCTCGCCGGGCCGGTGGGCATGCTTATTGGCGGCACCGTGGGAGCATTGGTCGGTACCATCGGCGATATAGACGAGACGGGAGTGACGGACGAGTTCGTCAACGACATTAAGACGGCGCTGACACCCGGCAAGTTCGCTTTGGTAGCCGACATTGCTGAAGATTGGGTGACGCCGCTGGACACGCGGATGGAAGGGATTGGAGGCGTAGTGTTCCGCCGGACACGTACACTCGTGAAAACCACGGAGGAGGACCGGGATGCGGCTGCACACCGGGCCGAGATGGAACAGCTCAAGGTGGAAAGGAAGCAGGCGAGGTCAGACCGGCTGGAAAAGATCGACGCTAAGATCGACCACCTGCGGGCAAAGCTGGAAAACGCCATCGAGCGCAAGCGCGTCAAGATGCAATTGCGCCAGCAACAGCGGGAAGCCAAGATCCAGGCGCTGCAAGCCAAGGCCGATCAGGCAAAAGGAGAAGTCCGCCGGCGCCAGGAGGCTCGCATCGCCGAACTGCGGAGCGATTATTCGGAGAAGGCAGCCGCGGGTTAGCGCTCGAGCCCAGACCTGATCGGTCCGGTGACCACAACTTGAAGGAGATAGTGCAATGAACGAAGTCCATGTATTGGCGGTCGAGATTCCGCGCGAACTTGCTCAGAACTGGGGATGGTTCCTGGCTCTGGGTATCGGCCTCGGTGTGTTGGGAGTTCTGTGCATTGTGTATTCGGCCCGAGCAACGATCACCTCCATGTACTTCTTTGGAGGGGTGCTAGTGGCAGCGGCAGCGATCGAGTGCGTGAATGCGGTCATGGTGGGAAGATGGAGCGGCTTTTTCCTTCACCTGCTCGGTGTTCTGCTTTTTGGCGTCACGGGCTTTCTCCTGCTGAGGTACCCGTTGATCAGCGCGGAGAGTATCACCGCGCTCATGGCTGCCTACTTTGTCATCGGCGGCGCGTTCGAAGTGATTGCTCCGCTCTTTATGAGCTTGCCGGACACCGGCTGGCACGTGCTGAACGGCGCCATCTCGATACTGCTCGGGATCCTGGTGCTCGCGCAATGGCCAATTTCCGGCCTGTGGGCCATCGGACTTTTCATCGGCATCGACCTGCTGTTCCATGGCATCACCTGGACAACATTTGCACTCGGTCTGCGGGCGATCGGTGCCGGAAGCGCTTCGCACTAGTCTGCACGCGGGTTGGGACTACTGAGTTGGTACTACTGAAAGGACAAGGTACGGACTTGCTGGCTCCGAGATAAGAAGGAAGACTAGACGTCTCTATCAACAGCCATGGATCTCCAAATCCATCAGCGCGAGATCGAAGGGATTCGGATTCTCGACTTGCAAGGACGGCTGACAATAGGTGCTTCTGAAGCGACCCTGCGTACTGCGATAGTCACACTGGCTGAAGCACACGTTGTGAACGTCATCCTCAATTTCGGGGGCGTGACGGAGGTCGACGATGACGGAGTAGGCACGTTAGTCTTCTGCCACGTGCGGATTGTGACCTCCGGCGGGGCGCTGAAGTTGCTTAATCTTAGCCCGCTTCATTTGAGCCTGATGGTCGTCGCAAAACTGGATACGGTATTCGAAGTTTTCACAGACGAGCGGGAAGCGGTGGCGAGCTTCTTTTCGGACCCCGGGGTTCGCCGCTTCGATGTTCTCGATCTTGTGCGGGAGCAAGAAACGGGTCAGGCATCCGATCCTCCGAAATGAGCAGACATCGCGATAGCGAGACCTACTAAGAAGCACCGCAGGCTGCAGTGAAAGGCGATACGGGCGGCGGGCGGCGCGACTTCCTGGCGATTCTCGATGTTGCAGGGTCTTGTCTGGAAAATAGGCAGTGTGTCTGAATCCCGGACAAACTGCTGTTTAGACAGCCGTTGGGCTGTTGCTCGGAGCCGTCTTCTCCGCTTTCGGGGCGGCTACCTTCAAGATTCCTTTCTGCAGGCTTGTAGTGACTTTGTTAACATCAATCGGCGCCGGCAAATCGAACCGCCGAAATAGGGTCTTCTCGCCGAACTCGCAGAAGCGAACACTTCCCTCCGTCTTCTCGTGGTTGTGAGTGTTCTTGGCGCGCACGAGCAAGGCATCCTGTGAGGCACTCACATCGATGTCGTTAGCGTCAAATCCGGGAACTGCAACCTGCAGCTCAAATTTATCATCGCTTTCGATGAGATCTGACGCTGGAGTCAGCAGCAAACCAGTTTCGGCCGTAAGCCAGTCATTGAGAGCTGATCCATCTCCATTGTGGCGACCCTCGAAAAGTTCGTACGCCCGCACGCGAATTCGTTCCGTAAGAGCCTCCATATCCTCCATAATCGATCGTGACACTGCTTCGTTTGAACCAGGCGTCTGGCCTGCGACTTGTGACATTGTTTTCCCTCCTTAGTGTGCTTGATGTCATTAGCGGGTACCGGACTAACGTGGCACCCGGACGCGACTAACCTACAACAAACGTCCTTGCTCGCAGACTTCCAAATCGATCAACTAGGAGCTGCGGCCTCGCTGGAGTTTATGCTCCTTTCATTTGTCGCCCGCAAAGCCGCGTACGGCGAAGTGCCAGCGCTCTTATTTCTCCAGTCGCGCGGCCGCCGCCTTCAATTGCCCGGCTAGCAAGTGCTTCATCTTTGCCTCAGACTGTTCGTAGTCTTCGCGTATCCGTTTCGCGCGTGCATCGAGAGTGGCCTTGATGTCCCCCTGAGCTTTTTCGGCCTTTTTCTGCAGGGCCTGCACCTTGGCTTCAGTCTCGCTGTTGAGTTGCTCCGACTCCTGCTTGGCCTTATCTAACTTGGCTTGCAGCTTGGCGTTGAGCTTGTCGATCTCAGCCTGGAGCTTAGCCTTACGATCGGCCCGAGCCCGAGCGTGCTCGGCCTTTAACTGATCGATTTCCGCCCGAAGCCTCGCCACATCCCTGGCCCTTTGGTCGTCCGCGACACTCTTTTTGGTTGTGCGAAGTACTGTTCCGCCCAGTCCTTGGATTCTGGTATCTACCGGAGTAACCCACTCCTCGCTCACGTCTGCGATCACCGCACACTTGCCGGGCGTCAGTGTGGCAGAAACGTCGTCGACGAACTCCGCGTCGACTCCGGCGACATGCAAGTCGCCGATGCTGCCAGCCAGCAAGCCGGCCACAGCGCCGATGCCTAAGCCAATAGGTCCTTCGAGGAGTCCGATGAGGCTGCCAATCGCCGTTCCGCCCACCGTGCGTATGGGAAACTCATCTTCCGACTGCTTTACCGTAACCGTACCATCGGCGTTCTTCTTGATCACCGATTCAGCGTGAATCGAGATACTTCCTTCCGCATCGAGTTGTTTGAGGGCACGTGATCCTTCATAGGCCTTCGATTCGTCGTTAAAAACCACAACCAGCATTCTTTCCATTGAGATGTCTCCTTCTGTTGTTATTTGATCTTTCCCTGTGTTTACGCGGGTTGGTACGCCGTGCCCTTGGGCAAATGGTGTATCGCGGTGGCGAAAGCGCTTACCGCTATACCGTCGACGATGAGGTCCACACCGAGGGCGAATCCGATGAACCAGATGCCGGTAACCGGTATCTGCCAAAGCAGCAGGATCCCCAATACCGTCGAGACCACCCCGGAGAAGACAGACCAGCCCCAGCGAGGGAACTGCGCCATTCCAGCACCGATGGCGCGGAACAGTCCGCCCACAATGAAGAACGAGGCCAGCACCAGGGTGAGGCTTTCGGCTCCGAGAAGCGGGTAGCGAACGAGCAAGTATCCAGTGAATCCCCGGAATAACGCACTGAGCAGATACAGGAAGAATCCGCCCCAGGTCCCGATCGTGAACGCCTGAACCAACGCGAAGACTCCGCTGATTAGAAGCAACCAGCCAAAGACCAACACCGTAGTAAAGGTCGCGGTTATGTCATAGACGATGCAGGCCACGCCAAGGACAGCGAGCAAGATCCCGAGGGCCAGAAACCAGCCCCAAGATCCGCGAACCTCCTCCATGCCGGCAATGAGTGGATTATGTGTGAGTTCGGACATTAAGTCCCTCCTTATCCTGGAACGAGACTACGAGAATTCAGGATCGTAGTCGTGAGCTTGCGGTCAGGTTTTGGTGGAAGGAACGCTTGCCTACCGTTTGGCGGTATGCTGAGTAGCACAAGGAGTTGAGGAGGGCCGGCAATTAATGAAGGAGTTCCCTCCATTCCGCCTGGACCCCGTCAATCAGTGCCTGTGGCGTCGCGGGGATGCGCAAGACGACAAGCGCATCCTATTGACGCCCAAAGCCTTCGCCGTCCTGCGCTATCTGGTGGAGCGCGCCGGCCGCCTGGTGAGCCAGGATGAGCTCCTGGGGGCGGTGTGGCCCGACACCTTCGTCCAACCGGAGGTCCTCAAGTATCAGATTGCCGACATCAGGAGCAAGTTGGGGGACCACCCGAAGCATCCTCTTTTTATTGAGACTCTTCCCCGGCGAGGGTATCGGTTTGTGGCCACGGTGATGGAAGGTGCGCCTGCGGAACCCGTGCCGTCAGGGAGTCCGGATCGCGGCAGACTGGTGGGCAGAGACCGCGAGCTCGGTGCGTTACGAGCCTGCCTCCGAAGGGCATTGAGGGGCCAGCGCCAGATCGTCTTCATCACGGGGGAGCCGGGGATCGGGAAGACCGCTCTGGTCGACGAATTCCAACGCCAGGCCGCCACCGAGGAACCAACCCTACGCATCGCCCGTGGACAATGCGTAGAAGGTTATGGAGGCACGGAAGCCTATTATCCGGTGCTGGAAGCGCTGGGCCAGTTGTGCCATGGTGCGGGGGGGAAACGAGTGGTTGAGATTCTGGGTGCGCAAGCCCCCACCTGGCTTGTGCAGTTTCCTGCACTGCTGAACCGCGACCAGCGCCAGATGCTGCAGCGGGAGATTCAGGGAGCGACACGGGAACGCATGCTGCGCGAGATTCGGGAGGCACTGGATACGCTCAACTTGGAAGCGCCGCTGCTGTTCGTGTTCGAGGATCTCCAATGGGTAGATCCCTCGACCGTGGATCTCATGTCCGCTCTGGCCCGCCAGCGGGCGACGGCGAAGACCATGGTGATCATCACAAAGCGGCCGGTGGACATGGTAGTTCCCGAACACCCGCTGAAAAGGCTCAAGCAGGACCTGTTGCTTCATCACCTGTGTCAGGAGATCACCCTCGCGCCGCTTGCCAAAGCAGACATAGCCGAATACCTGAGCGCGGAGTCTGCGGGAGGCAGCACGCCTGAGGGTTTTGCCGAGCTCATCCACCAGCACACGGAGGGCAATCCCTTGTTCATGATTGCCGTCCTGGATCACATGACCGCGCGGGGCCTGATCTCGCGGGAGAACGGCGAGTGGCGCCTCAGAGTCCCCATCGAGGAAATTGATCTCAAGGTGCCGGAGACTCTACGTCAGATGATCGAATCCCAGATCGAGCATCTTACCAGTGAACAGCAGCGGACGCTGGAGGCGGCAAGCGTTGACGGTGTTTTGTTTTCGGCCAGCGTCAACGCCATCCCCGCGACTCCGGACAAGGAAAAGTTTGAAGACCTTTGCGACGAGCTGTCGCGCCGCCAGCACATGGTGCGCTGGGCGGGATCGGTTGAGTTCCCGGACGGAACCGTCTCCGCGCGCTACGAGTTTGCGCACGCATTGTACCGGGATGTCTTCTACGGCCGGCAGACGCCCGGGCGCCGGGCGAAGCTGCACCTGCGCGTCGGGGAGCGGCTGGAAAAGCTCTTCTCCCAGCACGAAAGCGAAGCAGCGGCTGAACTGGCGGACCACTTCGAGCAGGGTGGAGATTGGCAGCGTGCCATCAAGTACATGCGGCTCACGGCGGATACGGCCGGGCGGCGGTTGGCTTTTCGGCAAGCGGCACAGACTCTTGAGCGTGCTCTAGAACTGGTGAGCAAGCTGCCCGAGGCGGAGCGAACGGTAAGCGAAATCGAGGTTCTGGAGAAGCTGGCTGCGATTTACGCGGTTCTCATGGTCGACAGGCGCGCCATCGAAACCTATGAAGCTCTGGCAGCACGTGCGGCTCACGGTGGCCTGATTGATGTGGAGGTGCGGGCGCTTATCGGCATGGCGGACCCGTTGGCCTGGAACAGTTCTCAGCGTGCGCTGGAAGTCCTGGAGCGGGCGCTTTGGCTCAGCGCCCGGCAGGAAGATCCGGTGCTGCGGGCCAAGACGCGTGCGCGCTGCCTTGCCAAGCGCCTGTGGCAAAGATGGAATCCTCAGGATATGGAGGACTTCCAAAGTGCATTCGCGGAGCTTCTCAACGCTGGGAAGCGCCACATGCTCGCCCCTTATCTGGCCGATTGTGGCTTCACAAGTTGGAGCTCCTCCAAATATCGCGAAGCGCGTCGGAACTTGATCGAGAGCCGTGTCGCCCTGGTCGAGACAGTAGAGGAGAACCCCTATCTAACTACCTTCTCATATCTAGTAGGTCAATGCATCGTCCTACCAATGAATCTACTGTTTCTGGGAGAGTGGGGCGAAGCGCTGCAAGAGATCAAGGACGCAATTGCCGGGTTAGACAAGAATGCCGACCATTACTGGGGGCAGGCGATGCGCCTCTACCGGGCCTGGTTGCATCTGCACGCAATGGATTTTGCGGGTGCGCTGGCGATTTGTAACTCGGCGCTCCCATTGGTCAGAGATCCCGAGCTTCGCCCCGCGCCTAACTATCCAACTCCACGTCCACATAACATCCGGATGTGCCTTTTCCTGAAGGGCTCAGCGGAGACGGCGTTAGGAAATTATGAACGTGCATGTGAGTACTTGCTGACAGCGCAGGCAGGCATGGATCGACCGGCAGTGATATTTGACTGGTACTGGCGCATGCGTCTCGAATCTGCTCTTACCGAACTTTGGCTGGCGAAAGGCGATCTAGCCCAAGCGCGGCCGCAGGCAGAAAGTTCTCTGGCGATCGCGTTGGCGACTGAGGAACACACGTGGCAGGCGCTGGCTTGGGAAGTGAATGCCCGCGTCGCTATGGCGGAACTTGACCTCACAAGAGCACAAGACTGCATCACCAAGGGGTTGTCTGCGATGGAAGGCTTTGAGGTTCCTCTGGCCGCCTGGCGTGTTCACGCGACGGCCTTCGAACTCTTCCAGAACTCAGGCGATCGAAACCTGGCGGAACGCCACTTGGCGCTCAGTCGCGACACGATTATGAAGCTCGCGAATTCTCTGCCCACGGAAGAGCCACTTCGACAGATATTCGTCTCAGCGCCTATGATTCGCAAAATCCTAGGCGACGGTGAAAGCCTAAGTTTTCGGGTGAGGTTTCGGTAATTAACCGGCTAATCTCGGCAGACGACCGTGTGCAGTCGTAATGCGGTATTCTTTTCCAGTCGGGATTTTCTTTGGGAGGTGAAGGCCCCGTTCCTCGGGTTCAGATCTTGGCAAGGTC
>Ga0326728_10017325_pt1 | contig 14465 bp, 16 predicted proteins | sample MB3enrmetagenome_FD_207602 | JGI IMG/M metagenome (GOLD analysis project Ga0326728, IMG submission 207602) | Lab enriched peat soil microbial communities from McLean, Ithaca, NY, United States - MB31MN | ecosystem: Environmental > Terrestrial > Soil > Wetlands > Peat | place: USA: New York...
TTTATCGATCCAGAACTGGATCTCTTCTTTGCGCACACGGAAGACCCGCGCCACCGAATCGATCGACGTCCAGTCACCACGAATCTCGCGGATCTTCAAGCGATTTCGATGTAGAGCACAACGAACCGATTTCGCGCTGCGCCCCAGTTTCTTTGCGGTCTCTTCGAGCGTGAGCGTGGCCAGGTGCTCGCGCATCTGGTCGATCTCGGCATCGGTCCAGCGTCGATGCTCGTCGCGAATCTTCAACCCGTATTGCAACACAAACCGCCAGCAGGATTCTCGCGATCGGCCAGTAAGCCGTTGCAGGCGGCACACGAGCTGGTAGAGTTTTTCGCCGGATAGTGCGGGGGCTTGTTTGGCAATTGCTTTGGCCTCATCGCTCCACGCGCCGGCAGCGTTCCGGTTCAGTGCAGCAGTCATGGGGCACCTCAGGGAACGGAGATACGAATACGGGCAATCGGGACGACAAGCGGACGAGGATGGAACCACGAGCGGAACGTCATCTACGCCTCCCACGGGAGGGCTCCGATTTGAGCCCTCGCACAGGGAGTAGGGGGGCGAAGGGGTCGGATCACATCGCTTGCGACGCTGCGAAGGCGTCGTGTAGCATTTCGCTCATATACTCCATGCGCCCAAGGTTCCTCATTGAATCCTCTGTCTTTGGGGGAAAGCGGTCCGATGCAGGGTTTTGCCTCTCCGTCGAAGGAATGCCTGGACTCAGTCTTTGTTGCGCTGAGGAATGCGGGGCTGCTCAATCGCACAGGTAAGGCTCTGGTGGCGCAACTGAATGAACTGGCCGAAGGCACGTGGCCCGTTCGTCACCCAGAGGTTTGTCATGGGATGGCGGCGCATCCGCCCTCGATGGCGCTGGCTTGCAGCCTGGCTTTGCTCTGGCCGATCGGGAAGTGGAACGTAAAGAAAGCGAAGGAAGTCTTCGAGGATCTCAAACAAGCTCTTGAGGCAAGTTGGAACGTTGTTTCCGAGGACAACGGCCGGCGGCTGCGGAGGACCGTCGATCATGCGATCGTTTTCGGTACTCTCCAACACGAACCCTGGGACGCTGCACTGGATTTTCTAGCGACGACGCTCGCCGGCGATATTCGCCGTTATCGCGGCCCGATTGGAGAGTGCGTGGGATATCTCCGCGGCCGGCCTCCAGAAAATGCCCGAGGTGCAGCCAGTCAAGCGATGGACGGGCTGATTCCCGACCTCGATCTCCTCTGGGGAGAGGATTTCCGGAACGACGCGAACTTTCACGTCGGAACGATCCTGAACAATCTCCTCCAGCCCTGGATTCTCTTGAGTTTCCGGCCAGGGGACAGCATTCGGTTTGAATGGTGCGGTGAAGAGCGCGACCAACTCGTCGCGAGGGCCTATTCGAAGGCGATTTTGCTGCCCGGATCGAAGCGGAATTTCAAGCTCAAAGAAGGAAATGCAACGCTTTACCGGGACGAGAAGGAATACGCCAAAGTTGACGAGGGCCAGAGGCTGATCCTTCGCGTCAATGACGACGGAAGAGCCGAGATTCAGCTTGCCGATTTCGAGCGCGGCAACGTCGTGGGGCCTGTCCTAAGGTTTAACGCCAGCCAGGAGGTGAAATTGCAGTTCAGCACCAAGGGGTGTCTTGAGGCATGGGCCTGCACGTGCGGATCATGGGCATGCGAACGGAAACATCGGATGAAGGGCTGGGATCTAAAACTTCTGGCTAAGGACGAAACGCTTGCCTCATTTCTGTGGACGGCCGTGAAGGGATCTTCCCGGCAGCTTCATATCAAGAGTTTTGTCGGCGGAATGTATTACGCAGCGCTCTGTAACGGGGAGTAGTGGAGTGGGACAAGGGAGCAGGGATTGAAGTCGGCCCCCTACTCTCAGGATGTTGGCGGGAGCTCGGAAAGAGATGAAACGAATTCGATGCGTATCGCTGCTCACCACGTCCGAGGTCCCACCTTCGCGGATTGCGGAGATTCTGCTGCGCCGGGAATGCGCGGCCGTGCTGGTGGCGCTGCTAAGAGACGAGGATGAGAAGACACAAAAGCGCTGGAGCAAGCAGTCCGTGCCTGAAATCCTGAATGCCGCGGACAAGATTCTGCGGGATGCAATCGACCGGAGTCTGCCGGTGACCGGGATGCGTGCTGCGGAGATTCGCGAATCCGTCGTCTGGACGGCGGATCCGGATGCACTCGCCGGACGCGTGCTGGAGGTGGTGAGCCGGCAGTGTATCGAGCGAGTTTATGCGGAGGCGGTTGAGAGAATTGAGGGTCGGAGGACACTGCCCCTGGCCGAGTTGAGCCTCGCCCTGGTTCCTTTTACCGACACGTATACCCCGGAAAAGCTGCTGGCGCGGGAGTGCTGGTGCGGCTGCTGGGTTGAGGATGGAGTATCGAAGTGTCCATTCTGCGGAGATTCCGCACCCGGTGGACGGCCAACGCGGCTGTGGCGGCGGGTTGCGTACCGGGGCATGCAACTCGATGTTCTCAACGAGGCGCGGCACGACTTTGAGGAGAGGATGGAGCGGCTCCGGGAGATGGGAGCGCGGGTGCCCAGCGGAGCCGATCCGGAGGACTACCTCAGACAGTTGGAGTGGGATGCGCCCGAGGGAGAGGAAACCCATGCCCGACATTAACCCGAAAGAACTGGAACTGGATTTGGCCGACCGCGCGTTGGACGAGGCGATGGCGCTGCTCGCCGATGCGCACTTCAGCACGTCGCGCGGCGCCTATCGGCAAGGGGAACTGTCGGCCGTCTCGGTACTGGTCGAAGAGGATTCGGAGGCGGGTGTTCATCACATCCGAGTGATGTGCCATGATCCGGGCCATCTTGGCATCGACTGGGACGGGCTCCCGCTGACTCTGATTGAGCGCCCTTCCGGGAAGAATTGGCCCGGGTTTTTGGACCTTCGCGGCCGGGCCGAGTTCCGGGTTGCCGTTTCCGACGAAAGCGATCTCGGTTTTGGGAAGCTCAACCCGAATGGGATCGCCAAGGTTGAAGTTCCCGGCAGCCTGGTCACAGGGCGTGCAGCAAAGGCCGGAGAGCCGCGGATATGGCAGGTAAGTGGTCTTTCGCGCGATGGTTCTCTTTCGGCACTCGCCGAGAGAAGGGGTGCGCAAGGCAACATCTGGATCACCGTCCGGGCGAATGTGGACAAGTTTCCGGCGCTCCGCAATGGAGAGGTCCAGGTTGTCTTGCGGTCAAACTGGAGCCGCGCGGTGTGGCTCCAAGCGAAGGTCGGACTCAATCTTCGGGAGGGGTCCGAGGGGCATTGGGAGGGCAGGGTAAAGGTACCCCATTCCGAATTCGAAAATCACCCGGCCGATGCAACTCTCCTGGTTTTTGCCGCGCAGCGTGAGTGAGGCGCCCATGGATCCCATTCGGGTCTGGTTCAGTCTGATTTCGGGCGAGGCAGCCACTCCGGTGAATCTCGTGGTTGAGGAGTGGCCCGAGAGCGGTCCTGCCTTCCTGCATCCGGACATCCTGGCGGTTGCAGCCCCTGACTTTAAGGAGACTGTTGATCTGGCATATCGCCAGACGCTGTTCACTCTCGGCTGGCCGGATTCCGCCACCTTTCGGATCGGCATCGAGTCGATTGATCCGCTGGCGTTTCCCCTGCCATACGGGTTTGAGGGCGACTCACACTTTGGGGCCGTGGCGGTTGGTCTGGCGCAGGCGGTAGCGCGGGCATATCCCGATCGCTTTCGTGCTGGCGCAAAGCATTTGCTCCCCGTGTTGCAGGCGGTTTCTTTAGAACGCGTTGCAGTTGCAGCGGCCGTGGACAGCGAGAGGGGCGATTTCAAGCCTGTGGGACGCATTCGGACTAAGCTCGACTCCTTTTGCATGCCGGAAGTCACCCGGCCGGTGGTCTGCGTCATTTCGCCGACACAGGATCTAACGGTTGATAGTGGACCACCGCTCAACGTGCCCCGGCAAAAAGATCCAGACCCCTATGTTTCAGCGAACGGTCACCAGGCGCTTCCTCTCCTAAGCGCGCGCGATCCCATCGACGCCTTCGTACAGTTGTGGAAAGCCCAGACCAGGACTCTCGCGGGGTGCCTATGAAAGCCGCCCTTCGAGCTGTAACCGCCTGCATGAACGCGATGCTGTTTCTGCTTTCTTCAAGCAACGCGGCGCGCCTGCTGGTGTTGCTGACGACCCTGGGCGCGTGGTGGTGGCTCTCCGACTACTATTTCGTTCCCTGGCCGTGGTGGATGGACCGGTACGCCTTCATCGTCTGCTCGTTTTTCGTTTTGGTTGCGCTCAGCGCGGCAGTTTTCTGGTTTGGCGTTCGCCGGCCCGCGCGCCGGCTCGCTCCGGCCTTCGATCTGTTTGCAGGAACGGCATCCGACACTCACCTTGAAATCAGCAACTGGTGCGAAATCCTGCGCACCATCGCCGGTGTCCGTAAAGGGCTCTGGGCGAGATACTGGACCTGGTATCGAATTCGCCTGGAGAAACTTGGCCGCGGGCAGAAGCTGGCGAAAGCCGGTTCACTGCGGACGATCTGGTGGTTCCATCCTTCAGCGTTTCCGCAATGGCTGGCAGCCTGCTGCCTGCCTGCCCTTTGGGCTTTGCTGCTTCTCGGCCCCCTACATACCAACGTGATGGAGAAGGTCGCCGCAATCGCCGATTCGCAGCCGCAAGTCATCTACGATGTGCGATGCGTCGGAGTTGCCAAATACTCGTCCCCGCCGGGAGGTAAATCGTTCGCTCCCGGCGCGCCCGGACGCGGCGAAGTCTTCGCGGGGGTGCCCGTGCACGAGACGCTCGATCGCGGACCTTCCGGCTTTCAGCGCACCGGCAGGTGCGCTTTTCTGGCCGATGGAAGTTTCGAGGTCTCTTCGACGCCTTTTCCGCGCGTTTACCGCCGGCTTGTCATCAACTGCCGCGAGCGTTGCGACCTGATCCCACGCGATGGCGCCGAAGCTGTTTTGACGGACTCGGTGCCGGTGGTTTCGGGCGAGGCATCCTTCAAGTGGCTGCAAACCAGTCCCGACCCATCGCTGGGGATGACCATTTCGCTTGTCCGGCAGGACGGAACAACGATCGACAAGGTTTCCATCGAACCGTGAGTGAGAGGAGATGAGTATGAATCTGCGCAATCTGGTGTGTCTGGCAGGATCCACGGCCTTTGCCGTTCTGGCGTTTGGCCAGCAACCCACACTGACCGTCAGTAACGATCACCCTAAACCTGGTGAAGCCGTCGTGATCGAGGTAAACGTCAGCCCGGACCGTACGACCAAGATCTCGTGGACCAAGCAGGGAGACGGCGAGTTCACGACCGAGACCCAAAATCAGAAATCTGTGAAGTTCATCCCGAGCACACCGGGTTCAACGGTGGTCATCGTCTGCGATGTCAGCACCCCGGCTCGCCAGGATCATCCTTCGACGACGCTCGTGGTTGCTGGAGCACAGGCTCCTGCCCGGCCGCAGCAAGGTTTCGCGGCAAGGCCCGGCGCTGCGGCCCACCACGCCGGCGACCTGGCGCTTGCCGACATGGAATACATGATTCCTTCGGGTTGGATGGGCGACGCGACGGCGGAGAACAACGGCGCCGCGATCCTCGGTACCGGCTTTAACCAGGGATGCTGGCAGAATTCGCCTTCGTGCATCAAGATCGAGTACAAACCCGCGGATGGAAAGGTTGGATGGGCCGCCTTTGCTTGGCAACGGGTCATCGAGGGTAGCGACAACTGGGGCCAGAGCCCCGGCGCCGACTTCAGCGGACGCGGCTTCCGCTCCGTGCGCGTTCGCGCCAGAGGGATTCAAGATGCGGCTGGGTTGTTTCCCAAGGTTCAGTTCAAGTCGGGGGGCACTGTCGCTCCAAAGTACTCAACGAACAGGGCATCGTATGCGGTGGCTGGACCGACGGTGCAGCTGACCGGTCAGTTCCAGGATTACTGCCTCTCGCTGGAAGGCCGCGACCTATCCAACACGGTTAGCCCATTCACCGCAGTAGTCGCCAAGGCAGGAAACGCCCAAACCGTCGTCATCATCCTGGACGATATTCGCTTCTCCACGGAATCCTGCAATTAGGCCAGCCGAGACAAGCTCAATTGAAACAGCTTCTCGTCGTCAGCGAAGACGGGGAACCTCAGGGCCCTACTAGACTCGCAGATGCGTCATGGGCCGCGACCGGCGCCGGCGGCGGCCCGGATGGTGGAGGAGACAAGATGAACGACGTCGCGGTTGCCCAGCGCAGGATGTTCTTCCAATGGCCAGCTTCGGTTCGGGGCTCGAGCTGGCTATTACACCTGATGCTCTGTGTTCTGGCTCTAACCTGGGAGGCTGCTCCGCTGAGCGGATTCGGCCAGGTTGCCGAGACGGAAAAGTCATCCGGCGCGGTGACCTTCCCTGCCAATTTCGACGGCGGGTTTCGGAAGACTCAGTTCTTTGCCCGCGACTACAACACGGGGGTTGGCCAGTGGGACAGCCGCATCGAGCTCTGGCTGCCCCCGCGCAGGGAGCGCTTCTCTTGGGGGCCCTACGTCCGCATCGCCGGAATTGCCGGCTCGCAGAGCGACGCGTGGCAGAACGAGTGGATTGCCGCGCCCGGCGCCGGCCTGCAAATCTTCCCGTTCAGCGCGCCGCGCTATCGCGACGAGCAGAGCGCGGTGGGAGCCTGGCTGGGACCGCTGCGCGCCTTTGGCGAGTACAACTTCAACGACTACTGGGGATCCTCGAACACGTGGCGCCCGCGCAACCAGGTGCTCGCCGGATTCGATTACTGGAAGGCTGCCCACGTGAACGATCTCGCGTGCGCCTGGTGGACAGAAATCTCGAACGGTCTCTATTGGCAGAGCAGCAATGAGTTTACCGACCGGTATGACTCCATCGTCTTCGCCAACTCTGTTCGCCTCGGGGCGCGAGCGCCGAACCGCGGGATGCTCTCCGCGCTGACGCCGTACCTGTTGGCACAGAGCTCCCGCACAAAGTACAACAAGCCCGGGCAAACCACTGACTTCTACTGGGAGAACAGCTTCATCGGCGGAGGCGGGTTGCGCGTGACCCCGTCATTGCATGCCGGCCCGGAAGGCTCGCGGGGGATTACGCGCTTCGTGATTTACGGGGAATACCTGAACACAGCCGTCTACTACGGACCGGTCGCACCGCCAACCGTGCCGCGATACGACATTCGTGTCGGCGTGGGAGTGAGCATCGCCGACTGGTTCAAGTAGTGCCATGGCGCGAGTGGGGAGGGCAGGACGATGAAACGCATCGAAGCAATTTCCTGGTTTCTTCTGGCCGTGGGCTGTGTCGCGGGACTTGTTGGATGCGGATCTTCGCCGCAAGCCGGCGGGGGCGGCTCGCAAGGCTCGAGCATTTCCGCGGTGAGCGTGGCGTGCACGCCTGCGGGCATCCAGGCCAATCAAACGAGCCAGTGTACGGCTACGGTCTCCGGGACGGGCAGTTACAGTTCCGCGGTCAGGTGGTCGGCGTCCGGCGGCACCGTCACTCAAGGCGGCGTCTTCACGCCTTCAGGTGCGGGCACGGCCACCGTTACTGCAACCTCTACGCAAGACTCCAGCAAGTCCGGCGCAACCACAATCGCGGTAAGCGCTGCTCCCGTCGCCTACCAGTTGTACGGCCTCGACTACAGCCCGTACGTAGGCTCGCAAAGCCCCAGTGCCGGCTCGACGATCAGCGACGACCAGATCACTCAGCAGCTCGAATTGGTGGCGCCGTACACGAAAATGATTCGCACCTATACCTGCACCGGGCTGGAACATGTAGCGCCGATTGCCAAGTCTCTCGGACTTGGGGTTTACCTCGGCGTCTGGATCGGGCCGAGCGATGCAACCAACCAGGCCGAGATTGCAGACTGTGTTTCGATTGCGAACAGCGTTGGAGTCGAGGCAATCGTCGTGGGCAGCGAATCGCTGCTGCAAAACTACGTGACCCCGCAGCAGCTCATCGCCTACATCAACGAGGTACGCGCGGATGTCCCGGGTGTCCCGGTGACGACGGCCGACACGGTCACCATGCTCGAAAACAACCCGGACGTCGTGGCCGCCTGCGACTTCGTCTATGTGAATTACTACCCCTTCTGGGAGGGAGTTGCGCTCTCGACGGCACTGGCCGATCTGAATGCAGAGGATGCTTACCTTCGTGCGGCTTATGCTCCGAAGGAGGTGATTGTCTCAGAGACCGGCTGGCAGAGCTTCGGCTCGGACGTCGGCAGCGCAGCGCCTTCGGCCGAGAACGCTGCATACTATTTTCTCGACTTCGAATCCTGGGCACAGGCCGGTCAACGGAAGACCTTCTACTTTGAGGCACACGATGAGCCCTGGAAGGGTACCGATAACGGCTGGGGAATCTGGGACGAAACCCTGACGATGAAGTCAGGCATGATGGCTGTTTTCAACGGCGAGACGGTCGCCGACAACTGGACCTGCGGCGCGACCCCAGGCGGTAGCGGGTCGCCCATTCTACAGTTCACTTCGGTTCCCGCGCTGGGAAGCAGCGCGCTGTTGGAGGGACAGGAGTGGCACGAGCCCCCGGCGAATTATTACGTCGTTGTCTATATCCACGTGGGCTCGGCGGGCTGGTGGGTGAAGCCATACGCAGCGAATCCGAACACGCTCATCAACTGTGATGGATCCTGGTCGGCCAACATCGTGACTGGAGGCAGCGATGCCTCAGCAGATACGATTACTGCCTTCCTGATTCCAACCACCTACAGTCCGCCGATCCTCGAGGGGGCGAGCAGTCTTCCTCAGGAGCTGTACACAAACTCGGTAGCGAACGTAACTGCGTCCCGCTGAAGCGCCCCGAATCGTTTTAGGTTTCTGTGATCGTGCATTACAAGTGTTATCTTGTCGTGCGGCGCTCTGCCGTATGCGCGCTCATGGAAGTGGGGGAGAAAAACAGCGCGAAGCATCCGAATAATCTCTTCGATTTCAGGATTGATCCTCCCCCCTCTGCTTACTCGTCGAGACATCACAATTTTCTATGGCGATTTGATCGGCGGCAGTGTGGAATTGTTCTTGCGCTGCAACCCATTTGAAAATCCGCATGCATGGACGTTGCTCCTAGAGCCCTTCGATCACCTTTGCAACCGCTCTCACAATGAACCGCGCTTCTCGATCGCGTTCCTCGCCAACAATGTTCATGTGATCCAAAGCAAGTTCAACCCATTTGCTGTCCATGTGTTGGAACATTTGCCGCAAAGCATCAACGGTCCGTCGCACGGCCGGCTCCTCGATAGCGGCTTCGAGTTTCTGCCGAATCAAATTCGGCTCTTCGGAGTAGCGGCAATAGTAATAGATGTCGTATGGATCCTTGGGCGTTTCACGGTAGCGGCAGACTTCTGCTTTGAGCAAAAGGAAGCCTACTTGATCGGGGATCGTGATGTCGCAAGTTTCGGCCTTGCCGGCGTCAAGCCAGCCTATCCGGATTGCTTCAACATGGCCCCCAAGGTCTTCGGCTCCGTCAACCAAACACAGATCAAGAGAGCTATTCAACCCTTGAATTCGCCTCACAGGCTCACTCTCGTCTGTCCGCGAAAAATCCGCAAGCAGGTCGAGTTGGACGACGTTGCCCTCAACTTTCTTCTCGTAACGGAAAGTGTGTGTACTGCTGCGTTCAAACTCCATTCCGCCAATCAGCAGCGCTCTGACCCGGTCTATGACTTCACGTTCTTGGGCCGCTTTTCGAAGCAGCAGATCGATGTCCAAGCTCATCGAGTGGGCCGTCTCACTCTCGCTCGCGAGCTGCTTCAAAAACGGAACCCAGCCGCCACAGATCACGAACTCGATCCCTTCGTTCTGCAAGTTGCGCACGACGCGCAACAACTCCAGGAGCACAGTCCTCTCCCTCGTGGGCGGAAATTGGTTCGTGATGTCGATTACTCTCGGCACTATTGATGAAGTCCCAGTGTGTGTTCCAGCAAGAATTCCGCCTGCTCCTCGCCGCGACCGCTCTGCAAACTGAAATCCGCGAACAACTGAATCGGGTTTACGCTCTCCAAACCGTTTGCCAATTTGCGGGTCTTGTAGAAGACCCCGCCGGCCTCCGTGTTGTCAGTCTCCGGCGGCGTCATCAAAAGAACGTTGGCTCCTCTTTCGACTGCTTCGAGCCGCAGATCGTTCCTGATTTCCTCCGCGTCAACGTTGATGTATGCGGCGGTGGCGTCTTCCCTCAGATTCCGCTCGTGCGGCTCAAGCCCGCTGCTCAAAGTAAACGCGCAATGGATTCCTCTTTTCTCGCAGAGGCCGGCCAGTTCTTCAGCCATGCGCGCCGGCGGCAATTCGGTGAATCCCCTAAACACGCGCCGTTTTTCAAGGAAATCCGTCCGTAGTTCCTTTGTGAATAGCCTCAGCAATTGACGAGGTTTCGTCAGCATCCGGCCATCCGACGTTCGTTCCATGAATCCGTCCTCGTGAAGCCGTTTTGTGACTTGAAAGATCTGGCCGACGCTGAGCCGAGTTTCGGAGGCGATCTCCTCCAACCGGAATGGCTTGAATGGATTGACAAGCAATACCCTGGCAATGCGACGAGATCGGCCGGAGAAAATTCGTTTGATTCCCTGGGGATTCTTGTACGCCGTCGCGGGCCGAACGACATCTACATAGATATTCTTGTGAGCCAGCAGGAGGTTTCCGTTCAAGTCTGTGTAACCGATCCCGAGTTCTTTGCAACGGTTCTGCACTGATTCTGAGAGGTATGGCGCTCCGACCATGGGATACACGTCGTTGTAAGCAACCGACGACGCGCGCAGGGAATTGCAGATTCCCAGCAACTGATGGATCGTTCCTTCGAGGATCAGAGGAGTCAATCGCGACTTGAATTCGAAAACCGCAGTGATCGGTTCCTGCGGGACTTCCTTGATGCGGAATTCGATAAGCGCATCGGTTTGGACTGATCTGCCAGCTGAGGGTATAACCTCATCGCAATGAAGCACCTTTGCTTGGACATTCGACGGCAGCAGCCTGCCTGTTGCCAGGCCCTCGCAAAGTTCCCGCAAATGGCTAGTCGACGCCATATACTACCAGCACATCCTGATCTCACTGCGATCCGTTGATATATATAAGCTTAAGCGATTCCATAGGCAATGTCAAGATTATATCACATCATATAATTAGCGATATTTGTGAAATACTGTATTTTTCGCTGCCCGAACCAGTCGAAGGGGTTACGGGAGTTCTGTGGACGTAGCAGGCGGTTTCTATTCGTCGGTGTTCACTCTACCGAGCGGATAGGGCGTGTAGGTCCTTGCTGTCTCGCTCGGCGTTTGCCTCGCTTTAAGCAGGAATCACATCCGCCACATTCCCCATCAATTGAGGCGGCTGGAATCTGAAGAAGGATCTGCGGCTGCTTTCAAATGCAGTCCGCCATCGCAGGAATTTCTCCTTTGCTCGAGCCGACCGATCGGAGTCAAACTTCGAAGTTGCGGAAAGCAGCTGCGAAATGGCCTCTGCCTGCGACTCGAGCTGCGAAAGTGCAGATCGGCATTGCCAGCAAATCTTCAGGTGGGATCGAGTCTCGCGCATACGTCGATTGGGCATCTCACCGTCTAGGTAAGCGAGAAGCATTTCGTCGTTAGGATGCTCGCGTAATCGGCTGGTTCGCATTTCTTTTTTCCCTTTCTACTTTCGTCTGTTCCGACTTCGCTACCTGGATCTTTCGTAAGGCGCGCGCCAAAAGCGCGTTGACAGAGTTCATGCTTATGCCTAGTTGATCGGCGATCTCCCGGTACTTCAGCGCCTCAAGTCGGAGGAGCAGAACTTCTTCTTCGCGAGGAGAAAGCACCGAGAGCAGACCGCGGATCTCCGCAAGCCTCGATATTTCTGTTGCCGCTTCCCCTGGTATGTCCGTTTCATCGAGTTGCTCTTGGAGATTTCTATCTTTCATCTGCCTGTACATATTCCGGCGCAATACGCAAATGGCCCATGCCTTTGGGTGCTGAATTTCCTTGCCTGCTCGCAGGGCTTGATAAAGCTGCGTAAAGGCATCCTGGGCGAGATCCTCGGCAAGTTCATAGTTGGCTGTGGTCCGGAGCGCATAGCGGACCAGGAGCATGTACCAGCGATCGTAGAGTGCTGTCACTAATTCGGTTGCGTCAGATTCGTTCACGGTCCTCGCCAAGCGCTAAGAAATCGCTGTCAAGGAGTGTCCGAATTCGCCGTTTTTAGCGACAACCAGTAAGAAATATGTCGTCCGTTCAGGCTTGGTTGTGCATAGAGAGGGCAATCGCTGACGAGGCTTCATCATTCATGCGGTCTGCAAATAACCCGCCATGATGATGTTCTTGAACAAAATAAACAGCCCTTATCGATGGCCGTTTGCAGAAATCGCGGATCGTACGCCACTGTCGGACAACAGCGTTTGAATCGTCTGGAGAATATCCCCATGGTTCCGCGTCATATACCGCTCAATTTTGGAATTCTTTAGCAAGCGGTCCAGATACCCGCATGCGACCGTCAACGTCAGAACATCTGTGCCATAAGATTCCTCGACGGTTTTCAAATCTCGCAGGAGAAACTCATTCTCGTCTTCCAGCATGGAGAGGGCGGCTGCGGATGTCGCCTGCAGCTTCTTGGAAGACGTACCATTGCATTCCAGCATCTCCGGTTTTGTGACTGCCAAGAGCGCTTTTGCAAAAGGTACGGTAAACGTGCCGCCGGCCACCATGTGTTCGGCCGCTTCAATCTGGCGAACAGGTTTCATCTTGCGCAAAATGAAGAACACCTTCGGGCTCACATGCTTGTCGATCAGGATTTGCACGGTCTCCGGGCAGATTCCGTTCAGCATGTCGCGCTTAGTGCGAATGGACTCCAGGCTGATATCCAATGCTGCGGCGATGCGTTCCTCTGTCAAACCGGTTTTCAGCGCCTCCAGCAACATGAAGTGCTGCGCAATAGGAGGAATATGGTTAACGTGCCGGTTGTATGTGTAGGATTCGTCGTCCGTCGAAAGAAGGCACTTGACCTCCTTCACTCCCATCTGTTTCAAGATCTCAAAGCGCATATGGCCATCGAGGAGAAGATAATCGGCAGGCCCTCTCGGATACACCACAAGCGGTTCAATCAGTCCGACCTGTTTAAGCGAAGCTTCGAGTTGTTTATAAAAGTCGCCGTATAGATAGCGTTTGCGTGCCTCCCTCTGCGGGACGATGATGTCGAGAGGCAGGACGACGACATGCTTCTCGAAGGCCGCCTTTATCGCGTTGATCGACATCGTTCGCTCCCCCTAATCGAGCTTGTCCTTGAGCTGTTTTGGCATCTCCGAGATGCCTTCCGCGCGCAAGAGTGTGACGAAGTTCTCGTCGCTTATCAGTTGACGAATCACGGATGTAATTAACACGAGCCGCTCCTTTGTCAATTCCGCTTTCGCGATAAGGGCCTTTTGCTCGCGAACACGCTGTTTGTAGACCTGCACCAACATCTGTCCAGTGACCTTGCGGCGATTTTCTTCTGCTTTCCCCTGCCTCTGCCTCTTTTCAATCCGTTTTGCGATGAGGCGTCGAGCCGCGACTAGCCTTGCTCCCCGCAATTGCCCCGTCGCATATGCTTCTGAAAGCTTGGGAAACCTCAGCGTCCTTTCCGCTCGCGATCTGTGCCGCAACGCTGATCGGTAACCTACCACCCTCGACGGCTTCAATGAGAGCGATTTCCTGGTGCTCGACCAGGTGTACGATACCGGTGATGTACATGCGCTCCATGCCCAGTTTCTTGGCAATGTCCCCGACATTGTAGCCGCGCTCGCGGAGACTTCGAACCTCGCGGATGATGTCCCGATTGGACGGTGGTCGCCTTGCAATATTCTCGACAAGGCTCATTAAAAACTGATCTTCGCGCGATGCCTCGGTAACGACCGCTGGGATGGTTGTCTCGCCAAGGGCGACGAACGCCTCAATTCTTCCTTGACCGCAGACGAGATCGAATTGCTTCCCATCACCATCGGGTTCCTTGCGGCGCACGACCGTAATAGGCTTTTTCAGTCCGACCTCGCGAATGTTTGCAACGATCATCTGCCACTTTCCCCGGCTGCGCGATCGAGGGTTGGCGATGTGAATCTGTTCAATTGGAATCTGTTCGATGAGTTGTTCCTTCATGCGGCACTCTCCAGACGCACGCGTTCTGCCATCTCCATAAAGAAGTTGAGATTATTGAAGCGATAGACATCCAGGACCAGTCCGTTTTCTGGCCTGAAGGTCAGCCTTTCGGCCAGAACATCAAGGCGCGGCAGAAGGTAGTAATCAAGAATTCCGTCATTGCCTGGTTGAAGGCGGGCTGCAATCACGATGTCTGGACGCAGGCTCTCATCAAACCGCAGTTGCCAGCGGAGATTTCCCGTTCTACTCTCACGGCACCTTGCAAGGATTAAAGATGCTGTGTATTCAGAATTGATGGTCAGCAAGTCGTTGTGTTTATCGACGCCAACCGTGGCTCCCAGGGCCAGGAGTTGGTCAATGATGGATCCGATCAGATCGGTATGCCGCCGGCGTAGCTTGCGATTGATTTCGATGTAAG
>Ga0326728_10017326_pt1 | contig 14465 bp, 11 predicted proteins | sample MB3enrmetagenome_FD_207602 | JGI IMG/M metagenome (GOLD analysis project Ga0326728, IMG submission 207602) | Lab enriched peat soil microbial communities from McLean, Ithaca, NY, United States - MB31MN | ecosystem: Environmental > Terrestrial > Soil > Wetlands > Peat | place: USA: New York...
CGTGGGGATAACGATGACTGTCGAGTTATCCTTGTAGGTTGTGCCAGGGAGATGTTCGACTCGTTCGAATCCTAACCCTGGTTTTTTCATCTCTTGAACAACGTCACTTATCGTCACTTTTTCTGGGAGCGTTTGAAGCGGAGTTTTTTTGAGGTTCTTCTTGGCCATTTTCCTTGTCCAATTCTTGAATTATGTTCCTTGGAAGAGAAACCACGGTTGGTTGAGAGCTTGAGATCCTGTTCGAAGATAACCGGACGTGTTGGTGATACCAATCGAATTGGGAATAGCTCCTACGCTTGATGCTGAGATGCCAGGGAGAATCATATTCGACATGGCAGCCCCAAGTCCAGAGGCAAAGTTAATGGCTGATGGGTTGTGAATGCCGTTGAACGTAAACGATGCTGCGTTGATTGGAGCGGCGGCAAACGCAAATACGTAGGGTCCTGGCGTAAGTGCCCATGAGACAGCCATCTGCCTGTAAGCGACACCTGTATAGCTACTGAGAGCTGCTCCTGACGTGAATGTAAGCGCCGTAGAAGACGAGCTTGCGATGCTGAGACTTCCCGTATTTCCAGCGTTGATCGTATAAAGACCGGCGCTTACCGTGATTCCGCCCGAAGCATTGGTTGCAGATGCCGTCGCATTGGCAATCCACACAACGTTCGTGACGGTTATCTCGTACGGAACGACAATAGGCTGCAAACTCAAAAACGCACTGGAGCTTGCAAAGGTGGTGTTAACAGGTCCTGCGCTCCAGCTTGAGAATCCTCCGTAGGCGGCTGTGATACGAGTCGAACCGCTCATTCCAAATGAGAAGCCATTCGAGTTCGAGAATACAACCGTACTACCTGAAGATGCGGTTTGCGTTCCAGCTGCAATAGCGAGACTGTTGTCGCTTGCGGTAACGACCGAACCGTTTAGACCAAACGAGATGCCGTTCGAATTGGAGAAGGTAACTGCCGAGAGATTATTGGACGTCGTTCCGGCCGAAATATTGATGTTGGTGAGCGATGTAGCGACGGAACCTGTAACGACAGAACCGTTGAGACCAAACGAAACTCCATTCGAATTGGAGAAAGTGACTGCCGAGAGATTATTGGATGTCGTTCCAGCTGAGATATTGATGTTGGTGAGCGATGTGGCGACAGATGCGCTGGCCGTAACGATAACTTCGTTTCCTCCGGCGTTACTGATTCCGAACGAAACGTTGTTGCTGTTCGAAAATACGATTTCAGTCGCATTGACGTTATTGCCGCCCTGAGAAACACTGATAAAGGCACTGGCAACCATCGTCGAGCCAGCCAATACAAAACCAACATTATTGAAATTCGAAAAAATTATGCTTGTCAGATTGATAGAATTGGCTCCACCTGAAAAGATAACTCCTCCACTTGCTGTGACCGTCGACCCACTAAGGCCAAATGAAACGTTGTTCGAATTGGAAAAGACAACGTTCGACAGATTGTTGGATGTCGTCCCGGCCGAGATATTGATGTTGGTAAGTGACGTGGCGACGGAACCTGTCACCACTGACCCGTTTAGTCCAAATGAGATACCGTTCGAATTGGAGAAGGTAACTGCGTTGAGGTTATTGGATGTCGTTCCTGCTGAGAGATTGAAGTTGTAGGAAGCGGTAATCTGAACCGGATTGCCGTTCGATCCGGACATTCCGAATGAGATGTTGTTTGAATTTTGGAAAAGAATTGTTACATCGTTGGGTTGAGTTACTGTTTGGGTTCCAGCCGCAAGCGCAAATGTGCCTATACTTGCTGTAATGTTTGCGCCGTCAAATCCAAAGGATACTCCAGATGGTCCACCATCGTTTTTGAATGTAATCGCACTTACATTGCTTGAAGTCGTTCCTGCCGAGACGTTGATATTGGAAAGTAGCGTCCCCCCTGAAGGCAGGTTGATGGTCTCGTTTCCCGTCTGCGCGGCGGCAAGTGCGAGGATGCCTGCCGAGTTCGAAAAGCCGATGGTGACCGTGCTGGCGGCAGTATTGCCGACAAGAAACTCTTCGCCCAAGTGGTAGAGCGTGTCGCCACTTAGCTGAACGAGGTCATTGAATCCGCCAACGGTATCCGGCATCGTTTAGTTCCTGAATTATCTGATTAACTGCGGACCGCAGGTCAGGTTCCTTGGAAGACCATAACGACTTGCTCTGCTGCTGTAGCGCCTGTTCGGATGTACGAAGCGGTGTTGGTGATTCCGAAGGATGCCGGAAGGGCGTTGACGGTAGCTTGGCTATAGCCATTGAGCATGAGGTTACTCATGGCGGCGACTTGTCCGCTCGAGATGGCTGGCTGCTGGACGTCTCCGTAAAAGCTCATGCTGGCGCTATTTTGGGTCGATACCCAAAAGCCGAGCAGATACGGGCCAGGCGTGACCGACCACGAGTTGACGGTCATTTGCTGAAAGTTGATTCCCGTATTGCTACTTAGGGCCGCGCCCGACGTCCAGGTGAGATTGGTGCTACCGCTCGAGACGAGCGTAATCTGAGTTCCGCCGGAGAGGACGTAGAGCGCCGCTTGAACCGATAGGCCCCCCGAGGAGTTGGTAGCGACGTTGGTTTGCGATGCGAGCCAAAGAAGGTTCGTAACGGTGATGTTGTAGGGGACGATGATAGGCTGAAAGAATGCGGTCTTCTGTCCGCCCGTCAGAGCTGTGGCAAAGCGGCCGTTACTCCAGCTTGAGATGCCGCCATTTTGCGCTGTGAGGGTTGAACCGTTGAGGCCAAAGGAGATGCCGTTAGAATTGCTAAACGTAATGGCCGAGAGATTATTGGACGTCGTTCCGGCTGAGACGTTGATGCTCCCTTGGGTGCTAGCTACGGTAGCTGAGGCTGTGATGGTTGAACCGTTCAAACCGAACGAAACGTTGTTCGAATTGGAAAAGACAACGGCGGAAAGATTGTTGGATGTGGTCCCTGCCGAGACGTTGATGTTCGTGAGCGACGTCGCAACCGATGCCGTGACCGTCGAGCCGTTGAGACCAAAGGAGATGCCATTGCTATTGCTGAACGTAACGGCATTGAGGTTATTGGACGTCGTTCCGGCCGAGAGATTGAAGTTATAGGAAGCGGTCACTTGGGATGATCCGCTCATCCCAAAGGTGATGTTGTTACTATTGCTAAAGTCTACCGTTCCGCTCGTGGCCGTCTGCGTGCCAGCGGCGATAGCTCCTATGGCCGCTACGGTAACCGATACCGATGCTGTGATGGTAGAAGCGTTGAGACCAAAGGAGATGCCGTTACTGTTGGCGAACGTGATGGCTGAGAGGTTATTGGACGTCGTTCCGGCAGAAACGTTGATATTGGAGAGAAGCGTGCCGTTTCCGTTCGGCAGCCAAATAGTCTCGTTAGCGGACTGAGAAGCGGCAAGATTGAGGAGGCCCGCTGAATTCGAGAATCCGTACGTGACCGTGCTCGCGGCGGAATTGCCCACTTCGAACATGGGGCCAAGATGATAAAGCGTGTCTTGACTGAGCTGGACGAGGTCTTGAAAGTTACCTGTGGTGACCGTCATAACCAATTCCTCTCAAAGGCACGTTCGTACCTTGTTTCAGACACACCTATCCAATATAAGTATACCACAATTCAATCACTACTGTCAAGTATCTTTATGTGCCAATCAAAAGAATTCCCGGTTGTCGTAGTGCGCTAAATCCGGTTCGGACATATCCCGTATCGGTCGCGACGACGCTTGTGGGTAGCGCCGCTACGCTACTTGTCGAGATGCCGTTCAAAAACGTGTCTTCTTCGATTCTGTCGTAAACTCCGACGATGTTCATGGCAGCCCGACCAAAGACCGATACATCATTGCCGTTGGCGGTCGATATGGCGTATCCGAAGAGGTAGTCCCCTGGTGTCATGCTGTAATTGACGCCGAGCGTCCGATAGCGTGTTCCGCTTGCCCCTCCAAACACTGCCGAATTGGCAGTATCGCTACCACTCGTCCACGAAAAGACGCGCGACGCAGAGCTCGCGAGACTCGCGGTTTCTCCCGAGAGAGTGTAGACGCCGTGGCTTATGGTGACTGCTCCCGACGAGTTCGACAGTCCCCGAAAGTCGGCAATGATCGCGCACTCGGTTGCCCGAAGATTCATGGCCAAGCTAAGTTTCTGGAGAGAGAGTGCCGCCTGGGAAACCGGAAAGTGCGTCACGAAGTCAGCATCTTGCGAGAACATGCTGACGGTTCCTACCCCCAGGACCGAGCCTGTCATGGTAGAACCGTTCAAACCAAAGGAAACTCCATTTGAATTAGCGAACGTAATGGCCGAAAGATTGTTGGATGTCGTTCCGCCTGAAAAGTTGATACTGGCCTGCGATGAAACTACAGTCGCTGAAGCGGTAAGTACCGAGCCGTTGAGACCAAAGGAAACGTTATTGCTGTTTGAGAAGGTAATGGCCGATAGATTGTTCGATGTTGTTCCGGCCGAGACATTGATATTGGATAGTCCAGAATTGTACGATGCGGTAACAGTCGAACCATTGAGACCGAACGAGATGCCGTTGGCGTTTCCGAAAGTGACCGCTTGTAAATTGTTCGACGTCGTTCCGGCCGAGAGATTGAATGCGTAGGAGCCTGTAATTGTTGAATTATTGATACCGAAAGAGACGCCGTTACTATTGGAGAATGTAAACGCAGTTCCTAGATCAACGTTTGGACCGGCAGAAATGGCGATACTGCCGACCATGATGATGGCGCCGCCAGTAACGAGAATCCTCCCCTGGTCATCGATGGTTTCCCAATCGTGGAAATCATCATAATGAATGGTGTAGCCTGGCGGTAGATTGAATGAATACTTCGTGCTTGCAAAGCTGCCGTCAAAGACCTTGACGGTGACTTGCTCTGGGGCTCCCCCGGCATTGAAGGCAGTGAAGTCTTTGACGTTTCGGAAAATGCCGGGAGGTACTACGGGCGGACCGTCTACGACTACAGTTGTCCCTACCGAATCAATGGCAAGACTCTGCCCTCCCGGAATAAAGGTAATAGGCAGATTCGGTGAAGCGGGTGGAATTTGATCCACCCAGCTCACATTGACTTCGATATCCTGACTACCGCCCGTGATGACCTGAAGCTCGTAGCCAGGCTTGAGGATAATCATGGGCGGCGGACTAGGATAGCAGAGATTAGGGCTTGGTGTCTTCCAAAGATTTCGCTACGCGTTCAATTAAGAACTTGAGCGAATGCTTTGGATCAGTGTCCCAATCGACAGGCTTTTGGACAACCTCCAAAATTCCTTGCAAGGGGTCTCTCCAGTTTGCGCGCATCTCAGAAATCGAGTGGCCCGTGATCATAAACTTGGCGCATCCAGTTGCCATTTCACGCGCGACGTCGGCTCCCGTAAGAGGCGTTCCCAATTCCCAATCGAGAAGTGCCAAGTGAAAGCGGTGGTGTTGAGCGAGCTGGATAGCTTCTATGGCCGATTCAGCTTCGATGACTTGGTGACCTTCTTCTTCGATAAGCTCTTTTAAATATCGCCTTTGTGCAGGATCATCGTCGAGGATGAGGATGCGCATAGATTCCTTTTCTCTTTCACTGACACGGAACGTTGCACGCCTGTACACTTCCCCCATCGTAGAGACAAGAAAACCAAGCAGGTTGGCTTGGGTCGTCATGCTCTGCGGCAATTGCTTCAACGCCGTCCTGTGACGGAGTCAAACAGTTGGCCGCGACGAGTTTATTGTAGGCGACTTGTGCGGCGCTCACAGCGCACGATAGAAAGAAGAGTGCTACCCAGAACCCTAAAAACCAGATTCTGATAGAAATGCGTGCCAATTCAATCATTGTCTTTTCTTTTTCGCTGCTGTTTTGGTAGCACTAGGCCAGCTCGATGCGAGTCCCGTAAGGACCAAGTTGACGGCTGTCTGTTTGGTGAGAAGCGGCCTTCCACGATTGATAAGATACGTTCCCCACTCTTGCGCCTGCGCGAGCGTCACTCCTGCCGCAGGCGTGGGAGTAGGAACTGGAGATGGTGCCGGAGCTGGTACGGGGATGTTTTTGCCGAAGAGTGCGTTGAAGTCGCTGCAAAGGTCCGAGTAGGCAAACCCGCTCGGAGTCTTGCCGGAGTTTTTGATGACCCAATCGGTTGTCACGCGTACTGCCAAGCCTCCGCCAGCTGCGTCCGAAAACGCCGCAGCGAGCGCGGGCCAGGTGACCGTGCCAATAAGGCCCCAGGTCATCACCTGAACACCTTGACTATTCGATCCGACAATCTTGGGAGAGTTATAGCCTGGAGAGCCGATGCAGTGGCCGTTGTTCTGGTCTACTGGCGCAACGTCCCACACAAATCCGTTTGAGCTCGGAAACGGATTGATCCACGGATCGGGTAGTCCCACCCACATCTTCAAGTTGCCGAAGGCGCTGATCGCGAACTCCACTTCCGCTTGATTGGTCGCATCGACCTCCGCGTACCCCGCATTGATGCTACCATCCGCATACGGCTTTTGCGTAAAGTAGTTCAGGCACGCAATTGGGTCTGTTCCTTGGTCCGTGGCGGGATTGCCAGGTACGTAGCCTGTGAGAGCCGAGTACATGGCGAGTGTCATCGCGGGAGTATAGGTAAAGAGACTATTTGCATTGCCTGTGACGACACTGATAAAGTGGGCTTCTTCTGCTTCGACGCAATCGCCCACGCTGTCGTTACCTTCTACGTTTTGGATGACAGGCATCGCGGGAGTCGTGTAATCGCAGGATGCTGGTGCTGTAGGAATCGTAGCCTTGTCGATATAGCTCGACAGGCGAATCCTCGGCCTGTGAGGAGATGGAAGTTTGCAGGCGCCGATGACGACGTGACGACCGAGACGCGGAACGAAGATTCTCTTCATGATTATTTTTTCTCCTCGATGATGGTAGTTAAAAACTGACCGTCTTTGCTTTAGGCCCACCAGTAGACGATGAGACTTCCGCTTCCGCCTGCGCCGCCGTTGGCTCCAGCGCCGCCCGATGTGCCTCCCATACCTCCGCCGCCGCCGCCTCCTCCGCCAGCTCCTGAATTGGCAGCTGCGCTCCCTCCAGCGACTCCAGGACTGCCTGCGGTAGCAGAACCGTTTCCTCCATTTCCGCCATTGCCTCCAGGACCATAGAAGCCGCCGCCTCCTCCTCCTCCGCCGAGTCCTCCTGGGTTGGTAATGGTAGTTCCAAAGCTTCCGCCATTGCCTCCGCCTGCACTACCATTGTCAGCTTCGAGCGCTACTCCTGGTAGTCCAGGGAATGGTGCAACCACGGAAGCAGTGGAACCGCCAAATCCTGGACCACTGAAGGTCGGTTCGGTTCCGTCGAACCGATCATGATAGATACTGCTCGAGAACATGGGACTGCCGTCGTAGGTGTTGTAGATATTTGCGCCTCCTCCAGCTACGTCTGCGTCTACACCAGCAGCCTGTCCTCCCGAGGCTCCGTAGAAGTTTGCAAGCGATCCGAACTGAGTTGCGCCACCGTTACCGCCATCGGTAGGTGAAACTCCCGTAGCTCCCGCTGCACCACCATTGCCGATAGAAACCGGAATGGCGGCAAGTGGTGTAACTGTGATGGGACCAACTGTGCGAGCGAGCGCGCCGCCGCCTCCTCCGCCTGCCAAACCTTGTGTTCCCGTATTTCCCGCTTGTCCTCCTCCGCCCCCGCCGCCGCCCCCTTCTCCAAAGAGAAAGACTTGACTTACGGTAGAAGGAACGTTGAAGGTGCCATTGGCAAAAAACGTTTGACTATGAAGTGATTGCCCTGCCGCCCCCGTAGCTCCTGTTGCTCCTGTAGCTCCGGAGCCTGTAGCTCCCGTCGCTCCGGCGCCGCCGCTCCCTCCCATGGGACCCGTCGCGCCCGTGGCTCCTGCTCCGGTTGCTCCCGTAGCTCCCACTCCGCCAGTAGTTCCCGTGGCTCCCGTCGCGCCTGTGGCGCCCGTAGCGCCGCCGCTCGGACCTGTCGGCCCTTGAGGTCCTGTTGCTCCCGTGACACCCGCGCCTGTTGCCCCGCTCGCGCCTGTCGCGCCCGTGGCGCCCGTGGGACCTGTCGCGCCCGTTGCGCCCCCTGAGGGTCCGGTCGGTCCCTGACTTCCGGTAGCTCCTGTGACGCCCGCGCCCGTAGCGCCTGCCGGTCCCGTAGCGCCCGTGGGACCTGTCGCTCCGGTTGCTCCTGTCCCTGAACCGCTCGGCCACGCGTCTGGAGTAATGCCTTGCGCGGCAACGTAGGAGTCGGACGAAACGATGAGCGCAATGATAGAATTGCAGACGTCCGTGTACGTAGACGGCAAAATGGAAGATCCTGTATTTTCTGTGGATCGATTCTCCCATATGGCTTTGCACGCCGTTTCGATGATGAAGACTTGGAGTGTGTTTGGCGAAGTGTCAGGACCCGCGGCCCATGCTTCGTCAAAGCTTTGAGCGAACGCTCCAGCAATCTCAGTTTGACTATTGTAGTCAGTCGCTTCTGAATCTGTGAGCCACCGTCCGCTCGCGGTGAGACCCGCGACGATTCCAGAATACGCTGCTGTGTAAACGGTCAGATTGTTCGGAGTGTAGCTCACGGTTTTGATCTCCCTTGTTTGATGATTAGTTCATGAATTGGCTATAGTGCTATGGTACGCAGTACTTTTGGAAAACCATACCGTTTTGCGTAAGCCAACCCATGTGATACCCTTGATTCATCCATCCTAGCCACTGTTCGGTCGCATCGGGGTTTAGCCAGTAGCCGCGTTTATAAAACTTGGCAGATCGTCCACGATGACCCTTCCGCTAACGGTGATTCCAGAAATGGCTCCAGAGAAGGCTGCCGTGTAGACCGTGATGTCATTCGGTGTGTAGGACATGATTTGCCCGGTTTCTCCGTATGATGGTGTTTACTTGGATGTACTATATCTTCGGAACACGAGACCGTTCTGAAGTAGCCATCCAATGTGATAGCCCTGGCGCATAAACCAAATCCACTTGTCCGTCTCGTCCGGATCGTGCGGACCAAAAAACTTCGCCCGCTCTTCTTCCGAAAAGATAGTCACGTTTTCGCAAGGGACGACTGCGCCTTCGTTACTGTGTATCGGTGAGAAGCCGTCCGCTTGCGGCGAAACCGGACAGGACGCCAGAATACGCTGCTGTGAAAACCGTCTTATCGTTGGGTGTATAGCTCACGGTTATTCTCTCCCTGGTTTAGCTTGACCTAATTCACGAATTAGATATCTTCGTAGAGAAAAGCCCAATCCAATCGTCCACCATCTTTGACCAATCACGTTCGCATGCTGCATCTTGTGCTATCTTGCATGTATGTTGATAGGCAATTGGATTGTTCTTAAAGAAATTTAGACGTTCTACAGTGAATTGTAGAAACGCTTTCTCATCAAGCGGACCCAGAATACCTAAACCTTCATAGGCGAGCCGTGGAAAGTGCCCTACTGGTGTACCAATGACCAACCTTCCGGACGCGGCGGCTTCTATCGCCGGCAGGCCCGCTCCCTCTTGGAGTGATGGCATGATGAGTGCGTCGATCGACTCGTAGAAGTCCGGCATCTGATCCATGGGGGTGTCTTCCGTTCGCTTAAACTCAAGACCCGCCTCTTCCGCGCAAGACTGCGCCAGCCGCCCTCGCTTCTGTTCGACGCCGGAGTTTGTCTTCCGCTCCCACCTAGCCGCGTAGCCGACGGTCCGCAGTCGCTTCGCGACAGGTCGTCGGTACTTGTCTGTCTCTACGCCGAGCCGCACTACAGTCGGGATTCTTGGAATACCCAACGCGAGCGAGGAACATGCTAGTGAGTCGGACACTACTGCGTAGTGTCTGTATCGACTGAAGCTGTCGATGCCCTCGGTGGCGATGATCCCTTGGATGTCGAACTCCGCGTGCGCGACAAACGTGATCTTCTCCCGAGGTATGCCGTAGCCGACAAGCGCTTGGGGGCCATCGAAAACCGTCATGACATGATCGTGTTGCGCGGCCTCAGCGGCGAGGTTTGGATTCGACGCACGCCAGTCCTTGATCGTGACTTTCCACCCACGCACGCGGAGTTGTTCGGCGAGCGCGTTATGAAGCTGCCCGTAGGCCCATTGCGTGTATCCGAAGATGAGAAGGTTTTTCATGAGATCTCTACCGTTGGAGGATTTAATTCAAGCCAGTTTGCTGGTGTTTCCTCGTAGCCCGAGACCCACCGCTCTTTGCCCTCGACATCGTGCCAGTTCTCGTAACGCGCGAGCTTCAACCGCTTGCGCACGAGCGTGATGTTACTGTCATTCGCGTTGAAGAGCACGTCGCCGACTTCTTCGAAGTTTGCTCGGATGAGCGCTTGAACGTTATCGATATCTACTTGACGGCGTGTATCATGAAAGCCAATCACTCCATTTGGCGCGAGTAGTGGCCAAGCCGTCATGGCGAATGAGAGGCGGAATGGATCGGCACCATCGACAAAAATGAAGTCAAAAATCAAAGCTGCTGGAGGTTTGTGACTTACGAGAAACGTTGGCGAGACGGTTTCTTTCAACACGGCAAGCTTACTTTGCGTACGTTCGATCCATCTCTGGTCTGTGTCGACAGAGATGAAAAATCCGTCGCGTGGCATTGCTTGCGCAATAATCATCGTAGAACCGCCAACTCCAAATTCGAGAATTCGACCGCTTGCCAATGCGATGTCGGCGAGCACTTTTGCATCCGTTTTGGATAAGTCACCTACATAAGGTACGCGGCGTTTCATGGTAAACTTAGAGTTTCAATGTCTCGCATCTCGTACCAACCGGCCCACCATCTTGAATACAAACGATTGAAGTACGCCTCAAACTTCGGAGCGACCGCATCGAAAGACCATTTGCTGACAGCCCGCGCCCGAATATGCATGCGTTCTTCGAACGTCACGGTTTTCGCTTTGATGCAGGCGAGCACGAATTCCCTGTGACTCTCGCATCTCCATGGGTCAAGGACGGTTTCCGTGAACGCTCCGTGGTCTGTCGTAATGGCAGGAGCGCCGCAGAGTTGACTTTCGGCAGCCGTTCCCCCAAACGGTTCTCGGAAGAGTGTAGGACAAAGACAAGCGACTGCATGCTGCATGAGGATATTGCGCTCTTCCGTGTTTGCATATCCGAACCTGATGACGTGCGGCGGCAATTCTCCCGCATCTCCTTGACCAGCCAAGATGAGCCGAGCGCCGAGCGTCTTGGTCACTTCAATGGCAATCTTGTATCCCTTCTCTTGAATAACGCGTCCGATGAAGAGATAGTACGGCTCTTGGAGAGAAATTCCCTTGAGCGATTTTGGACGAGTGGTGATGGAAAAATCGCGCATGTCCCAATAGTTATTGACGACGGCGCTATCGGTATCGTGCCCCTTGTTACCAGCGGCTCCCATGAGCCATTCCCGGTGCGCGTGACTTTCGTAAATACGGTAGCGGCTGAACGTACCGTAGTAGCCGATAAACGCTTCCACGAACGCTGCTGTTTGCTGGATACCCGAGTAGCTTCCCGGGAACGCGTCCGCCACAGGCTGCGCGCAGTTGCCACTTGCTGAGAGAATGAAGTCTCCTTTTTTTGCTCGTTTCCAGAGTTCTTTGATGCACCGGATATTGAACTCTTGCCAGTATGGTTGCTTATGGTTCCAGTCGATGATATAGGGTTTTTGCGGATCGTGAGCACCGAACCATGTTGCACGTTCTTGTTCCGATAAGATGGTGACGTTTTCGCAGGGGACACTCGCTCCCTCGTTAGAATAGAGAGTGACCGAGTGTCCCCGTGGCACCATCATGTCTACGAACTTGAGAAGTTTTTGGCTGTAGGCGCAGCAGTTGTAATCTTTGTTGATAGCGGTATGAGGCAGACCGAGAACGTGAAATGTGAATTTCATGGCTCTTCTGAGTTTCCTTTTGTTTTTAGTGCGTGAATTATCTAGTTGTACGGGAGTACTATGGGACTGGCTCGATGGTTATAACTGCCGAACCAGAGAGCACCGAATCATAGGTAAGTGTGGTCGAAGCTTTTGCTGACCATTCGAACGCCCAGACTGTGCTTGTAGAGAGACCAGAAATAGGAACAGTACAAGCGAAGTAGTCGTAGTAAAAATCACTTTCGTCTTGTGGAACGAGAGTGACTGTAGCTTCGTATGCAAGAATTCCTGGAGGTCCTCCTGTTCCGTAAAGTAGAAAATAGGTATGATTGGTTTGTGGAGCGGATTCGTTGGTACCTTGATATTTGAACGGAATAATCACATGAATGAGAACCTTCCCACTTGCTCCTGCTGGGATTGTGATTTCTCCACCTACAACTGTAGTATCGATTCCACCGGATAGATCAATTGTGCTGCCATTGCTTGCAGCCACGTTGGTCGGTTGTGTTGGTCCTGTCGCTCCCGTGGCTCCGACTCCGCCTGTTGTTCCTGTATTTCCTTGCGGTCCGGTCGCGCCCGTTGCACCGTTTGCACCGTTGGTACCGTTGGTACCGTTTGTACCGTTAGGACCTGTAGCGCCCGTGTGCCCAGTTGCCCCAGCCGCGCCCGTAGCGCCTACTCCGCCTGTTGTTCCTGTATTTCCTTGCGGTCCGGTCGCGCCCGTTGCACCGTTTGCACCGTTGGTACCGTTGGTACCGTTTGTACCGTTAGGACCTGTAGCGCCCGTGTGCCCAGTTGCCCCAGCCGCGCCCGTCGCGCCTATTCCGCCTGTTGTTCCTGCAATTCCTTGTGGTCCGGTCGCGCCCGTCGCGCCTGCGCCCGTAGCGCCCGCGGGTCCAGTGGCTCCCGATGGGCCAGTAGGACCAGAGGCCCCTCCTCCTGGACCTGTTGGCCCTTGGCTGCCTGTTGCTCCCGTTGCGCCCGCGCCCGTAGCGCCCGCTGGACCTGTGGCGCCTGTTGCGCCAGGGGTTCCCGTAGCGCCAGTCGCTCCCGTGACGCCAGCACCTGTGGCTCCCGTAGCGCCGTTTGCGCCCGTAGCGCCCGTAGGACCGCTCGCGCCCGTAGCGCCCGCGCCTGTGGCTCCTGCCGGACCTGTCGCTCCAGACGGTCCGCTTGCGCCCGTGGCGCCCGTCGCTCCCGCTCCAGGACCTGTTGCGCCTTGAGCGCCCGTGGCGCCCGTTGCTCCAAAGCCGCCAACGGCATTGATGATTGGATTTTGCGCCGTACCCGTCAGCGAGATATTCGTTCCCGCGGCGAGCATGAGAACGCCGATATTATTGACTGTGGGGTCGACAGTGGGGTCGCCAGAAATTCTAATACCAGGACCGGCCGAAACCGATGTGACCGTGCCAGACCCTCCTCCTCCCGATGGCCACGGGGGAGGCGTAATCCCTTGGGCTTCGAAGTAACCTTCGCCCGCAATGATGAGCGCGATAATGGCGTTACAGATCGTGGTAAACGAATCCGGATCGAGCGTTTCTGTCGTAAGCTCGGTATCCCGATTTTCCCAAACGGCCTTGCACGCTTTTTCGATGATGAAGACTTCGAGTGTATCAGGCGGATTGGTGTTAGGGTTAATATGCCACGCCTGATCGAAGCTTTCGGCGAATGCGCCCGAGATAACGGCATTTTTGCCGTAGTCGGCTACGGTCGGATCGAGAATGACTCGTCCGGAAGCGGCAAACCCGGATATTACCCCCGAGTACGCAGCCGTGTATACGAGAACATCATACGGTGTGTAGGCCATTTTGTTTTCCTCAGTGACGTACTGCGGTACTGCGTACCCTAAAAATTAGTTTATGAATTACTAACTGAAGCAATCAAAAGCGGTGAGGTAGCCGCCATGCCCATGCAATAGCTAGGCAGTGGGGACGATGGTGACGTTGGCTTGACCGGCGGCGATAGTGGCAGCGGCGGGTAGGGGCGCAAATGCTTGGATTTGGAAAGAGAAAGTGTGGCTCCCTGCCGAGAGACCCGTGATGAGCATCGACCAAGAAAAGCTCGCTTCGTAACTGACGTCTTCGCCCGCCGTAAACTGCGTGATAGGAACGCTTTGAACAAGCGAGCCATCGACGTACATATTGATGTTGGTAACGTCATTGGCGCCGTTGGGCTCATACGTGTACGGCAAGAACACGGACATAAACGCATTGCCGCTTGCGCCCACAGTCGCTGCACCGCTCGCAACGGGAGTAAGCGTTCCGCCCGAAAAATCGATATCGCCGCTATTGATATACACAGCGGCAGCGGGCTGCGAAGGACCAGTGGCTCCCGTGGCTCCCGTTGCGCCGCCGCCAGGACCCGTGGCCCCAGCGGGTCCCGTAGCTCCCGTGGCGCCGCCGCTCGGTCCTGTCGCTCCGACTGCTCCCGTGGCTCCCGTGGCGCCAGCGCCGCCGCTTGCATTAATGATCGGGTTTTGCGCTGTGCCGCCAATTGTAATATTCGTTCCGGCCATCACCGAAAGAACGCCGGTATTATTCACCGTGGGATTGACTGTCGGACTGCCTGAGATCGAAATCCCAGGTCCGGCGGACACCGACGTGACTGTGCCCGATCCGCCTGATGGCCATGGGGGAGGCGTAATGCCTTGGGCTGAAAAGTACCCTTCGCCCGCGATGATGA
>Ga0326728_10017328_pt1 | contig 14464 bp, 8 predicted proteins | sample MB3enrmetagenome_FD_207602 | JGI IMG/M metagenome (GOLD analysis project Ga0326728, IMG submission 207602) | Lab enriched peat soil microbial communities from McLean, Ithaca, NY, United States - MB31MN | ecosystem: Environmental > Terrestrial > Soil > Wetlands > Peat | place: USA: New York...
CCTGTTCGTGCCTACGTATCTCATTTTTGTGATGGGTGGCTGGAAGGCTCTTAAGGGCGTGCTGCCGGCCGCACTACTCACCAGCGTGGTCTGGGCCTCCATGCAGTTCATGATCGCCTGGAATGTCGGTCCCCATCTCGCGAGCATCGGGGCGGCCCTGATAACCATGGTGGCGCTCGTGGTCCTGCTGCGGTTTTGGCAGCCCAAGGACCATTGGGTGCCCGCAGGCGAACACATGGCCCACACCACGCACCAGCGCCATTCGGCAAGCGAAGTGTTCTGGGCCTGGAGTCCTTACATCATTCTGGTGGTCATGGTCCTGGCGTGGGGTATGTTTAAGCCGCTATTGAACAAGGTCTCGTTTGTGTTTCCATGGCCGGGCCTGGACCGGATGGTGATGGAAATTCCCCCCGTTGTTAAAGCCCCGACTCATTACCAGGCGATCTTCACGTTCGACTGGCTGGGCGCCGCGGGCACGGCGGCCGCGCTCTCGGCAGTGATTTCAGCGATCTTGCTGGGCTTGTCGCCCGCCAGGTTCTTCAAGGCTTTCCGGGGCGCCTGCAAGCAGGTCAAACTGGCTGAACTCACCATTGCCGCGGTTCTGGCGCTGGCGTTCGTCATGAATTATTCCGGGCAAACCGCTACTCTCGGCCTCATCTTTGCCACCACCGGAGTGATGTTCCCCTTCTTCAGCGCCGTGCTCGGAGGGCTGGGCGGGTTCGTAACGGGCTCGAGCACCTCCTCCGCCGCGCTTTTTGGCAATCTCCAGGTAGTAACGGCCACGCGCCTGGGCCTCAACCCGATCCTGATGGCCGGTGCTAACCAGGGCGGCGCCGTGATCACCAAGATGATCAGCCTGCAGAACATCGCCGTGGCGGCCAGCAGCGTCGGCCTGAAGCCGACCGACGAGGGAGGGTTATTCCGGTGGACGCTCCGCCACTGCATTCTGCTCGTCGCGATGGTCGGCTTGATTACGATGTTCCTGGCGTACGTTGTGCCGCAGTGGGTGCCGACGTTGCCGTAGGGCGGCCTTCCTACCGCCGCAGCGCGGCCTTGGCGCGTCAACGTATATAGTGGCCAGCCCGGAAACCACCATGGCCCCGGCCATGGCGACCATCGCCACCGCCGTGCTGTCGGTGTGGTCCACGATCACGCCGGCGGCATGAGGTGCCGCATAGCTTGGATCTGGCTCCCCCGGCGCGCTGGTTGGCTTCGCACTCCGCCTCGAGATTTCTCAAGACCAGCTTCTTCTCTTCCGCCCCCCTTCCACGACGCCGCCGAAAAAGCCGATGAAGAACATTCCTGCGCCGATGCCGTAATCACTTCGCCAGCACTTTATAGCGACTCGCGATCATTCCGGGAGGAAGAAGATCGATGATGACCGGAATAAATGCAGACTACCGGCTGTTAGGCCGGACACATTCAGATCGCATGAGCGCCGCGTATCGCCCGCCACCGTGATTGTCGTTACCTTTGCCTCGCTATAAAAAAGAACCATTTGTAATCTACCGCGAATTAGTCATTGAAGGACACCGTTTAGAGCGACTGGAGTCCGCCTGTCAAGCTCCCCATGGGGAGAGGTGCGGAGGTCTGCAACACGGCGCACCTGGTCGACGACGATTTACCGTTTCGCCCCGTAGTTCAAAAGAGCTACCGCGGCCTGGTTCCTATGATGCCAGTGGTTTGTAACATCAAAGCCGCCGTAACCGTCTAGTAACTGACTATACGGTTAGACGCGGAGAGGGAAGTCATTCATCTACGGTTACGCCAGGAGGACGAGAAGATGACACGGAGACTATGGGTTGAAAGATTATGGGTGGGAATTCCGGCGACATTCGCGCTCGCGACGCACCGGATGTTCGGCCAGACGACCCAGCCGGCGCGCGTGAACGAATCGCAAGAAGTTTCCAAGAAGACGCTGCTCAAATATAGCCGTCTGAAGGCTAGTTACAAAATTCCCAAGAGCGCGGCGAAGGAAGACAAACACCTCAAAACTCTCAGCACTTTGCTTTCGCTGAACTCCGAGCAGCAGCAGCAGGCCGCGTCCATCTTTAACGGCGCGGTCGGCGCGCGCGCGTCTCTGCACACCAGTCTGAAAGCCGCCCGTAAGAGCCTCCGCCAGGCGGTCACGAACAACGACTCCGCCGGCATCAGCCAGGCGGCGGCGCTCATTGCCAACTTGAAGGCTCAACAGGTATCCAACGGCGCCATAGCGCATGCAGCGTTCCTGCAGACTCTGACAGCCGAGCAGCAAGCGACCTTGGCAGAGTTCCAGGGTTGACGGCGTCTTTTCCGACCGCGAGCCGGAGCGTCGGAATCACAACCTGCTTTCGGCTCGCGCCCGTACGGAGGTTGGAGGGGCGGGCGGTTGGAGGACTCAAAGAATGTCACTCCGAAAGGGGAGAGTGTGTAAGCTGGCGTGTTTCTGCGCGATCGCTTGGCCGGCCGGCGCTCAAGTGGCGGCGCTGCCGTTTTTCGACGATTCGACGGTGAAGCAGATCAGTCTTTCGGTAGCGCCCGCCGATTGGGCCACTTTGCTTCAGAATTACGAGGCCGACACGTACTATCGGGCTGTGTTCACGTGGAACGGCAACACGGTAAGCGCGGGCATACGCCAGCACGGCCACGCCAGCCGCAGTCCGATCAAACCGAACCTGGACGTGAATTTCGCCCACTATACCAAGGACCAGACTTTCCTCGGCCTGCCTTTCATTATTCTGAAAGCGAACAACGAAGACGCCTCCAATCTGGCCGAGTGGATCTCCATGAAGTTCTTCCGCATGATGGGATTTCCGGCTCCACGCGAAGCTCCCGCCCAACTGTCCATAAACGGAGAATACTTCGGTTTTTACATGATCGTCGAGCATGAAGATGAGACCTTCGTGCAGAGAAACTTTGGAGAGAGCGGCGGCTATCTTTATGAGTTCGAAGAGAACGGCTCGTATGAGTTCGATAACCTGGGCACCGATCCTTCGGCCTACGGACCGCTGTTAAGCTTGAAAACCGATCAGGCCGCTCCCGATCTTCAGACCTTCTGCAACCTTGTACAGGTCATCAACCAGCCATCCAGCGCCACGTTCACGGACGCCGATTTCATCGCCGCCTTGTCGCAGTATATCGATCCGAAGTCGTTTTTGACTTATGCGGCCGCGGAAAATGTTTTTGCCGAGGCGGATGGCTTGGTAGGAGGCATCGTGGGAATGAACAACTTCGATCTCTATCAGTTCCAGGGGACTACGCTCTATCAGTTGATTCCCTGGGACACGGAGTTGGCATTCTCCACCGCGCAGCGGGACATTATGACCGGATTTACGGTTCCCCCCGGGATCAACCTCCTGGCCCAGCGCCTGATTGGAATTCCGGAGTATCTCAACTTCTATCTTGAACAGGTCGCCAATGCGAATAACCTTCTGGGAGGGGCCGGTGGCTGGGGATCGAATGAGTTCACGAGGGACTACAACATCATCAATGCCGCGGCCTCGAACGACCCAAATAAACAGTGCAACGGGGTCTCCTGCGGAGCGACCGATGCCGCTTTTCAAGCCATGGCGCAGTATGTGGGTAACTTTTTCGCTATAAGGGATCCGCTTGTCCAGTCCGAGGTTCTTAGCGACGGATACCAACCGGTTTCGGGCGAGCCGCTGATCTCCAACGTGAGCATGGTCGGCCAGAACGCACCGCCGGCCAACGCTGCGCTGGCGCCCGGCGCTCTGGTAACTCTTGCCGGCGCCAATCTGGGCGCCTCCGGACAGGCCTCCACCGTTCCATTGCCGCGCAATTTGGCCGGGACCTTTGTCGCGGTGGAGGGTGTTCGCGCTCCTCTATTCACAACCTCTTCCGGTCAAATCGAGATACAGATTCCCGGAGACCTTCCCGCCGGCGCCGCCAGCATCGCAGTCTCGGTGAGCGGCGAAATGAGTAATACTTTTACCGCATCCCTGCTGGCGGCCGCTCCTTCCATTCTCGCGGTGACTCATGCGGCTACCGGGTTGGCCCTCAGCGGGGCAAATCCGGCCGTTCCCGGAGAGGTTCTGACCGTCTATCTGACCGGTCTGGGGGCCGTCAATCCCGATCTGGCAATTGGATCCGCGGCCCCGCAAGGTTCGTTGGTCGATACAGTGCTCATGCCGCAGGTGCTAGTGGGAAGCACGTCGCTGAACGTGTCATTCTCCGGGCTGACACCGGGATACGTAGGGCTTTACGAGGTGAACGTCACTCTGCCCATGGCTCTGCCACAAGCCTCTTCGGCGGCTCTGACGGTGACGTGCAGCGGTCAATCGGCGAGTATCTCGCTGCCGGTCGCGAGCCAGTAGCGCGGCGCGGCAAACACTTCCGCTCGCGCTTCGTTCGAACAGACCATTGCAGATGGCTCTAGTTAGCCAGTAATATCTTATAACTTCGTTCACGGAAGCGCGGCCGGTAGCATATGCGGCATCAAGAACGGGCGTGCACCTTTGTGCGCGCGCGATCCCGCCGGTAGGCGGTCCCGCTGCGCACCACATCCAGGTTTGCGGGCCGGCTGCTGACTCCATCCGCCACCACGCAGACTGCGTACACGCCATCATCCAGGTCCGCCGGAATTTCGATGTCCACGCGGTGGATGCCGGCCAGTTCGGAGGCCAGCCCCACAAAAAGCGGTTCCACCAGCCGTTCGCCGAGCCATACTTCCATGGGCGCCACCGGAACCGCGCCCGAGACCGGCCAACTCCCGGATCGAATGGTTGGAACGGCTTGCCGGGTGAGACCCAGGCCGGTAAGGTATAGCGCGATCTGTTTTCCCGGTCTGGCCGGGTTAGTGGCCGAAAACACCCTCTCACCCGCCAGGATCGCAAGCAGCGAAGGTGCGGTCGGTGCTTGAACCTGTGTGGGAGAGACGCAGAGCCTCCCCGCCGCTCGTCCGTCCGCCTCCACGCCTGCTGCGGAACCGAGCCCCACCCGATCAATCGTGCCGCCATCCAGCCCTACTGCGGAAAGGATGAGTGCATCTCTTCCTTTCACGTCCACGCGCAGGTAGTGGAACGCCTCGACCGATAGCGCGCATTGCGGCGTGGAACCGACCGACTCGAGTGCCCCCCCTCCGCCGCCGCTGACCACGTACGTCGTGGAGCGCGAGCCGGGCGCCGCCGGTTCCCCTCCCACCAGCGCGTGCGTGCGCTCATAGCCGTGTTCATGTCCTGCCAGCACCAGTTGGACGCCATGGCGCTCCACGATCGGGTTGACTAGCTGCTGCACGGCTAGGCAAGCCGGGTCACCCAGGTGGAAGCCGGTGGGGTAGGGCGTGTGGTGCAAGAAAACGATGCGCCAGTGTTGGTTTGTGGCGGCCAGGTCGGCGTTCAGCCAGGCGAGCATCTGTGCCGCGCTCGAAGACGAAAGCAGGTTGGAATCCAGTGAGACGAAATGCGCGTCGCCCCAATCGAACGAGTAGTAACGCCCTTGGTCCGCCGCCGGAACGCCGCTTTCCGGTGCCACGATCCCCGATAGGTAGGGCGCCGCAAAATCGGTATAGTATTCGTGATTGCCGGGAGTCGAAAAGAAAGGCAGCCGCCGCATGAGCGGGGCGTTGAACCCGTAGTAGGCGGATTCGAACTGCTCGAAAGTGCCGTCCGAATACGCCAGATCTCCGACGTGCAAAACCATCGAAATATCCGGCTCGGCCGACATCAACTCGACCAGCCTCTGCTGTTCCGCCGAGCAGGCCCCACTATCGCCGAACGCGAGAAACGAAAATCGCTTCTGAGGAGCGGTCCGGAACCAGAACTGGTTTGGATCGGAAGCCAGATCCTCACCATCCATCGCGACCCGGTAGCTGTGCGCGGTCGCCGGGGCCAAGCCCGTGATGTCGGCCCTGTATTGGTAGAATGTGGACGCCAACTGGGTCTCGGAGGGGTTGAAAGCTTGCACGCTGGCCGGAACCGTGACCGGTCCGTAGCCCGAGGAGGTCACCGTCACGGTTCCGGATCCCGCTTCCTGGGTCGTCCAAAGTATAGATGCCCGATCCGCCTGAACGTTCTGGAGGTAGGGCTGCCGAATCAAGGCTGCCCCGCGCGCCAGCCGTGGCAGGCAAAGCGCTGCGGAGGCACCGAGAAGGAATCCCCTTCTGGTGAGGCGTTCACCGCTTGTTACCATAAGAAGCCGATGTGCCCGGGATTTCCAGTTGGATTTCTCAGCACGGTTCAGTATACACCTGTTGGATTATGCACTCTTCGCGGAATGATGGGCCCGCCGTGGCGTGGCAGGCGCCGTGCATTGTCCCGGCGCAGGTTCCGCCGCGATCGGAAAGTGGCTGAACAGTTTCGGGTTGCGGTCTTGGTTCGCGTGCCGTTTCCGCACACCCCGTGGCGTCGCGGCCCCACTTCTTCTCCGGAACCTACTGCTATAATGAGGCTTACTTTGACCTTTGCGATGCGTCCTTCGATAACGCGCATGAAGTGTATTCCAATTTTCCTATTTGCCGCGGCAGCCCTGTGCGCGGCCGATTTTACGACCGGACAAGCCGCCCGGCTGGTGATCGGCCAGGAGACCTTCACCAGCCAGGACACCAATTCAAGCGACACCATTCTGGGCGCGCCGAGCGGCCTGGCCTATGCGGCCGACACGTTATTCGTGTCGGATTCAAACTATGTGGGCGCCAATCCCAGCAATAACCGCGTGCTCCTCTTCCAGACCCTCTCCTCCCAGTTGCCGGCGCTCGACACGCAATTGGTTTACAACCGCAAGTGCCCGGTCTGCGTGGGCCAAGCCACGGCGGTCCTGGGCCAGCCCGATTTCAGTACCACCACCGTCAACGAGAACACCACTGCCACCACCCTGCGCACGCCGACCGCGATCGCTTCCGACGGCGTGCACCTGGTGGTGGCCGATACGGACGCCAACCGCGTGCTGATCTGGAACCGCATTCCGGCCGGCAATGATGTCCCGGCGGACGTGGCCGTGGGCCAGCCCGACCTGGTGACCGGCACTTCGCTTCCCAATAACCTGCCGCCCACAGCCTCCTCGATGCGCGGCCCGCAGGGCGTCTGGATTCAGAACGGGAAGCTCTACGTGGCCGATACGCAGAACAACCGTATATTGATTTGGAACCACATTCCCACGGCCAACGGGACACCCGCCGACGTAGTCCTGGGCCAGCCCAACTTCACCACCTTCGTCGAGCCGGATCTTACCCAGACAACCACCAGCGCCTCCGCCAACACCATGCTTAACCCCGTGTCGGTGACCTCCGACGGCGTCCGGCTGTTCGTCTCGGATTTGGGCAACAACCGCGTGCTCATCTGGAACAGCATCCCCACCAGCAATGGGGTCGCCGCGGACGTCGAGATCGGCCAGCCCGACATGACCAGTTCGATCCCCGATAATTCCTACAGCGGGACCCCGGCCTCGAGCAGCACCGACACCACCGATAAAGAGACGCCGGTCCTTTGTACCGTCGCCGAGGGCGTGGATGCGGCCAACAATCCGCTCTATCCTTCAGATTGCCTTTCCACCCTGAACTACCCGCGCTACGCGCTCTCGGACGGCACGCGTCTGTTCGTGGCGGATGGCGGCGAAGACCGCGTGCTGATCTTCAACCGGATCCCCACGGCCAACGCGGCCGCGGCCGATTTGGTTATCGGGCAGGTGGGCGGATCGATAAACCAGGCCAGCGATGCCGCCGATTCGCTGCGCACTCCCACGTCGCTTGCCTGGGACGGGGTCAATCTCTACGTCAGCGATACTTATAACCGCCGTGTCACCGTTTACACCCCGGCCGAGACCAGTATCCCCTATGGAGGAATCGTCAATGCCGGCAGCCTCGCGGTTTACGCGACCGACGCCATCACCATCGGGGGCACTATCCAGGCCGGCGACGAGGTCCAGGTCGGCATTCAGCTGAATAACGCCGATATCACGACCTATCAATATAGCTATACCATCCAGAGCACCGACACGCTGAACACGGTGATCGACGGTTTGGTGGCCGCCATCAACGGTTCGAATAAAGGGCTGGGAGATCCCTACGTGATCGCCCTCCCCGATTACGCCGTCGATCAGGTGATCCTGAACGCGAAAATGCCGGGGGCGTTCGGCGACGAGGTCAATGTCGCCCAGAACGTGGTAGCCGCGTCCGTCTCCGTCGCGGCGGAGATTACCGCCAGCGTGAATGCCAGCCTCAGCGGCGGCCAGGACTCCTCCTCGGTCGCCCCCGGCACGATCGTGTCGTTGAAGGCCAGCGCTGGCTACGTGCTGGCATCCCAGACCGCGTCGGCCGATCCGAACGCCAGCCAGTTGCCCACCGAACTGGGAGGCGCCGAGGTCTATTTCAACGGCATTCCCGCGCCCTTGCTTTACGTATCGCCGACCCAGATCAACGCCCAGGTGCCCTGGGAGGTCGGCGATACGACCAGCATCAACGCTTACGTGCGGGCGGTGAACAGCGATGGCAGCATGTTGGTCAGTACCCCGGTGGCCGCCACAATCGTACTCGCCAATCCTGGCATCTTCGCGAATCAGGACGGCACGGCTACACCGCCAGCCATCGCCTTTCACGCTTCCAGCTATGCCAGCGCGATCCTGTCGATAGACGGCACGGTCCACGCCGGCGACACGGGTACGATTACCATCGGTGACAACTCTTATTCGTACACCGTCCAGAGCAGCGACACGCTGGAAAGCGTCCGGGACGCGCTGGTTTCGCAGATGAGCGGAGATCCCCTGGTGACCGTTTCGGCCGCCGGGGTGTTCACGCGCATCATCCTTCAGGCGCGCATCGAGGGCCCGGAAGGCAACGGCATCACGATTACCACGAGCGTCAGCTCGGGCGCCGACCTGGTCTTGACGGCCCTGAATGGAACTACCTGCTGCGCCAATGTGGCGGGGGCGCCCATCAACCTGGTCAATCCGGCGCGGGCTGGCGAAGTGATTTACGTCTACGCGACCGGCCTGGGAGTTCCCGTGCTGACCGACATAACGACACCGTTCATCGTGACCGGAGCGCGGTACCCCGTCGGCGCGCCCACCACGACGCCGCCTGACACGCAGGATACCAGCGTTTCGTCGCTGATCGGAGGCAAGACCGGCGACGTCGTATCGGCGACGCTGGCGCCCGGAATGGTGGGCGTATACCAGGTGATCCTGCACCTCAACGGCGCTCAGCCCGCCGACCCGTATACCCAGTTCTGGATAGCGCAGGGCCCATTCACCAGCAACATCGTCACCCTGCCGGTGGTCACGGATTAGCGGGCGTTTCTGGCGCCGTAGATCCGGCGCACGCGCTCGCGGATGGGCGCCGGAACCAGTTCTTCCCAGGGCTCGCCGCGGGCCAGCCGCTCCCTCACCGTGGTGGCCGAGACCGCGTCGCAAGGGAATGCCAGATCGAGGCGCGCGATGGCATGGCGGAGGTCCGGCGGCGGGTCGTAATCACCGCCGCGCGCGGCCACCAGCAGGTCGAACTCGCCGAGCATTTCCGCGAAAGCGCCGGAACGTCCGTAATCCCAGTTCACGATGCGCTCGGCGGCATCGCGCCCGCACAGAAACGTGAGCTTCACTTCCGGCCCGTAAGCCGCCCGGCATTCCCGGGCGATCTCGATGAACAGGCCGCCCTCGGCCGCGGCAATCGAGAATGCCGCGCCGGAGGCCGCCTGGCGGAGCATTTCGACCCGCTCCTCGAAGCTGGCGCCCGAATAAGGCTTGTGGGGAAACGCACGCGGCAGAACGAACAGCACCTCATCGACCCGCGATAACGCCGCCTGGGCCAGCGCAAGGTGCGCCACGGTGACCGGATTGAAGGTACCGGGGATGATCCCCAGGCGGCCGGGGGGATTTGGCGCGCTCCGAAAGAACTCCATAGAGTCAGTATGCGCCATCGGACAATCGGCTCCTCAATAGGCGAAATCACCCACCGGGTCGGGGAAATGGCGCAGGCAGGAAGGACGCGGAAACACGAAGGGCGCGGCAACCAGACCGCGCCCTTTAAGTATCGAGCCGCCCGGATCAGGCGGCGTTGGCCAGCAACTCGTCGATCGTCTCGCTGGAATCCACTTCGAATTCGTGGCGGTCGGCGGCCTCCTGGCAGCGAATGCAGTACTTGGTCCAGGGCACCGCATCCAGGCGTTTGGGTTTGATCTCTTCCTCGCAGTGCATGCAAATGCCGTAACTGCCGTCCGCAATGCGGGCGAGCGCGCCCTTCACATTGCGCAGCATGTTGGACTCACGGTCAAGGTTGCGAATGGCTAACTCGCGCTCCCCGGCGAGTTGTACCTCGTCGAGGGCATCCGGGGTTTTCTCGATAGCGATGTCTTCCCGGTTCCGAAGCCCCTGGGCTGCTTCGGCCCGCTTGGCTTCGAGCATCGCTTTATATTTGTTGAGTTCGGTCTGATTCATGGCTCCCATCTCCTTCGTGCGCCGTCTATTTTCTTGAATCTGTTTTCTTTAGCTCCCTCCGGACCTTATAGACGGAAATTCATCTCAAAAGTTACCTCGTTCAGAACCCCCCTTACGGGCTACTTCCTGTCGTGCGCTACACCCAGCGACGACCGACGCCGTCGCTCATGTGCAATTCGCCTGCCAAACCTGGGAAAGCCCTTCAATTGGCCCATCTGCCGCGCAGCCGGGTGCAAATTCCACCCTCTTATCGGCCAAATGCTACCATCTCTAATTTGATCCCTCCAAGAAAAATCGTACCTAGGAATACCCCGGCCCGCCCCGCCGCCGCGCTCGGCGCCCTGGCCGCATGTATCTTTTTCTTCGCCGCCGGCTGCGCCTTCTTACCGCACCTGGGTCTGCAGAACGACGAGGCCCTTTTTGCCCTTGCCATATACGAGCCGCGCGCCTGTCTCTACACCGTGGTCATCGGCCATTCCAAATTCCCCCTCATGCTCATGAGCTACCTGGGAACTTTGAAAGCCTGGCTTTACCGGCCGGTTTTTCGCGCTCTTGGAACCGGGATGGCGGCGTTACGTGTCCCCGTGCTGCTGGCCGCCGTGGCCAGTCTGTGGCTCTTCTTCCTGCTGCTGCGCAGGATCTCCGGGGAGCGCGCCGCTGTTATTGGATGCGCTTTGCTGGCCGCGGATTCAACGTACCTGCTCACGGCCACTTTCGACTGGGGGCCGGTGGCCTTGCAGCACGTGCTGCTCATCGGAGGTCTGTTTCTGGTCGTCCGGTTTCATCAGACCCGCGGCTGGCGGGCCCTGGCGGGCGGCTTCTTTCTGTTCGGCCTGGCTATGTGGGACAAGTCGCTGGCTGTCTGGATGCTGTCCGGCTTCGCGGTAGGCGGAATTCTGACTGTGCCGCGACGAATTTTTGACGCTATCACTCTTCCGCGCATCGCCGTGTGCCTGTTGGCCTTTACGCTGGGCGCCTTGCCGCTCCTTATCTACAACGTCAATAATGAGTACGGCACTTTCCATAATTTCACCTACGACCCGCATAGTATCGGCGGAAAAGGCATTATGTTGGTCGAAACGCTGCGCGGCCCTGGACTTTTCGACTGGCTGGTAAACGAGGACTGGGAAACCCCGCGCCCCCATACGCCGCAAGGCGCGCTGCCCAAAATCTCTGCCCGCATTTCGGCACTGGCCGGGCATCCTCGGCACAACCTGATGCTGTACGCCTTTCTTCTGGCTCTGCTCCTGACGCCCCTGGCCACCGGCCCCGGCCGCCGCGCTATCCTATTCGCCCTCATCGCCATGGCGGTGGCGTGGATCCAGATGGCCATCAACGCCAATACCGGAGGCAGCGTACACCACACCATCCTCTTATGGCCCCTGCCCTACATAGTGATCGCCATCGCCTTCGCGGATGCCTCGCGGCGGCTGGGCCGTGTCGGGATTCCGGTAGTAGCCGCCATGGTGGCTGTCCTGTTCGTCTCCGGGGCGCTGGTGACCAATGAATACTACTTCCTGGAGTTGCGCAACGGCGGATCGATCAACTGGACGGACGCCATCTTCAGCCTCTCCGCCTACCTCAAAGGCGTGCCCGCCAAAACGATGTACGTCACGGATTGGGGAATTCTGGACAGCCTGCGGCTCCTCAACCGCGGAAAGCTGCCCCTGCGGCAGGGGGCCGACCAGGTGGCCAAGCCCGAACTGAACGCGGAGGACCGCAAGATTGCGGAGGAAATCGTTTCCGAACCGGGCGCGGTCTTTCTGGCCCACACTGAAAAAACCGAGTTCTTTCACAACAACCAGAAGCTCATCCGGTTCGCCGCCGGCGAAGGCTACCGGCCCGAGACCATGGCCATCATCCCCGACAGCTTCGGCCGCCCGGTCTTCGAGGTGTACCATTTCGTGGCCGGCCCGCGCTGAAGGGGGCCGGGCGCGTTCAGCGCACCTGGAAGACGCCGAAAGCCAGTCCCAGTTCGCGCGCGTCGCCGGGCGGGACGAACGTGCGGCTTACCTCTACCCCAACTTGCATCTCCGGCCGGCCCACCACGGCGGCTGGCAGGTCGAACGCCAGCTCGAACGCGGTCTCGCCGGGATGTATGGAGGCGGGGGGAAGAGCCACGCCATCGATCGTCACCGCCACGGTGAGCGGGCCGCCGCGCAGTGGTCCGGCGGGACACTGGCCGCGCAGGTAAAGCTTCAATCCCGCGGCAGGGGGCGCGCCCAGGCGCAAGGTGGCGCGCCGGGGCATCCAGCGATGATCTGTTTCGGCCGCATACCATTCGGGCCCCATCAGATAGTCCGCCAGAGGGCTGCCGGCATCCACCCGCAGCGGCAGCTTCCGCTCGAGCGGTCTCTGGGCGTAAAGCGAAGTAATGTTGCGCAGGCGGGCTCCGCGGACATCGTAGACCACTATTTCATCGCGCTCCAGAGCCTTAGCCGTAACGTCCGGCGCCAGGATGTAATCGCCGATATCCCCCAGATCGGGGTGCGCAGTGATGGTCTGTTCGCTGCCCGGGGCCAGATAGACATGGTCGACGCCGACCAGCCGGAAAGGCCGGTCCAGAATGCCATTCCAGAACAGGTCGGTATCCACGCCTTCCAGCACGATGGCCTTATCGGGATGCAATTCGTGGGCTCGCGCCACGCCTTCCACCAGGTTGCGGACGCGGTCGGCAATCCGATGATTCCATTGCGAATCGGCCAGCACCTGCGGAACCGCCATAAACGCGTAAACCAGGACCAGCGCCACGGCCGCCACGCGGGCCGCCCCACCGGACTTCCAGGACTCCACCAGCCCCCACCCCGCCAACCAGCAGATGCCGATCAGCGGCAAGTAGACGTAATATTCGGTGAGATGGTCGCGGAGCGGCAGCACCGGCAGGAGAGTAGCACCATACCAAAGCGGGCCGAACAGCGCCGCCGGCGCTCGTCCGCCAAGGAGTTTGCGGCCCAGAAAGAGCGCCAGCCCGGCGGATAGCAGGGCCACGGCCGCCGGCACCACCCAGCGAGGCAAAACGACGGGCGTCCACAGGAAGACGGGACCCACGGACCAGGTCCAATACGTCAAGGCGGTCCGCAACATGGAGCCGGTGAAGTGCATGGCATAGTCGCCGGTACGGGCGAACGGCGCCACGGCATGGTGCAGCGCGACATAGCCGACCGAGGGAATGAACAGCGGCAGGGTGCCTCGGAAATATTTGCGGGCGCAGAGCCAGGTGTAGCCGGCTGCCAGCACAGGGTAGACCACGTTCAGCTCGAGCGCGCCGAAGCCGAGGAGAAATGCCGCCCACTGCGCCACCAAGAAGCGGCGGCGGCCGGTTTCGGTATATCGCACCAGGAAGCGGAGCGCGAAAAGCAGAAAGAAGGCGCACAGCACCTGGTTATAAACGCAGGTCCAGCCCAGCGGTTCGACCACCGAGCCGTGGACGATCCACAACACCGCCGCCCAGAATCCCGCCGCGCGGCTTCCCGAAAGGCGCTCGCCCAGTCCCATCACCAGCCACAAATTGACGAACTGGGTGGCGAACACCACCACGCGGAAGGGGAGCGCATCCAGGCCGAACAGGCCGAATCCCGCCAGGAAAAAAGCGCGCTCGCTCCACGGGCGTATGGTTCCCTGGGCCATGGGGGAGAGCAGCGCGCGCAGCAGATCGTGAAAATCCCGGATGCGCAGCGCTAGTCCGAGCCAGGCGAAATCGTCGGCGCGAAACCAGGCGGTGAAGCTCTGCCAGTGCACCAGCAGGCACAATGCCGCCAGGGCCACCGGCCCGAGATACGCAGCCTTCCGGTCGAGAAGGCGCATCCCGGTGGCCTGGGTCATTTCGATTCGAGGCCGATGGCCAGGACCACGATGCCCAATTCGCGCGAATCGGCATCGCTGGGCGGCATGGCCTTATCCAGCTCGAAATCCACGCGCACCGGGTCGCCCGCCAGCAGATTCGCGGGCACCTCGCGCTGGAAGGTGTAATCGCCCGCCTTGCTGTAGGTTTCCGGCGGCAGCGGGCTCTTGGCCAGCGCGGCCGTCAGCGTGACGCTCTTTTCCTTATCGATGACCACGGGGGGAACGGTCAGCTTCACCCGCAACAGGGCGCCCTTCTGGGCCG
>Ga0326728_10017330_pt1 | contig 14463 bp, 11 predicted proteins | sample MB3enrmetagenome_FD_207602 | JGI IMG/M metagenome (GOLD analysis project Ga0326728, IMG submission 207602) | Lab enriched peat soil microbial communities from McLean, Ithaca, NY, United States - MB31MN | ecosystem: Environmental > Terrestrial > Soil > Wetlands > Peat | place: USA: New York...
CAGCAATGCAGAGTTTCTCATCGGCCGCGATGCCGATTGCAACGTGCGCTACGATGAAACCCGCGACGACCTGGTCAGCCACAAACACGCCCGCATCGTGGTCGAGAAGGTCGATCCCTGCGAAATCACGCTCAACGATCTGGGCAGCAGCAACGGCACCTTCGTCAACAAGCACCGCATCTACACTCCCACCCGCCTGACCCCCGGCGACGTCATCCAATTCGGCGCCGGCGGTCCCGAGATTCAGTTCGATCTGAATCCCCGCCCGATTCTTTCCAAGGCCACCCGCCTGGCCGAGACGCCGGTCAGCATGCCCACGCGCGAAGCCATTTCGCCCGTTGCCGCCGCCACGCCGCCCTACCAGCCCGTCCCGCCGCCCCCGCCGGCCCAGTTCATCCCGCCGCCTCCGCCCATGGCCGCCGCGCCGGTCGCCTATGGCAGCACCACGGTGGGCAAGGCCACGGTGGAGCGCATGATCTCGCAGACCAAGAAGGAAGGCCGCACCCAGATGGTGGTCGTATCGCTGGTGCTGCTGGCCGTCATCGGCGGCGTGACCGCTTACTTCCTCACCCGGCCCAAACAGGGGACCATTTACGTTAACCCTAACCCCGTCAACAACAAGCTGAGTTCGGCGCAGATTGCATCCGCGAACACCCCGTCGGTGGTCTATATCGAGCTCTCCTGGAATCTGCTGGACGCCAAAACCAGCCGTCCGCTCAGCCAGGTCTACCTTGCCAACTCCCAGCCCGACCCCAAGAACAAGAAGAAGACCGTTCCTATTGTGCAAGGCGGCGCCAACTTGCTGCCCCTTTTCCTGCAATTGAACGGGAAGGTCGAACCGGTCCTCTCCACCGACGACGGCGGCGGGGACTATGTGCCCATTGGCGAGACTGGGTCCGGCAGCGGCCTCATCGTCAGCAGCGACGGATTTATCCTCACCAACCGCCACGTGGGCGAGGGCTGGAATACCAGTTATGAAGGCTGGACGGTGCATAACGACCAGGCCGGCATCCTGCTGGTTCCCAGCGGCAATCAATTGCAGCTCCAGGGGATCGCGGCAAGTTCGTTCCCCTCCTGGGTTCCCGCTCAGGCCAAGCTGGTGATTGAGGGCAAACTCAGCCTGGACAATCTCCACGTGATCCAGGACTCCATCGGTTTCCCGAATCAGGTGCAGGGCCATAACAACGTATTGAACGTGACGCTGGCGGGCAACCGCATCCGCATTCCCGCCCAAGTGGCGCGCAGTTCCGATGCCGTCGATGTCTCCATGCTCAAGATCGAACTGCCCACCGCGCTGCGCAAAGTGGACTTGAACGACAACTACGACACCATACAGCCTGGCGCCAGGGTGGTGGTGATGGGCTATCCCGGTGTCGCGCCGCAGATCGTGCAGGTAGTTGGCTCCAAGGACGTCTTCGCCCAGGGCACCGTGGAGGACACCATTCCCAGTCCGACCGTCAGCGACGGCAACGTGGGCCGAGTAATCCGCAATGGCGCCAACAACAGCCCCGACAACGCGATCTACAGCACCTTTGGCGACTACTACCAACTGGCGGTCAACACCACCGGCGCCGGCAACAGCGGCGGGCCCGTCTTTGACGAAAACGGCAAGGTGATCGGCATCTTCACCGCCATGAAATCACAAGGCAGCACCACCATTACCTTCGCCGTGCCCATCCGCTACGGCATGGAACTGATGGGAGTAACCCAGACGAAGTAACGATGGGCAGGACCGCACGATGCCTCCGTACCTCAATGCCGTCATCGGTGACTACCAGGTTACCGGCTATCTCGGTGAAGGCGGCATGGGGCAGGTTTACCGTGCGGTCCATACCTTGTTGGGCCATACCGTAGCCATCAAGATTCTCAACTTCAGCGGGGGGGAATCCGTCCTCGTCCAGCGCTTCCTCAACGAGGCCCGTATCCAGGCCAACCTGCATCATCCGGGCGTAGCCGCCTTCTATGAGTTCATCGAATTTCAGGGCAAGCCGGTGATCGTCATGGAATACGTTGACGGCCAGACCATTCAAGAGATCACAGCCGCCCGCGGCCCCTGGAAGATTGAGGATGCCGTGCCCATCTTCTGCTCCTGCGCCACCACGCTCGAGTACATTCATGCTCAAGGCATCGTGCATCGCGACCTGAAGAGCGCGAATCTGAAGATCAACTCAAAAGGCGAATTGAAGCTGCTCGATTTCGGCATTGCCACCCACCAGATGGTTGCGCGCCTCACCACGGCCGGCTTTGTCATCGGCAGCTTTCAGAGCATCTCGCCCGAACAGGCCCGCGGCGAGCAGGCCGTCCCCGCCAGCGACATCTGGTCCTTCGGCGTGCTGGCCTACGAGATGCTCACCAGCACCCTCCCCTTCGAGGGTTCCACGCAGATGGAATTGTTCTCCAAAATCATGCGGGCAACCTACACCCCGCCCACGGTTCTGAAGCCCGGCATCCCCACGGAGATGGAGCACATCATCGCTCGCTGCCTGCGCCGCAAGCCGCAGGATCGCTACCCCTCCATGCTGGCCGTCAAGCGGGACCTGGAGCGGATCCCGCTCGCGGCCGGTCCCGGCTCCGGCTGGCGTCTGGCCTTGCCGGCCGCCGGCGCACTGGCCTCCCTGCTCGATGGCTTGCTCCCCTCCCGGCGCATGAAGTGGAGCGCCGCCGGGGTCGCGGCCGCGCTCTTGATTCTGGCCGCCGTTCTGCTCTTTCTCCCCAAGCCCCCTCCGCACGCTGCGCATGGCAACCTGCCCCCGCCCAGTCCCCCGCCTGCTACCAGCACGGCCGAGTCCCGGCAGGTGATGGTCGATGTGGTTGAGGGCAGCGCGGAAGTCTGGGAAGGAAACAAGCTTCTGGGGCAAACGCCCTTTGCGCTCACCCGCGGCCTCGGTACTTCCGTCACTCTCACTCTGCGCCAGCCGGGCTTCTCCGATCTGCCCGTTCAGTTCGACATCGGCGAACGCGCGGAATTTGTCTTTACCATGCAAAGGAGCGCACCCCAGCCATGAGTTTCTTCGATCGCTTCCGTTCCACACCCGCGCCTGCCGCGACGCCTCAGCCGCCCGCCGAAGTTGTCCCTCCGCGCTTTCTCATCGAAGCCGAGTTCCTCTCCGACGTGGGCTGTGTGCGCGAACACAACGAAGACTGCGTCAGCATTCTGCGCGAACGCAACAACAGCCGCGGCGATCGCGTTCTGCTTGTGGTTGCCGACGGCATGGGAGGGCACAATGCCGGCGAAGTGGCCAGCGCCGCCGCCATCGCAACCCTGGAAAACGCCTTTGCCAAAATGCGCAGCGAACCCGCCGCACACCTGAAAAATGCCTTCCTCGAGGCCAACGCCTCGATTCACAAGCAGTCCCTCGAGGAGGCCTCGGAGCGCGGCATGGGAACCACATGCACGGCGCTTCTGTTGCAGGACGGCTTGGGCTACTCCGCCCACGTGGGCGACAGCCGGCTCTATCTCATCCGTAACGGCGGCATCTACCAGTTGAGCGAGGACCACTCCGCGGTCATGGAACTGGTCACCTTGGGCCAGATCACGATGGAGCAGGCGCGCCATCATCCCGACAAGAACGTCATTACCCGCTCGCTGGGGGGCCGCGAGCAAGTCGAGATTTCCACCTGGACGGAGCCCATGCATTTGCTGGCCGGCGACCGTTTTCTCCTCTGCTCGGACGGTCTGTACGGCGAGATCGAAGACGAAGAGATTGGCCGGGTTGCGGCCGTCCAATCGCCCTTGAACGCCTGCCGGCAGCTTGTCGACATTGCGCGCGAGCGCGGCGGAGGCGACAATATCTCTGTAGCGATTGCCGAGTTGCGGCCGTTGGACAACAAAAACTGACAGTTGAAAGCCATAAACCAGAGATTTAGATCGGCGGAACGAGGGCAACTCACCATGGCGGATATGATCGGTTCGATGGTTGGCCAGTACAGGATCGTGGATGAACTGGGCGAGGGCGGCATGGGCGTGGTCTACAAGGCCGTCGACACCATGATCGAGCGCGAAGTCGCCATCAAAATGCTGCGCCCGGAGATTGCCCGCCAGCCCAATCTGCTTGACCGCTTCCGCTCCGAGGCCATCACCGTCGCCAAGCTCAATCACTCCGGGATCGCCACCCTGTACAGCTTCACCCAGCAGGGGGAGAACTTCTTCATGGTGATGGAGTATGTGCCCGGCAAGACCCTGGAGAACATCGAGCGCGAGCGCGGCGCGCTGCCCTGGCAGATTGCCGTTCCCCTGGCCGCGAAGATCCTGGAAGCGATTGAGCCCGCCCACGAGATGGGCATCGTGCATCGCGACATCAAGCCGGCCAATATCATGCTCACCACCTGGGGCACCATCAAGGTGATGGACTTCGGCATCTCGCGCATGGTCGCGGCTCCGCGCATGACCACCGAAGGCCGCCTCATCGGCACCATTGAATACATCTCGCCGGAGCGCATCGAAGGCAAGCCCGCCGACCCCCGCAGCGATATCTATTCGCTCGGCGTGGTGCTCTTCGAGATGCTCTGCAACCGCCTGCCCTTTCAGAGTCCGAGCGAATTCGAGTTGATGAAAGCCCATCTGCGCGATCCCATGCCCGCCCTGCGCGAGATGGGCTGTGACGCGCCCCTGGCCGTCGAACAAGTCCTGCGCACAGCCATGGCCAAGGCCCCCGGCGATCGCTACCAATCTTGCGACGCCTTTGCCGCCGCGCTGGCAACCGCTTCCGGCAACCTCACCATCGCCAAGAAGGATGTGGTGGATCTGGTCGGCGCCGGCGCTGTCAAGGAGATGGGCACCGCCGGCCATCAGTTTACTCCCGGTGAGATGCCCAACATGGCCGCGCCCCAAACGGTTTCCGGTTTTGCTCCGGTAGCCAACCTTGCCGCTGCCGCACCGGTTTTCCGATTGTCCGGCTTGGCGCCCTGGCTGAAAGCCAACTGGAAGATCGCGGCGGCCGTGGCCTTGGTTTTTCTTTCGGTCGGCATCGGCGTCGTCGCCGGCCTGGCCCGGCGTCATGCGCAGAATGTCGACGGCAACAACCCTCCGCAACCGCCGGTAATCCAACCCCAACCCGTGCCAGCTCCGCCCCCTGTTCCCGTTGCCGTTACTCCGCCCGCGCCGCCTCCCGCCGCCGCAACTCCCACCCAACCGCCGCAGACGAGCCCGCCCTCGGAGCCGCCAAGCAACGGCGCCAAGCAGTCACCCAAACCCAAGGAAACTAAACACGAAAAGTCCTTGAAGGCTCTGGACGAGTGAGAACAATGAGCACCAGACTTCCATATTTCGCCATGCGTTTTGTTGCCCGTTTCCTGCCCATCGCGCTGCTCGTCGTCGTCCTGCTGCCGGTTCTGGCTATGGCCCAGGGCTCCTCCGCGAAGCCCATCTCGGAAAAGGGCCTGACCGATGCGCTCAAGATCGGCGGTCTCAAGGAAAGCGAACTGATCAGCGCCATCAAGACGCGGGGCGTGGACTTCCAACTGACGGCCAAGTCGGAGAAGACCCTGCGCGCCGCGGGCGCTACCGATGGCGAAATCGCCGCGGTGCGCGCCAACTATCGCGGAACCGTCGCCGCCCCGGTCCCAGCCGCGCCCCAGCCGGTCAGCCCGCCGGTTCAGGCGCAGCCGGCCGCGCCGAGTCCGAGCTCCCGCAGCTCCGGCGTTTATTTCAAGAATGGTTCCTCATGGACGCCACTGCAGGTCGAGTCCGTCACTTGGGAGGATACGAAACTGATGAGCGGCCTTCGCAAGGCCTCTGGCGGCCTTCTGAACGAGGAGATCACGGGGACGATTGCCGGATCCCAAAGCGTAACTGCCGCGCGCGCCCCGGTTCAGTTTCTCCTGCAGCTTGCGCCCGGAACCTCTGTGCAGAGCTATCTGCTTGTCCATCTTCACGGCAAGCACGATAACCGCGAATTCAAAGCCGCTTTAGGCGGCGGCAAGAGCAGTGACGGAGTAGCCTTTCAGGCCACACAGACCGCCGATAACAGCTATCAAATCAACTTCAGCGCTGGCTCGGGAGACTACGCCTTCATCCTGCGCAGCGACATCCCCGCTGCGAAGGGCAATACGAATCCCGGCAAGGCATTTACTTTCCACATTAAGGATTGATGGCTCCCTCCACAGCGGTTGCTAGAAGTGCCCATTAAGAGACATATTATCAACGGATTACAAATGGTGCCCAGAGGGGGACTTGAACCCCCACGACCGGTTAGGGTCTGCGGATTTTAAGTCCGCTGCGTCTGCCAATTTCGCCATCCGGGCACGCCTCTATATTATGGGACAGAATTGGCCCGGGGGCGAAACAGCAACTGCAACCCAACTCCCTGGGAGCCGGGGCGCCGGTTCCGCGATGGCGCCGCGGCCCGGAATTTCGCTGCTTGCGTTTCCACCCGCGTTTCCACAGCTTGCCCCCAGACGCCAATCCCTCGTATCATCCGGCAAGAGCAACGATCATGAGCGATTCGGAAAGCAAGAGCAACCTGCGCGTGAAGGGGCGGCTGATGTCCGCCTCGGAGATTGAGCGGACCCTGGTGCGCCTGGCCCACGAGATCGTGGAAAAGAGCAACGGCAGCGAGGACCTGGCCCTGGTGGGCATCAAGCGCCGCGGCGTGCCGCTGGCCGAGCGGCTGGGCAAGCTGATCTCGACCATCGAGAAACGTCCCGTGGATACGGGCGTGCTCGACATCCAGTTTTATCGCGACGACCTCTCCACGGCTGACATCCGCCCCGTGGTCACGCCAGGGGCCATCGGCTGCAACGTGGAAGGCCGCGACGTGGTGATCTGCGACGACGTGCTCTACACCGGCCGCACGGTTCGCGCCGCGCTCGACGCGCTCTTCGACCACGGCCGCCCGCGCCGCGTGCAACTGGCGGTGCTCATCGACCGCGGCCATCGCGAGCTGCCCATCGAAGCGACGTACGTCGGAAAACACGTGCCCACGAGCAGCCGCGAGATTATCGAGGTCAAGTTTCAGGAAGTCGACGATACCGAGCAGGTTCTTCTGGTGGAGAAGACGAGCTGAGAACTGGTTTCAGGTTTCAGGTGTAAGGTTTAAGGCGTCAGGGGCCGAGACTTCAGGCCCGGCCACGATTTTTCTTCAGAGTAGTTTTTAAGGTTCGCGTTCATCCTAAGGTTGTTGATCGTGCTGGCCGCACATCATTCTGTTCGTCCACTCAGGTTGTACGTGCCTGTTTTCATCACAGAAGTTGAGAACTGTCCGCTGTAAGCGGTTCACTGTAAGCGATCTGAAAGCATGAATCCCGCCATAACCACCGCTCGCCGCCCGCGCAGCACTCCGCCTGCGCCTGTCTCTCCGTTTCCTTACCATCCGGGGTCGCTGCTCTCGGTTCTCGATCTGACCGTGGATGGCGTGAGCCGGCTCCTCATCCGCGCCACCGAACTCGAGAACGAGGACCCGATCGGCCGCGACCGGATTCTGGCCAAGCGCCGCATCGCCCTGCTCTTCTACGAGTCGTCGACGCGCACGCGCACCAGTTTTGAGCTGGCCTCGAAAGCGCTCGGCGCCGATACCACGCTGGTCTCGAGCCTGAGTTCGAGCATCGAGAAGGGCGAATCGCTGAAGGACACGGGATTGACGCTGCGCGCGCTGGGCGCTGAAGCGATCATTCTGCGCCACAACTCCTCCGGCGCGGCTTGGCTGCTTGAAGAGACAACGCGTTTGCCGGTGATCAACGCGGGTGACGGCATGCACGAGCATCCCACGCAGGCGCTGCTCGATCTGCGCACGATTCTGACGCACCTGCGGCCTAGAGTCGAGGGCGTCGCGGCTGACACGCTCGCCGGCGCGACGGTGATGATCGCCGGCGACATTCTGCATAGCCGCGTGGCGCGATCGAACATGCTGCTGTTGCCTCGCGTGGGCGCGCGAGTGCTGCTCTGCGGGCCCAAGGAACTGCTGCCAGAGCAAGCGGCGCGGTCCGGGCCGGGAATTGAAATCGAGCGCGACTTCGATACGGCGCTTAAGCAGTCGCAGGCGGTGATGATGTTGCGCATTCAGGCCGAACGGCTGGCCGGGATGCAACTGGATCTCGACGAGTACAAGGCCAACTACCAGCTCACCGGGCAGCGGCTGGCGGCGCACGCTCCGAACGCCGTGGTGCTGCATCCGGGACCGATCATCCGCGGCCTGGAGATTACAGCCGGCGTAGCCGATGGCGTGCAGTCGGCGATTCTGGAGCAGGTGGCGAACGGCGTGGCGATCCGCATGGCGGTGGTGGAGCGGGCGCTGGTGGCGACTGGAGAGCTGAAATAGGAGTTGTGAAGGATGAGGGCGCCAAACTTTGCTCGAATTCGCATCTCAGTCGTTGCTGCACTAATCGCAGCCGTGACCATAGGACTAATTGAGTTCGACGGCAGACCGAAGTTCCATGACTTTCCCGTCCTTTCGGTCGGGATGCTGGTCTTCGTGATCCCGCTCCTCTGGATCGATTGGTTTTGGAGGCACGATATATCTATCATTCACATCGGAATCGCGAGCGTGGTAGGATCCGATGCGCTGGGTTGTTGGAGCGGGGGAAATCGCCGTGATGCTTGCTTCCTCGCCGTCCTTTTTCTCGCGATGTGGGCAGCATTGATTCGCAGGGCCATTCGCCCTCTAGATGAGGATAGGCAGCAAGAGAATCTTGAATTCCTCAAGGCGGAGGACATCCGGTGCTTCCATGTCCTCTCTAATACCGTAGGCCTCCTCGCCTGCTTCACGGGTTCGGCCTTGCTCTGGCGCGATCCAAAGTCTACTGGATGGGCGATTCTGTTGTTGCTTCCGATGGTTTGGTTTGGCTGGCGAGTCATGTGGCACCTATTCATCAGACCAAGATCGCTGAACCGAAGGAACGGCTCCGCCGAAGAAAGAGTTAGCGAGGAAACCCACCCATGACAACCCTCGCCATCCTGAACGGTCGCCTCGTCGATCCTGCAGCAGGCGTCGATGCCGCCAAGGACATTCTGCTCAAAGACGGGCGCGTGGCCGAGATTGCGGGCCATGGGAAACTGAAGGGCAAGAATGGCGCAGAGGTTCTGGACGCGACGGGCCTCGTGGTTGCGCCGGGACTGATCGATCTTCACGTGCACCTGCGCGAGCCGGGACAGGCATATAAGGAAACCATCGCGACAGGAACGGCAGCCGCCGCGGCCGGCGGATTCACGAGCGTGGCTGCGATGCCGAACACTTCTCCGGTCAACGACTCGCCGGAGGTCACGCGCTGGATGCAACAGCCGGAGCGCGGCGCCGCAGTGCGCGTTTTTCCCATCGCAGCGGCCACGCGCGGGTCAAAAGGTGAAGTGATAAACGATTACGCCGCTCTCAAATCCGCCGGCGCGGTGGCGATTACCGACGATGGACGGCCGATTTTGAAGGACGGCGTGATGCGCGAATCGCTCGCGGCCGCGGCGCGCGTGGGGCTCACCGTGATTCAGCACGCCGAAGACACGCGCATGACGCAGGGCGCGAGCATGAATCTCGGCCCCGTGTCGTTCAAGCTTGGGCTGCGCGGCATGGCGCCGGAGGCGGAGTCGGGCATCGTGGAGCGCGACATTCGCCTGGTGACCGAGCTGCGCGAGTCGCATCCGCATCTGCACGTGGCGCACATCTCAACGGCTGCGGCGCTGGCGGCGGTGCGGCAGGCGCGGCGCAATGGGCTGCGCGTCACCTGCGAGGTCGCTCCGCATCACTTCCTGCTCACCGAGGAGCACGTCGGCCTCTACAATACGCACGCCAAGATGAATCCGCCGCTGCGCTCGGCCGCCGACCGCGACGCCATGATCGGAGGCATTCTCGATGGCGTGGTGGACGCGATTGCCACCGATCACGCGCCGCACGCCATGCACGAAAAGGAAATTGAATTCGAGCTGGCGCCGAACGGAATCATCGGCCTCGAGACGGCGCTCGGTCTTTGCCTGCGCTGGCTGCACGGCGAGTGGAAGATGCCGCTGGGCCGCGTGCTGAGCCTGATGAGCGCGCAACCGGCGGCGCTGCTGGGATTGAAATGCCGCGGCACCCTGGCCGTAGGCAGCTTTGCCGACGTGGTGGTCTTCGATCCCAAGGCCGAGTGGACCTACCGCGCGACGGAGTCGAAATCGAAGGCCAAGAACACGCCCTTCGATGGCTGGCCGATGCTGGGCAAGGTGCGCTGGACGGTGAGCGAAGGGCGCGTGGCCTACGCCGGACAGTTGCGAGTGTGAGTGTGAGTGCGAGTGTGAGTGTGAGTGTGAGTGCGAGTGTGAGTGTGAGTGCGAGTGTGAGTGTGAGTGCGAGTGTGAGTGTGAGCGATCAGTGCACACGGCACACTCACACTCACACTATTCACTGACTCTTGTCCCTTTTCCCTGCGCAAGCGGGCTAGCCTTTGCGCCGGTAAAGAACCTGAAACTCGTAGCCGGGATTGGCGGGGAAGAGCGACGCCACGTGGCGCAGGCGCTCGGCGAGCGAGGGCGCGGCCAGCAGCGGATACTCGCGCTCGCGCAGGTCGTGATAGTCGAAGTCCACCGCAAGCGTAAGCATGTAGATGGCGAGCGCGTCGGAGAAGGACGACTCGAAAAAGGCCAGGCGCGCGCGCTCGTCGATATTCGCGTTAGGATTCGCGCCGGAGGTGTTGGCGCCGGCGTGCGGCTCCAGGGCGCGGCGGCGAGCCTCCCACGCGTCCTGGCTGGTTTCGCCGCGCACCTGCGCCTCGGCCTGCGACCATGCCAGGTCGGAAAAGCTGCTGGGAACGCCGGCAGCCTCGACAAAGTTGTGCGCCACGTTGATGAAGAACTCGAAGGCGAGGCCGAAGCGGTCTTCGACCAGTCGCGTGGAGATGAAGACGGCCTCGGTAGCGCCGAAGGCGGCATTGCGATGGCAGACGGCGCGATCGCCAAGCTCGACCGTGTATACAGGCGCGACCAGGTTCTCGCCGGTGTCGGCAATGGTGAGGGGAACGAAGTAGTAGGCGCGCTGGCGCAGCGCGGGAGCCAGCGCGGCGGGCACGGCGCCCACCAGCCGTTCCAGATCTCCATCGGGGATGCGGGTTTCGCCGAAGGAGGCGAAATGGATGCCGCTGGGCGCATCCTGCACCGCAACCTGCGTGGCGACCTTCTCCGCGGACCAAAGCTCGATTTGCGCACTGCTGGCCATGAATCTGTATTCTAGTTGATAGGGGCCGGCCCAATGACAAAACCCGCAGCGAATTCGCCGAATGGCGCACGGGGAGCGCGTGTTTTCGGGTTCCCGCTGGAGGGATTCAGCCTCTTCCAGAGCCTGCTGCTGGCGTTTGCTTCGGCGTTTCTTACGTTTTTCTCGACCACGTGCATCGCCATCTTCGCGCTGCTGGCCTGGAACGTGATCGGCGGGCACGCGGTGAGCTACGTGGACACGTATCTCTACGTCGGATTCCCCGCGGGCGTGCTGGTGCTGGTGGTGGCGCTGCCGTTTTTCCTGGCGCTGTGGGTGCGTGCGAAGGCGCGGAAGTAGCGTTGCGCAAAGGCCCTCTCGTCGACCATTTCCAGTCCGACCAGCTACCGAGCGCTGGGCTATTGGTCACCGCAGTGAGTCCATCGGCGATTCGGCGCGGAACGAGAGATGCTCCTCCTTCACGCTTCGCTGGAACCGTTGACCAGAAAGTAATTTCCGGATAGCCGACGATCCAGGCACAACCCGATTCCTGGATGCTGCGGCGTTTTCAGAACCGATCGAGATTTACTACGCTGTTTTGAGAAACGGGTGGCCCGGGCACGTTTTCACCAGGCCGGCATCAACTCGTTTCAACCGGAGACGCCGCTTCATGCGGAGTCGAGGGCGGACGATACACAATGGCGGGAAGCAGCATGGAAGCGTAAACGCACGCCGTTACGCCCAGCGCCCAGCCGACGTACTGCAATTGCGACCGCATCGTCCAGCAGGTCGCGATCGCCGCCGCAAGAGCAATTCCTCCGGTAACCAGGAATCCGCGCGCCGCCCCCGCGATGGTCGGGTTCCGGAATGTCTGGCCGGCGGCCGGACTAAATCCGTTGATCGAGGTCCTCTCCGGCGAGCTCTCGGTCGTTCTCCATCGTTCAATCGACCGCAACAGTCTTCGCTGCGTGGGAAGCCAGTCCAGCGTATGCACGATGATCCCATGAATCATGCCGGACTCGGGATCGCGAAACCGCACCATGGGCTGCCGCCTTAACCAGTTTGAAGGCGCTGCGGCCACCGTGCCAACGTCAACTATGTCCGCCGGGGCGAGCGCTAGTGTGGTGCGCTCGCTTTGGTAAAAGAGCCTACCGCCTTCAAAGCGAAGCAGCCCCGCATCGGAAAAGCGATAACCGCTGTAGATGCGCGCTTCGCTGTCCGGGGCGAGGCCCACCAACTGCCCGCCTGCACCAAGCTTCTCCTTGAGCTTCCGCCCCAGATGGGCGTAATTGAAGGACATCGCAGCCGCAGCCACTCCCTTGGTGAGCGCACATCCAAGGACAACTCCGCCCAGCGCCGGTCCAATTCCGAATCCTGTAAACCTGTCTAGAAACCACGCTACCACGAGTCCGGCGGCGCAACTCCCGAAGACCACTGTCCACCCGTAAATGCCTGCGTTGGTCTTCTGCCAGGCTGGCGTGAACAGGTCTCCGCCGCCCTCCTCTGCCGGAACCTCGTACGGCACACCCGGGTCGTCGTTGACGCACAGGGCTTCGACTTCGGCCGGATCGAGTTTCGCCGCGGCCGCCAAAGCCCGGATGCGCTTGGGCGTGGAAGGATGGGACGAAAACCACTCCACCACCGCATTCATGTCGTGAGGACGTTCGTTAACGCGAGCGATTCTGGCCAGCGAGCTGATCATCGCTCGCGGATCTCCGGTGACCGCTGCCGCGCTGGCGTCGGCCGCAAACTCGTGCTTTCGCGTTCCATGCAATGCGGCAAAGAACATCGCAATCGGAATCATCATGGCCGCAACCAGTCCGCCGGGCAACAGGTAGACGAATTCTCTCGCCGGCGTGGCGCACAAAAGCATCGCGACGCAGAGAGCCGTCCACTCGGCGCGATTCGCACGGCGCACATGCGCCAGCTCGTGGGCTGCAACCGCGTCCACTTCGCGCTTGCTGAGCGACCGGATCAGCGAAGCGGTCAGATAAATACTCCTTCCCGGCAGCGCAAATGCATTCGCTCCCTGAGAACTGGTTGCAAAGGAGATATAGACCTTGACCTGGGGACATCCGGCCCGGGCAGCCATCGCCGAGACGCGCTCCTTCAGCTCGCCGCCGGTCAGCAGCCTGACCCTGCCTTTCGCTCGCGCACGAATCCATACTCGGCGCAAAATGAGAAAGATGGGCGCAGCCGCAACCCAGCCCGCAGCCGCTGTCCAGTCTCCCTTGTAGATGAACGGCAACGCTCCCACAACACACGTCACGATCAGCGGAACCACCGCGTAGCCCCCGAGAACCTCAGCGAATGTCCCCTCGCGCACCCGGCCGCCGCGCATGCGTCTTCCTATCGCGACGCCAGTGGCAATGCAGAACAAAGGCGGCCAGAACTCGATAAAGAGAGCCGCGAAGTTTGCCAGCGGAGTTCCGAACAGCAGAATCCGCAGCGGCGCGTCTGCCTGTACCATCGAGACCGCGGCCATCCATACCATGGTGCTTAACAGGATCACGGAAAGCGCCAGGCCCGCGAATCCCGCTCGCGACATGAAAGTTGCAATCAGCGTGAACACCAGCGCCAGGGCAAGCAGCGGAAGATACACGCCGGCCAGTTGATCGGGCCGGTAGCCAAACCGAATCCTGACTGGCGCAGGCACCACTCCGGCTGCGAAGCGGGCTATCCGCGTGACGCGCGGCCCGTCCTGCTCCTCCGTCATGTCCACAGTCGACGATACAAACCCCAGATGCGGACAACTCACCCAGAGTTCAATGCCGGTGGATCCATCGAGCTTTCGTGCGATCGGTGCAAGGTCCAGCACCCCTTCCAGCGCAAGCCCGTCGCCGCGCAGCGCCCGCGCGCAGCGAATCGCGTCTCCGCCGTTTTCGTCTGTCTTCAGCCCCTCCTGGCAGTGCAAGGCCTCCGGCAGCAGCGGAGCCAGATCGCTTCCACGGGTTGAGGACCATGCACCAAGCGTGGCCTCTCCTGTAGCGTCCAGGCGTACCTGCACGTGCAGTTCCGGCCCCATCGGCTGAATGCTGGGCATCTGCGCCCGTCCTGGCTGGAACGCGACGAACCCGAGCACTCCGGCAATAGCGCCCGCAAAGACTTTCCTCGACGACATGGCGCAAACCTTCCTCTCGATTCCAGTGTCATCTATGCGGATGCGATTCAAGCGGGATGATCCTTAAATATCCGGATCTCGTTTTGGCGCCGCTCCCCGTTCCGGTAGTTAACTTTTTGGCTCGCGCTCTAAATGTGAAGTTTCAGGACGTTGTTGTCCATTCGGTCGAGAACTGAAAAGCTAATGTTGCGAAGCAAAAGCTTGTCTCAGGAGACCGAATGGACTATCACCATCATGCTCGACTGACGATCTACA
>Ga0326728_10017331_pt1 | contig 14463 bp, 6 predicted proteins | sample MB3enrmetagenome_FD_207602 | JGI IMG/M metagenome (GOLD analysis project Ga0326728, IMG submission 207602) | Lab enriched peat soil microbial communities from McLean, Ithaca, NY, United States - MB31MN | ecosystem: Environmental > Terrestrial > Soil > Wetlands > Peat | place: USA: New York...
CCTGGACCCGGCCTTCCTGGACGCAGCCGCGCGGGCGGGGGTGAAGAATTTCTATTGCACGATGAATGTGGAGCCGGTGTCCATCCGCGCCTTGCAGGGAGGCCAACGCGAACGCCAGGCGCTGGCGGACCTGGTGAAAACGCTGCAGGACCGCGAAATCCGCTTCTTCGCCTCCGTGGGCCTCGGGCGCGATTGGGATGACCTCGGCGTGGCGGATCGCACCCTGGAATTGTTATCGGCCGCGAACGTGCGCACAGCCGAGTTTTTCATTTTCACGCCGTTCCCCGGTTCGCCGCATTGGGACCGGATGTTGAGCCAGCAGCGCATCTTCGATTTCGAATGGTCGCACTACAACGGCTCGCACGTGGTCGCCCGGCCGCAGAACCTGACGCCAGACCAGTTGCGCGAACAATTCATCCGGCTGTGGCGCGAGTTTTTCCGGCTGCAGAAGGACCGCCACGCCGCCGCGCTCGAGCCGGCCACCTGGCAGGACGGCGTGCAGGTGCTCGGCAAACCGCTCCAGCGGCAGGGCGCGCGCGATGAGGCCGCCATTACCGGCATCGGCCTGTTCAGCCCCATCGGCCACGACGCGGACACGGTCACCGAGGCGCTGCGCCACGGGCGGCATGGCCTGGCGCCGGTTGGCCGCTTTGACGCGAGTCATTTCCGCACGAACCTGTTTGGTGAGATCAAGGATTTCAACGCCGCCGACTGGTTCGCCCCCGCCGAGTTGGCCGAATATGAGGACCTGTATTTGCGCTATTCCATCGCGGCCGCGCGCCGCGCCCTGGCGGATGCCGGCGTGGTCCCGGTGCCGGGCCAAGTCCGCCGCGACATCGCCCTGGTGCTGGGCACCTGCAACGGCGGCCTGACTTCCGCCGAGGCGGAATATGCGTGGAAGCATGGGCGCAGCGCCCGCCCGTTCGACGAGGCCATGAACCTCCAGGCGCAGTTGTATGGCTTCGGCAAGGCCCTGGCCAGCGCCTTGCAAATCGGCGGCGAAGCCTGGATCGCCACCACCGCCTGTTCCTCCACCACGGTGGCGCTCGGCTTGGCGCAAACGCTGATCAATCGCGGTTATTACGACACTGTGCTCGTGGGCGGGGCCGACGTGCTTTGCGTGGCCAACGTTTCCGGCTTTGATGCCATCAAGGCCACGTCCACCGGCCGAATGGCGCCCTTTTCCACGCCGCCCGGCTTGAACATCGGCGAGGCGGCCTGTTTCTGGGTGGTCGAGGACTTGGAAAAGGCCCTCCTGCGCGCCGCCCGTTGCCGGGGGCGGATTGTGGGGCACGCGACGACGTCGGATGCCTACCATCCCACCACGCCCGACCCGCGCGGCCAGGGCGTCACCCGCACGCTGGCCAACGCCCTCGCCGATTCCGGTCTCACGCTCGCCCAAATCGGCTGCATCAACGCCCATGGCAGCGGCACCGAGGCCAACGACAAGGCCGAAACCAAAGGCATTGCCAAATTTCTCGGCGCCCAGCTCTTGCCGGTGGTTTCCACAAAATCCTATTTTGGCCATTGCATGGGCGTCACGGGTATCCTGGAAGCCACCAGCCAGTTGCTGGCCATGAACGAAAACTTCATTCCGCCCACGCTCAATTTTTCCGAGCCGCGCCCCGGCTGCACGCTGGACTATGTCCCGAACACGCTGCGCGAGCAGCAATACGATGCCTTCCTGTCCGCCAATTACGCGTTCGGCGGCAACAATGCCGCCGTGACCATCGCGAAATGGGATGCCGTGGTTCCGCCGCGCCGGCACGCCGCCGGCCGCGTGGTGGTGACCGGGCTCGGCGCGGTGACCTCCCTCGGCCTTGGCGTGCCGGCCACGCTGGCGCAATTGCGGCGCGGTGCGGTGGGCCTTTCACCCGTCGCGAATTTTCCGCTCACCGGCCAAACCTCGCGCCTGGCGGGCCAGGTCGCCGATTTTTCCGCGGCGCAGGTGGACCGGCGGCTGGATTTTTCCGGGCTGAATCCCATCAGCAAGTTTGCCGTGGCCGCCGGGCGGCTGGCGCTGGAACACGCCGGCCTGAAAATCAACGCCGCCAACGGCGATGACGCCGGCGTGGTCATGGGCGTTTGCAACGGTCCGTCCGAAATGGGTCATCTGGACAGCGTGTTTAGCAGTTCCAATTACGCGGCGAACATCCCCAGCTTTTCCAACATCACCTCCAATTCCACCGCCGGCTGGGTATCGCTCCTCCTGTATCTCAAGGGGGTGAACGCCTCGTTATCCGCCGGCCCGCACGCCGGCCTGCAAAGCCTCGCTTACGCCTTCGACGCGTTGGCTGAAAAGCGCGCCCGCGTTATTCTCGCCGGCGCGGCGGACGAGGTGTATGGCCAGACGTTTTACAATTACGACGGCATGGGCTTCCTGTTTGCCGGTGAGGAAGAGCAGGATTACCGGCTCCGGCTGAAAGCGGATAAACGCAAGGTGCTGGGCGAAGGCGCGGCCATGCTCGTGCTGGAAACCGCCGAAGCGGCCGCGGCGCGGGGCGCCCCGGTGCTGGCCGAGGTGCTCGGTTACGGCATGAGCATGGACGCGGAGGGGTTTCTGGCCGCGAATCTGGGCACGGCCGGCCTGCGACATGCGGTGCAACTGGCGTTGTCGCGCGCCGGCGTGGCCGCGGAAAAAATCGGCTTGCTCGTCTGGGCGCCGCAAGGCAATCGGCAGGATGAGAAGGTTCTGAAGGTGGGCGCGGAGATTTTTGGCGACCGTTTCGCGCAATTGCCGCTCGCCGGCACGACTTTCAACACCGGCTTCATCGAGTCCGCCTCGATCCTGGTGGGACTGGCGGCCGCGCTGGCGGCGGGCGACGGCGCCGAGCTTTGGCCGCAACGTACGGGCTTGCCGGAACTGGACGAACGCCGGTTGACCGCGGCTCCGGAATACCTGCTCGCGTTGGCCAGCACGGATGTTGGCTATAACTTCGCCGCCGTGTTCCGGCGCGGCTGGCAGGCCTGAGACGAGGAACGGGATTATCGCCGCCGGGTGCCGGGGGCAAAGTGGTAACCGCCGTGAATGCGGCCGCCGCGCACGCGACCGGGGAATCCGCCCGGAGCGGCCCCGGGCCGGACCTTTTCTTCCTCAAACAGCGCCGTGTAGCGATAATCGAATTTTTCCAGTTTCACCCGCTCGATCTTCTTGCTGATGAACCGTTCAATGGCGAACACGTGCGGCGCGTCCTCCGCCACCATGATCGTGAAGGCATCGCCGGAATGTTCCGCGCGCCCCGTGCGGCCGATGCGGTGAATGTAATCCTCCGGATGTTGCGGCACGTCATAGTTGATGACGTGGCTCACCTCGGCGATATCCAGGCCACGCGCTGCAATATCGGTGGCCACCAGCACCCCGAAGCGCCCGTCGCGGAAGCCTTCCAGCGCCTGCTCGCGTTCCTTCTGCGTGCGGTTGGAGTGCAGCACCGCCACGGCGTGATTGTTGCGCTTCAACGTGCTGGCGATGCGGTCGGCCCCGTGCTTGGTCCGGCAAAAGATGATCACTGAATCGCATTTCACGCGGTGCAGCAGTTCGAGCAGCAAGTCGGTCTTCTGGGCATCCGCCACCGGATAAATCACGTGCTTCACCGTTTCCGCGGGGGAGCGGCGCGCGCCGATCTCCACCGTTTCCGGATTCTGCATGGCCCACTGGATGAGCGTCTCGATTTGCGGCGGAATGGTGGCCGAGAAGAGGGAGGTGTGGCGCTGGCGCGGACATTGATCAACCAACTTCCGCACGTCCGGAAGAAAGCCCATGTCCAGCATCCGGTCAGCCTCGTCCAGCACCAGAAACTGCACCTTGTCGAACCGCACGGTGCGCTGCTCCAAATGATCCAGCATGCGTCCGGGCGTGGCCACCACGATGTCGGTGCCGGCCTTCAATTCGTCGTTTTGTTTGCCATAGCCAACACCGCCGTAGACCACGGTGACTCGCAAGTCAGTGAACCGGGCGTAGTCGCGGATGGCGGTGTCCACCTGGGAAGCCAGCTCGCGGGTGGGCTCCAGCACGAGCGCGCGCGGGCCGCCGGGTTGGTGTCGTCCCAGCTTGGAAAGGATGGGCAGGCCGAAGGCTGCGGTTTTGCCGGTGCCCGTCTGGGCGCTGCCGATGATGTCTCGGCCGGCGAGAATGAGCGGGACGGCGCGAAGTTGAATGGGTGTGGGGTCCACAAAGCCCATCGCTTTCACGCCCTCCAGTACGATTGAAGAAAGACCTAATTTACCAAAAGGCATAAATGAGATTAGCACGTTCGCTTTCCAAGGAAAGCAAGGAATTTTCGCCCGCTGCGCCGGGGCGACGGACCCAACAAAAAAACCGGCAACTTTGATTGCCGGTTTTTTTGGAAAAGAGAGCGGTCTCAGGCCTTGGCGCGGGCCATCACGAAGCGCCGGCGGACAATTTCCAAGGCGCCCATACCGAGCAACAGCAAGGCAGCGGTGGCGGCCACATCCGGCACCGGAAGCGTGGGGGTCGAGAACCCGGGGCCGGAACCGGTACTCGTGGTGAGGCCGCCGCTGGACGTGTCGACGACGACATCGGCATTCAAAGTGGTGGTGGTGAAATCAATGGTGGCGGTGCCGGCGATGGGCGTCGCAATCGGCGCGGACCAAGTGACACAGGTGTCAACGCAGCCCGAGACGTCCGTGCCGGACAACTCGGTAACAATGGTGTTCGCCTGAGCCGCAAAACTGATCCCAATAAGGGACGCAAGAATGATCAACTTCTTCATGCGCGCCTTGAAAGCAGTTGGCATGCCGGGGGGAATGTTTTTATAAAGCGTATTTGTAAGGTGCATATAATAAATGTATTATAAATTGTAAGTTGCGCCATTTCAGTGTTCCGGACAGGGGAAATCACCTGAAATTGTGTAAAATCCGCCGACAAATAAGCAGCTTCGTAATCGTCGGTTCCGCCCTGCTGGGACGCCGTCTATTTCAGCTCGCCCAACATCTGCTTCGCCGAGGCGGCGAGCGGGGCGGGGAGTTTCAAATCCAGGGCCTTCTGCAGATTGGCTTTGCCGTCCGTCCGGTTCTTTGAGTGGAGCTGGGCGGTGCCCAGGTAATAGAACACTTCCGGATCGGCCGTCAATTTGGCGGCGCTTTGGAGGAGCGGAGTTTGGGCGCGGCCGTAGTCAGCGCGTTGGACCAGGATGATTCCGAGGACCTTGGCTGCATTGGGATCATCCGGCAGGGCATGCTGCACTTTGGTGGCCAGGCTGTAAGCGCGATCAAGTTTGCCGGGGTCGGCGGCGTAGAGCCGGGCCAGTTCCTTTTGTGCGGGCGTGAAGTCCGGGTACTGCGCCAGCGCTGTTTCAAAGGCCTGTTCAGCGGTGGCCATCTGGTTGGCCGCCATCGCGGCGACGCCGCGGGCCATGAGCGCCGGCACATCATTTGGCTCGGTTTTCAGTGCCGCGTCGATTCGTCCGGCAGCGGTCGCGGCCTGCGCGGGCGCGGCGGCGAGGGCGATGAAGTTGAGCCATTGGCGGGCTTGTTCCGCTTGCGGGGCGGGCAGATTCTGGGCGAGGGCGCTGTGCAAAGCCGTTTCGGCGTCAGACACCCGGCCGATGCTATAGGCCGCCTGGGCATAATCAAAAAGCAGTCCGGCGTCGTTCGGCTGGTTTTGCAGGGCTTGCTGGAGGGTGCCGGCGGCCAGGCTGTAATCGCCGGACGCGAAGGCTAGTCGGCCCAGATTATGCGAGGCTTCAGGGTCGTAAGGCGCCAACTGGTTGGCGGCCTTGGCCATTTCGTAAGCCTTCTTGGTGTCCTTGGCAGCGTAAAGCCGGGTGAGGTTGACCATGGCCCCGAGGTTTTTCGGGGCAGTGCGGAGCACCGCCTCGTAGGCGGCAATCGCCTGGTCATGGTTTCCGGCCCGCTGGTAGATGACCCCGAGCCGGGACCAGGCAACGGGATCAGCGGCTTTTTCGGCCACCCGCTTTTCCAGGCGGGCTTGCGCGGCGGCATCCGCCGTGGCGGGATTGATCGCCAGATTGGAGAGACAAAGTCCGCATTCCGCACGGCCCGGGAAGCTGGCGCCGGACTGCCAGGCGCGCTGCAACGCGGTGCGGGCGGCCGTTTCGTCATCCGCCATGTAGTTGGCCATCCCGGCATGGAACTGGATTTCAGGGTCGTCCGATTTGGCGGCGCTTTCCCTCAATAATTCCCGGGCCGAATCGTAAGCGCCGCGCTTGAAATCGATCCAGCCCAGCGTGTCCGCTGTGGAGGGATCGAACGGCGATAATTCGCGGGCGCGTTGGGCCAGTTCGTGGGCACGGTCCAAATCATTCAGGTATTCCTCATACTGGTAGGCCAGGTTGTTCAGCGCCGAGCTGGATTTGGGGTCGATTTGCAGCACCTTCTCATATGCGTTGGCCGCGCCGCGGTGATCCTGGCTGGCGTCATAGATTCTGGCGGCGATCATCAAGGCCGAAGTGTTGCTCGGAGCTCGGGCCATGACGGCATTCAGTTGATCCAGGGCCTTCTCATTCTGGCCCGCCAACGAATAGGTTTGTGCCAGCAAAAAGGAGATCGGCTGGTTGGTTGGATCCGCCTGCAACCCTCGTTGCAGGGTCGCTTCGGCCGCGGGGTACTTTCCCTGGGCCAGCAGGATTTGGGCGGAAAGGATCGGCAAGGCCATCTGTTTGGGATTCCGTTGGGTTTCCTGGTCTACCAATTGCTGGGCGGCCTCAAATTGCTTCTCGCTGAGATCCAATTGCACCAGCTCATCGAGGGCTGGGAGGTTGCCGGGTTGGAGGCGCAACACGCGTTCAAAGGCCCGGCGCGCGCCGGCACTATCCTTGGTTTGCAGCAAAGCCACGCCCTGCCGCAGCACCACCTGCTCGTTGGTGGGATAGGCCTTCTCCAACGCCGCGTAAATCTCCAACGCGTCATTGACCCGGTTGTGGAGCCGATACGCATCGGCCAGCAACAGTTGCGCCGGGGCCAGGGCGGGCTGTTTCCGGCGCAGGGCTTCCAGGGACGCAATGGCGGGCTCGACGTTGCCGCTTTTGATTTGGGTCTCCGCGAGCATCACGATGGCCTCGGTGAAATTCGGATTTAATTCCAGGGCGCGGCTGAAACTGGTCGCCGCCTTGTTCAGGTCGTTCACCGCCAGGTAGGCTTTTCCCAGTTGGACATGCACCGGGGCGGTGCCTGGATACAGGTGCGCCATGCGCTCCAAGTCGGCTACGGCCTGGCTGGCGTTGCCGCGGGCCAGGTCCAGCCGGGACTTGAAAAGCAGGCCGTCAAAATTGTCCGGGTCCAGCTTTTGCGCCTGATTCTGCAGGTCCTGGGCGGCGTCAAATTTGTTTTGGGCGGCGGCGATTTCGGCCCGCAGCAGGATCGCCGGCACGTAATTCGGCGCGGCCTTGACGATCTCCACCAGCAGCGCGTCGGCGGCGGCCGGGTCGCCGGTCTCCAGCTTGAACCGCACATATTGCATCCGGTGCGGAGAACGCATCGGCGATAAGTTGGCGGCGGTCTGGAAATAAGCGTCCGCCTGTTTCAGGTCGTCTCGGGCCCAGGCCACAGTGGCCAAGCCGACGTTGACGGCCGGGGACTTGGGGTCCAACGCCAGCGCCTTTTGGAAACATGCGGCGGCGGTGGTCACGTCGCGCTCGTGCATGGCCAGGTTGCCCAATGCCGCTTCGAAGGCGGCACGGTCGCCGGCGCGGATCAGGGATTGCAGACGTTGGCGGGCGGCGGCGGCATCGCTGGGACGCAAGGCCGCTTCGGCCAGCAGCAGCGGGGCGTCACCATCCTGCGGTTTCCGATCGAGGACAAAATTTGCCTGGGCCAGGGCGTTGGTGGTCTGGCCGGCAGAGGATTCGATGAAGCCCAGTTTCAGGCGCAGCTCGAGGTTATCCGGCGCCAGTTGGCTGGCTTTGGCGAGGAAGATCAGTGCCCGTTGGAGGCGCCCTTCGTCGTAATAAATGAGCCCCAGCCGACTGAACGCCTCCGCGTTCTGGGAGTCCAGATGGAGCACGTTCAGGTATTCAATTTCCGCGCTGTCGAACTGGCCGGCGGCATAGTAATGCTCGGCTCGGGAGAGGTGATAGGCCTTCTTGGCTTTGGCCGAGCAGCCGGCGCCGGCCACGGCGACGAGGATCACTGCCAGCATCACCAGCAAAATGCGCAACTTGATTTTCATGTTTTCCGTTTTCATGACTTTCCGGCGGCACCCGTTCGCTCTTTTCCAGCCAAAGTAACCGAAAGCAGGCGGTGAGTGACACTATAAAAAACGACGGTTTCCCGGGATCGGCAACCGGGTGATTCGCAGGGCGAGCGTGGGCAACAGCCGACCCGAAACCGATTCCGGATACAAAGTCAGCATCATGTTGGCCGCACGATTCTGCCCGCAGTTACCCGCAAAATCTTGCGCCGGGCGATGGTTTGGCTGGCGGATTGTTTAATTCAACCAAAAGGTAATGAAAAACCAAGGTGAAATCAGACCGGATGAAGACAAAAAAATGGAGCGAGCGAGGAGGTTCGAACTCCCGACGTTCACCTTGGCAAGGTGATGCTCTACCAACTGAGCTACGCTCGCATCCGAAAGTTTTGAAATAATACGCGAAACCGCTCCGCTGGCAAGCCGAATTTTGGTCCAATTTTCCCCGCCGACGCGTGCTGATCCGCGGCCGCTGAGCTGCGATTGTGCACGCAACGCCACCTGCCCGGAATTTCTCAAAACGAAAGGCCGCAATGTCGCGGCACGTTCGATGCACAAGGGCCGCGGCGTTTGGCCGTCACCGCGGCACGGAATCACCCAAGGTAGCGCGGACGACTTTCAAAAGATAATCATGCTCGAGCGGCTTTTGGAAAAAGGCCACCGCCCCGGCTGCCGTGGCCCGTTCCTTCGTCTTGGGCTCCTCGCTGCCGGTGATCACGATCACGGGTATTTTGCGGGCGGAATCCAGGCGGTGAAACCATTCCATGATCCGGAAGCCGTCCCACGGCACGCCGCCCACGTCGGTGGGGAAACTGATGTCCAAAAGAATCAGATCGGGATTCTCCGTGCGGGCCAGGGCCACTGCCTCGGCTCCGTCCATGGCGGCAATGACCTGATAGCCAGCACCCTGCAATTTCAAGGTGATGGTCTTGATGACCACGGCGTTGTCATCCACCACTAAGATCTTTTTGGCAGGCACCCCGGTTGGGTTTGCATTCATAGCAATAATTCGCCCACTTTATTCTTTGTCACAACAGGACATCATCTTATTGAATTGTGGGCTAATCTCAAGCAAAACTCTTGCCAAGCGCCAATATTCCGGCGGGCCGGCCGTTGGGCCGGGGCGAACCCGGCGGCCGGATGGGAAAAACGCGGGGAAACCAGCACGTCGCCGGCCGCGATTGTCATTTTTTGGGCCACCACCGTCCCGGTTCGGGCCGGGCCAGCGAGCGCCTTCTGCCAAAAGTAACTGTTACCCGAGCGGGTTCGATTCGGCTTGAATGTTCGTTACCGCCCATTAGCCTGCGCCCATGCTCTGGAGATATTCTTCCCTGACCGTGCTGCTGGCGACCCTCGTGGGCTGCACCGCGGACCGATCCACCTCCCGCCCGCCGGCGGATCCGCTCGCCGCCTTCCAAGCCCGGGCGGCCCGATATAATTCCGTGATCACGATTCCGACGTTTGAGACCACGCCGGAGGCCGTGCAGGCCACGGTTGAAAAGACCATTGCCCAGGGCAACGCGGCGCTGGACGCCATCGGGCAGCTTCGCCCCGGCGACGTGAACTTCCAGAACACGATCCGGGCGCTGGATGACCTCGCCTATCTGGTCCAAGGCGCTGCCGATCGACTGGGACTGATCGAACAGACCAGCACCAATGCGGCCGTGCGTGAAGCGGCGACCGACGCCAACAAGCAACTGTCCGACTGGCAGGTGGGCACGGATTACCGGACCGATGTTTACGCGGCGGTGAAGGCGTTTGCCGATACCCAGCCGGCGCTCGTCGGCGAGGATCAAAAGCTCCTGGCGGAGACGTTGCGCGACTATCGCCGCGCGGGGCTGAACCTGCCGCCAGAACAGCGGGAGGTGGTGGAGAAGTTGCGCAAGGAGTTGACGGCGCTGGAGACCGATTTCGAAGACAATGTGACCAAAGCCACCAAGTCGCTGACGTTTACCAAGGCCGAACTGGAAGGCGTGCCCGGGGATTTTCTCGCGCAGAAAGGCATCAAGACGGGGGAGGATGAGTACACCGTCAAGGCCAACATCACGTTTCACTACCTCATGATTGAGGACAATGCGCGCCGGGAGGCGACGCGCCGGCGCATGCTGGAGGCCCAATTCAATCTGGCGCGCGCGGAGAATATTCCGCTGCTGCAAAAAATCCTCGTGCATCGCGATGAAATCGCGCATCGCCTCGGTTATGCCAGCTTCGCCGATTATGCCACCGAGGTGCGCATGGTGAAAAACGCCGCCACCGCCATCACCTTTCTGGAGAATTTGAAGCGCGGCTTGCAGCCCAAATTTGACGCCGAATCGGAAGAGTTCCGCCAGCTCAAAATCCAGGATACCGGCGACGCCAACGCCCGGATCAACATCTGGGACTGGCGCTATTACGCGAATCAGGTCCGGAAGACGAAGTACAATGTGGATACCGAGCAGTTGCGCGTTTATTTCCCTTCGCAACGGGTGCTCGAGGGCATGTTCGCCATTTACCAACGCATCTTCGACTTGAAATTCGAGCGCGTGGAGGCGCCGTACAAGTGGACCGACGATCTGCAACTCTACACGGTGTCCGATCGCCAGACTGGCGAGCCGCTGGGGCTCTTCTATTTGGACTTGTTCCCGCGGGACGGCAAATACAACCATTTCGCGCAATTTGGCATCATCGAGGGCAAGCGGTTGCCCGACGGGCGCTACCAACGCCCGGTCTGTTCGCTGGTCTGCAATTTTCCGCCGCCGCAGCCGGACGAGAACAAGCCCTCGCTGCTCTCCCATGACGAGGTCGAGATCGTGTTTCACGAATTTGGGCACGCCATGCATACCATCCTGACGCGGGCGAATTACTCGCGCTTCTCCGGCACCAGCGTGCCGCAGGATTTTGTGGAGGCGCCCTCGCAGATGCTGGAAAACTGGGCCTGGGACAAATCAGTCCTGGACACCTTTGCGGCCGACTATCGGGATCCCTCCAAGAAAATACCCCCGGAGATCCTGGACCAGCTCAAGGCTTCCCGCCTGGCCTCCATGGGCATGTATTATCGCCGCCAGTTGTCCTTTGCCTTGATGGATCTCACGCTGCATACCCAGATTCATGCGACCAACGCGGACGACTTGGTGCCACTTTCCAACCAAATCTTGAGTGATGTGTCGCTGCCGGTGCCGGCGGACACGGCGTTTGTGGCTTACTTCGGCCACATTGTGGGTTACGGCGCGGGCTATTACGGCTATGCCTGGGCCGATTCCATCGCGGCGGACATGGCCACCGTCTTTGAGAGTTCGCCGGACGGTTATTTCGACCGGACCGCGGGCCGGCGGATGCGGGATGAGATTTACGCGGTGGGGGATTCGCGGGATGTGAACGTGTCCATCGAGAAATTCCTCGGCCGGCCGCGCTCACTGCAGCCGTTCCTGAAAAAGATCGGCGCGAGCCGTTGACCGTCAGAAAGTGAGCGGTTGGTCCTGCCGCTCGCGCGCCTGCGCCTTGGAGATCGAGGTTCGGTAGGGTTGGGCCGGCTGGCAGTCGCGCAGATTGCGGTCGATGTTGCAAATGTGCACCGCCAGCCAGTTGGCCAGCATCTTTTTCAACTGGAGGGCCAGGCGCGAGGACGCGCCCTGCGTGCGGGCTTCGGTAACCAATTGCTCGTAGTCCTTCAGGAATGCTTGGTGGGCCGCTTTGTTTTTACCGGCCACCGGGCAATGCTGCTGGTCCATCACCGTTTCTTCGTGGGCAAAGTGTGAGGCCGCATATTGGCCCAAGGCTTCCAGGTCTTTCGTAAGCTCCTCGGCGGCCGTGCCGCGCAGGCAGGCGGCGTGCAATTGATTGATCAGACGGATCAGCTCCTGGTGTTGGCGGTCCACGGTCGTCACCCCGGTGGCCATGCGGTCTTCATCCCAGCTGATCACCGCGCCGTGGGCCCGCGCCGGAGCGGCTCGCAACGATGTATCCCCGCCGGCTTCCAGTGCTTCCGTCGATATCGTCCCGCCATTGCCTCCCACCAACACCATCAGGTCGTCGATGGTCTCCCCCATGAGCGTGGCCAGGGACTTTAGTTCCGCCGCTGACGAGGAGCTTTCCTCGGAATTGGCGGCGTTGCCTTGCGTGACCCGGTCCACCTCGGCCATTGCTTGGCTGATTTGTTGAATGCCGCGGGTTTGTTCGCGCGAGGCATGGGCCACTTCAGCCACCAGTTCATCCGCCTGGCGCGTTTTGACCACGATTTCACGCAACGCCTCGGCCACCTTCACGCTGATTTCCGTTCCCTGCGCCGAATTGCGGATGGCCCCTTCAATCTTCACCGCCGTTTCGCGCGCGGCTTGGCTGCTCCGCTGCGCCAGGTTTCTCACTTCCTCGGCCACCACGGCGAAACCCATCCCCGCCTCCCCGGCGCGGGCGGCTTCCACCGCGGCGTTTAGCGCCAGAATGTTCGTTTGAAAAGCAATCTCGTCAATGGTCCTAATGATCTTGGAAATATCGCTGCTGCTGGCCTTGAGCGCGGTCATGGCCGAGTCCATTGCTCGCACGTCTTCCGCCCCGCGGTCGGCGGCGGCCCGGGCCTGCTGGGCGAGTTCGTTGCTTTTTTGGGCGTTGTCCGCGTTGCGTAGCGTCCGGTCGGAGAGTTCCCCGAGGGCGGCGTTGGTCTGTTCCAGGGAGGCAGCCTGCTCGCTGGCGCCGTCCGCCAGTGATTTGCTGGCCGCGGACACCTGGGCGGCCGCGCCCACCGTCTGGTTCACCGACCCGCGCAAGCGGCCAATCATCCCATACAGCGCCCGATTGATGGAGCCAATGATCACCACGCTTAGCAAAATGCTCAGGACCAGACCTGTCAGGACAATCAACACCATGGCGGTGGTGGCGGAGGTCCGGGTGGCGGTGGCGGAGGTCCGCGCCGTTTCCATCTGCTGTCCGGCGGCCACGGCGTTGGTCTTGAATTGACCCACCTTGGCGTCGGCGTCGGCCAGCTGCTGGCTGGCCGCAGCCAGCATGGCGTCACCCTGGGATTCCAACTGGATTTCCAGTTCCCGTTCCCGGGCGTTCAGTTCGAGCGACCGGCCGGTGGTCGCCACAAATTCGTTGAGCGAGGTGGAAATCTCCCGCGTGGCGGAGATGAAATTGGTGTCGTTGAGGACCAGCGAAAATTCCCGCAGTGCGCGCAGCGCCGCTTGGGCGTCATCCTTGGCCAGAAGCTGGTATTGGTCCACGTACTTTTTGTCCCCGCTCCGAACGAACTGCTCCTGCAGGGTCTGCAACCGGAGCAAGACAATCCGGCAGTCGCGGACCACGTTCATCATCTCCAATTCGTCGTCGCTCAGCTTGGCGCCATCCAACTGCATCTGCGATTGCCGGGCCTCCACCACGTTCAGGATTTTGGTGAGATGGGCTTCCGAAATCCGCAGCGGCTCGGCGGCTTTGACGTTCAGGGCGTCATGTTCGGACGCCAATTTCGCCCGCTCGGTAAACGCGCTGGTGTAGCGGCCCACCTGCGTTGCCATCTCCGGCAGTTTCAGCTCCGTGAGGCTGGTGGAGACCTGCCGGGCCTGCTCTTGGAGCCGGTCGGCCAGCTCGGGCTGGTGGGTTTGCAGAAAGCGCTTTTCGAGCAGGCGCATCTGCATGACTCCCTGTTGAACCTGGTTGATCTTGTCCTTGAGTTGGCTGGAGCCATCGATGGCAGTGTCAGCTTGCTGAATGACCTGTTCGGCCGACTCAATGGCGTGATTGGCTTGGGCAATGCGCCAATCGGACCAGCGGGTGATCCCGAACAACGCCACCACCATGGCCACCGACGCCGTGCCCAGCCAGAGCAGGCGGCCGCGGATGCTGGTTTGGGATAAAAAGTTCAGGTGCATGGGACATAAACTAAATTCTAATGGGCGCGACCGTTTCGCGGTCGAGCTGTCGCCAAGGGTGATCGATTAGCTAGTGCAACTCGAGCTTCGCCACGTCGGCGTCGTGGAAATTGACCAACCCGGAACCCACCACCACGTCCGAGCCGTCCGGTAGCCGGCATTTTTTTACAAAGGAGATCTTGTGTACGGAATCGTCGCTGCCGGGTTTGGGCCAGAAGTATTCCACCCAACCCTCGCCTTTTTCCCGCACGAGGTCGTTCATCACGATAAACAGCCGTTTGCCTTTGATATCCTTCACGCTCACCAAGCTGTGGCCCACCATTTTGTATTTGATGGGATGCACCAGCATCTTGCTGTCGCCCAGTGAATGAATCCAGACGTACGTGCCTTCGTAAAGAAAGGGGCTGCCCTTGCCGGAAAATTTCGGGAAGGCGGCCTGGCCTTCTTTTTCCAGGAGGG
>Ga0326728_10017335_pt1 | contig 14461 bp, 15 predicted proteins | sample MB3enrmetagenome_FD_207602 | JGI IMG/M metagenome (GOLD analysis project Ga0326728, IMG submission 207602) | Lab enriched peat soil microbial communities from McLean, Ithaca, NY, United States - MB31MN | ecosystem: Environmental > Terrestrial > Soil > Wetlands > Peat | place: USA: New York...
CGATGTTCCTGTTTCCCTGGGCGATTTTGTATCGCTCTTGGGTGGCGAACCACATGGGCGCGTTCGCGTTGGTTTCCATGTTCGTCTTCCTGGGCATCCTGCTGGTTGGCTACGCCTGGTTGTACAAAAAAGGTGCGCTCGACTGGGCCTAGTCTTGACGCACGCTCGCGCATTGCACTTTTCAGAGCTCTAAGCCCACATTTCCATTTTGATCTTTAGTTACAGACCTTTGGACGCAGGTTTTCATCAGTGTTTATGCAGGTGTGAAAGAGATAAGGACGGTTTGGAGGTAGAAACCCAGTGGGTGAGAGCCTGGACCAGCCATTTCAGCTATCGTTCAACAGTTCTTGAAGGGCGATTTCCAAGGGTCGCTTGTGACTTCGGATGGTGACCTGATTCTGGTGCGGGAGTTGGACGAACGTTTGGGATTCAGCGAACTGATCTAGCAACACTTGAACGACTCTCGGGAAAAGAACACGCAGTTGCCGCTGGCGGGCCTGTTGCGCCACTCGGTGCACAGCCGGTTGGCGGGATATGAAGACATGGACGACGCCGAGCGCGTCTCCCAAGATCCGGCGTTCCGGCTGATCGGTTCAGAGAAGATCTGGGAGCGTGGGGCGGCGCTGACTTCTCGAAACAGATTTCGGTGGGGCGCGGGACTGGAGAAGGAAAAGTGTTTGAGGAATGGGTGGGGAAGCGTCAGTTTTCAGCTTTGAGATTTTGCCGCTGTCGTCGGAAATGCTCTGCACTCACCAATCTGGCTGGAGTATTGCATGCTGACGGGGTTGAGTGTATGTTATCCGTCATCTGGAAAGTCAAAATGGAAATTCCAGCTTACATGACTATCCTCCACTGTCCTGCAAATGAAATATATCTGGAACTTCTAGGATGAGAACATGAAAAAGTCGGGCGCGAGCCAAGGCCAGTCGGCACCGGAGCTCATCTCGAAAAGAATCGCCGAACTTGGGGACTGGCGCGGGGAAACCCTCGGCAGAATGCGCAAGCTCATCAAGGAAGCGGACCCGGGCGTCGTCGAGGAGTGGAAGTGGAGGGGCACTCCGATTTGGTCGCACGATGGCATCATCTGCACTGGCGAATCCTACAAGAATGTCGTGAAGCTTACCTTCTCCAAGGGCGCGTCTCTGAAGGATCCGGCCCGTCTTTTCAACTCGAGTCTCGACGGAAACGCACGCCGCGCGATCGACATCCACGAAGGAGAAGAAGTTGACGAGTCCGCCTTCAAGGCGCTCGTTCGCCAAGCGGTCGCCCTCAACTGTTCTGGCAAGTCGAAACCTTCGAAGAAAGCGAAGTCCTAAGGGATTCCGCCCCTGAACAGGTCCGACATCGGGGTGGCGAAGGTGTCGTTCCGCCCGAGCGTACCCAGGTTGAAGATGGCCTCGACAGTCGCAAGGAGCGAATAGTGGGAATGCTGGCTAAGGATGTTTTTCAAGCATGTGGCGGCGCGCATTGACTGCTCTCACTGCGTATGTTAGAAACGCAGGGAGCGATCCTGTTGGCTGCCAGGTCGCGAATGAGTGTGTCCGCCTGCAGACTGGCCTGCGCGTTCTCGCTCCTTCCTTTTTGCGCGCGGCCTTAATTGCGGCCATTCTCGGGGGAATGAATCGGGGCTGCTTGGAGTTCTGAAGAGCCCTACTTTGCAGCCCAATGGTCCCAGGGTCCATGGCAGACGAGCCCAAGGCACCCCAGTCGCCCGAAAGTCCCAAGCCAGATAATTCTGGCGCTACACCGGCACCGCCCGCCGCGCCCGCGAGCGCCGAGGCTGCCCCATCTCCAGCCGCAAAGCCCGCCGCGCCTGCCAGGCCCGCGCCGCCGCCTCCGAAGCCTCCCGTATTGATGCAGATTCCGCTGGACAACGATTTAACCAAGCGCTACCGGGAGCAATTTGGCGCGGCGATTCTGGACGCCGTCGAGGACCGCAAGCAGCTGTACCTGATCATTGCCGCGGGGCAATTGGCGGAAATTGCGCGTTACTCGCGCGACATTGAGAAATTCGATCTCCTGGAAGACTACACGGCCGTGGATTGGCCGCGCCGCGAGAAGCGTTTCGATCTGATCGCCATTCTCTATTCGTTTCCGCACAACACACGGCTGCGGCTGAAGATTCCGCTGGCGGACGGGGAAACACCGGCGAGCCTCGTGGAAATTTGGCCGACCGCGAACTGGCTGGAGCGCGAAATTTTCGATATGTTCGGCATTTCCTTCAGCGGGCATCCGGATATGAAGCGCATCCTTCTGCCCGAGGAGTGGCAGGGGCACCCGCTACGAAAGGACTACGACATTTTGCAGCAAGACACCGCCTGGGTCCGCGAAAATCTGGGGATCGAGAGCGGACAGTAGCGGCACAGAAGGTGGCCGCGCAAGAAATCTGGCAGCACGAACCTGGAAGGTACCTTGCAAGACGACGCAGCGCAAAATCAGACGCTACTGGGCGCCGACGAACTCGTCCTCAACATGGGGCCGCAGCATCCTTCCACGCACGGCGTGCTGCGCGTGAAGCTGAAACTGGATGGCGAACGTGTGCGCGGCACCGAGTGCGTCATCGGGTATCTGCACCGAGGCGTGGAGAAAATCGCGGAAAACCGCACCTACCAGCAATTTGCGCCGTATGTGGACCGCATGGATTATGTCGCGGCGGTTAGCAACGGCCTGGGCTACTGCGAAGCGGTGGAAAAACTGCTCAACGTGGAAGCGCCGCCGCGCGCGAAAGTCATCCGCACGATCATGACGGAATTGCAGCGCATTGCCAGCCACCTGGTCTGGCTGGGCACGCACGCGCTGGACATCGGCGCGCTGACGCCGCTGTTTTACTGCTTTCGCGAGCGCGAAGAGATCCTCAAGATTTTCGAGAAGTACTGCGGGGCTCGCCTGACCACGCACGCCTTCCGCATCGGCGGGCTGCAATACGAAGCCTACGATTCGTTTGAAAAAGATGTGGAGCGCTTCTGCAAGGATTTCGAGCGCCACATCCAGGAGTATGTCGATCTCCTGACAGGCAACAGCATCTGGATCGGGCGCACGCGCAACGTTGGCGTGCTCAGCGCCGAGGATTGCATCGCGCTGGGCGCTTCGGGACCCGTGCTGCGCGCCAGCGGCGTGAAATGGGACCTGCGCAAAGCGCAACCCTACGCCGCCTACGACCAGTACAAATTTGAGATTCCCGTGGGCGTCAACGGCGACACCTACGACCGCTACATGGTGCGCATGGAAGAGATGCGGCAATCGCGCCTGATTTGCCTGCAGGCGATCGAGAATATTCCCGCGGGGGCGATTTTGGGCAAGGTGGGCAAAGTGCTGAAGCCGCCCGCCGGCGAGATTTATCATTCCATCGAGGCGCCGAAGGGCATCCTGGGCTATTACATTGTGAGCGATGGCACGACGCAGCCGTATCGCGTGCGCATCCGCCCGCCGTCATTCATTAACTTGCAGGCGCTGGACAAAATGGCGCGCGGGCATTTGGTGGCCGATGTGGTCGCGATCATCGGTACGCTGGACATCGTACTTGGCGAGGTGGACCGCTAACTCCATGAATCCCACCATTCATCCCGTGCTCGCCTTCCTTCAGACGTGGTGGGTCGAACTGGTCTGCGGCGTTGTCATCGTCGCCGTGGTGCCGCTCGTTGCCGGCTACCTTGTCCTCTTGGAACGCAAACTGATGGCTGACATGCAGGCGCGGCTGGGGCCGATGCGCGTTGGGCCGCACGGTTTGCTGCAGCCCATTGCCGACGCGCTGAAGTTGCTGATCAAGGAAGACATTATCCCGGATCACGCGGACAAAATGATTTTCTGGCTGGCGCCGGTAGCGTCCATGACGGCAGCACTCACGGCGATGGGGGGAATTGCGTTTGGGCCTTCGTTCTTGGTGGCGCGCGATATTAACGTGGGCCTGCTCTTTGTGGTCGGCGTCAGCTCCATGGGACTCCTCGGAATCATGCTCGGCGGCTGGGCATCGAACAGCCACTATTCGATCATGGGTTCGCTGCGCAGCACGGCGCAGTTGGTCAGCTATGAGACCGCAGGGGGGCTGGCGCTGATCAGCGGCCTGCTGCTTGCGGGAACGCTGAAGATCCGCGCCATCGTGGCCGCGCAGGAACAATATGGCGTGTGGTTCGTGTTCCTTGTGCCGGTGGCTTTCTTCATCTATCTGGTAGCTTCAATCGCGGAAACGAATCGCGCACCATTCGATCTGCCGGAAGCGGAATCGGAACTGGTGGCCGGTTACATGACCGAATACAGCGGCTTCCGCTGGGCGTGTTATTTCCTGGGTGAATACTCCAACATGATCGTGGTCGGCGCCGTGGCGACGACGCTGTTTCTCGGTGGCTGGCTGCGGCCGTTCCCGCATGTGCGCTGGATGAACTGGCTGGACGCCGTGCCCGCGGTATTCACCGCGGCGGTGGGTGCGTATTGCGTGTACCGCGCGGGGAAACAACCTGTGCGCGTGCAGGTGTGGTTCATGTGGGGAGTGGCGCTGATGTGTTTCGCGGTAGCGCTGATCCTGGGCGTGCCTCTGCTGGCGGCGCCACTGAAATTTATGGTGCCTGGGCTCAACGGCGCTTTCTGGTTTCTGCTAAAGATCAGCGGATACATTTACCTGTTTATGTGGCTGCGCTTCACGCTGCCGCGCTATCGCTTCGACCAGTTGATGCACCTGGGCTGGTACATTCTGATTCCACTGGCAATCGTGAACGTGCTGGCCGTGGGCATGGCCATGATTCTTGAAATGCAATATGGTTGGAACCGCTGGCTGGCGATGCTGCTGACTACGATGATCACTCTGGCCGCGGCGCTCTACCTGCTGTATTTGAATGATAAACGCGCCGCGGCGGCTTCTTTGGCGGCGCCGCCGCCGGAAGAGCCTTCGACTGAGGACTCTTATGCTGGATAAGATCATTTTCTTTTTCTTTGCGGGTGTGGCAATCCTCAGCGCCGCGATGATGGTGACGCGGCGTAACGCCATGCATAGCGCGGTATTCCTGATCACCACGCTGCTGGCCACCGCGGGAATCTTCCTGCAACTGCGCGCGGAGTTCATTTTCATCGCGCAGGTCATTGTGTATGTCGCGGGGATCATGGTGCTGTTCATTTTCGTGATCATGCTGGTGAGCCTCGATGTGGCTGTGCACGAGATGCAGTTCTCGCGGCAGAAGTGGGTGGCGCTTTTCGTGACGCTGGCGCTCGCCCTGGAGGTGGGCGTGATGCTGTGGTCGTCGCGCCAGGTTCCCGGCCAGGGATTCTTGCTGCCCAACGCCGTGCCGGCGGGAAAATTGCCGCCGAACACCGAAGCGCTGGCGCATGGCCTGTTCGATGCGTACCTGCTGCCGTTTGAGATTGCCAGCGTTTTGTTGCTGGTGGCCATGGTGGGAGCCGTGGTCATGGCCAAGAAAAGGACCTAGAACGCGATGATGCCCATTGGCTACTACCTGTTTTTGAGCATGGCGCTCTTTCTGATCGGCGCCATCGGCGTAATTACGCGGCGCAATGTGATCGTGGTGCTGATGTCCATCGAGCTGGTTCTGAACGCCGCGAATATCAACCTGGTGGCGTTTTCGCGGATTTTTGGCGACGTCGCCGGGCAGGTTTTCGCGCTGTTCATTATCGCGGATGCCGCCGCGGAAGCCGCGGTGGGGCTGGGCATTATCATCGCCTTCTTCCGCAACCGCGAAACCGTGCTTGAGGATGAAATGGATCTTCTGAAATGGTGAAGCGCACGCCATTATCGCGAGTGATGCGCGGGGTCGGCTTCACGGGGAGACCGCGGCCATGACTCCCTCCGGCTACTTCCTCGAGCACCTCTGGATCATCCCGTTTTTTCCGCTGGTGACTGCCGCGCTGATGCTGCTGATTGGCCGGCGCCTGCCGCACGCAGCGGTAAGCTTCTTCTGCGTGGGCAGCGTCTTCCTCTCGTTTGTGTATGCTGCGGGCGCGGTTTACCAACTGCTCGCTGTCGCGCCGGAGAATCGCGTTTACCAGCAAATTCTGTTTGAATGGATCACTCCCGGAGCGATGCCGGGACCCGGCGGCCTGTTCAACTTCGTGGCCGATTGGGGCTATCTCCTCGATCCGCTTTCTTGCGTGATGGTGCTGGTGGTGACCGGCGTGGGCTTTCTGATCCACGTTTACTCGATCGGGTACATGGGTCACGAGGGCGGCTACTACCGGTTCTTCGGCTACATGAACCTGTTCATGTTTTCGATGCTGACGCTGGTGCTGGCCAACAATCTTCTGTTTCTCTTTGTTGGCTGGGAAGGCGTGGGGCTCTGCAGCTACCTGCTGATTGGTTTCTACTTTTTGAAGAAGTCCGCTGCCGACGCGGGGAAGAAAGCATTCATCGTCAATCGCATCGGCGATACGGGTTTCCTCCTTGGTATTTTCCTGGTCGCCATGACATTTGGCACGGTGCGCTTCACTTCGCAAATGCTGAGTGATCCGGTCGCTTACGCGGGAATCCTGGAAACGCTGCGGGCGATGGTGGACCAGGGACGCCTGGCCTATGGCGCGCCGGTTCTTACCGGCATTGCGCTGCTGCTCTTCCTCGGCGCCACAGGAAAATCCGCGCAAATTCCACTGTACGTCTGGCTGCCGGACGCAATGGAAGGCCCCACGCCGGTCAGCGCGTTGATCCACGCGGCGACGATGGTCACGGCGGGCGTGTACATGGTGGCGCGCATGAGCGCGATCTACCAATTGGCGCCGGTGGCGATGGATGTGGTCGCAATCGTCGGCGCCACAACGGCCATTTTCGCCGCTTCCATGGCCGTGGCGCAGAACGACATCAAAAAGGTTCTGGCGTATTCCACCATCAGCCAGCTCGGCTACATGTTTCTGGCGCTGGGCGTTGGTGCGTTCTCGGCCGGCATATTCCACTTGATGACCCACGCTTTTTTCAAGGCGCTGCTCTTCCTGGGAGCCGGGAGCGTGATTCACGCGCTTTCCGGGGAGCAGGACTTGCGCAAGATGGGTGGGCTGTGGAACACCATTCCGGCCACCTCGCGGCCGTTTCTGATTGCCACGCTGGCCATCACCGGCATCCCTCCGCTGGCGGGCTTTTTCAGCAAGGATGAAATTCTTGGCGCCACATTCAATCGCCACAGTGGGGTGGATCGATACCTATTCTTGTGGACGGTTGGATTGATCACCGCGGGAATTACCGCGTTCTACATGTTCCGCCTGTTCTTCCAGGTTTTTCGGGGCCGTTCGCGCATCGCGACGGAGTTGGAAGAGCACATCCACGAGTCGCCAAAGTCCATGACCACGCCGCTGATGATCCTGGCGTTTTTTTCGATTTGCGGCGGCTGGTTTGCTCTGCCCGTGCTTTGGGGGGAGAACAACACGCTTGACACCTTCCTGGAGCCGGCGTTGCGGGGCGTGAAGGACGAAATCGGCGCCGTTGAATTGGGCCAGCACACTTTGTTCAAGGAATACTTGCTGATGATGGCTTCCGTGGGGATCGCCGCGCTGGGCATTTGGCTTGCGTATCGCCTCTATCTGCAGTACCCGAAGCTCCATTCCAAAATTGCCGCAGCGTGGCCGCGTTTGTACGATCTGCTGGTCCACAAATACTACGTGGACGAAATTTACGATGCGTTGTTTGTGAACCGCGTAAAGGATTTGAGCACGGCCTTCGGCGTCGTGGATGCCAAGCTGATCGATGGTGTCGGCGTGGATGGCGCGGGATGGCTGGCGCGCGTGTTTTCTCGGATTTCGATGTGGTGGGATAACTGGGTGATCGACGGCCTGGTGAACCTGGCCGGCAAGATCACCAGGGGGCTGAGCGTGCCGGTGCGCATGTTCCAGACCGGCGTGTTTTCCAGCTATGCCGTGCTGATTCTCCTGGGCCTGGCGATTTTATTGGGCTATTACGGCCACCACATGCATATGATTGTGCGCAATGTGCGCTGAAAGGCGAACCGCATGGGGCTTTTTCATGATCATCTCCTGAGCGTGGTGCTGTTCACCCCGCTGGTGGGCGCGGTGCTCCTGTTCTTCATTTCGCGGGACGCGCCGATGCTCCACCGCGTCGTCGGCAATCTCTTCGGCGTGCTCGGCTTTCTGGTTTCCGTGCCGCTGGTCATTCACTTCCCGGTGGGCAGCAATGACTACGCCTTCCGCGAAACCGCGAACTGGATTCCTTCCATCGGCGCGAAATACGCGCTGGGTATTGATGGCATCAGCCTGCTGCTGGTGATGCTCACTACCCTCCTCGGCATGATCGCGATTACTTCCTCCTGGACCGCCATCAATACGCGCACCAAGGAGTACTACATTCTGATGCTCCTGCTGCAGACGGGCATGCTCGGCGTCTTCATGTCGCTCGATTTCTTCCTGTTCTACGTGTTCTGGGAAGTGATGCTCGTGCCCATGTACTTCCTGATCGGCGTGTGGGGCAGCGAGCGGCGGCTCTATGCCGCCATCAAGTTCTTTCTGTACACGCTGGCGGGCTCGGTCATCATGCTGCTGGGCATCCTGGCGCTGTACTTCAATACCGCGAAGATGACCGGCGTGCAGACATTTGACGTGCCTGCGCTGCTGGCCGCCGCGCAGCATTTTCCTGAATCGCTGAAGGTCTGGCTCTTCTGGGGATTCTTCTTCGCGTTTGCCATCAAGGTGCCGATGTTTCCGTTTCACACCTGGCTGCCGGATGCGCACACGGAAGCGCCCACGGCGGGCTCCGTCATCCTGGCCGGCGTCCTGCTGAAAATGGGCACGTACGGCTTCCTGCGCTTCTCGCTGCCGCTGCTGCCGGCGGATGCTGTCCTGCGCGCAAAGATCATTCATATCCTCATCGTGCTCTCGCTGATCGGCATCATCTATGGCGCGATTATCTGCCTGATGCAGAAAGACATGAAACGCCTGATCGCGTACAGCTCCGTGAGCCACCTGGGCTTCTGCACGCTGGGCATTTTCGCGCTGACGCCGCAGGGGCTTTCCGGCAGCGTGCTGCAGCAGATCAACCACGGCATTTCCACGGGCGCGCTCTTCCTCCTCGTCGGCATACTCTACGAGCGGCGGCACACGCGCCTGATCTCCGAATTCGGCGGATTGGCCACGCCGATGCCGAATTTCGCGGCCATCTATCTGATCATCACCCTCAGTTCGCTGGGCATGCCCATCCTCAACGGGTTCATCGGGGAATTCACGATATTGCAGGGCGCGTTCGTGGTGAACAAAGCCTGGGCTGCCTGGGGCACGCTGGGCATCGTGCTGGGCGCCGCGTATCTGCTGTGGCTGTACCAGCGCGTGATGTTCGGAACCGTCACGCACGACGTGAACAAGACCCTGCCGGACCTGAACGTGCGCGAATATGCGGTGCTGCTGCCGCTGGTCGCCCTGGCGTTCTGGATCGGCATTTATCCCAAGCCGTTCTTCGCTTTCATTGACAAGCCGGTGGAGAAAATTGTCCAGCAAGTGAATCCGAAGTTTTACGAGCAAGCCAACCGGGCGCTGCCGCCCGCTGCGCCCTCCGCTCCGGCAAGCCTGGAGGTCAAGTAAGGAACCCCGATGCACTTTTCCTTCCTCGACCCGATCCTGAATTACATCCACGGCGATGGCCTGGTCGTCTTGCCGCAGATGGAGCTGCTCCTGTTCGCCCTGGGCATCCTGATTTTTGATTTTCTGCTGGAGAAGCGGGAGAAGCACCTCAACGCGTTTCTAGCCCTCCTCGGCGTTGCCGCGAGTGGCCTCGGCTTATTCATGCAGTTTCAGAAGTACCGGGATGTCCGCGTCAGCCAAGTAGGACCGCCCGTCCTGATCGGTTTTCACAACTCCGTGATCGTGGACGGCTTCTTCCTGATTTTCGCGATGATTTTTCTTGCCGCCACCGCACTGGTGATTCTGCTCTCCGTCCGCTACTTGAATATCGAGAAGGAGCAGGAAGGCGAATATTATGCGCTGCTGCTGTTCTCCTGCATCGGCATGATGTTCATGGCTTCCGGCATTGATCTGATTGTGCTTTTCCTGGGGCTGGAGACGATGGCGCTGAGCTTCTACGCCATGGTGGGTTTCCTGCGCCGCGAGAAGCGCTCCAACGAAGCGGCGATGAAATACCTGCTGCTGGGCGCGTTCAGCACCGGCATTCTCGCTTATGGCTTTTCCTTGTTGTATGGCCTGAGCGCTTTCCGAAGAGGTTTTCAGCCATCCACCAACATCGCGGATATCGGGGAGGCGGTCTCCAACCGTTTCCAGTACTCCTTATCGCAAGGCAGTATCGATTGGCTGGTGATCCTGGCGTTTGTCACCGTCGCCGCGGGAATGTTCTTCAAGGTGGCGGCGGTGCCATTCCACCAGTGGGCCCCCGATGTGTACGAAGGAGCGCCCACGCCCATTTCCGCGTACGTCAGCGTGGCGTCGAAGACGGCGAGTTTTGCGATGTTCCTGCGGCTGGTGATCAACGTCTTCGGGGGCTCGCAAACCACCAACGTGTTTGGGAATTCGCAGACCACCTGGGTGTACATCATCTCCGGTGTGGCGGTCGCTTCGCTGACGTGGGGCAACCTGGCGGCGCTGACGCAGACCAATATGAAGCGGCTGTTGGCGTATTCCTCGATTTCGCATGTTGGGTACATCTTGTTGGGGCTAGTGGCGTGGAATGAGACGGGCCTTGTAGGGATCATGTATTACCTGATCGCGTATGCCTTCATGACGATTGGCGCGTTCGCTGTGGTCATCGTCATGCGCCAGCGCGGGCTGATCGGCGATGAACTGGCCGACCTCGACGGGCTGTACCAGCGCAGCCCCGCGGCCGCGTTCTTGCTGCTGATTTTCATGTTGTCGCTTGCGGGCATACCGCCGACCGCTGGCTTTGTGGCAAAGTATTTCATTTTCCAAGCGCTGATCGAATCGCATCATCCGGTGCTGGCGGTTTTCGCGGCGCTCTATATCGTGCCCGGGCTATACTACTACTTTCGCGTCGTCAAGCATGCCTGGATGAAGAAGCCGGGCGACGCGCCGGCGCCGCACATGAGCAGCGCGCAAGCCGTGGCGCTGGGCGCGGCCCTGTTTGTAACGCTGGCCGCGGGAATTTATCCTGATCCGTTCGTACGTCTGGCACGCTATGCCTTTGGACCATAACGATAATCGCGACGAGCAACTGACTCCCGCGGAGAAGCAGGCCAAGGGATTCTCGCGGCAGTTCGCCATGGCCATGGAGCTGCCGTTTGTGCTGGTGGCGGCGGTGGCGGTTGGTGGCCTGATCGGGTATTTTCTGGATCGCTGGCTGCACACCAAGCCCATCCTGATGCTGGTCCTGGGCTTTCTGGGGTTCTTCGGCGGCTTGCGCGATGTGCTGCGGCGTCTCCCCGCGGACGACGATGGAAAGTCCAAGCATTGACATTTCGAGATACCTTGCATCGGAGCGCCGGATCTCCTGGCTGACTTTGCTCTTGGGCGCGCTGGCGGCTCTGCCCGTCGGCTATTTCCACGGTTGGCGCTGGGGCGCCGGAATCTTGATCGGCGCGGTGCTCGCGTGGCTCAACTTTCGATGGCTGAAACAGGGCCTGGACGCGCTGACGGAAGCGGCCACGGCGCAAGCCGATCGCCCCAAGGCGAAGGTGCCCGTGGGCATCTATTTTCGCGCGGTTTTTCGCTACGTGTTGATAGCCCTGGCCGTGTATGTTATTTTTAAATATCTGCATGTTCCCATATTGAGCATGATTTTTGGATTGTGCTCCCTGGGAGCGGCCACAATAGCGGTAAGTGTGCACGAAATCCTGCAATCCGCGGACCGATAAATGGAAGAACATCTAAGCCTGCTGACACTGTGGGTAAATCACCTTCTGGGACCCGTCGCCCTGAACATCCTGCACGCGCTTCACGTGCAACCCACAGACTCCCACTATCCCATCCCCGAGTATCTGGTGATGTCGGTGGTCGTCGTAATCGTGGGCACGGTGCTGGCGCTGCTCGTGAGGTCGCGCCTTTCCGTGGAACGCCCCGGGGGCCTGCAGCAGGCTGCCGAAATGCTCCTAACCAATCCCCTGGGCTTCGGGATCAAGGATCTTTTGGAAGAGAACGTTGGGCACGAGGGCCACAAGTTCATCGCCTTCACTGGCTCCATTTCCGTCTTCATTCTGCTGGCCAACCTGCTTGGCGTGATTCCGGCGTTCAGTTCGCCGACGGGCGGCAGTCTGCCGGTAGTGCCGCTGGCCTGCGCGCTGCTCACCTTCCTCTATTTCAACTGGCAGGGCTTGCGGCGTCTCGGGCCGTTTGGCTATCTGAAGACGTTTGCCGGGCCAGTGTGGTGGCTATCTTGGCTGATTGCCCCCGTGGAGATGATCAGTGCCACGGCGCGTATCCTCTCGCTCACCGTTCGTCTTTGGGCCAATATGTTCGCCAGCGACCTGATCTACGTGATTTTTCTTGGAATGTTGATCGGGCCGACGGAATGGGGCTGGTCGAAGAACCCGGTGCTGGGCGTGGTGCTGGGCATCTTTCCGGCACTGATCCCTCTTCTTTTTGTCGGCCTGCACATATTCGTGTCCATCATCCAGGCTTATGTCTTCACCGTGCTGCCTTCGATCTATCTCGGGCTAGCGGTGGCGGAAGAGCACTAGGACAATTTCAAGTTTGCCGCTCCAGCGTGAGACCGGTTGCAGGGCGCAGGGCCAGGAACCACCAACTGGCGGTAATTTCAAGGAGGCAGTAATGAAGAAAGCAGCGATGTTAATGGGGGCGCTCGCGTCGGTTGCGCTGTTTGCGCCGGAGGCGTTTGCGCAGCAAACAAGTGCAGTAGGCGGTAAAGGACCGCTGGCGATTGCGGCGGCGTTTGGCATGGCGCTGGCGGCGTTTGGCGGCGCTTTGGGACAGAGCAGGGTTGCGGCGTCGGCTTGCGAGGGCATGGCGCGGAATCCGGGAGCTTCTGGCGCGATCCGGACGGCCATGATTCTGGGATTGGTGTTTATCGAGACGCTGGCGCTGTTTACGCTGGCCATCATTGTCATAAAGGTTTAAAAGGTTTAAGCGCGAGGAAAGAACAGAGAGTAGAGCCCGCTCGGGAAAGCCCGGGCGGGCTTTGTTTGTTTCTGCCGGAGTCCTGCCAGGAAGACAGGATTAACTGAGAGCCTTTTTCAGGCGCTTGGTGGTCTTCGAGAGCTGCTTTTTCATCTCGTCGATTTGCTTGGAAATGGCTTGCAGTTCTTCCTTGGCTACCGCGCCCGCCTTCTTGAACTTGCGGGCCTGTTTGTCCGCCTTGCCCATCGCAGTCCCGATTTTCACGCTGACTTCCTTGAGCCTGTCTTTTTTGACCATGAGCGTTTCTCCTTTTGCGGTCGGGGTCATGCTATACCCAATTCTTGCATTTCGCCATACCGGGATTGCCGGAGAACGTGGGGAGCCTCGCGGGCTAGCGGGCGGACAGGATCAAGTTGGGGTCGAGGATGATGCCCAGGATGTGATTGGGCGCGAGGCCAAGATAAATCGTGGCGAGCGCCGTGACGATGACCACCATGGCGGCCGTGGGGCTCAGGCTGACGGGCGCGTCGGCGGGCACGTTGCCCTTGTATTCGTGCATGTACATCACGATGATGACGCGCAGGTAGTAGTAGGCGCCGATAATGCTGTTGATGGCCATCAGGATGGCCAGCCAGATGAGCTTGGATTTGATGGCCGCGGTGAAGATGTACAGCTTGCCGAAGAACCCCGCGGTGATGGGCAATCCGAGCAGCGAAAGCAGAAACACGCTCAGCGCGGCAGCAGCAAAAGGCTGGCGCGTGCCGAGGCCCGCGAAATCATCGGTGTTAACGTAGCGTTCGCCTTGCCCGCCCAGATCGGAAACGATCGTGAAGGCGCCCACGGAGACCAGCGAATAACTCAACAGGTAGAAGAGCACGGCGGCATACGCGGCGCTGGGGTCCAGCCCGGATTCGCTGTTCTTCGCCGTGGTGATCGCGGCCATCGCCACCAGGATATACCCGGCGTGCGCGATGGAACTGTACGCCAGCAGCCGCTTGATGTTGGACTGCACCAGCGCCCCCAGGTTGCCGGCAAACATGGTCAGCCCCGCAAGAATCCAGAACGCCCAGAACCAGAAATCGGTGGCCGCGTGAACCGTGGCAAAGATGCGCAGCAACAGCGCAAACGCGGCCGCTTTGGGGCCTGCGGAGAATAGCGCCGTGACCGGAGTGGGTGCGCCTTCGTAGACGTCCGGCGTCCACACCTGGAATGGCGCGGCGGCCACCTTGAAGCCCAGCCCAACCAGGATGAGCGAGAGGCCGAGGCGGATCAAATTGCTTGAGGGATCGGCAGTAGCCAGAATCCTGAGGTTCGTGGAGCCGGTGGCGCCGTAAACCAGCGCAATGCCGTAGAGAAAAAAGGCCGTCGCGAACGAGCCCAAAAGGAAATACTTCACCGCCGATTCGCTGGACTTGATCGAATCGCGGCGGTACCCGGCGAGGATGTAGCTGGAAATCGACGACATCTCCAGGCCGATAAAGGCGGTCAGGAGTTC
>Ga0326728_10017336_pt1 | contig 14460 bp, 14 predicted proteins | sample MB3enrmetagenome_FD_207602 | JGI IMG/M metagenome (GOLD analysis project Ga0326728, IMG submission 207602) | Lab enriched peat soil microbial communities from McLean, Ithaca, NY, United States - MB31MN | ecosystem: Environmental > Terrestrial > Soil > Wetlands > Peat | place: USA: New York...
TGCGTTCTGGTGGCGGAGCTGCAGGACGGCGTGCTGCGCTATCGCGGCCACGGGATTGAGCCGTCGCGCGGAATGAGGAAGGGACTGATCGCCGAGCTTGACCCGGCGGCCGAGGCGATCAACCGCGCCGCGCTCACAGCCGAGCGCGTCTCGCGCGCAACCATCGAGACCGCCGTGGTGGGCATCGGCGGAACGCATGTGCGCGGAGTGAACAGCCGCGGCGGAATCTCGCTGGGCAGCCGGATGCGCGAGATCACGCGCGAGGAGGTGCGGTCCGCAGTGGACCGGGCGCGCTCGGTGGCGCTACCGCCGGACCGCGAGGTGCTGCACCTGCTGCCTCAGGAGTTCATCCTGGACGACCAGGCGGGGATTCACGATCCCATTGGCATGGTGGGCAACAAGCTGGAGGTGAACCTGCATCTCTCCACCTGCTCGGGCGGCGTGGCGCAGAGCGTGGTGACTTGCGCCAATCGCGCCGGACTCGAGGTCGGTGACACCATCTACGAGGGAATCGCGGCGGCCGAGGCCGTGCTCTCCGCCGACGAGCGCGAACTGGGCGTCTGCCTGGCCGACATCGGCTCCAGCACCACCGAGCTAGCGGTCTTCTTCGAGGGCTCCATCGCGCACACCGCTGTGCTGCCCATCGGCGGCGACCACTTTACAAACGATCTTGCCGTGGGGCTGCACGTCTCAGTCGAGGAGGCGGAGCAGTTGAAACAGGAGTTTGGAAACTGCGTAGTGACCGCCGTGCCGGAGTCCAGCGAGATCGAGATTGGTTCGAACCTGGCCACCGGCTCGCTGAGCGGAGATGGGCAGCCCGCGCGGCTGGTTCGCCAGCGATTCCTGGCCGAGATTCTGGAGCCGCGCGCCCGCGAGCTCTTCACCATGCTGCGCGACAACCTGCGCCAGGGCGGAGTGCTGGAGGCCCTCGGCGCGGGATGCGTGCTCACCGGCGGCGGAGCGCTGCTGGCCGGGCTGCTGGACAACGCGGAGAGCCTGCTGCGCGTGCCCACGCGGGTGGGATCTCCGGTGCCGCTCTCTCGGATGCCGCCGGAGCTGGCGCGGCCGGAGTTTGCCGTCGCCATCGGAATGCTGCTCTACACCCATCGCACCCAGGTGCGCCGCGCCAGCGAGGAGCAGGGCCTGCGCGCCAAGCTCAAGGCCATCTTCGCCGGCAGCTATTAGAACTCCCGTAATGGAGAAGGAAGTTCGCGCCTTCAGTGGGCGAAGTCCTTGCCGCGGACCAGCGCGACGACGGCGGCCAGCGCGGCGGCCCACTCCTTCCACGCAGCGAGCTGGCTGGGGCCGAGCGCTTTGACGTAAAGGCTGACGGCGAAGCCCTCGCGTGGGCCGTCCAGGTCAAGCAGCGCGGGCCGCAGCACGCAGTCGAGCATGGCGGCGGGACGGTGGACCGGAGCAGCCAGCCGTGTGAGCCGGCGCAGCATCTGCTCCTGCCGATGGAACGAGTGGAAGAGCGAGCGCTCGCGCCAGATGAGGTCGATGTAGCTGGCGAATCCGAAGGACGGGCCAGCGGGATGCGCGTTGAGATTCAGTTGCAGATGCTGCAACTCCTCGCTGTTGAGCGGCCATGCGTCGCACTTTGCGGTGAAGACGGGCGAGCGCGTCGCATTCAGCGCGCGCAGCGCCTGCATCAGCGGCGGGTGCTGTTCCGCCTCGGCAACAGCGTCGAAGTCGCGCGGGTTGGCGCGCAGATCGATGAAGGCCGACCCCCCGTCAGGGGCCTTCCATGGGACGACGAGGACGGGGTCCTCGGCGGAGCATTCGGCGGACCACTCGGCATGCATCTCTCCATCATACAAAGCCGCGCGGCACAGTCTGGCTAGATTGGGGGGACACGACTTGCGTCGAACTTCCAGTCAGAGAAGGCAATGACGTAAACCACGATCAGTTTGACACCGGGAATCACCATTAGAAGGCTGAGCGCGGGCGCGAAGCCTGCCTTCTTGAAGATCACCCAGTACGGGATGATATACACAACAAGAAATACGGGAAGGAAGAATAAGATTATCAGGTGCCACGGCTGGAACAGATCTCCCATATGAACCTCGGAGGTTTTGAATTTCGTCCAATGCTAGGCGCGCGCAGATTGGCGGTCAATCAAAATGCCGTTCGAGGGAGGAGATTCGATTGTGGCGCGTGTCTCAGACGTGGGAGAGGATGAAGCGGAGCAGCGTGGTCTCTGCCCAGTAGCCGTCGTCACCGCCGGCGTGGTTGGGCCTGGCGAGGAAGGCGCAGTGGCCGCCGCGCTCGGATTCGAGGAGGCTGATGAACGGGTTGGCGATGAGCGCGGCCAGCGTCTCCGGCGTGATGGGGACGAAGGGATCGTCGAGCGCGTGGATGACGAGCGCAGGCACGCGGATGCGGTCCACGACGCGAACGGCGGAGGCGCGGTTGTAGTAGTCGTCGGCCGACGCAAAGCCGGAGTAGAGCGCCGTGATGCGCTCGTCGTACTCGCGCAGCGAGCGGATGCCGGCGGCGAGCCTGGGATCGTACGCGCGCGGGAAGAGACTCGCCTTGAGCAGGAAGCGCTTGATCAGGCTGCGCAGGAAGCGCCGCTCGTAGAGCCGGTTTATGCCACGGTGCAGGGCGTCGGCGGTTGGCCCGAGGTCGATGGCCGGCGAGACGGCGACGACCGAACGCAACTGGCTGGGTGCGTCCGCGCCGAGTTCTCCGGCCAGCTTGAGCACCAGGTTCCCGCCCATCGAGTAGCCGACCAGCGCAACGCTCTCCAGGCGCTCGCGCGCGATGAAGTGGCGCATGACGGCCTCGACATCGCTGGACATGCCGGAGTGGTAGAGCGTGGGCGAGAGCCTCTCCGTGTCGCCGCAGTTGCGCATGTTCATGCGAATGACGTTGGCCCCGGCGCGCCACATCTTGTTGGCGTTGCCCACCACATACTGCGACTCCGACGAACCCTCCAGGCCATGCACCAGGACCACCGTCGGGCGCTTGGCCCGCACCCCCGCCGGATGCCAGTGGCACTCGCACAGCACGCCGCTTGCGATCTGCGATTCGCTGGCGGGCGACACCTCCACCAGCTCAGGCACCGGCGGAGGCAGAGTGTTTGTACGCGACAGGAAGATGCCTGCGACCGTCTGCAGGTGGCCGTTGCTCAGAAAGAGCCGCGGCACGAAGGGAAGCGTCTCAAACCGGACCGGTGCGTTCGCGCGGGCCACGCTGAGAGGGGCGCCGGCGGCAGAGACGGCTTCGTCCTTGACTGCGGCCTGTCCTGCGCCGTTCGGCGGACCGAAAGTGCTCGCGTCGCTCATGGCTTCCCTGCTTTGGACGCATAGGCGCTGGCCACGGTGGGTCCACCGTCGCATGACGCGCCTGATGCAATAACGCAGACCACCGCAAGCGGCCGTGCGGCCTTGGAGGAGTTGAACGAGGTGAAGTGGACCAGGGAGAAGTGGTTCAAGGCTGACTCGGAATCCGAAGACATACGCCGTCGTGCGGTATCGATCGAGAGAAGATTGGGGCGGCTACTGGGATTTGAACCCAGGACATCCGCTGCCACAGAGCGGCGTTCTGCCACTGAACTATAACCGCCACATACTTAGGATTATAGCATCGGCGTTGGGAGAGTAAATGACCATCTTGCAATCGAGCGTGCCAATCTGAAACTCAACGATCGGACAGCCGCAGCAACTCTCTCAACCTCGATTCGCGAGGGGCCTAAAACGACAGACAAGTTCGCTTGTACGTGGCTGAAAAACGGATCAAATTGGTCGGGACGACTGGATTCGAACCAGCGGCCTCATCCACCCCAAGGATGCGCGCTACCAGGCTGCGCCACGTCCCGACTTGTTTCGCGCGTCGCCCAGGCGGGCAACGGCAGAGGTGGTTGCAGGGTTAAGTGTACACGAGCCGCGCCGGTCTTCAGACGGCCCCAATCACCTCATGCGGCTTCACGGCAGAAGTACCCGGAGCTGAGTTCGACTGCGTAATTATGTCTCCGTGATCTTCTCTCAGGGGAAACCCACGTTGCACAATTTGAGAAGAACCTCGCGACCCTGAAGCTTCCCTAATGCGTGGGCTCCACATACTCTTTGGGCAGCGCGCCGCCGTCGCCCTCGCTGAAGAAGAAGCCGTTCATCTGCTCCACCAGAAACTCCTGCGCCTCACGCGTCCAGGGCTGCAGGCGATACTCGTTGAGCAGCATCTTCTGCCGCTCCACCCACTCGCCCCAGGCCTGCCTGGAGACGTTCTTGTAGATCTTCTGGCCGAAGTCGGAGTCGAACGGCGGTTCGTCCAGCCCTTCCATCTCAGCCTTGTACTTCGAGCAAAAAACCATGTGTGCCATGTGTGTTCTCTCCTGAGTCTCTTCCGATTGTACCGGGGATTATCTGCGCTTGCCTTTGGCCTTCCTGTCCCTGCCACGCGCCCTGGACTTCGTTTTGCCCGCCTTCCCCCGCCGTTTGCCCGCGCGGTCCGGACTGGCGTGTTTGTTTGCGTTGCCGGCCAACTCCGCAGCCTTCACGGCTTTGGCCTTGCGCGGCGGCTTGGTTTCAGTCTGCTCAGTTGAGGGCACAAGCGCGAACTGCAGCCGGCGCTGCTCGCGGTCGATGCGGTCGAGCAGGACGTGCACGCGCTGGCCCATCTTGAAGGCGCGCCCGGAGCGCGTGCTGACGATCTGCTTGTCCGAATCGCGGAAGACAAAACGCTCGTCCGTGCCCCAGCCGCTGAGCGACGTGATTGGCACCAGCCCCTCGATGAAGAGATCGTCCAACTCCACGAAGAAGCCGTACTTGGTGCAGGAGAGGATGATCCCCTCGAAGTCGTCGCCGACGCGGTCTTCCATGAAGCGCATCTTCTTCCACTCCATCAGCTCGCGTTCGGCGTCGTCGGCGCGGCGCTCGGCCTGGCTGGACTCGACCGCAATCGCAGCCAGCTCGGCCTCGGGAATCGGCTCTGACGCGTAAGCCTCCAGCCTGCGCGCTGCGACTTTTGCATTTGCAACCGTTTTGGTGTCTAGTCTCCACGGCTGCGGATCGCTGCTCAGAATCGCACCGCCGCGTGTGTCGGCGCCCGCGCGAATCAGGTCGCGGACCAGGCGATGCACAATCAGGTCCGGGTAGCGGCGGATGGGCGAGGTGAAGTGCGTGTAGCAGGGGCTGGCCAGCGCGAAGTGTCCCTCGTTCCGTTCGCTGTAGCGCGCCTGCTTCAGCGAGCGCAGCATCAGGTAGCTCAGGATGCGCTCCTCCGGCTTGCCCGCGATCTTCGCCGTCAGCCGCTGGTACATCTGCGGCGTCACGGGAATCGCCTCGGCGACCTCATGCGTACGGACCTCGCGCCCGCGCCCTCCGCCGCGCCGCGCGTCGCGCCGGTCCGCCTTCATCGTCATCTGCTTCACCGGCAGGCTGGAGAAGCCCAGTGAGTAGCCGAAGCCGCTGGCCGTTTCCTCGAAGTCGAGGATGCGCTTGGGGTCGGGCGTCTCGTGGATGCGATAGATGCCGGGGATTGCGTTCGACTCAATCCATGTCGCCACGCACTCGTTGGCGCTGAGCATGAACTCCTCGATCAGCCGGTGCGCCCAGCCGCGCTCGGAGCGCACGATGGACTGCATGTTGCCGTCGGGATCGAATTCGATCACCGGCTCCGGCAGATCGAAGTCGATGGAGCCGCGGCGATGGCGCTTCGCATTCAGCTTCAGGGCCAGCTCGTACATTTGCTCAAAATGAGGAACAAGTTCCGCAAAGTGCTCGCGCACGGCCATGCCCGCGCGTACGACATTGTCTGCCTCGGTTGCCGCATCCATCCCGCTATCCAGAATGGCCTGCACCTGCGTGTACGTCATGCGCCGCGCGCTGCGAATGATTCCCTCGCAGACCTCATACCCAAGCACCTCGCCGCGCGCGTCGATCTCCATCAGGCAGCTCAGCACCAGGCGGTCCTCGTCGGGCCGCAGGCTACAGATGCCGCTGGAGAGCTGCGGCGGAAGCATGGGCACCGCGCGGTCCGGGAAGTAAACGCTGGTGCCGCGCAGGCGCGCTTCGAGGTCGAGAGCCGTCCCCGGCCGCACGTAGTGACTCACGTCCGCGATGTGGACCTGAAGCTGCCAGTTGCCATTGGCCAGCGGAGTGATCAGCACGGCGTCGTCGAAGTCGCGCGCCGTCTCGCCGTCGATGGTGACAATCGGCAGCCCGCGGAAGTCGCGCCGTTGCGCAATCTCCGCAGCCGTCAGCGAATCGACCGTCTGCGCCGCCGACGCACTCGCCTCTGCCAACACATTCGCCGGAAATATATGCGGCAGGTGGTGCTTGCGAATTACAATCTCCACGTCAACGCCAAATGCATCCGGAGGCCCCAGCACCTCGATCACGCGTCCGCGCGCGGGGCGGCCGGGAGCAGGAAAGTCGGTAATCTCCACATCCACCGCAAGCCCCTCCAGCGGAGTGTGGCTTGGCCCATCGTCGTCCACGCTCCACCGTCGTTGCTGCGTCTGCGCCTCTTCGCCAAGCACGCGGTGCGGCGTCTCGACGGGCGTCGCCGGAATCTCCGCGCCCTCGGGAATCAGGATCGCGCCGCCTCCCGGTGCGCCCGTCATCCGCTCATCCAGCGGCGTAACGTAGTTGCCACGCAGCAACGGTGCATCGTCCCACGCGCCCCGGCTGCGCCGCGCCCGCGCGTAGTGAAAGATGCCGACCACGGTAGGATTTCGCCGCGTCAACACGCGCGCAATGCGGCCAGAGCGACGCCCATCGCGTCCCGGCGGGGCCTCATCCACCAGCACCTCGTCGCCCTGCATCGCGCCGTTCAACTCGTTCGACGGAATGAACAGATCGTCGTCGCGGTTCGTGCTTCCGTTGGGCCGCACAAAGCCGTATCCATCGTGATGCAGGTCGAGCCTGCCCGCCAGCAGCCGGTCGCGCGTCGCACTGAGCTCATGTCCAGAGCGCAACTCCTGCGGCATCGTCTCACTGCGCGGCACTCGCGCCGTCTTCTCGAAGGCCGCCGCCGGCAGCGCCCACTGCTCCAGCTCCGTCTTCACCAGCTCGCCACGGGCGGTGATTCGCGCAAGCTGCTCCAGCAGCAGACGACGCTCGCGCCCACCGCCCAGGCCCAGCTCGCGGACCAGTTGCTTGTATCCCGCGCGACGGCCCGCCGAGCGCTCAATGCGCCGGACCAGTTCGCGGTCGGTCTGCGGGTACGGAGTCTTCGCCATCAGGCTTAGAATACAGTGCCGCAGGCGCTGAATCCCGCGCCGCCCATTCGCGTGCGCATCCCACAGCAGCAAGACTACCTTGCTGCGCCCTTCAGCAGTCCCACCGCCTGCTCCAGCGTCGTGCCCAGCGGCACCAGCGTGAAATCCGTCTTCACCTCGTCCTCCTGCTGCCCAATGGTCTTGAAGAAGAGCGCGTGGCCGCTGATGTGCACATGCGTCTCGGTGATCTCCCAATAGCCCGGCGCCACCTGCCTGCGCTCCACGTCGAAGGTGCTGCCCTGCTTGATGCGCGCCAGCAGGCCGAAGCCGATGGTTACATCGCTCTGCAGGCGGCCCTTCATGGTGCGAATGCGATGCTGCGCCCGGTCGACGATCAGCATCCCGCTCATCGCGCCCATCACGCGTGCCTCCATGTCCGGCGGATGGAAGTTTGGGTCGGGCCTGAAGCTGAGCGTCGTGCTCTCCGGCGTCTCGCTCACCACGCTCCACAGAAAGGCCTGCGGCAGCAGGTTCAGCAGCTCGGCCGCGCTCTTGTCGTCGTGCTCCCCGTTGGCCCGCTGCTTCCTCTGTTCCGCGGGATCGTAGATGAACTTCTGGATGTGCGCGTCGTCCTCCGCCAGCGCCTTTGCCGAGGCGGGCCTTCCGTTCTCCTGCACATGGCGGCTGATCGCCCCGTGCTCGGTCTCGACGATGATCCACGAGTTGCCGCCCGCCTCGCTCCTCAGGTAGCGCCAGTGCGACTGGTCGTCGCGGTTGGCCGCAAGCTCGGCATTCACAGCCTGCTGCACAATCGGCTTCGCGTCCTGCGCCCACGCCTGCGCGCCCAGTGCCGGAGCACAGAGCATCGCGCACAGCATCCCACCCCAGAGTTTTGTACTCAACCTCATCGTTCTCCTTAGACGCGAACTGTTCGCAATGAGTTGATGCCGCAACGCTCGGCTGTTCAGACTACCTCATCGGACCCATTCCACGCGCACGCTCTTCTTCCCCAGCCGCAGCACGACCGAACCGCCCGCCTGCAAGCCCTTCAACAACTTCTCGCTAAACTTTTCGCCATTGACGCTCACCGCGTTTTCGCCGAGCTTGCGTGTCGCCTCGCCGGTTGAACTCGCGAGACCTGCAAGCTGCAAGAGCTTGGGCACGCGAACCACCGCACCCTCTTTCAGCCCCAGCTCGACAACCAACCCCTCCGCCGCCAGCGAGATCTTCACCACCGGCGCGTCTTCGGCCACGGCCCGTTGCTGGAACTGCTTCGCCCAGTTCTCCGCCGCCGCGTCCGCTGCCGCGGCCGAATGGAAGTCGCGCACAATGCCCCACGCCAGGTTCTTCTTCGCCTGCATGGGATGCAGCTTGCCCGCGGCCACGTCGGCCTGCATCGCGGCGATCTCGCTGGCGCGCAGGTCGGTCAGCAGCGTCCAGTACTTCCACATCAGCTCGTCGGAGATGGACATCGCCTTGCCGTACATCTCGCCCGGCGGCTCATTGATGCCGATCGCGTTGCCCAGCGACTTGGACATTTTCTGCACGCCGTCCAGGCCTTCCAGGATCGGCGTCATCAGCACGATCTGCGGCGGCTGCCCATCCTTGCGCTGCAGCTCGCGGCCCATCAACAGGTTGAACTTCTGGTCTGTCCCGCCCAACTCCACATCGCAGCGCAGCATCACCGAGTCGTAGCCCTGCGCCAGCGGATACAGCAGCTCGTGCACGCTGATCGGCTGCTCCTCTGTGAATCGCTTGCTGAAGTCCTCGCGCTCCAGCATCTGCGAGACGGTGGCCTTGGCCGCGAGATGAATCAGCCCCGCATAACCCAGCTTGTCCAGCCACTCGGAGTTGGTGCGGACCTCGGTCTTCTCGCGATCCAGAATCTTGAAGACCTGCGCCTTGTACGTCTCGGCGTTGCGATCGATCTCCTCCTGCGAGAGCGGCTTGCGCGTAACGTTGCGGCCCGTGGGGTCGCCGATCAGCGCGGTCGAGTCGCCGATAAGGAAGATGACGGTGTGGCCGAGCTGCTGGAAGTGGCGCAGCTTGCGGATCAGCACGGTGTGGCCCAGATGCAGGTCCGGCGCGGTGGGATCGAACCCGGCCTTGATGCGCATGGGCACGCCCGACGCCCGCGACTGCGCGATGCGCTCGCGTAGCGCCTCGAGCGGAATGATCTCCGCCGCCCCCTTGGTAATCAGGTCCAACTGCTCCTCAACCGCCGCAAACGTAGCCATATCTTTCAAGTATAAAGACCAAGCGCCGCATCGGTAAGACAATGACGCTATGGACGGGACACAAAATATAGGAATCTAACCACTTTGGGGTATTGTGGCTAAAGGCGATCGTATGAATATTGGTGGATTAGAAACCAAACAAGTTGAATCTCTGAGAGGACGACATGCGGCCAGTCGTAGTAGTGGGATGTTTAGTTGTCTGGTTCTGCGCTGCTGCTGCACAGAATAGGCCAGTGACGAGTACGCCAATAAAGATGGGTCTATGGGAAACTACGATTCGGAAACAGGTTTCGGCCTCGGCTGCCGTGACCGAGATGATGAAGAAGCAAGGAAAGAGCATCGACCCGCCGGTTACGCAGCGTTGGCACGTTTGCATGACCGAGTCTCGATGGAAGGATGCCGAAGCCGTCGTCAATACAGCACCCAAGGGCTGCGTTTTCACTCACAAGTCGGTCAACGATCAAGGGATGTCGGCTAGTATGAGGTGCGAAATACCCGGTGGCCAGTTGATCGTGATCGAGAGTCAAATATCGTGGGAGAAACACGAAAAAAGCCATTCGACGGTGCATTTGGCAATCACTTATCCGGGAGTTGCTGGAGACTATGTAGTCGATACGGAATACAGTAGCCACTTTCTCAACACGGACTGCGATTCGGTAGCACCCGGGGCGAGCGTTCCGATCAAGTAGCCGGAACGCAAGCCACGCATCTTGTCCTCGCACCGCGCACCCTGTACCTTGTCCCCATGGATGCTGAACGCCTGCGCGCGTATCTGCTCACGCTGCCGCACGTCGCCGAGACGATGCAGTGGGGCGCGAACCTCGTCTACTGGGCCGGGGACAAGGCCATCGGCGGCAAGATGTTCGCGCTCGTCAACCTGGACGAGCCGCCCGACCCCGCCGCCGGCAGGCCGCACCTGCTGCTCTCCTACGCCGCCGGGCCCGAGCGCTACGCCGATCTGCTGGAGCGCGACGGCCTGGTTCCCGCGCCCTACATGGCGCGCATCCACTGGGTCGCCGCCGAGCGGTGGGAGGTCTTCAGCGACGCCGAGTGGCAGCGCGAGCTGCGCGCCGCGTATGAGATCACCCTGGCCAAGCTGCCCAAAAAAGTCCGCGCCACGCTCGCGCTGCCCGCCGCCCAGCAGCGCCGCCTGATCGCCGAGGCCCGCCGCAAGCTGGCGAAAAAATCCTGAGCGCCTCGTATACTGAAGCCAGCGAGCAGTCTTCGCGACCGAAAATCCCCATGAAGCGCCTAGCTTCCACAGTCACGCTCCTCCTCGCCGCAACCCTCCTGATTGCGCCTCAGCGTCTCCGCGCGCAGGCCTCTGACATTCCCAGCGCCGCGCCCGCCGCAACTAAGCTGTCCGACACCGAGCGCGGACGCCGGCTCATCGACCAGATGGTTGCGGCGCTCGGCGGCGATGCCTGGCTCAACCGCGCCACCATCCAGATCGATGGCCGCACCTCCTCCTTCTTCCACGGCGAACCCAACCCCTACATCACGGAGTACCACGAGCTTCGCCGCCTGGCTGTCAATGGGCAAACCGAAGCGGACCGGGTCGGCTTCCTCACCGAGCGCGGCATGATTATGCCCGGAAAGAAGATTGATGTGGTTCAGATCTGGACCGCGGGCAACGGCTACGAGATCACCTACAAGGGCCAGGCCGCGCTGCCCAGGGAGCAGGTGGAGGACTACTACCGCCGCCGCGCCCACTCCATCGAGGAGGTCGTGCATACCTGGCTCAAAGCGTCCGGCGTGATGGTCGTCTCCGAGGGAACCATCATGGTCGATCGCCGCCTCGCCGACCGCGTCACTGTACTCGCCGCCACCAACGACGCGGTCACGCTCGACCTCGACGCCGCCACCCACCTGCCGCTGCGCCGCACCTTCCGCTGGCGCAACCCGCAGTTCAACGACTACGACGAGGAGTCCGAGACCTACGACGACTACCACACCATCCAGGGCCTGCCCACGCCGCTCACCATCACCCGCTACCACAACGGAGAGATGGCCAACCAGCGCTACCTGACCAAGGTTGTCTACAACCTGCCTATGGACCCATCGCTATTCGACCCCGCCGTCCTGCTCAAGAAAAAGTGACGGGCATTTATACTCAAGCGTGAGATGAGCGACCAGACAAACCAGCCCGCCGCAGCCGCCAAGACCGTGGACATCAACGAGATCATGTCCCTGCTTCCCCACCGTTATCCCTTCCTGCTCATCGACCGGCTGATCGAGATCGAGCGCAAGAAGCACGTCGTGGCGCTGAAGAACGTCACTATCAACGAGCCGCACTTCGCCGGCCACTTTCCGGACTTCCCCATCATGCCCGGCGTGCTCATCGTCGAGGCCATCGCGCAGGCCGGCGCCGCGCTGCTGCTCACCGAGTATCCCGCAGCCGACCGCGCCAGCAAGCTGATGGTCTTCCGAAGCATCGATGCGACCAAGTTCCGCAGCCCGGTGGTTCCCGGCGACCAGTTGCGCATCGAGGTCACCGTGCTGAACTGGCGCTCCAACGCGGTCAAGATGCGTGGCGTCGCCACGGTCGACGGCAAGGTCGCCTGCGAGGCCACCGTCATGTGCGCCATGACCGACCGCAAGCCAGCCGATCCCGCAGCCGCGCCAGCCGGAGCCTCAGTCCAGTGAGCCGCATCCATCCCAGCGCGATCGTCGCCTCGGGCGCGCAGATTCCCGCCTCGTGCAGCATCGGCCCGTACTGCACTGTCGGGCCCAATGTGGTGCTCGGCGAGGAGTGCGAGCTCATCTCCCACGTCGTGCTGGACGGCCACCTCACCCTCGGCCGCGGCAACCGCATCTTCCCCTTCGCCTCGGTCGGCGTCACGCCGCAGGACCTGAAGTACGCGGGCGAGCCCACGCGCTGCATCCTGGGCGACAACAATACCATTCGCGAGTCGGTCACCATATCGCGCGGAACGGTGGGCGGCGGAGGCGTCACCCGCCTGGGCAGTGGCTGCCTCATCATGGCCTACGTGCACATCGGCCACGACTGTCAGATCGGCGACGGCTGCATCCTGGCCAACGCGGCCACGCTGGCCGGCCACGTCACCATCGAGGAGTACGCCGTGGTTGGCGCGCTCTGCCCGGTGCATCAGTACTGCCGCATCGGCCGCTACTCCTACATCGGCGGAGGGACGACGATTACGCAGGACGTGCTGCCGTATTCGCTGACCTGCATCGAGCGCAACAACCACGCCTACGGGCTGAACAAGGTCGGCCTGGAGCGGCGCGGCTTTACCCCGGCGCAGCTCAAGGCCCTGCGCCAGGCCTACCACCTACTACAGGCCTCCAAGCTGAACACCACCGACGCGCTGGCCGCCATCCGCGCCACGCTGCTGGCCGAAGGCGGCGCAGCCGATCCAGCTGACGCCGAACACGTCCGCTACCTTGCCGACTTCATCGCCGCCAGCCACCGCGGTGTGATCAAATAGGCCAACATCCATGCGTATACTACCTTTTCTCCTCCTCTTCGCGACTCTTCCTGCGCTTGCGCAGACACTGCCCGCGCGCGGCGCTCCCATCGATGTCTACGACGGCTTTGAAGGCACGAAGCTGAGCCCGCTATGGGAGACTAGCCGCATCGTCCCCGGCGCGCTCACCCTGCAATCCGCAATTGTCCGCGCAGGCCACGGCGCCGTCCAGCTCACCGTCCACGCCTACGACAAGTTCGAAGCCGGCCAGCATGGCGATGCCGACAGCGAACGCGACGAGCTCACCGAAGCCCGTGCCCTCACCTCGCGCGAAAACACGCCCTATGAGTTCTCCTGGAGCATGTATCTGCCCACGGAGTTCCCAATCGTGCCAGTCCGTCTTGTCGTCGCGCAGTGGAAGCAGTACTGTGGCTCCGACACCGCTCCCTGCTCCGACGACAGCCCCGTGCTCGCCGTCCGCTACGTTGATGGGGTTCTCCGCATTACGCAGAGCTTTGGCCGCAGCGAAAAAACTGTCCTCTACGAGGAGAAGCGGGACCTGCGCGGGCGCTGGCTCGACCTCCGCTTCCAGGCGCGCTTCACACCGCAGGCGAACGGCTTCGTCCGCGCATGGCTGGACGGCAAGCAGGTTGTGGACTACAGCGGCGTCACGGCCAACGCGGAGAGCGCGGCCACCGGATATCCCACTCCCAGCTATTTCTACTTCAAGATGGGCCTCTACCGCGACGTCATGCCCCAGCCCATGACGATCTATCTGGACGAGTACCGCAAGCGGCAGCTCCCCTCAGACGCGTTCTAGCGCCTCTCTGTTTTACGCAACATGCCGTCGCAGACTAAACTGGGCAGAGGAAGAGTGGCCGAGTGGTTGATGGCTCCAGTCTTGAAAACTGGCGTACCTGAAAGGGTATCGGGGGTTCGAATCCCTCCTCTTCCGCCAATCGGACGAAGCAGTCTTCATCGCTTCCTCATTAAATGCGCGTAGCGCACAGCATCAATAGGGTGAAGAGCAGCGGCAGATAGAGCACGCTCACCTTGAGCAGATCGCGGGCCACCATGCGGCTTTCCGCCTCTGGGACAGGGCGCAGGATACGCATGAAGCGAAGAGTATATGCCAGATAGGTGAAGCCGAGCAGGACAGCCAGAACCGCATAGGTCCCGCTCGCCATGCCCAGCCGCCACGGGGCGAGGCTTACCGGAACCATGAGGACGGCAAAGACCAGGGCTTGAACCACGGTGGACCATCCATCCGGATGCACAACCGGAAGCATACGAATGCCCGCGCGCGCATAGTCTTCGCGATAGAGCCAGGCGATGGACATGAAGTGGGGAAACTGCCAGACCCAGAGAATGGCGAAGAGCGCAACGCCGGGCCACTCGATGCGTCCACGGGCCGCGGTCCATCCCAGCATCGGCCCCATGGCGCCGGGAAATGCGCCGATGAAGGTGGCCAGAGAGGTAACGCGCTTGAGCGGCGTGTACACGGCAACGTAGGCAAACGCGGTCAGCAGCGCCAGCAGCGTGGTGAGTGGATTGGCGAAGAGATGCAGGTCCAATGCGCCCAGGGACAGCGCGCCCATGCCGGCCATCACACCCTGCGCAAGCGAGAAGC
>Ga0326728_10017337_pt1 | contig 14459 bp, 10 predicted proteins | sample MB3enrmetagenome_FD_207602 | JGI IMG/M metagenome (GOLD analysis project Ga0326728, IMG submission 207602) | Lab enriched peat soil microbial communities from McLean, Ithaca, NY, United States - MB31MN | ecosystem: Environmental > Terrestrial > Soil > Wetlands > Peat | place: USA: New York...
CTATGTGTGGAGGGAAAATAGCCACAGGATACTTCGCAAGTTTATGCTCATCAAAAAAGTGCTTTTGTATAATCCTATCTGCAACATAATTACGCACAGCATCGTAGTCGGAATACAGCACAAGTGATTTGCCTTCGCCCGTTTTCTTGTTCGCTTTTGTCACATCGTTCACATGGTTTAACCACGAAGGATTTAGCATCCATACGCAAGGCGTTTTGGCCTCCTTGGGAACGCGTATCGCGAAGTAAAGCGCAATTAAAGAACCTTCAGTCCAATCAAGCAATCGAGTCAGGCACCCGTAATGTTGCATGAGGTGGAGATATTCACCATAATTAAACGGAAAAGTGCGCTGAATAAATGGCTTGGATCTGCGTGCAAATTCAGCCTGCATATTAACCGCCTCTCGGGATTTATATTTCCAACCATTGCTTTCCTCTCTAAAAATGCTTGGAATAAGTGGATAATCTTGACGACCTAACCCTCTAAACCAAGGTGACTGCTCTTGTGGGTTCCAAGGTTTAGGCCATTCGCTCCATTTCAATTCAACGCAATCTATGAATTCCGAGAGGCATTTAATTTCATGCTTTGTTGTTTCAAACCCGTCCTTTGATTGTGTAAACTCGCATTTATCTCGTTTCATGGTTTGATTCTTAGTTTTAATTGTATTGCGGCTTGCGCCAGACGCTTTGCAATAAGATCAGCGTTTCACCTCATTGAGAAATGGGCGATCAATGTCGCACGAGGGAAGGCCAACGTAACCGTATTTGAACCGGCTAATGAGAACATTGCCGTTGTATATGTAGAGGCTCTTTCCTCCTACTTGAGCCCAGCGAAGACCCCAACTTGCTGTTTTTGTCAATAGGTGAATACGAAATGTAGTACCGTTCGTTTCGTACTTCTCTGTGAATGGGCTTAGAATTTTGGCGGTTCTTGCTGTCAGCAGAATTTTAATGCCTGGGGATTCTTCTTCCACGACCTGTTTAAATGCAATTTGGTCCGGATTTGGACTGCCTGCGTCATCGAGCAGATTCGTTGGGGTTATTTCGAAAAGAAAAAGATAGCGTCGTGCTTGGCGATTTTGAGCAGCAGTATAAAGTCCAAGGGGATCAACATCCTTCCATTCCCAGTCCTTTATAGGAGTATTTTCATCGAAATTTGGAAACACGTGATTAAATGTTATTACATCAAGTTGTGAAAGAAACTGCCGCGCGTCGTAATCAACATTTAACTGAGGGATGACGACAGCATTATTTATTACCGGACTTGCTTCTCTTGTGGCCACGCCTGAAATACATCCGGTTAGTGAAAATAACGATATAGCTACGAAGAAGCAGAGAGATAGAGGGAGCTTTATAGGCTGTAATTTTATTGATAAACTCATAAAGACATTACTGGTAAGAGCGTTTAAGGTTTCTGTGCGTTTCTTTTCATCCATCGGTTGTTTTGCAGTGAAAGGAGGGTTGGCATCCGAAGCTAAAACCATTGCCGCTGAGTAAAAAGCAGATTCGGTCAGTTTGGCGATGGCTGGCTGGCGCAGCCAAAATTTGCCCAAACCGCGATCCAGATACATTTCCAACCGGCGGCGGCGCTCCCGTCCGGAATCCAAAACTGACGACACGTCGGCGCTCCTTGCGGAAGGAGCGCCGGCCTGTGGCCGACTTTGGACGCTCGAAACGGGCTGGTTCCTATTATAATAGTATGCCCGCATTTCATTTTGATGTCTCACGGCGATGCCAAGGCGATTCAACCCCTCGACGTGGCATGACCACCATTTCCCCTTTTTTCCAAAATTTGTAAAGCCTGAAAACACACCAACAATGGTGCCCCATTCCCTGCTTGCGTGGTGTTTTTGTGAACTACGATTTGGACGAGTTTCAACACGACTTGGGAATCTGATTTATGGCTGTTGTCGTGTCGGACACCACTCCGCATGTGTGGGCTGAAAGCCCGAAACATGAAAGCCCAGGGCAACGCCCTGGGCAAGGCGACCGTAATGATTCCAAGCCCTGAAAGGGCGTCACAGAATCCTGGCATTCACTTGTTTTGCCCTTTCAGGGCAAATGTCGTATGGCTCGTCAAACCCAGGGCGTTGCCCTGGGCTATCATGTCGTTGCGCTTTCAGCGCGACAAAAATGCGCCAGCAAAACCTTGTCTCGGGCCCGGGCTTCGGGCCAAAGCGGAATTGAACTCAGAAGCGATTCAATTCCGAGTGGCTTCCGAGTGCTTCGCGCAAGTCCGCAAATTAACGCGGCGCGAACCGGAGTGATAGGTAACAAAAATGCGCCAGCAAAACCTTGTCTGCGGCGCGGTTTTGGGTTAAGAGGCATTCATGCTGATTGTCCACGTTCACGTTCATGTTAAGCCCGAATGCGTCGAGGCGTTCAAGGAGGCCACGCGGGTCAATGCGCGGCTGAGTCTGCTGGAACGGGGCGTCCTGCGGTTTGACGTCGTGCAGCAGGCGAATGACCCGGCCAGATTCATATTGATTGAAATTTATCGCGATGCCGCCGCCAGCGCCGCGCACAAGGAATCCGCGCATTACCCCGTCTGGCGCGACGCCGTGGCGTCCATGATGGCCGAACCGCGCTCCGGCGTGACGTTTAACCAGTTGTTTCCAGAACGCCCTTAATTAAGTAGCAGCCGACGTGAGGAGGCTCCAAATAAATGAGTGTTTCCAAAGATGTTTGAGCCTCCTGACGTCGGCTGCTACATGTAAAAAATGAACTTTGAATTTGCCACCGCACGCCGGATTGATTTCGGCGCGGGCGCAGCCTTGCGCATTGGAGAATGCGCGAAAAATTTCGGGAAGCGCGCCTTGGTGGTGACTGGCAGCAATCCACAGCGCGCGGAAAAGCTGCTGGCGAACCTTGCCGCCAACGGCATTGCCACCGCCATTTTTCCGGTGGCCGGCGAGCCGGAAATCTCAACGATTGAAAACGGCGTGGCGTTCGCCAAAAAGGAGCGCTGCGAATTTGTCATCAGCTTCGGCGGCGGCAGCGTCATTGACGCCGGCAAGGCCATCGCGGCCATGATGACCAATGACGGGGCGCTGCTGGATTACCTTGAAATCATTGGGCGCGGCCAGGCGTTGAAGAAGCGGTCCGCGCCCTTTGTGGCCGTGCCGACCACGGCGGGAACCGGCTCGGAAGTGACGCGCAACGCCGTGCTGGCCTCGCCGGAACATCATGTCAAGGTGAGCCTCCGCAGCCCGATGATGCTGGCGCGCGTGGCGGTCATTGATCCCGAACTGAGTTACGACCTGCCCCCGGCGCTGACCGCCAGCACCGGCCTGGATGCGCTCACCCAGCTTATTGAGCCATACGTCTGCCTGCGCGCAAATCCCATGACGGACGGTTTCTGCGTGGAAGGCATCCGGCGCGCGGCGCGTTCGTTGCGCGAGGCGGTTTTCAACGGTCAAAACAAGTCGGCCCGCAAGGACATGGCGCTGGCGAGCCTGTTCGGCGGATTGTCGCTGGCCAATGCCGGCCTCGGCGCGGTCCATGGTTTCGCCGGTCCCATTGGCGGCATGTTTCCCGCGCCTCACGGAGCCGTATGCGGCGCATTGCTGCCGCACGTCATGGCCGCGAACCTGCGGGCGCTCCGCGAACGCGAGCCCGACAGTCCCGCGCTCGCCCGATATGGCCAGGCCGCCGTCCTGCTTACGGGAAACCCGCAGGCGACCGCAGATGCAGGCGTGGATTGGGTGCGGAAGCTGGCCGCCGACCTGCCGATTCCCAAGCTGAACGCCTATGGCATCCGCGAAGAACACGTCGCCGACATCGCGGCCAAAGCCGCCAACGCCAGCAGCATGAAAGCCAATCCGATTGTCTTGACGCCGGATGAACTTGAGCAAACCTTGCGGCTGGCGTTGTGAGAGGCCGGTGATTTGTGTCCGGTTCCCTCTCCCCGCCCGAGCGGGGAGAGGGCCAGGGTGAGGGGACGCGTGAAGGCTCCTCACCCCCGCCCTCTCCTCCTTCGGGGAGGAGAGGGAGAAGAAAATTCAATGAAATCGCAAAAATCCAACCCAGTCGCATCTAATCGCAGCGAAAAAATCGTTTTACCCTGGCAAACCCCATCCACCATCGCGCAGACGGAACTCATCGCGCACAGCCTGAAGCATTGGACGGGCCGCGATTTGCTGCCGGGCGGCTTTTCGGAATCCTCTGAACTTGCGGAAAAAGTTTTTCACGCGCCGTTCGTTCTGGTGTCCCACGGCATCGAACCCGATCCGGTCTTGAATTACGGAAACCAGAAGGCCCTCGATCTTTGGGAAATGTCCTGGGCCGAACTGACCCGCACGCCATCGCGGCTCACCGCCGAGGCGCCCAATCGCGAGGAACGCGCCCGCCTGCTCGCTGCCGTCACGGCGAATGGTTTCATTGACGATTATTCCGGCGTCCGCATTTCCAGCAGCGGACGCCGTTTCCGCATTGCCCGGGCCACCGTCTGGAACCTTCTCGACGGGCGGGGAATTTACCGGGGCCAGGCGGCGATGTTTTGGCGATGGGAATTTCTTTGAGCTTGAGTGAATCCCGCCCTAAGCTGCGCCCACTGATGAGACTCTTGGACAGACTGCAGTTTGCCGCAAGACAATGTATTCCACACTCGCCCGGAGCCGGTGAACGCATTGCGGTGTTGGTCCTTTGCCTGCTGGGGGCGGTCCATGTCTTCGTCTTTGCGGCGGCATTTCCGTTTTTTAGCGTGGTGGATGAGCAGGCGCATTTTGACCTGGCGGTGCGCTATTCGCAGGGCGAGATTCCGCGCTCGCTCACGCCGCCGTCGGAGGAGGCGCTGCTGTTCATTGTCTTTTATGGGACGCCGGAATATCTGTGGCCGCCGTCGTCGCAGCCCGGCGGCGTCATTCCGCCGCCGCCGTGGCGGCAATCCATGGAACAAGTGCGCCCGCTGTTGCTGGCCAAGGAGGCGGCGTACCGCGATAAATTCCAAAATTACGAGGCCGCGTCGCCGCCGCTTTATTATGCGCTGGCGGGAGGCTGTTGGCGCCTGGGGCGGCTGCTGCAACTGGACGGCGGCCAACTGCTTTACTGGCTCCGCTTTCTAAATGCGCCGCTGATGGCTTTGCTGGTCTGGCTGGGCTGGCTCGCGGGGCGAACGGTGTTTCCCGAAAATCTTTTCATCCGGCTGTCCGTTCCGGCGCTCATCGCCTTTCTTCCGCAGACGTCGTTTTATGCCATCAACAACGACATGCTGACGCCCATCACCTTCGGCGCGGCTTTTGTGCTGGTGATCCGGTTTTGGGAAGCTCCCGCGCCGTCCGTTAAGTTGGCGGCCGGATGCGGCCTGGCGCTGGCCGCCGCCTATCTGACCAAGACCAGCAACGTTCCACTGCTGGCCGCCGCCGCCGTGTTCCTGCTCTGGAAATTTGCCCGGCTGGCGGCGGGCGGCACGATCCGCAAATCCGCGCCGGCGATTGCGGCGCTGGCGGCCACCGCCGCGCTGCCCGCGGGAGCATGGATGCTTTGGTGCAAGGCCAATTTCGGCGATTTCGCCGGCGCGGGCCTGAAAATTCATTTTCTCGGCTGGACGGACAAACCGTGGCCGGAATGGCTGCATCATCCCTTGTTCACGCCGCGCGGCCTTTGGTTTTTCGTGGAACGAAACCTGGCCACGTTCTGGCAGGGCGAAATGTTGTGGCAACGTCAGCCGCTTTCCTTCCCGGTCGTGGACGCGGCCTACGTAATCCTGTCACTGGTCGTGCTGACCTTCGCTCTGGCGGCCCTGCTGCGACGGCGGTCGCCCTTCTCCGGACCGCAACGGGCGGCCCTGGCCTTTGGCTTTTTGTGCCTGGCGGCCTCCTTCGCGTTTTACGCCTGGCTGTCCGTGAAATATGATTTTCAGGACTGCTTTTATCCCTCGCGCGCGCATCCCTTCTTTGTGTCCGGGCGGCTGATGCTGGGAATGCTCGTGCCGTTTTTCATTTTGTTTGCCGCCGGGCTGGACCGGCTGATGAACCGTTTTGATGCCGCCATGAAATTCGTGGCGTTCCTCGGATTGCTGGCATTTATGATCCTTACCGAAATCGCCATTGACCAACCCGTCTTTTCCAACCAATACAACTGGTTCCACCTTTGAAGGGCGCGAGAATAATTTCGTTGAAGGGCGCGGCGGTTGAAGCGAAAATGCCCGCGATGCAAAGCGCCCCCGTTTTCCAATTCTTCACCACCCCAAGGTCCGGCACATGAACCGCATCAAGCTTCTCACCGAGCAGGTCGCCAATCAGATCGCCGCCGGCGAGGTCGTCGAACGCCCGGCCAGCGTGGTCAAGGAACTGGTCGAAAATTCGCTCGATGCGGGCGCGCAAAAAATCACGGTGGAAATCGGCGCGGGCGGGCGCAGCCTCATCCGCGTGACCGACGACGGGATGGGGATGGGCCGCGACGACGCCCTGCTCTCGCTCGAGCGCCACGCCACCAGCAAGATTCAGCGCGCCGAAGACCTGGCCTCGATTGCCACGATGGGTTTTCGCGGCGAAGCCCTGCCCAGCATCGCCAGCGTCAGCCGCTTCCTGCTGACGACGCGGGAGCGGGACAGCGCATCGCCCGAAGGCACGCAAATTCTGGTCAATGGCGGGACGATTGCCGAGGTGCGGGCCGCCGGCAGCGCGATTGGGACGTGCGTCGAGGTGCGGCAACTTTTTTACAATCTGCCGGCGCGCCGGAAGTTTCTGCGCGCCGAGGAAACCGAGGCGGCGCACATCCAGCACTACCTCACGCTGGCGGCGCTGGCCCATCCTGAAATCGCCTTCCACTTCGTCAAGGACACGCGCATGGTCTGGCAATTGTCGCCGCAAAAATCCGGCGCGGCCCTCTCCAGCCGCATCGAAGCCTTGCGCGAGCGGTTCCGCGCCCTGCTGGGCGATGAAAAATTGCTGCCGGTGAATTTTACGGCTTCGCTGGAGGAACCCGAAGCGCCCTCGGACGAGTCGGACATTTTTGAAACGGCGTCACCGGAAAAACCGGACATTGCCAAGAATTCCGAGCTGCGGATCTGGGGGCTGATTGGTTCGCCCGGCGTCTCCCGCTCCACGCGCGACGGACAATTCACCTACGTCAACCGGCGTCCCGTGGAAAATCGCGGGCTGAATTACGCGCTGATCGAGGGCTATCATACGTCGCTGATGAAGGGCCGGTATCCGGTCTGCTGCCTGTTCCTGGAACTGAATCCGGCGGCGGTGGACGTGAACATCCATCCGTCCAAGCGCGAGGTTAAATTTCACGGCGAGTTTGCGGTGCGCAAATTCACGGCCCGGGCGGTGCATGAAGCCCTGCTGGCCTTTCACACCGAACCCGCGAAGGCCGCGCCCGCAGAGAAGCCTCCGCTTTTCCAGCAACCGGAAATCATTCCTCCCGCAGTGCCGGCCACGCCGGCCCTTCCGCAGTTTCCGGAAAAGCTGAAGCCCGCCGCCGAACCGGAGACCGTTCCCCCGCGGCAGACGGCCTTGCACATGGGTTTTTCGCAGCCGGGCGCGCTGCCCGCCGCTTCCCCCGAAACAGCACCGGCCTCCCCAGCCCCGGTGCCAACCCCGGCCTCCGCACCCCGCAGCCCGCAGCAGGCCGTTCCGTTGCTGGAGGTGCCGCTGCGCATGGTCGGCGTCATCGGCAAACTTTATGTGGTGCTGGAGTCCGACCGCGGGATGGTGCTGCTGGACCAGCACGCGGCGCACGAGCGGATTTTGTTCGAGCAAATGATGACGCGGCTGGAGTCCAACGCCGTGGCGCCCTCGCAGAAATTATTGCTGCCGGAAACCGTGGAACTGCCGCCGCGGGACGCCCAGTTCCTGCGCGAGCAACTGCCGGCGCTGACACGGCTGGGCGTGGGCCTGAATGAATTTGGCGAGCGCACCTTCCTGCTGGACGCCCTGCCGCCGTTCGTCAAGGCGCCGGACGCGCGCCGGTTTGTGTTCGATCTCGTGGACGAACTGCGCGCCGCCGGGCGCGAAGTGAACCTTGCCCGTCTCGGCGAGCACACCGTGGCCAAGACCGTGTGCCGCCATGCGGTCAAGGCCAACGACCCCCTGACCGGGCCGGAACTGGAAAATCTGGTCGCCGATCTGCGGCATTGCGCCATGCCTTATACCTGTCCGCACGGCCGGCCCACGCTTATTGAAATGAACTACCGGGAACTGGAGAAAAAATTTGGAAGGTCGCAGTAGGGCGGGGTTCACCGCTGCAAAAACTTCGCCACCGCTTCCGTGCGTGTCCGCACCTGGAGCTTCTCATAAATCCGGCGGATATAGGTGTGGACCGTTTCGTAACCGATGTTCAGCTTGTCGGCGATTTCCTTGTAGATAAGCCCCTGGGCCAGCAGGTCCAGGACTTGTTGCTCGCGTTCGGACAGCTCGGAAAGTTCTCCGGCTGAGGCGGTCGCCGGCTGAGGCGGGGCGGCGGATTTCTGAAACGATTGCACCACGAGGCGCGCAATATGCGTGGTCATGGGCGAGCCGCCGCGATGCACTTCCCGGATGGCCTCGATCAATTCCTTCGTGGGGGTGCGTTTGAGCATATAACCGTTGGCGCCGGCAGCGAGGGCATTGAAGATGTTTTCGGTGTCCTCATACACGGTGAGCATCATCACCTGCGTATGCGGCAGCAGGGCCTTGAGCTGGCGCACGCACTCCACGCCGTTCATGCGGGGCAGATTGATGTCCATGAGCACCACCTCGGGCTTGACCCTGGGCAAATCAGCGAGGGCGTCCTCGGCGCTGGCGTAGTCGGTCAGGAACCGGAAACCCTCCGCGCGGCCGATGACCTTGGCCAGCGTGGCGCGCAGCTTGTCATTGTCTTCAACGATGGAAATGGTGACGGGCATCGGTTCCGCCGCCAGAATGCAGGAGCCGCCGCCAGGAAACAAGCGCGCATGTTGAAATGATGTCCCGGATCAGCGGCCAAATACAAAATCACCGCAACTTCAAAAATATCGAGGCCGCTCATTGCCACAGCATTGGTGCATAGAATTCGTCAAATGGCGGCAGACTTGTGCAAGCGAAGAAACCAGTCCGGTTTTTTCCCAGCAACCAGTCCGGCCTTTTCAATTAATGTCAGCGCTTGACCGATGTCTTGGGCCAATGTTTCGAGCCGGACGACGCGACAAGTTCGACCTTTTTTGCGATACGATACAACTTGGGACTCACAATCCTGAGGCCAGTCTGGAGCCACAAATAAATCTCCAGAGTTTGTCTCGACGACGGAGTTATTGTTTCGATCAATATCGACTGCGATTGCGAGATTAAGCATAACGTTTTTTACTGTTTTGTATTAGGTCTAAACACTCGTTAGCCATGCAATATTTACTGTTACTCTTTCTTTCTTTTTGAAATGGAGCTGTCCTGCAAGCGGATTACTATAGATTTCATGAAAAGGCGTTTCACGGAAATTTTTAACAACGAAAAGGAAAAAATGATCGGTGAGTTCCGCAGCAACGTCATATTCCTTTGGGGTTAGGGATAAACTTCCGGTTCTTCCCGCCAGCCCCTTAACTTCAATAGCAAGGAAATCCTCCTCGCTCTCTTTGGTTAATCGGAAGTCATAACCACAACCAAGCCGCGACGTATTTTCCAAACCATAGTCCTTAAATGGAGAAAGCCCGGGCTGGACCGACTCAAAGTATTGTTCTGCTGCAAGGCCAGTAATCAATCTTTTCGCAAAGTTGGACTCCGCTTCATCTTTCTCGCCCTTTACTTGCATTTCGCTCCATAAATTTTCATCGTATCCCGTGAAAGACTTGACGAGCCCGGTAAACGTCTCGAAATCCAAATGCTTATATTCCTCGAAAACCTTGCGACAATAGTCGCGAAGTGAGCGTTTATGCCAACCCTTCCGCTTGTTCGGAAACAATGGATCAAATTCATCCCGGTAGTTTTTAATGGACATTGGTTTCGAACCCAGCGCATATCCAATGACATTGAATGCTTCAGCGAAACTCTCAAATCCAAGCTTTTTCAATCCCAGTGAATCGTATTTTGAGAGATAGAGGCCAGCGAGAATGAGTTTTTCGCGCGTTACAATGCGTTGTGGGTTTAAAAGCATTTTTTTGCGACAGTCTTTTGAAGCGATATGCTCATGTTTGCTCCAAGTATTATGACACGATCAGGACCTTGCACTCAATCTTGATTTAGTGCGCTTTTGTCCCGCAATGTTTGACCCGGTTCTACTTTGACAATTTGGCTTCAAGCAACAGGTCATCGCCCAGCTTCCGCCAGCGGATCGCGCCCAAAGAAATGATCTCCTCCAAGCTTCGGGCGCCTTCCCCCGCCACGGCTTTCCTGGCGTCGCGACCGCCCAGCACTTTGGGCGCATAAAAGAACGCGATGCGGTGCGCCAAACCAGCCGCCAAAAACGATGCGTTCACTTCACCGCCGCCCTCCACCAGCAGGCTCGTCACATTTTCAGCCCCAAGCTTTTTCAACAGCCATTTCAGATCAATGAACCCGCCGCGGCCCGATGGCGAAACCTTTCGTTGTGGCGCGACCCACACATTTGCGCGCCGGGCCAGGGCGGAGACTCGTTTTGCGGGGGCCGCCCGGCTCACCACCACCGTGGTCAGCGACGCCTGCTCATCGCTGACGACTTTGGCGTCCAATGGCGTCCGAGCCAGCGAATCCAATACGATGCGCCGCACGGGTTTCACGGCAGCCGGCCCGCCTGAAGCGCCCGCGCGCCGTACCGTCAGCGACGGATTGTCCGCGAGGATCGTGTTTACTCCCGCCAGAATCGCGTCGCAGCCTTCGCGCAATTTCATGGCATAGGTGCGTGATTCTTCCCCGGTGATCCATTTGGATTCTCCCTGCGCGGTGGCGATTTTTCCGTCCAACGTCATCGCCGCCTTCACGGTGACAAACGGCGTTTTGTGAACGATCCAGTGATTGAAGGCTTCATTCAGTTCTTCGCATTCGCCAGCCAGGACCGGTTTTCCCACGGCCACACCGGCACGGCGAAGAATTTCAAACCCTTTGCCGGCATGTTTGGGATTGGGATCCGTCGCTCCGGCCACGACGCGACGGATGCCGGAGGCGATGATGGCCTCCGTGCAGGGCGGCGTGCGTCCGTGTGTGCAGCACGGTTCCAGCGTGACGTAGAGTGTTGCGCCGCGCGGCGAATGGCCGTGGCGCCGCGCATCGGCGAGCGCCTCGATTTCCGCGTGCGGCCGGCCCGCGGCATGATGCCAGCCGCGCCCGATAATTTTGCCCTTCTTCACCAGCACCGCGCCCACCATGGGATTGGGCGAGGTCCGGCCAAAACCGCGCCGGGCCAGCCGGAGAGCAAGACGCATCAGATTTGCATCTGGGCTAACGTGTTTGGAAAAGAAGGGAAACATTCAACATTCAACCCCCCTTCGTTAGGAACTACGGGGGGCGGGCATTCAACATCACGTTTTTACCGGCACCGTCAATCGCACCACCGTTCCGCCATCGGGGCCGGGTCCAATGTCAAACTGGCCGTGCACGTCCTCGAGCCGGCGGCGCATGTTTTTGAGGCCGTTGCGCAGTTTCTTGTCCGAAACATCGCCCAGGCCGCGCCCGTTGTCCGCCACGGTCAGGACGAACCGGCCCGGCTCCAGTTGCAGCCCCACGCGCGCTTCGGTGGCCTGCGCGTGCTTCACCACGTTGTTCACCGCCTCCTTGAACGCCAGAAACACGTTATGCCGTACCTCCGGCAGAATCGGTATCGGCGGCAGGCCCGGCGGCAGCTCGGCGCGAAACCTTACGGCGGCCATCGCAAAATAATCCTGTGCGTACTTGCAGGCATAGTTGGCCAGGCTCTCCAAGGTGTCGTTCGACGGGTTCACGGCCCAGACGATTTCATCCAGCGAGCGCGTGGTTTCGCGGGCCGTCGAGCAGATTTGCTGCGCGTGTTCCTCCACTTCGCCCGGCAGGTCCTTGTCGGTCTCGGCCATTTCGCTCAACAGCGTGATTTGCGTCAGGTTCGCGCCCAGTTGATCATGCAAATCGCGGGCGATGCGGGCGCGCTCGTGTTCGATGGCTTCCTTGTGCTGCGCCGCGCGCAACTCCCGTTTCAGCCTGGCGGTGGACACCAGGTAAATCGTTCCCGCCAATGCGCCGAGAAATAAAATGACGCTCAACGCGATGAACTCCGGCTTCCGCCAGAAGGGCGGCTTCACCACGATTGACAGCGTCGCGCCGGTCTCATTCCAGTAGCCGTCCTCGTTGCAGGCCGTCACCTCAAAGGTGTAATTGCCCGGCGAAAGCCGCCCAAAGCGACCCACACGCTCGCCCCCGATGTCCACGGGCTTTTTGTCCATCCCGATCAACTGATACCTGAACCGCGCGCCGAACCGCGCACCCTTGGGTGACGAAAAATTAAGTGCGGTGAAATGAATTTCCAACTGCTCATTTTCCGGTTGCAACACCACCGGCGCGGTCCAGGTCGAGGCCAGCGGCCCTTTGCGCTGGGACACGCCGTCCACGAGCACCGTTTCAATGACCACCGGCGGCGGATTGGTGTTCGGCTTCAACTCGGACGGATTCACCGAGACCACTCCCTCGATGGTGGGAAACAGCAGCCGGCCGTCCGCCGTGCGGGCGGCGGCGGGTTGCGCGCCCACGCATTCGCGCGTCAGAAAAGTGCGGCACGAAAGCCTGCGGGACCGGTCCGCCGCCAGCTCCGCCAGCGGGCGTTCCTCGATGCGCATTAAACCCTCGTACGCGCCCAGCCAAAGATTAGTGGCGTCATCCTCCATCAGGTAGCCCACGTCATCCACCGCCAGGCCGTCTGCCGTGGAATACTTGGTCCACTGGCCGTCCGCAAACCGCGCCAAACCATGACCGGAAGTGCCCGCCCAAAGCACGCCGTCGCGGCCCTGCAACAGGCACGAAATATCTCTGACCGGCGCGTCCGCATTCGTGATCGTCCCGTTCCGCATCCGGTAAATCCCCGCGCCATCCGTGCCAATCCACAAGTTCGAGTTTTCATCCTCCGCCAACGCCCGCACCTCGACGGGCGGCAGGCCTTCCGCTTGTGAAAAAGATTGCCAGTTCACGCCGTCAAAATCGGCGAGGCCGTTTTGCCCGCCCACCCAGAGCTTGCCGTCGTGCGCCTGAAACAAGGCGTAGATGTGCCCAAGCGCCACCGGAGCGTTCACCGGCTGGAAGGAATCCCCCCGCAGCCGGAACAAGCCTTCGTCCCACGTTCCCACCCAGACCTGCTGATGGCTGTCCACAAAAACCGGCCAGGGACCATTCTTGACGCCCACGCTGAAATTCGTCACCGCGTTCGTCAGCACATACGTCAACCCATGGCGATTGAACGCCGCCCAGGCCCCGCCGCGCGCATCCGTCGCGATGGACAGGGCCGTGTCCGGCTTGAACCCGCCCGGCTCCAGGTACGTCCGTTTGCTGATGCGCTCCAAGCCGTCACCGTCAGTGCCCGCCCACAAGTTTCCCTCGCGGTCGCAGCAGAGCGAAAGGACATTGTCATGCGAAATACCGCGGTCCGTCGAGATGTGGCTGTAGCCGCCCGAGGCATTGAACCAATAAACGCCCGCGTCATGGGTGCCCACCACCAGGTTGCCATCGCGGTCCTCGCATAGTGCGGTCACGTTGGCATCCAACTTCAATGACAGACTGCCCGGAACCGGATTGGGCACGTAGGTCCACGGAGTTGCGCCATAATCCTTCTCCAACTGGCCGTTTCGGTACTTGAGCAACTGCCCGTCCTGCAAACGCCACATGACGCCGCCTTTGCCCGGCAACGCCAGATGAAAAATCTGGTAAAACAGCTCGGCCGGAAATTCCGCCCGTTGCAACTGCGCCTTCCCGGCGGCCACTGAAAAATATTGGTTTGCGCTGGTAATAAACCGCGGGACCCCCGGCTCTTCCTCGCTGGCGAGTATGACCTTGCCGTCAGTGCCGCGCATGTCCACCGGGGTGATGCCGCCCCCGGCCACGACGCATAGGCCGCCGTTGGCCGTGCCCACCCACAGGTTCGTCCGGCTGTCTTCGTAAAGGAAGGTGATGACATTGTCCGGCAGGCCCGGGGCATTATTGACATTGATCGGCGTCATGGAGTTGCCGTCAAAGCGCACCAGGCCATTGAGCGTGCCCAGCCAGAGGTAGCCGTCATGGGTCTGGGCGATGGTGATGACCGAGCTTTCGGGCAGGCCGTCGGCAATGCTCCAGGCGTCCACGGCATAGGGAGAATCCGCCACGGCGCGCTGTCCAAAAACCAGCGCGAGGGCCAGGACAGCGGGCAGCGCATAGGCAAAAAAATGGATGGTGCGGTGCAAGCTCCGCCGAGAATATGCGGTAAAACGGCCCAAAAAAAGAATTTTCAAAAAACCCCTTGCGGCTGGCATGGAATGGGCTAGGTTTTGATTGCCTCGAGAACAGGCGCTCCGTTTTTCCTGTTGAAAGACGGTTTAACGGGTCGGCAACAGAAACTAAACTGTGTGCATGCCGGCCCGTTTTTCATTTCCCCGGCCTT
>Ga0326728_10017338_pt1 | contig 14459 bp, 10 predicted proteins | sample MB3enrmetagenome_FD_207602 | JGI IMG/M metagenome (GOLD analysis project Ga0326728, IMG submission 207602) | Lab enriched peat soil microbial communities from McLean, Ithaca, NY, United States - MB31MN | ecosystem: Environmental > Terrestrial > Soil > Wetlands > Peat | place: USA: New York...
TAGAGCCGCAGTTTCCATATCTCTGGTTTTCGGGGGGCCGGGTTGCCTGGTCGCGCCCGAGTTTTCTTCTTCGTTGCCGACATTTAGTGTTTATTCGCGGCTTTCGCGCCCCCTTCCTTTTTGTAGGCGTAGGAGTCTGCTTTCCGGCTCCGCACCATCTGCCCGCGGGCCTTCGACGCTTCCTTGCCGAGTGATTCCGATTCGGAGATGGTCTGTTGAATTCTTTCTTCCTTTGCTTCATGGTCCGCCCGGAGGGTAGCCATGCGGGCTTCAAAGGTCCGGCGCTCGCGCTCCAGTTCGTGTTGGCGGCTCTCCAGTTCTTGCCGGCGGAACGTGCCTGCTGCTTTCTCGCGCACTTCCTGCGACATCCGGGCGGAACCGGTCAGCACGCCCTCGGGCCCAAGGTAAACATCCAGCAATTGGAGGCCGTGGTTAGTGAGCAGGAATTCGCGTATCTGGTTGGAATGCTCCATGCCACGCGATTTCAGCACATAGATCGCGCGGTTCCGCTCCCCGCCGACCTCGATGCTTTCCAGCACGAGCCAGGTGTCCATGAGAGAGGAGACGTCCGCCTCGCTGGCTTCCAGCGGGCCGCCCCCCGCCGTCAAACTGGTGAAAATCGAGGTGATCCCCTGAGTCTTCAGAAAATCGACCAGCCGCGTGAGCATGGACCGCACTTCGTTCGCGGTGCTGACCATGATCAGATTGGTAACCGGGTCGACCACCACGACGCTGGGCTGAAATCTGGAGATGCGTTTGTGAGTCACTAACAGGTGCTCTTCAATTCCCCCGTAGGTGGGACGCACCGCCTGAAAAAGCAGCAGTCCTTTGCGCACCCAGGGCTGGAGGTCGATGCCGATCGAACGCATATTGCGGACGATCTGCCGGGGCGATTCCTCGAAAGCGAAAAACAAGCAGCGCTCGCCGCGGCGGCAAGCCGCATCCACGAAATGCGCCACGACGCTGGTTTTACCCGTTCCCGAGGTGCCGGATATCAAGATGCTGCTCCCCCGATAAAAGCCCTTGCCACCCAGCATGCCATCCAACCGGGCAATGCCGCTGGAGATTCGTTCGGCGGGCGCAGCGTGGTCCAGACCCAGGGAGGAGATGGGCAGGACGGAAATGCCTTGTTCATCGATCAGGAAGGGATACTCGTTGGTGCCGTGGGTGGAACCGCGGTACTTGACGATGCGCAGGCGCCGGGTGGAGATCTCCTCCCGGATACGATGGTCGAGCAGGATCACGCAATCGGAGACGAACTCCTCGATGCCGTGCCGGGTCAGCCGGTCGGGCCGGTCCCGCTCGGCGGTAATGACCGTGGTCAGTCCTTTTTCCTTGAGCCAGCCGAACAGGCGGCGGATTTCGGCGCGCAGGATGCCAGGATTGGGCAATTCGCTGAAGAGTGATTCAATGGTGTCCAGGACGACTCGCCGCGCCCCGACCCTCTGCACCGCGTCGGCAATGCGAATGAAGAGGCCATCGAGATCATACTCGCCGCTTTCCGAAATCTCGCTCCGGGTGATGAGCACGTGATCCAGAAACAGTTTCTTATCCGCCGCCAGCCGGGCCAGGTCGAAACCCAGCGAAGCGGCATTCTTGGTCAGGTCCGGGATCGATTCCTCGAACGACACGAACACGCCGGGTTCGTTGTATTGGGTGGCGCCCCGAACCAGGAACTCCAGCCCGAACATGGTCTTTCCGGAACCGGCGCCTCCACTGATGAGAGTGGGACGCCCACGTGGCAACCCTCCCAGTGTGATTTCGTCCAAACCCTGGATGCCGGTGGCTGCTTTTGGCAGCGTTTTGGAAGATGGATGGCGGGCTTTCTTCTTTTGTGCCATGGGTTTAATCCTTGCCCCGGGCGAACTGCGCCGGGTTGGCAGTAGCGGCGTCATCACCCCGCCTCGGGAGTCCCCCTTACACAAGAAGGCTGCTCGGCCCCTTCACCACTGACTGCCTCTCTACGAATATGGCGACGGATTTTACCACCAGACGCGCCCTCGTGCATAAACTTTCGACGCGTGGTGTCGACGCGTGGAGCGCGATGTTGTGCCTACCCAAAACTCGCAGCGGGGACGAAAAGCCACCCATTGCTGCCCTTAGCTGGCTCTCTCGGAAAATCTGAAGTGGGGTGACCAGCATAGGCTTGGGTGAGTCACGAACGCGCACCAATAGAGGAGATCATATTCGACGGCGTGCGTTTTGATGTGATGAGCGTAGAGCGGTACCGACAGAGGATGCGGCAAGCCGTATCCCTGCATCCAGGCAGTGCCCCGTGACCATTTTTGAGAATTGGGTGTTACGAGACGCTAGGAGGGAGATGCTTCCTGGTTCCGGAAGGCTTTGGCTTTGTCGGCCATTTTCCTTGCCTTTTTGTGCTTGCCCTCGCGCTGATAGAGATTGGACATATTGGTGTATACCCTGGCCAGGGTGGGGGCGTCCGGTTTCGGCTGGCGGGCAAGAATAACCGTCGCGTCGGAAAAGGCCCTTTCCGCTTCCGGGAGTTTTCCCTCTTCCGCGTAGGCAACACCCAGATCATTCAAGGAGGCCACCACGGCGGGACTCTCCGGTCCATAGGCTCTCTTCCGGATCGCGAGGGCTCGCAGGTAGAGCAAATCCACGTTAACTTGCTTGCACTTCTGGAGTAATACTCCGGCAAGATTGTCGAGACTCTGGGCCACATCGGGATGATCCGGCCCCAGAGCCTTCTCCCGGATGGAAAGGGCCCGCCGAAAAAGGGGTTCGGCCTCGGCGTATTTCTTTTCGGCGCGATAAAGTCCAGCCAGGTTGTTCAGGCCGGAGGCGACATCGGGGTGGCCGGGCCCCAGGGTCTTTTCCGCAATGGCGAGCGAACGGTTATACACCGGTTCAGCCTCGGAATATCGACCCTCTAAACTGTACAGAGCCGCCAGGTTGTTGAGGGAGATGGCCACATCCGGATGCTCGGGCCCCAGGGCCTTTTGCCGAATGGACAAGGCCCGGTTATAGAGCGATTCGCCCTCCGCGTATTTGCCTTCGCGGATATCCAGCGCCGCCAGGTTATTGAGGCTGGTCGCAAATTCAGGATCCTGCGGCCCCAGGGTTCTTTCTTTAATCAGGACAGCCCGCCGGAATAACGGGTCGGCTTCCGCGAACTTGCCCTGCTCCCAGTAAAGTTCCCCCAGGTTGTTCAGGGTGTTGGCCACGTCGGGGTGCTCCGGCCCCAGGCTTTTCTCGCGCAGCGCAAGGCACTGCCGGTAAATCGGTTCGGCCTCCCTATACCGGCTTTGGTATGCGTATAATGCCGCCAAATTGTTGAGCGTGGCGGCCCGGTCAGTGATTGCCGAGTTTCCATCCTTCTCCCAGATTCCCAGGGCGCGCTTCAAAAGAGGCTCCGCCTCAGAGTACTTGGCCTCGCGAACATAAAGTCCGGCCAGGTTGTTCAGCGTCATGGCCAATCGATGGTCAAATTGCCCGAATGACTCGGCCTCCTGTTCCGCTCGCACAAACTGCGACTCGGCTTCGCGGTACTGCCCATGGCCAGACGCAATTTCGGCGGCAGCGATCGCGCTTTCCCAATGGTTTGCCTGCCCGAACACCACCTCCGGTGCGAAAATAAGACAAAATGACCACACCATAAGATTTCGCATGTGGTACTCCCCCAGACCTCTTGCTTTGCGGGTGGTGGCGCGGGGAATCGGACGGAGTCAAACAGGAAAGGCGAGGGTTGGTACTACTCTCCGCAGTCACTACTCAGGTGATCCAAATCCGGCGTATGGCTGGATTGGTCTACATTGCGCACCTGAAGGAAGTGCAGGCAATTTATTTGCCAGTTAGCATTCCGCTGGTTATAACGTAGGGAATGGGAAAGGGGAGAGATTTTGTCGCTCGCATCGAGCCTTGCCCCGCTTCGCGAGGTATCCTTCGGAATCTTCACGAAGAATCTCAACCCAAGCTCCCCTCAATACTCCGGGGCTTCCACCGATTTGCGGATATTTTCGCAAGTCAAGGCGCGAAAATTGGCTGATCTGGCGCTCCGACGCAACTGATCGCCGCATTGATGGGAAACGCCGGGAGAGGTGGTCATTTTGGGTCAGCGGCCAGGAAAATCTACAGCAACGGCGCGGGAGTGGTACACTTTAAGGAACCCCTCACATCAACAAGAATATTGACTTCTCAACTATTAATGGCTTAAAAGAAGAACGGGATTAATTTTTTCCTCCACCCCGCGGGCCCCTGGCCCTCTTCACGGGTACGGGGGCAGAGATGAGGTGGTTACCATGCATTTCAGGTTTGGGGACTTGAAATCGCTCTCCACATCTCCCCCTGCGGGTCGTGGGATTACATCGGGGAAAGGGGTATTACTCATTATGAAAACGACACCCAGGCATATGCAAAAAATGGCAAGGGAAGCCTTCGGATTGTTGTTGGAACTGCGCGAGCGCGGTAATGCTCACCAACTTCTAACCCAAGCGATCGCCTTTTTGGAAATGCTGGCGCGGGAGGAGAGTGTCAATGCCGCGCCGATGATACTCTCCGTTCGTGTGATGCAACTGCGGAAACCTTAGGCTGCGGTCCACGCGGACACTCACATCCGAACCCGTGCAGTCTATCCCGGGTATCCCTACATCTCATCCTCATCAGCCACCTTCATTTTCCAGGGATCGAGTCTTGTGGGATCCACCCCTGGGGAGAGCGTTCCCGGGGAGGTTGTCCCGGATCGCCAGCGTGCGCACTGCGCCGTGGGTTTAAAGCCTTCCCCACCCGGAAACCCCTCGTGTGGGCATGGCCGCGCAGGTATGCGGTGAGTGCTCAACCTGGAAAGTCAACCCCTATGGACTGCGTCCACACTTCACCCATGGCGCGGCGTGGGTGGAACTCTGGGCAATCTTCCGTCCCGCAGCGGGAGGTCATCCTTCGGTGGGCGCGGTTGCCACGGGGGCAGCCACGGGGTCGGCTTGCTGACTCGCCCGGAGCTTGGCCATCTCGCGCTGCAGCTCGGTCGCGAGATCCTCAAGGATCCGCAACTGCTCGGTCCGGCGCTGTACCAACGATTCCAGGCGCGTCACTTGCCGCTGCAGTTTGTGATTTTCGCGGCGCAGATAGATGAAGCTGCCGCCGGGGATTCCAATCTGTGACCCCGCCCCGGATTCGCCGGGCTTTCCAAATTCCCCCGGTTTGAGGTCGGGCAGAGGGGCAAGCCGGGACTGGGTTTGCTTGATGAGCGCATCCAAATCCCTCCGCTCCGCTCCCGGCGGACAAAGCTGCCGCAGGGCATTGAGCCGCGCCAGGTCAGGATTATTGCGTCCCCGCTCCCAGTGCTGCACCGCTCCCTTGGTGGCATTCAACAGCCGAGCCAGGCCCTCCTGGCTGACCTCGATGCGCTTGCGAACCCGGCGAATTACTTTTGGTGGTGTTATGGCTTCCATACGGGCGTACCTCGCTTTCAAAATAATTCTTGACTTTTTCTAATTATAGCCTACAATATCTCTTGTCTGCTCGCGGAGTCTTGCCGAGGATCCTCCTCGGACAACCCTCAGCCCTTAGTGACGCTCCCCCAACCCCAGGGCGAGTACCTTTTTCCCTCCGATCCCCTGATTTGAGGAAGCTGTCCCTGGAAAGGTAACTGAACATGTACGGTACTCGGGATACAATTAGCCAAAAAGATTATCCTCGATCTTTGCCTACCTGTCCAGCTTTACCGGCGTCCATACGGCTCGGTCCCAGGAACTCCCATGGGAGGATGGGCTTGCGCCGGACGCACGCCCTGCGGAGGGCTGCATCCCCGGCGATGTCCGCCGCCTGCGGCGCTCCCCGCCCCTTTGCCCCGACCTTAAATTGCAGTGGCCTACTCCCCGCTAACACATTCTCGGCTAGAGTGCTCGCCAAAATTCCACTCAGACGCTGCCTATCATACCACGTCCTGCAAATCCCGGCGCAAAACAAATCGATGTCGAGACAAAAAATCCCGGGGGCTCCCCGCTTCCTGTCCAGCCGCATGGCCCGGCCGGGCGCGCGCTTTGATCTATTCCGCCGATTTGCGGCCGCCTCGCCTTCGCCCATCTGGGAAACCGAGGCACATCGCTGCTCAGGAATTTCCTGCCATTTTGGTTTTCATAATCGCTCGATCCCAGAAGAGGACTATTTCCATGTCTAATCCTATATATCCTTTGGCCCCGTTCGTGAATGATCCACCCCGGCCCCTGCCCGAGCCTCATGGCGCACTCGCCGTCCAGCCTTGCCTGGCTCCCGTCCCGGCCATCTCTAAAGCGTCAACCCCTCCAACTGTTCCCGCGACAGATAAACCGTCCACACCCCCCCCGGCCCCCTGGCGGTCGCCGCGTTGCTCGGTAAAGGGCTGCGTTTTCCCCGCCCCCATTCCGGGGTACACGAAGTGCCGATATCACACACTCCTGCAATCGGAAGGGGAGCTATTTGAATCACGTCAGCCAACGCTCTTGATGTCGCGCCAAATGCCTTTCGGCCTTTCCGACGAGGAGCCTGATGATTCCCGCCAGCAGGATCGAAAGCGGCAGGCCGCGGAGCGCGAAGCGTTCCTGATGGGCGATTCCACCGATGCGGGGGGGTGAATGTCACCCCCGCGACAGGCGGTGGGCTCCTCAAAGGTCGAGCCCTGCGCCCTCATGGAGCGACCACGCCGCGTGTACCAGGCGCCGCGTCAGGCTGGTGTGAAGGTGAGCCTCCATCCGGACGGCCACGTCTCTTGGCTCCGCGCCTTGTACCAGGCATATTTGTGAGGCACCGTATTCTCCTCGCGCATTGCCCAGCAGCGGCTTGTCACCGAGTTTAGGGGGATGAGGCGTCCAGCAAATTCCCAAACGTGTCACCGCGTCGTGAAAAATCTTCATTACGGTCGATGATTTAGCATCGCATCTTCCCACCCACAGCGTTAAGAAACCTTCATGCATCCCCGCTTATCAGCCGATTAGAGGATAGAACGCTGAGCACGGCGTAAAGCCCGTTTTAAATCCGGGCGCCGGCCGGTGGGGAGGTCAGCATGGAAGTCATCATCCGAATGGTTCTGATGTTCTTCTTCATTCAGTTTGTAGTGGTCATGACCATCATGGCCGTGGCGCTGCTCCTGGCGCGGCCGGAGGTCCCGGCGCTGGGTCGCGAGCTCGGGCACGGTGCCTTCAAGCGAAGTTTCGCCTATGCCACACACTTTCCCGGTCGAGTTCGCCGTTCCGTCGTACGCCTGGTGCACTCTGCGCACTCCTTGCGCAGCGTCCATTAATGTTACCCAAAATGTCGCGCCGACGACGCGATGGAAAATCCTCGGCACAATCCATATGATCCGCGCCAGGGATTGATAGAGCAGCCGACGGCAATACCCCGGGAAAACGCGCCCCCCTCAAGCGCCAACCCTGAAAGGCTCGAACCCAGACTCCCTCGCGCCGGCGTTGTTCCCTTCTGTCCCAACGGCTGGTGAAGTTGGGGGGTCATCCTTCTTGCCCATCGCCGAGGCACGGGGGAGCAAAAAAACTTACGGTCAGGTGCCGGGCTTCAGTCAGGAAGAAACCCAAGCCAAGCACCAATTCAGCTTCTTATCGCCTTGACGGTAAGAGTGGCAATTTGTCCATCGAGGAAATTCCCCCTCTCCACATTAAGAAACATTCATGAAGCTCTGAGCACCCGCCGATAACACATATGAACGTGGAAGAAAACGGGAACGGGCGGCAAGGTTGAAAGCGCCAAGGCCAAACAGTGGGAGGAAGAAATGAGTGCCCTGCATCAAATGATTCCAATTCTCTTTGTGATTCAATTCGTACTTGTTCTGCTTGCATTGGTCGCGGCGATGCTTTTCGCCGAACCGCAAGCCTTACTTCCTGTCAGGAAATCTCCTCGCCGCGTTATGGCGCGATCCGTCACGGTCCCACGCGCTTAATTCAAATTTCTTATTTGCCAGGGGAAGGGCGGGACAGCAGAGACTGCGCGAAACCCCTGTGAAACCCGGAAGGCGATGAACTGCGTAACGGCGGATCGCGAACCGCGCGGCAAATTAGTGCGGCATATGTGGGGCTAAAGCCCGCGCTACAACCGAAATCATGCGAAGCAAATGCGCCATGAATTGAAACGCATCGCTTCGTTAAAGAATTATGATCATCCCTTGCTCACACCGGCGGCAAACTCCCGGGGTGGATGGTTGCGGACTCGAATCTTCACTGGACGGCTGGCGCGCACCTCAAACCTGGCCTGATTGCCCTCGAACTCTACGTGCCGGATTTCGACCGGCGCATCCGCAGCGAACAGGAGTTGGCCGTCCCTGTGGACCTCCAGTCCCTCTGAGGATTGCGTGACATCGTAATGTGATCCACTGACGAAATAGCGCCGGATAGCGGCCGGCGCCACGGGTTCAAGATTGCCGAAGCGCAGTCCATGCCAGGGGTTGACGTCGATCAGTTCTTCGATGGCCACCAAGGCCATCAGTGCGCCCCAGGTGTAGTGGGGGTCGCTTTGTCCTGTACCCTCGCCAGTGATGGCGCTGAAGTTTTCGTGACATTCAGCCTTGTCGCGCCATGCCGTCAGAAACATTTTGGCGGACGACTCCGCAAGCAATCTCGCTTCGTGGTCCCAATCGTAAATTTTCAGTCCCTGGTAAAGCAGCCAATTGTGGGGCGGCCAAACCTTCCCGCGCCAGTAATCCTGCCGGGGAAACAGGGGATCATCGCGGCTGATGGTGGGCATTATCCATTCCCCGGCAAATTTCTGCGGATCGTGGAATATCTTCCGCAGAGACTCGGCCTGCTCATGTGTAGCGACCTTTCCGAGCAGTGAGAAGAAGATGTCTGGACCCATCTGGGGGAAGAAGGGATCGCCGGCGAAGCTCTCCCAATGGCGATTGTAGTAACACCCGCGGGAGGAATCCCACAGTAGTCGGTTGATGGTCTCAACCATGCGGTGATGTTCAGCGGTGAGAGCGGCAGCATCCGCGGGCCTGCCTAACTGATTGGCCATCCAAGCTAGAATCCAACAATCCAGGGCGTACAGGCAGTTTCGTTCAACGGTGTCCTGCTCCAGGGTTTGGGTTTGGTTGTTGTAGCGAGCCACATGCCACCACTGGGGGCTATCGTCGTTCGACTCGTAATTGGCGGTCTGCTGCCGGTCATCGTAGGGGATTTCTTCCGGGTAGTTTGAGCCGAGCTCGAGCAACCCGTTCTTATTGCCGTCCCGCCAAGGTTGCCCGTCGCCGCGGTCGGCAAACCACCAGCGCTGGTTCTTCACGAGGCGCGGGTAGATTTCTTCGAGGAAGGCTCGATTGGGACGCCGAAGGTGGACCTTGGCGGTCAGCAAGCTTCCAATGGGATATTGCGTGTGCCCCCAAGCGACGGGGAATACCGAGCGGTCCGGGTGGGTCAGCCACTGGCCATACTGGCAGAACATCCCTTGATCGTTTTGCCAGGAGGTGATATCGCGAATCAGGTCATAGGACTTCTTCTCGTCCTCCTGGCAAACCAGCAGGGCGCTGAAAAAACTGTCCCAGAGAAAATCCGGCGCCGAGTTGTTGGACTGCGCCCATTTCCGGCTGACGGATACATAGGTCCTGCGCCGTGAGGGCGTATAGACCTCGCTCCATTCGAGGTTGTCGTTGATGGCGGAGGGCGCGTCGGCCAGCCAACCCGTACCCTCCGGCCGAGATTGCAAATAGCGGTTGCGATTTCCGTCCAGGAACTCGTCAATTTTTCCCGCGGCCAGCCAGGCGCTTGTCGCGGCCTCCAGTGGTGCGTAACTCTGGCCCTGCCGACCACAGAAGTAGAGCTTCTCGATCCGGGGAAAGTATCCGTGCCAGCGCACGGTGCCCGTCCCCTGCACCTCGTCAGGAGCTGCACTCAACGCCAGTACCCAGCGCATGCCGTCGCGTGTTCCGGGAATCCACGAGCGGCCGCGGAGGAAGCGCCGTTCCGGACCTTCCGAGTAGAGCACCGAAAATTCCGGAGGGGCGGAATCCCATGGGATGTATCCCTGCAAGACCAGGGCAGCAGGTTGAGAGTGCGTCAGTCGGCCAACAACTTCATGATTCTGCGTCTCGGCCCACTCATAGGTGACTTCCGGCCCCCCATCGGGCATCTGCCAGACGAGTCGTGCGTAGGAGTTGTCCCACGCCTTCGGCCCAACGGACTTCCACCAGCCCGGTGTCCCCTGTGTGCCGGCGTGGTGCCTGCCCGCCCAGCCGGACCACCACTCGTGAAAATGCTCATCGCAGTATTCCGCACGATTTGCGGACGGAGAGTCCTTCAGCCATTCATTGGGGAGTGAAAGGGTACGAAAGGCGAAGATGTCCCGGTCATCGGCCACAAAGACGCTGCCGGACCAGCTATCGGGTGATAGAGGCCCGACCCTCCAGGTCCGGGTGTTCTTCAGGCGTTGCCAAAGTTTAATCGGATCTTCACCCGTCATAGTGGCAAAGCCGAGCAGCCGGTAGATTTCCTCGCGGTCCAGCGGGGCGCCGAGAGATCCTGCTTCGGCCAGCGATCCACCGGAGCCGGAGACAGCCGCCGCTTCACCTTTGAAATCCCCTGCCTTGAGTCGCGCCTTAAGCTGCGCCACGCTTGCCCACAATGAGGTCGTCGCTGTTCCCGCCCACCTCACAAAGCCCCGCCTGTTCAAAACCAGCATAATGTCCCCCGTAACCACAGGTAGTTCTCGATCGACATCCTCATCAATCAGGTGTCGCGGCCCCTGATTATCGCAGACCCTCACCCATGTCAACTGCTTATCAGGAGATTGATTGCATCCAATCCGGCGCGAAGATACACTTCGCAATTGATATGGGATCAAGAACCGAGGAAAACCGTCAAAATCAGCTTACGCGCCGTCAGTTTCTGGAAGTTTCCGGTGCGTCAGTTTCTCTGGGGATGGCGGCGGAGGGAATGCCGGCGCCGGGGGTAGTTCCTGAGCACCGTCCCACTGAGGATGGCGTCCGAAAACCGAACATTATCCTTTTTATGCCGGACGAACTGCGCGCGGAAAGTCTGGCTTGCTATGGCAACCCCGTTGTCCAAACCCCCAACTTCGACCTCCTGGCATCCGAAGGGACGCGTTTTTCACGATGCTCTGTACAGTACCCCATCTGTGGGGCTTCCCGGTGCAGTTTATTGACGGGCTGGCCCACCAGCGTGCGCGGGCACCGCAGCCAATTTTATTTCCTGCGCCCGCATGAACCCAATCTGTTTCGTTACTTGAAAGAAAATGGATACGACGTTGTTTGGTTTGGCAAAAACGATGCCCTGGACCCGCGATCGTTCACGCAAAGTGTGACGGTTTGGAACTACATCGACGGGAGCCCCATCCCCGGGGGCCGCGGCATGCCCGGCAATCCCTGGGCATTTGACGACCCCCGCCGCTATTCCTTCCTCTATGGAGAGGGGGGTGACCGGCGCCAGTACCTGGATTACGCCCACGTTCAGGCAGCCATCCGCACTCTGGAGCGGCAGGGAAATCGGCCCGTCTGCATTTTTCTGGCCCTCACTTCCCCTCATCCCCCTTACAGTGCGCCTCAGGGTTTTCATGATAAGTACAAGCCGGCGGATTTGCCTCCCCTGCGGCCGATCGGACTTCCCCACAAGCCGAGTTTTTTTCCTGCCATTCGCGAAGCCTGCGGCTTGGGGAAATTAGACGCAGAGGTTTTTCGGCAAATCCAGGCGATCTACCTGGGAATGGTCAGCTACACGGACTGGCTGCTGGGCGAATTGATGGAAGCCTTGGAGCGCACTGGGCATGCTCGCGACACCGCTCTTTTCACCTTGTCCGATCATGGAGATTACGCGGGAGACTATGGGCTGGTGGAAAAGTGGCCCAGCGGCGTGGAAGATGTCCTCACCCGCGTCCCCCTCATCGCGCGGGTGCCGGGGGGCGCCAGGGGGCACATTGCGGAAGGTATCGTGGAGTTGTACGACGTCATGGCCACCTGCCTCGACCTGGCGGGAATTGAGGCTCAGCATACCCACTTCGCCCGGAGCCTGACACCGCAACTTCATGGGGCGCGCGGCGATCCTGCGCGCTGCGCCTTCTGCGAAGGTGGGTTCAACACCTATGAGCCGCAATGCTTCGAACCCGTGGAGGCGCCGGAAAGTATTTATCATGCACGACTCAAGCTGGAAATGGATCATCCGGAAACTATCAGCCGCACCGCCATGGTGAGCACGCCAAACTACAAGTTGGTTTTGCGCCCCGCCGGTCAGTGCGAACTTTATGATCTTCGGGAGGACGCCCGCGAACTTTATAACCTGTATGGGGAGCAAAGCACGCGGAGCGTGGAAGAGGATCTCCGCGCGCGACTTTTGAATTGGTACATTAACACTACCGGCGTGGCGCCCCCCGACAAGGACCAGCGAGGCGCACCTCCCTACATCCCCACGCCGAGCTTTCGAAACCCGAACTGGCAGCGAGATAACGAGGTATAATCCCTCCCAAACTTTGAAAGGAGTTTTTTATGTCCATGGATTCTGAAATTAACCGTCGGGATTTTATCAAGACTACCGCAAAAACCGGGGCCGGACTGGCAGCTCTGGGGGGGATCAGCTTTTTCCCCAAACCAGAACGGATTTTCGGGGCCAACGACCGCGTGCGGGTGGCCGTGGTCGGACTGCACGGACAAGGATGGGGGCACGTCCATCAATATTCCAAGATGCCGGACGTGGAGATCGCCGCCGTCTGCGACGTGGATGAAAACGTCACCAATCAGCGCCTGGCCGAGATGGAGAAGATGGGCATCCGGAAGCCCGCCACCTTCGTCGACCTGCGCAAGCTTTTGGAAGACAAATCCATTGATGCGATTTCCATTGCCACGCCGAATTTCTGGCACTCTTTGCAAGCCATCTGGAGTTGCCAGGCTGGCAAGGATGTTTACTGTGAAAAGCCCCTGTGCCACAACGTCTGGGAGGGCCAGCAATTCTTGCGGGCGGTGGAAAAGTACAACCGCATTGCGCAGCACGGCACCAACAGCCGTTCCGGCCAGGCCATTATTGAAGGAATGAAAAAGATGAGCGACGGACTGATCGGCGACGTCTATCTCTCACGCGGCCTGTGTTACAAGTGGCGCAACACCATCGGCCACGCTCCCGAGCAATCCGTGCCCGCGGGCGTCCACTACGACCTCTGGACCGGCCCCGCGCCCCTCAAGCCTTTCACCAAAAACCGTTTCCACTACAATTGGCACTGGATCTGGGACACCGGCAACGGTGACTTCGGCAACCAGGGCATTCATGAGCTCGATGTGGCGCGCTGGGGACTGGGTGTCAAATACCCGAACCGCATCGCGGCCATCGGCGCAAAGGTGATGTTTGACGATGACCAGACCACCCCCAACGTCTTGAACGTCGCGTATGAATTCAACATGCCGGACGGAAAAAAGCGGCTGTTGGAATTTGAAGTTCGTCACTGGTGCACCAACCACGAAGCCCAAATCGGTTCACCCGAATTCGGCGGAGGTGAAGTTCCCGCCGCGCTCGGCAATGCGGCGGAAGGTAAGAAGAAGGGACCGCAGAATACCGTCGGCAACATCTTTTATGGCTCCAAAGGCTATGTGGCCATGAACGGCTACGACAGTTACAAGTCGTGGATTGGCGCTGAGCAGGAACCCGGACCCCACGCCAACGCCGGTGGCAACAATTGGGCCAATTTTATCGCCTGCGTGCGCAGCCGCAAGAAGGAAGACCTGAACGCCCCCATCGAGGAGGGCCTGATGTCCTGCACATTGCTGCACCTGGGCAATGCCTCGTATCGACTGGGCCGCGCCTTGCAGTTTGACCCGGAGAAGAAGGAAGTGATCGGCGACGAAGAAGCTGCTCGACTGCTCCGCGACGCTGACCGCGGTTACCGCGCACCCTACGTGTTGCCGGATGAAGTGTAGACGAATGTAACAAAAGCTTGCATCAACCCCGGCGGAGCAATTCCGCCGGGGTTCGGTGCGACACTCGCTATCCGCTCGTTAACTTCGGCTCTTTTTTACTCGACGGATTTCCCTGAACATCCACCAAATGAAGAAGAGGAATGCTGCCGCGCTGAGGATCCCGGATCCCACCCGGACAAACGCATTCCGTTCGAGGGGGAGTTCTATGGGTCTGCCGAGATGCATCTCCGCCGCCACCCAGACGAGTGCCGTCAGACCCACCACCAGAAAGAGAATGGGAACCCCCAGCCGCAGACTGCGGCGCTTCCAGGTCGGTCAAGTGCCGCAGAGACGCTGAGGCCACGGTCTTCCCGCCCCACCGGCAATTCCTCGGTATAGGCCAAAAAACTTCAAAACAGCAAAGGCCATGAAGGTTAAGCCTATCGCTACCGATGGAAGCCAATGGGAAATGCCAAGCATAGGCATGACTCAATGATTGTACCTCTTTGCCAGTCGATTATCATGCTTCTCACCAGCGACTTCGGAAACAATTAATAGACTGCCGCAAGCGAACCCCGCAATCAGGCCTTAGCGGGCGTTTCTGGCAGGGATTTGCTAACTTTTCCTATTT
>Ga0326728_10017340_pt1 | contig 14458 bp, 13 predicted proteins | sample MB3enrmetagenome_FD_207602 | JGI IMG/M metagenome (GOLD analysis project Ga0326728, IMG submission 207602) | Lab enriched peat soil microbial communities from McLean, Ithaca, NY, United States - MB31MN | ecosystem: Environmental > Terrestrial > Soil > Wetlands > Peat | place: USA: New York...
CCCCAGAAGTGACATGAGGGTCGGGCGCCGCCGGCGGAGACGGGAAGCGCGGTGATGTCGAGGGCGCGGCCGTTCGCCTTTCCCCTCGCCTTCCGGTCGGGTTGAGCGCCGATGCCGGCGTTCCACAACGAACGGCGCGTGCGCCACAGCGCCCGGGAGATGTTCGACCTCGTCGCCGACGTCGAGCGCTATCCGGAGTTCGTGCCGCTATGCCGGGCGCTCAAGGTGCGCCGCCGCACGCCGACCGACCCGGAGGTCGAGGTGCTGGTCGCCGAGATGGAGGTCGGCTACCGGGCGATCCGCGAGCGTTTCACCACCCGCGTCACCCTCGACCGGCCTCGGCTGAAAATCCTGGTCGAATACGTCGACGGGCCGTTCAGCCGCCTGGAGAACGTCTGGGGCTTCCGCGACGACGCGCCGGGGCGCTCGACGGTCGCCTTCTTCATCGCCTACGAGTTCCGCAGCCGGCTGCTCGCGGCGGCGATGGGCGCGGTGTTCGACGCGGCGTTCCGCAAGTTCTCCGCCGCTTTCGAGGCGCGCGCCGACGCGGTCTACGGCCGCGCCGCGGTCTGAGGCGCCGCCGTCAGCCGATCGCCGACTCCAGCATCGCCAGCGCGTGTTCGACCGCGGCGAGGCGCGTCGCCGCGCGGCCGAGGTCGCCGAACCGCCGTTCGATCGCCAATGTTCCGCCGCCGCGGCGCGCGCCGGCGAAATGGACGAGGCCGACCGGCTTTTCGGACGTCCCGCCGTCGGGGCCGGCGATCCCGGTGACGGCGACGGCGAGGTCGGCGGGAGAACGGGCGAGGGCGCCCTCGGCCATCGCCCGCGCCGCCGCCTCGCTGACCGCCCCGTGGGCGGCGATGAGCGCGTCGGCGACGCCGAGCAGGTCGCGCTTGGCGGCGTTGGAATAGACGACGAAGCCGCGCTCGAAGACCGCCGACGAGCCGGGGATCTCGGTCAGCAGCCCGGCGACGAGCCCGCCAGTGCATGACTCGGCGGTAGCGATCCTGAGGCCGCGCGCGCCGCAGGCGGCGAGCAAGGCCGCGGCGCGTTCGACGAGCGGGGCGGGAAACACCAGCGACTCCTTGTCTCGAGGCGACGAAAGCTACCACGTTCGCGCGCCCTGGCATGGCGATTTCGCGCTCCGCGCTTTCCCCGCCGGGCATTTTCGGCTAGGCAGCGCCCCGGCGACGACAGCCGCCGCAACTTGTTGGAAAGCGATCCCGTCATGCATCGATACCGCACCCACACCTGCGGCGCCCTCGGCCTCGCCGAGGAGGGCCAGGCGGTCCGTCTCTCCGGCTGGTGCCACCGCATCCGCGACCACGGGGGTGTCCTGTTCATCGATCTGCGCGACCACTACGGGATCACCCAATGCGTCGTCGATCCCGATTCGCCCGCCTTCAGACAGGCCGAGAAGCTGCGCTCCGAATACGTCGTCCGGGTCGACGGAAGGGCGCGCCGGCGCCCGGAAGGCACCGAGAACCCGGAGATGGCGACCGGCTACGTCGAGGTCTACGTCAGCGCGATCGAGGTGCTCGGCCCGGCCGGCGACCTGCCGCTGCCGGTGTTCGGCGACCAGCCGTACCCCGAGGACACGCGGCTCAAATACCGCTTCCTCGACCTCAGGCGCGAGAAGCTGCACGGCAACATCATGCTGCGCGGGCGGGTGATCGACTCCTTGCGCAACCGCATGAAGGCGCAGGGGTTCTTCGAGTTCCAGACGCCGATCCTCACCGCCTCGAGCCCGGAAGGGGCGCGGGACTTCCTCGTCCCCTCGCGCCTCCACCCCGGCAAGTTCTACGCGCTGCCGCAAGCGCCGCAGCAGTTCAAGCAGCTGGTCATGGTGGCGGGTTTCGACCGCTATTTCCAGATCGCGCCGTGCTTCCGCGACGAGGACGCGCGCGCCGACCGCAGCCCCGGCGAGTTCTACCAGCTCGACATCGAGATGAGCTTCGTCACCCAGGAGGACGTGTTCGCGGCGGTCGAGCCGGTGCTGCGCGGCGTGTTCGAGGAGTTCGGCGGCGGCCGCCCGGTGACGCAGAAGTTCCCCCTCATCCCCTACAAGGAGTCGATGCTCAAGTACGGCGTCGACAAGCCCGACCTGCGCAACCCGATCGAGATCGCCGACGTCACCGAGATCTTCGCCCGCGACGACGTGAAATTCAACGCGTTCAAGGAGGTGATCAGGGCCGGCGGCGTGGTGCGGGCGATCCCTGGGCCCGGCGCCGGCAAGCAGCCGCGCTCGTTCTTCGACAAGCTCAACGACTGGGCGAAGGGGGAGGGCGCGCCGGGGCTCGGCTATGTCATCTTCGAAGGCGAGACGCCGACCAGCAAGGGGCCGATCGCCAAGTTCCTGCCCGCCGCGGCGCAGGCGGCGCTGGTCGCCAAGGTCGGGCTGAAGGCCGGCGACGCCGTGTTCTTCGCCTGCGACAAGGAGGAGCGGGCGGCCAAGCTCGCCGGCGCGGCGCGCCTGCGCCTCGGAAACGATCTCGGCGTCTCCAAGGAGGACGTCTTCGAGTTCTGCTGGATCGTCGACTTCCCGATGTTCGAGTGGAACGAGGACGAGAAGAAGATCGACTTCTCGCACAATCCGTTCTCGATGCCGCAGGGCGGCCTGGAGGCGCTGGAGTCGCTCGACCCGCTGGAGATCAAGGCGTTCCAGTACGACATCGTCTGCAACGGCGTCGAGCTGTCGTCAGGCGCGATACGCAACCACCGCCCCGACGTGATGAAGGCGGCGTTCGCCATCGCCGGCTACGGCGAGGATGTGCTGCACGAGCGCTTCGGCGGCATGTACCGCGCCTTCCAATGCGGCGCGCCGCCCCACGGCGGCATCGCGCCGGGCGTCGACCGCATCGTCATGCTGCTCGCGGGGGAGGAAAACCTGCGCGAGGTGGTGCTGTTCCCGATGAACCAGCGCGCCGAGGACCTGATGATGGGCGCGCCGGCCCCGGCGACCGCCAAGCAGCTGCGCGAATTGCACATCCTGCTCAACCTGCCGGGCAAGTGACGGGCCGCGCCGCCGCCGAGCGCGCCCGTCTGCGTCTTGTTCCGGACGCCGGCGCGCTTTTCCCTTAATCTCGCCCTCACGGGAACTTAGCGACGCCAGGGAGGACGGGACCATGGCGCTTGAGCATTTCGACGCGCTGATCGTCGGCGCCGGGCTTTCCGGGATCGGCGCCGCCTATCGCCTGCAACGCGGCTGCCCGGGGAAAAGCTGGGCGATCCTCGAAGCGCGCGAGGAGCTCGGCGGCACCTGGGACCTATTCCGCTATCCCGGCGTGCGCTGCGATTCCGACATGTTCACGCTGAGCTATGCGTTCCGGCCATGGACGCACGCCAAAGCGATCGTCGGCGGCCGCGCCATCCTCACCTATATCCGCGACGCCGCGCGCGAATACGGGATCGAGCAGAAGATCCGCTTCGGCTGGCGCGTCAAGGCCGCCGCGTGGTCGTCGGCGGAAGCGCGCTGGACGCTCGAGGTCGAGCGCGCGCCCTCGGGCGAAACGGTCCGGCTCGTCTGCGGCTTCCTGATCCTGTGCGCGGGCTACTACGCCTACGACCGCGGCCACCTGCCCGAGTTTCTCTGCCTTGAGCGCTTCCGCGGCCGCTTCGTCGACGCCCAGCAATGGACGAGCGACATCGACTGGGCGGGCAAGCAGGTGGTGGTCATCGGCAGCGGCGCCACCGCCGTGACGCTGGCGCCCGAGCTCGCCAAGCGCGCCGCCCATGTGACGATGCTGCAACGGTCGCCGACCTACGTCATCGAAAGGCCGTCGAGCGACGCGGTCGCCGACGCGCTGCGCGCCGCGCTGCCGCAAAGGCTCGCCTTCTTGCTCGCGCGCTGGCGCAACATCCTGCTCGGCGTATATTTCTATCGCTTCTGCCGGCACAGCCCACGGACGGCGAAATGGCTGCTCATCGCGCGCGTTCGCGACGCCCTGGGGCCGGACTATGACGTCGCCAAGCATTTCACCCCGCGCTACGACCCGTGGGACCAGCGGCTGTGCCTGGCGCCCGACGGCGATCTCTTCCGCGCCATCCGTTCGGGACGCGCCTCGGTCGTCACCGACCGCATCGAGCGCTTCACCGAGCGCGGCCTCATGCTGAGCGGCGGCGAGGAGATCGAGGCCGACCTCGTCGTCGCCGCGACGGGCCTCGTCCTGCAGCCGATCGGCGGCGTCCGCCTGAGCGTCGACGGCGAGCCAGTCAAGCTCGGCGAGACGATGATCTACAAAGGCGCGATGTTCAGCGGCGTCCCCAATCTCGCGTCGGTGTTCGGCTACGCCACCGCCTCGTGGACGCTGAAGGCGGACCTGATCGCTCAGTACGCGTGCCGCCTCATCAACCACATGGCGGCGCGCGGCTATCGCCAGTGCGTGGCCGTGAGCGACGATCCGCATCCGCTTCGCGCGCCGCTGGTCGATTTCTCGGCCGGGCATTTCCGGCGCGGGATCGACCTCCTGCCCAAGCAGGGCGCGAAACCGCCGTGGCGCTGGCGGCGGAGCTACGCGCGCGATCTGCTTGCGTTGAAGTTTGGCCGTCTGGAGGATGGCGCGCTGCATTTCTCCGGCGGTTCGCCGGCGGCGGCGCGCGAAGCGGGCCCTTCGACCGAGGCGAGCGCGCCGGCCGCGGTTCAGGATCGCAGCGCGGCGAGGTAGCGGGCGGGGCGGCGCAAAGTTCGCTTCCCCGGCGGGCGAATTTTCGCTACGCCACGGTAGATGAGTGAAACGGCTGCGGCGGCGGGTCCAAACCGCGGGCGTTCCGGCGCCGGAATTCGAGTCGGCATGCGCGTTCTGAACGTCATGATGGGAAAGCGGCGCGGCGGCCTCGAGCACGCCGCGATCGACCTCCACGAGGAGCTGACGCTCGCCGGGTGCGACGTCGTCTCGTTAGTGCAGCCGACCGCGGCGGTGCGTCCTCTGTTTCCCGAAAGCGCGCGCGTCGTCACGTTTCGCGATCTCGGCGCGTGGGATTTCACCGGTCCGGCGCGGGTTCGCGCGCGGCTCGCCGGCGAAGCGTTCGACGTCATCGTCGCCCACGGCAACCGCGCAGTTCGCGTCGCCGGCGCGCTGCGTCGCCGCACACCGGTGATTGCGATTTGCCACACCACGAACTTTAGCATCCTCAAGCGCTTAGGGAGCATCGACGGCGCCATCGCGCTCACCGACGCCTATCGCGAGGTGCTGCTGCGCGCCGGCTACCCGGCGGCGCGGATCCGGAGGGTTCCCAACGCCGTCCGCCTTGGCGAGGAGCCCGAGGCCGTCCCGCCGCGCGACACGCCGCTCATCGGCGCGCTTGGGCGGCTCGCGCCCAACAAGGGCTTTGATGTGCTGCTCGCCGCCGCGGCGCTGCTCAAACAGCGTGGCGTGTCGTTCCGCATCGTCATTCACGGCGCCGACGCGAGCGGCGGCGCATCGGCCGAGGAGGCGAGACGCGACGCGCTCGGTCTGTCGCGCGCGGAGTTCGATTTCGCCGGTTGGACCGACGCGCCGGAGGGTTTCTTGCGTTCGCTTGACGTCTTCTGCCTGCCGAGCCGCCGCGAAGTGTTCAGCATCGCGCTGCTGCAGGCGCTCGCCGCCGGCCGGCCGATCGTCGCCACGCGCATCCCTGGCGTCGACGAGGCGATCAGCGACGGCGTCGAGGGCGTCGTCGTCGCCAGCGAGGACCCTGTCGCCCTCGCCGACGCGCTCGAACGGCTGATTCGCGATCCGGAGCTCCGCCGCCGCATGGGCGCGGCGGCGCGGCGGCGGGCGGCCCGTTTCGACCTGCCCGCGGTGGGCAAGGAATTGCGCCGCGCGCTCGCTGAACTGGCCGAGCAACCGACGCTGAGCGCGTCGTCATGAACGGCCGCCGAAACGGCCGGCGCGGAGCCTGAAGCATGCGCATCCTCCTCGTCGGCGCCGCCGGAGAACGCTATTTCGGCGAACGCTTCTATACGGTCGAGCGCAAGCTCGCCAATGGCTTCACGCGCAACGGCCACAACGTCTACTTCTTCAGCGATCGCGACGTCGCTCGGCGCGGCACGATCTTCCGCTCCTCGCGCGCCGGGCGCGGGGTCGCCAATCGCGCCTTTCTCGAAACCGCGCGCCGCTTCGCCCCCGAGCTGATCGTCGTCGGCCATTCGTGCCTGATCGCCACCGAGACGCTGGCCGAGGCGGCCCGCCTGCCGCAGCGACCGCGCCTCGCCCAGTTCTGCGTCGATCCGCTGTTCCGGCCGAGCAACGGCCGCTTCCTCGAGGAGCGCGCCCAGGTGGTCGACGCGACCTTCGTCACCACCGCGGGCGCGGCGCTGGCGCGCTTCTCCACCGCTTCGAACGTCTCCGCCTATATGCCCAACCCGATCGACCCCTCGATCGAGACGACGCGCGGCTTCGAGCGCTCGGACCAGACGTTCGACGTGTTCTTCGCCGCCAACGCCGGGGGAGACCCGCCGGACGACCCGCGGCGGACGGTTCCCGCGCTGTTCGCGCGCTCCGGCCGAGTCTCGATCGACTATCACGGCTTCGACGGCCGCCCGCCTGTGCTCGGCGTCGCCTATTTCCGCCGCCTCGCCGACGCCCGCATGGCGCTCAACATCAATTCCGACCGCGCCGAGACGGCGAAGACGCGCGCCCCGGCCGAGGAGCTCTATCTTTACAATTCCGACCGCATCGCGCAGCTCATGGGCTGCGGTCTGCTGACTCTGTCGTTCAGGGTCAATAATTTGATGGAGTTGTTTGAAGAAGAACGCGAGATGGTTTTCGCCGACGATCCCGAAGGGATGCTGGAGGCGGCGGTGCGCATGAAGCGCGACGACGCCGCCCGCCGCCGCGTCGCCGAGGCGGGCTGGCGCAAGTCGCACCAGGAGCTCAACGAGCGGCTGGCGGCGCGCTTCATCGAGGAAGTCGCTTTCCACCGCCCGTTCTCCCACGCCTACATTTGGCCGACCAAGCTATGGTGAACGGCGCAGGCCCGGCGGAGGGCGAGATCGGCGTCGTCCTGCCGCTGCGCGAGAGCTTCGGCGTCAAGAAGTCGGGCGCGGTGGCGTTGTGCGCGCGCGATTTCGCCGCCTTCAGCCGCTTCAGCGACTCGATCGCCATCCTCGGCGCGGCGGAATGCGAGTATCCCGAGGTTCGCTATACGCGCCTCGTCGGCTGGCGGCGCTGGTGGCTGCGCGACCGGACGGCCTACGTGCGCGCCGTCATCCACGCCGCGAAGGCGCGGCGCTTCGCGGTCCTGGAGGTGCAGAACCGCCCGCAATTCGTCGCCGCTCTGCGCAAGGCGCTGCCCGGCGTCAGGCTGGCGCTGCACCTCCACAACGATCCGCAGACGATGGAAGGCTCGCGCCGCGCCGCGGAGCGCCGCGCGCTGATCGAGCGGCTCGACGCGGTCTATTGCGTCAGCGCCTTCGTGCGCGAGCGGTTTCTCGACGGCGTGGCCGACGAGGCCGGCAAGGCGATCGTCGTCCACAACGGCGTCGCGACGTCCGGCCCCGCGGCGGCCAAAGAGCCGATCGTCGCCTATGTCGGCCGGGTGATCCGCGACAAGGGGGTGGCCGAGCTGACGCGGGCCTTCGCCGCCGCGGCGCCCAATCTGCCGGGCTGGCGGCTGGCGATCGCCGGCGCGGACGCCGAGAAGCTGTTCGTCGGGCCGCGCGCGGCTTTGGCGCGCGAGCGCGACGCGCTCGGCGAGAAGCTGACGCTGCTCGGCCAGGTTTCGCACGCCGAGGCGATGGACTTGTTCGCGCGCGCGGAGATCGCCGCGGTTCCCTCGATCTGGCGCGAGCCGTTCGGCCGCACGGCGGTCGAGGCGATGGGGCGGGGCTGCGCGCTGATCGCCACCCGCGAAGGCGCGCTCGCCGAGGTGGTCGGCGACGCCGGCCTGTTCGTCGACGCGCGCGACGTCGCCGCTTTCGCCGCGACGCTCGGCCATCTGGCTGCCGACGCGGCGCTGCGCCGCGTCCTGCAGGCCCGCGCGCTGGCGAGGGCGCGCGAGGCGTTCGACATCCGCCGGACGACCGCGGTTCTCGACGCGGCGCGCGCGCGCCTGCTCGGCCGCGCGTGAAGCCGCCCGAAAGGCCGCCCTTGTCGCCGCGCGACGCCCATGTTAGCCACGACGCCGAACCACGGGGTATAGCGCAGCCCGGTAGCGCGGAAGTTTTGGGAACTTCAGGCCGCAGGTTCGAATCCTGCTACCCCGACCAGTGACGATCGGACCCTGCGAGGACAGGCGAAAAAGCGATGACCGCACGCATCTATCTTCCCGCCCGCAGCGCGATGCAGGCGGCCCAGGCCAAGGACAAGTGGATCCTGGAGCACGAGCCGGAATCGCCGCGCGAGTCCGAGCCGCTGATGGGCTGGACGACCTCCTCCGACATGAAGTCGGAGGTGCGGCTGCGCTTCGACACCAAGGAGGAGGCGATCGCCTACGCGACCCGCAACGGCGTCGCCTATCGGGTCGAGGAGCCGAAGCCGCGGCGGCGCGCGGTTGTCTCCTATTCCGACAATTTCCGTCCCGGCCGCGCCGTGCCGTGGTCGCATTGAGCTAAGAAGGGGAGGCCCATCCAGGCGTCGGCTCCGTAGCTCAGCTGGATAGAGCAGCCGCCTTCTAAGCGGCAGGTCGCAGGTTCGAGCCCTGCCGGAGTCGCCAGCCTAGCCGAGGACGTCAAACTGCAAACCGCCGCCTGCATCCGCTGGGGAACGCGCTACCCTGTCGAATACGCCAACCGGCTCTATCGCGGCGTCATGCGCAACGTCGCGCGGCCGACCCGCTTCATCGTCTTCTGCGACGACCCGGCCGGCCTCGACGCCGGCGTCGAGGCGCGCCCGATCCCGCCGATCAAGTTGCCGGCGGTCGGCCTCGGCGGCAGCCCCTGGCGCAAGCTCGCGCTGTGGTCGCGCGACATCGGCGTCGACGGCGACATCCTTTTCCTCGATCTCGATGTGGTGGTCGTCGGCCCGCTGGACGAGTTCTTCGACTTCGAGCCCGGCAAGCTCGCCATCATCCGCGACTGGGGGACGAAGGACTGCGGCAATTCCTCGGTGATGCGCTTTCCGGCCGGCGGCGCGCCCCACCTGGTCGATCGTTTCGAGGCCGCGCCGCTGGAGAAGCGCCGGCTCTATTCCAACGAGCAGGTCTACCTGTCGCGCGAATCCGGCCTGCCGACGGTCTACTGGCCGCCCGAGTGGTGCCCGGGCTTCAAGGCCACGATGGTGCCGCATTTTCCATATAACTGTTGGAAATCGGTTGAGATTCCGCCGGGGGCCCGGGTCGTCGTCTTCACCGGCCATCCACAGCCGCACGAGGCGGCGGAGGGGAAGTGGCCGGCGCCGTGGTACAAAAAGGCCTATAAGAGCGTGCGGCCAGTGACTTGGTTGAGCGAGCACTGGCGCTGAGCCGGGCGCGCGGGGCGCGATCTCGCGCGAGGATCGCGGGCGCCTTAGGCCTTTGGAAAGGAAGTGGGGAGAAAGTGACGAGGGACGTGTCATTCGAGCCTCGCTTCCGTCGCAGCGGCCGTCCGCGGCGGGGAGGGGCGCGTCGGCGTGGCCTAAACGTGGCGGGTAGGGGTCGATGAGATTGGCCGCCCTCAAGTTCGGAGCGGCGGCGATCGTCGCCACGGGGCTGGCGGGATGCGCGCAGCCGCCCGGACCGCACGCCCGCAACCACGGCTCCGAGTATTTCTCGCAAGCCAAATACGGCCCGGCGAGCCCGCGCGTGGTCGCGGACGGCGAGACGGTGCCGCGCGGCGGCGGGCAATATCTGGTCGGGCGACCCTACGCCGTCGCCGGCCGCACCTATTATCCGCGCGAGAACGCCAACTATTCCACCGTCGGGCTCGCGTCCTGGTACGGCGACGCCTTCCACGGCCGGCGCACCGCCAACGGCGAAGTCTACGACATGCGCTCGCTGACCGCGGCGCATCCGACCATGCCGCTGCCGAGCTACGCGCGCGTCACCAATCTGCGCAACGGCTATTCGATCATCGTGCGCGTCAATGACCGCGGCCCGTTCGCGCGCGGCCGCGTGATGGACGTCTCGTCGCACGTCGCCGACGTGCTCGACATCAAGAGCACGGGCACCGCGAGGGTGAAGGTCGAGTACGTCGGCCCGGCGCCGCTCGAAGGCTCCGATGACGCCATGCTGCTGGCCAGCCTGCGCACCGACGGCTCTGCGGCGACGCTCAACGGCGCGCCGACCATGGTCGCCGCGACGGCGCCGGCGGAGGAGAACGCCCCTGCGGACGCGCCCCCGCCCGCCGCGAAGGAGGCGAGCGAGCCGCCGCCGGCGATCGCCGCGTCGCGGCCCAATCCGAAGCTATTCAAGGCGCCGCCGCCGCCGCCGCGACCCTTCGACCTCGGCGAGATCGCGCGGACGATCGAATCAACCGACGCGAATGCGCCGACGCCGCCGCGCCGGCCGGTCCGGCAGGCGTTGGCGGGCGAGCGCTCGCTCTATTTCGCCGACGAGGGCGCGGCCTCGCCGCTGCTGAGGGGCGACCCTTTCGCGAGCCTGAGGTAGGCAGGCGAAGCGCCGCGCGCCGCGGCGAGCCCGGCGGGCGAGCCCTGAAACGCGCCAAGCGCGCGCAATTGTTGCTTTATCGCAGCAAGCGAGGCACGAACACGGCGCGCGCGGCGATTGTCGCGCCGCGCCGGCGAGGTTCGGCCGTGCAAGCTCTGCGAATAGCCCTCGCGGCGGCGCTGACGCTGATGGGAATGGCTCTGACGGCCGCGCCCGGCCGCGCCCAGAGTTTTCAGACCATCGCGCCGGTCGCCTTGCTCGTCGATTTCGAGAGCGGCGCCGTGCTGTTGGAGAAGAACGCCGACCAGCCGATCGCCCCGGGCGCGATGGTCAAGCTGATGACCGCGGAGATCGTGTTCCGCGAGCTGAAGGAAGGCCGCCTGCATCTCGACGACAAGTTCTCCGTCTCCGAGCACGCGTGGCGCACCGGCGGGGCGCACGCGCACCTCACCGCGATGTTCCTCGACGTGCACAGCGAGGCGCGCGTCGACGATCTGCTGCGCGGGCTAATCGTGCAGTCGGGCAACGACGCCGCGATCACGCTCGCCGAGGGGCTGTCGGGCTCAGAGGAAGGTTTCGCCGATCGCATGAACAAGCGCGCCGCCGAGCTCGGCATGACGCATTCGAGCTTCGTCGATCCTTGGGGCCGCGCCGATCCGCGCCAGCGCACGACGGCGCGCGACCTCGCGCTCATCGCCGCCCACCTGATCCGCGATTACCCGGACTACTATCGCTACTTTGGCGAGAAGGAGTTCACCTGGAACAAGATTCGCCAGCTCAACCGCAATCCGCTGCTGACGGGCGACCTCGGCGCCGACGGGCTGAAGACCAGCGAGCTTCCCGACGCCGGCTACGACCTGGTCGGCTCGGCGACGCAGAACGGCCAGCGGCTCATCCTCGTCGTCGCGGGCTTGAAGACCGCGGCCGAGCGCGCCGAGGAGGGGCGCAAGCTCCTCGAATGGGGCTTCCGCGCCTTCGACCCGCGCGTGCTATTCGAGCCCGGCGACACGATCGGAACCGCGGCGGTGTACGGCGGCGAGCAGAGCGAGGCGCCGCTGACCTGCTCGGCGCCGGTGAAGGTGTTCCTCACCCACGGCTCGCAGGAGCGGCTCACCGCCAAGATCGTCTATCTCGGCCCGCTGCCGGCGCCGGTCGCGGCCGGCGTCGAAGTCGGGCGGCTGCAGATTTGGCGCGGCCAGACCTTGGCGCTCGAAGCGCCCTTGAAGACGCAGTCGGCGGTCGCGCTCGGGGGCCTGGGCAAGCGCGCCCTCGACGCGGGGATCGAGTACGGGCTCGGCCTGATCCGCAAGGCGTTCGCGAGAAACTGATGGATCGCGCGCCGGCGCGGGGCCGGTTCATCACCCTCGAAGGCGGCGAGGGCGCGGGCAAGTCGGTTCAGGCGCGCCGGCTGGCGGAGCGCCTGCGCGAGCGGGGCCTCGCCGTCGTCCTCACCCGCGAGCCCGGCGGCTCGCCGGACGCCGAAGCGTTGCGCGAGGTGATCCTTTCGGGCGCCGCGGCGCAATTCGGGGCGGAAGGGGAGGCGCTGTTGTTCAGCGCCGCCCGCATCGACCATATCGACGCGACCATCGCGCCGGCGCTGGCGCGCGGCGACTGGGTGGTCAGCGACCGCTTCGCCGACTCGACGCGCGCCTACCAGGGCGCCGCCGGCAAGCTCGACCCCGAGCTGCTTGCTCGCCTCGAGCGCGTCGCGGTCGGCGACTGTCGCCCCGACCTCACCCTGATCCTCGACCTGCCGGCGGCCGAGGGGCTCGCCCGCGCCGCCGGCCGGCGGCCCGCCGACGAGCCGGCGGATCGATTCGAAGGCGAGAGCCTCGCCTTCCACGAGACGTTGCGCGGCGCCTATCTGGAGATCGCGCGCGCCGAACCGCAGCGCTGCGTCGTGGTCGACGCGCGCGCTTCCGAGGACGAGGTCGCCGAGGCGATCTGGGCGGCGGTCGAGGAGCGGCTCGGCGACGCGTTGGAACGCGAGGCGCGGCCGCCGTGACGAGAAGCTCGCCCGACGCGCCGCCCGAGAGCGACGCCTTTCCCGGCGCGCCGCACCCCCGCTTCGGCGAGCGCCTGATCGGCCACGCCGCGGCCGAGGCGCAGCTGCTCGACGCCTACCGCGAGGGCCGCCTCGCCCACGCCTGGCTGATCGGCGGCCGCGAGGGGATTGGCAAGGCGACGCTGGCCTGGCGGTTCGCGCGCTTCGCGCTCGCCAACCCCGACCCCGCCGCGCCAGCCATGCGCGCGGCGAAAGACTTGACGGTCGCGCCCGACCATCCCGCCGCGCGCCAGCTTGCGGCGCTGTCGCACCCCGATTTCGCGCTGATTCGCCGCGAGTGGAGCGCGAAAGCGAAGGCCTTCTTCACCGAGATCCGCGTCGAGGACGTGCGCGCGGGCCTGGCGACCTTCCGCCTGTCGGCGTCGTCCGGCGGTTGGCGCGTCGTCCTGGTCGACTCGGCCGACGAGCTCAACCTCGCCGGCGCCAACGCGCTGTTGAAAATGGTCGAGGAGCCCCCGCCGCGCGCGCTCGTCCTCATCGTCGCCCACCGGCCGGGGCGGGTGCTGCCGACCATCCGCTCGCGCTGCCGGCGGCTCATGCTGGAGCGGCTGACGCCGGCCGAGATCGTCGAAGTGGTCGCCGGGCTCGGCCCGCCATGGAGCGAGACGGACGCGGCGGCGCGCGAGGCCGCCGCGGCGCGCGCCGACGGCTCGGCGCGCGAGGCGTTGCGCCGGCTCGATTCCGACATTGACGGCGTGATGGCGCTGATCGACGCGACGGTCGCGCGGCTGCCCGACGCCGACCCGCGCGCCGTCCACAAGCTCGCCGAGGCGGTGAGCGGCCGGGCGGCGGGCGACGCCTTCGCGGCGCTCACCGCGGCGCTCTACGACTGGCTGGCGGCGCGCGCGCGCGCGGAAGGCTCGCCGGCGGCGCGCCAGGCGCTCGCCGAACTTTGGGATGAGATTCGCGAAGCGACGCGCGAGACCGAGGCGCTGAACCTCGACCGCCGGCTGCATGTGCTGGCGATGTTCGAGGAAATCGCGGCGCGGGCGCGTTTCGTCTCCTAACGCCGTCCGCGCGCCGCGCATTTGCAAGCGGCCCGAAATGCTCTAGGGAAACGCGCCATGAGCCAGCGCTTCTACATCACCACCGCCATTCCCTACGCCAACGGCGCGCCGCACATCGGCCACGCCTACGAGCGCATCGCCGCCGACGCGATCCAGCGCTTCATGCGCCTCGACGGCCGCGAGACGTTGTTCGTCACCGGCATGGACGAATACGGCCTCAAGGTGAAGCAGGCCGCCGCGCGCGAAGGGGTGACGCCGCAGGCGTTCGTCGACGGCGTCGCCGCCGAGTTTGAGGCGATGGGCAAGCTGCTCAACGCCGAGGCCGACGACGTCGTGCGCACGACGCAGCCGCGCCACGCCCGCTCGGTCCAGGCGATCTGGGAGCGCATGAAGGCCAACGGCGACGTCTATCTGTCGAAATACGCCGGCTGGTATTCGGTGCGCGACGAGGCGTACTTTCTCGAGGACGAGCTGACCGACGGCCCCGACGGCGTGAAGCTCGCGCCGAGCGGCGCGCCGGTCCAATGGGTCGAGGAGGAGAGCTATTTCTTCAAGCTGTCGGCTTACGCCGACAAGCTCCTGGCGCATTACGAGGCCCATCCCGAATTCGTCACGCCGGAGACCTATCGCAACGAGATCGTCGCCTTCGTCAAGCGCGGCCTCGCCGATCTGTCGATCAGCCGCACCACCTTCGACTGGGGCGTGCCGGTGCCCGGCGATCCCAAGCACGTCATGTACGTCTGGGTCGACGCGCTGACCAACTATCTCACCGCGACCGGCTTCCCCGACGATGGGCCGCGGGCGAAGTTCTGGCCGGCCGACGCGCATGTCATCGGCAAGGACATCACCCGCTTCCACGCGATCTACTGGCCGGCGTTCCTGA
>Ga0326728_10017344_pt1 | contig 14453 bp, 12 predicted proteins | sample MB3enrmetagenome_FD_207602 | JGI IMG/M metagenome (GOLD analysis project Ga0326728, IMG submission 207602) | Lab enriched peat soil microbial communities from McLean, Ithaca, NY, United States - MB31MN | ecosystem: Environmental > Terrestrial > Soil > Wetlands > Peat | place: USA: New York...
GGGCAAATCGAGCCTGCTGAACGCGATTACGCGGCAGCATGTGTCGATTGTGTCGGATGTGGCGGGGACGACGACCGATCCGGTGGAGAAGCCGATGGAGCTGCTTCCGTTGGGGCCGGTGCTGTTTATCGATACGGCGGGGATTGACGAAGTGAGCGGGGCGGGCGGGCTGGGGGCCCTGCGTATAGAGAAGACGCGGCAGGCGCTGGAGCGGACGGAGATCGCTGTGCTGGTGGCCGAGCCGGGGGTGTGGGGCGAGTTCGAGGAGGGGCTGCTGGCGGATTTTTCCGGGCGCAAGACGCCGGCTGTGGTGGTCATCAACAAGACGGACGCGGCTGCGCCGGATGCGGCGCTGGTGGAGCGGCTGCGCGGGGAGAAGATGCGCGTGGTTCTTGCCTCGGCGATTACGGGAGTGGGGCTACGGGAGCTGCGCGAGGCGCTGCTGGAGCTGGCCCCGGCGGACTTTATCGATTCGCCGGCGATCGTTGGAGATCTGGTTGGGCCGGGCGAGTTGGCCGTGCTGGTGGTGCCGATCGACAAAGAGGCGCCGAAGGGAAGGCTGATTCTGCCGCAGGTGCAGACCATCCGCGACCTGCTGGACACCGACGCGCTGTGCATGGTGGTGAAGGAGCGCGAGCTGAGGAGCGCGCTCGACCGGCTGAAGACTCCGCCCAAGCTGGTGGTGACGGACTCGCAGGCGTTTCTGAAGGTTGCGGCGGACACGCCGGTGGATGTGCCGCTGACCAGCTTTTCCATCCTGATGGCGCGCTTCAAGGGCGACCTGACGGCACAGGTGGAGGGAACGCTGGCGATTGAGAAGCTGCGCAACGGCGACCGGGTGCTGATCGCGGAGGCATGCACGCACCATCCGATTGGCGAGGACATTGGGAGGGTGAAGATTCCGCGCTGGCTGACGCAGTATACAGGCGTGAAGCTGGAGTTTGAGACGGTGCAGGGGCGGGACTTCCCTGCCGACCTTACGAGCTACAAGCTGGTGGTGCACTGCGGGGCGTGCATGTGGAACCGGAGGCAGATGCTTAGCCGGATTCTGCAGTGCCAGCACGCGGGAGTGCCGATCACAAACTATGGTTTGACGATCGCGTACAGCCTGGGTATCTTTGCGTGGGCGCTGGAGCCGTTTCCCGCGGCGCTGGCCTGCTATCAAGCTCTGGCCGGAGCTGCGGCGCACTGAGAACGCAGATGCGTGGAGATGCAGTGATGGTCCGATAATCTGGCTGCGGAGTGGAGTATCCCCGTGAATCACAGAGAATGTCACAGCAAATTACGGATCCCCGCGCATTCTGTAACACACCTATTTAAATGGGACGTATGACGGCCATCACATACACGCACACTCGTGATGAATACAGTATTGCTTAGTCGCTTGCTGTTTCCTAACAGGGGTGGCGCATGCAATCGCGGGAGGATAGCGCCGGAAAGTGCGGTGAAAAGCGGTAATCTGCCCCGCGATGGCCCGTGCGCCACTGAAAGTGCGCCACTGGGGCGCGAGGCCAGGAACGAGCGGCGGACGAGGAACGATGAGCACTCCAATCGATGTTGCAACAACCGTGAAGGAAGCGGCGCCCAAGGCCGCGGCAGAACCCCAAGACGAAATCACTCTCATCGCAAATAAATGGAAGACGAAGCGGGGCAGCCTGATTATGGCGCTGCACGACCTGCAGAGCAGGGTTGGCTATGTGCCGCGCGAGTCGGCCATGAAACTGGGGCGGCAGATGGGCGTGCCCCTGGCGCGCATCTATGAAGTGGTCACCTTCTACAACTATTTCAAGCTGGAAGCTCCGGGCAAGTACGTCATCTCGGTGTGCCTGGGTACGGCGTGCCACATTAAGGGGTCGGCCGAGCTGCTTGCCGGAATGGAGGAGGAACTGCATTTACAGGAAGGCCAGAGCACTGCGGACAAGGAGTACCACTTGCAGGCTGTTCGCTGCCTGGGTTGCTGCGGTCTGGCGCCTCTGGTTTCGGTCAACGGCAAGGTGTACGCCAAGTTGAAGACCGATGACAGCCACCATGTGATCGAGCGCATCCGGGTCGACAAGCCGATGGCTGTAGCCGATGCGGATGATCTCGCCGAATAAACTCCCGCGCGCGGGAGATTATGCAACCGAAGTACAGGAAGATTATGAAGCCGGATGAACTTGAAGTAAGAGCGGCCGCGGAAGTTGCCAAGCAGCAAGCCTTCGATGTGCGCCTGTTCACCTGCTCGAGCCGAGGCTGCCAATCGTCTGAGGCGCTGGGCGTGATCGCCGGACTCAAGGCAGAACTGAAGGCCAAGCAGCTCGAGGGCAAGGTGCAGGTGAATGGCAGTGGATGCATGGGGTTGTGCAGCAAGGGGCCGCTGGTGCGCATGACCTCGAAGACGCAGAAGGACATTCTGTTCTCCGAGATCAAGCCGGAGATGGCCTCGACGATCGTCGAGCAGGTGGTGGTTCCGGTTCTTGATGGCAAAACGATTGAAAAGCCGGGCGGCGATCTGGAACACCACACGCTGGACTTGAACGATCCGTTCTTCACCATGCAGGAGTTTGTGGTGTTGGAGAACAACGGCAAAATCGATCCGGAAAAGCTGGACGACTACATTGCGCGCAACGGCTATCGGGCGCTGCGCAAGGCGCTGGGAATGAGCGCAGAGGATATCTGCAAGCAGATGCTGGCCAGTGGCTTGCGTGGGCGTGGCGGCGCGGGATTCCCGACCGGCATGAAGTGGGACCTGACGCGCAAGGTGCAGTCAGATGTGAAGTATGTGATCTGCAACGGCGACGAGGGCGACCCCGGCGCGTTCATGGACGGATCGGTGCTGGAAGGCGATCCGCATGCAGTGATCGAGGGCATGTTGATCGCGGCCCGCGCCATGAACGCGACCCACGGCGTCTTCTATATTCGCGCCGAATATCCGCTGGCCGTGGAGCGGGTGGAGAAAGCGCTGCGCCAGGCACGCGCCGCCGGCCTGGTGGGCAAGAACGTGCTGGATTCCGGATGGGCCTTCGACTTCGAGATACGCCTGGGCGCGGGGGCGTTTGTGTGCGGCGAAGAGACGGCGCTGATCGCGTCGATCGAGGGCAAGCGCGGCACGCCGCGTCCACGTCCGCCGTTTCCCGCAGTCAAGGGGCTGTGGGACCAGCCCAGCTGCATCAACAACGTGGAGACCCTGGCCAATGTGCCTCCCATCCTGCTGAAGGGCTCCAAATGGTTCAGCTCGCGGGGCACGGAAAAGTCTAAAGGGACCAAGCTGTTTGCGCTGACCGGCAAGAGCAAGAACAACGGCCTGGTGGAGGTGCCGATGGGCATGACGCTGCGCGATGTGATCGAAAAGATTGGCGGCGGCACGGACAGCGGCCTGAAGATCAAGGCGATCCAAACCGGCGGCCCCTCGGGCGGCATGATCCCGGAACATCAGTTCGACACCCCAGTGAGCTACGAGAACCTGCAGCAGCTTGGGTCGATGATGGGTTCCGGCGGCATGATCGTCATCGACGAGAACGACAGCGTGGTCGAGCTGGCCCAGTTCTATCTGGACTTCTGCGTCGATGAGTCGTGCGGCAAGTGCGCTCCCTGCCGGATCGGAGGAACGCAGATGCTGCATCTGCTGAACAAGATCGTCGAGGGCAAGGGGACAGAGGAGGATATCCGGACGATCCGCAAGGTTGCCAAAGCGATGCAAAAGGCATCGCTGTGCGCGCTGGGCCAGACCGCGCCCAACCCGACGCTGTCTGCCATTCGCCATTTCGAGCATGAGTTCACCGAGCGGCTGCTTCCGGTCGCCACCACAAAAGCCTGACCACTAGGGACCGAGAAAACGCCGCCATGAGCAATACGATACACGCCACGATCAATGGGTTGCCCGTCGAAGTCGCCAAGGGCACCTCCATCCTGGACGCCGCACGCCTGGTGCATGTGCGCATTCCCACGCTGTGCAAGCATCCCGACCTGGATGCCACAGCGGCTTGCGGAATCTGCATCGTGCAGATTAAGAACAGCGGCAAGATGCTGCGCGCGTGTTGCACGACCATCGAAGATAAGATGGATATTTTCACCGAAACGCCGGAGATTGTCCAAGTACGGCGTTCGGTGCTGGAGCTGATTCTGTCGCGACACCCTAACGAGTGCCTGACCTGCCTGCGCAACCAGAACTGCGAGCTGCAGAGCCTGGCCGCCGACTTCGAGCTGGCCAGAACGGGACTGGATCCCATCGTTCCCCAACATCCCCTGGACGATTCGACGCACAGCATCGTGCTGGATTCGCGCAAGTGCATCACCTGCGGGCGCTGCATTCAGGTGTGCCAGCAGGACCAGAACGTGTGGGCGCTGAGCTTTTTGAATCGTGGATTTGAAACGCGTATCGCCGCGGCCGGAGATATTCCCCTGTGGGACTCGCCCTGCGTGCGCTGCGGCCAGTGCTCCGCGCACTGCCCCACGGGAGCGATCACCGAATACGACGAAACAACCAAGGTATGGGACAAGCTGGCCGACCCGGATGCGTACTGCGTGGTGCAGATCGCGCCCGCAGTGCGGGTGGCCGTGGGCGAGGCCTTCGGCTTCCCGGTGGGCGCCAACCTGACTCCCAAGATATACGCAGCGCTTCGCCGCATGGGCTTCAAGGCGGTCTTCGACACCAACTTCGGCGCCGATTTGACCATCATCGAGGAAGCCACCGAGTTCAAATCGCGCCTGTTGGAAGGCAAGGGAGTTCTGCCGCTGATCACTAGTTGCTGCCCCGGCTGGGTGAATTTCATGGAGAAGTTCCACGGCGACATGATCCCACACTTCTCCAGTTGCAAGTCGCCGCACGCCATGGTTGGCACTCTCTCCAAGACCTACTACGCGCAGAAGCAGGGGATCGATCCGGCCAAGATTTACATGGTCTCGATCATGCCCTGCACGGCGAAGAAGTCCGAGATCATCCGCAGCAAGGAGATGTACTCCTCCGGCTACCAGGATGTGGACGTCTCGATCACGACGCGGGAGTTTGCGCGCATGATCAAGCAGTCGGGCATCGATTTTGTGACCATACCCGACGAGCCGTGCGACCACCTGTTGGGCATGTATACCGGCGCTGCGACCATCTTCGGGGCCACCGGCGGAGTGATGGAAGCAGCCCTTCGCACCGCGTACTTCTATGTCACCGGCGCGGACGCTCCGCGGGTTGAGTTCCAGGCGACGCGCGGATTGAAGGGGGTCAAGGAAGCCTCCATCGAGGTGGCCGGCAAGACGATCCGTATCGCCGTGGCCCACGGCCTTGCCAACGTGGAGCAGGTGATCGACAAGATTCGGGAGGCCAAGGCGGCCGGCGAAGAGCCTCCGTATCACTTCGTCGAAGTGATGGCGTGCCCCGGCGGATGCGTGGGAGGAGGCGGGCAACCCTACGGAGCCACCAACGAATTGCGCATCAAGCGGGCTGCGGGACTTTACAGCGAAGACCATGGCGACCAGTTGCGCTGCTCCCACCACAACCCCTATATCAAGCAGCTCTACGACGAGTTTCTAGGCACACCGGCCAGCCACAAGGCCGAACAGCTTCTGCACACCAGTTATCATGTTCTGCCGGAATATAAGCGCTAGAGCGGCACCAGAGTAGGTATATCCGGGGCGAATGAGTTGAGCGCGGTTTTCTCTCAAGCGGGGTTCCCAGCGACAGGTCTTCGTCGCTGGGGTGGAAGGAAAGCCGCCTCGCATACTCTTTGCTAGGTCACGGGAACTTTGGTTCCGCGCTAAGTTGAACGAGTCAAAACGCAGCTTTTGCACCCTCCTCTGCCCGGACAGGCAGGGGTGTCTTATGTCGCGCGATGAAAGGAGCTGTACAGGCCTTCCATCTCATGCAAGGCATAAGCGATCCAATCGGTAATTATGGTTTGGGGCGCGTCCTATTGGGCGCAGGATTCGTCTATGGATAGATTGCCAACTATGCATCCTAGATTGCCAGCGACGCCTTTGTTGAGATCGAGTCTGTGCTTGGCACTGGCAGCGTTGGGGGCGGTTAAATTGCCTCAAATGCAGTGCAAGCGCAAAGTTTGCCAAGAGAGTGACCTCTGTCACTGGTCAGGGCAGGCACGCAACCATTACAATCGTGGGGACAAGAGAAACCCTATTCCGCGTAATTTGATCTGAACTATGCTCTTCATCGAAGGAGACTCACCGCGCCATGAAATTGACAGCACGAATTCCAGTTTCAGTAGCACTGCTTGTGTTGCTTGGAACATCGACCGGCTGCGACAAGTTGAAGTCGCGAGACCAGATTAACAAGGGGGTTGCGGCATTCAAGAACGCCCAGTACGAGGCAGCGGTGAACAACTTCCAGAATGCGGTGAAGCTGGATCCGACCTCGGATAGCGCCAAGCTGTATCTGGCCACCTCGTATGCCTACCAGGTGGTACCGGGCCTGACATCGCCGGAGAACCTGGCTCTGGCGCAGAAGGCGCTGGACGGGTTTAATGCCGTGCTGGCGAAGGACCCGAACGACCTGACTTCGCTCAAGGAGGTCGCATCGATCGATCGCAACATTGAGAAGTTCGATCAGGCCAAGGAGTATGAGTTGAAGGTGATCGCGCTCGCTCCGAACGATCCCGAGGCCTACTACATCGTCGGCAGCATTGACTGGAACCTGGAGCATTACAAGAATACCGTTCCAATCCTGCACGCGGATGGGATAGAGGACGACGGCGAGGGCAACAAGAAGATGACCAAGGGCGCTTGCGCAAAGATGAAGGCGGCCAATACGGACCTGGTGAACGAGGCCATGAAGTTCCTGACCAAGGCCATCGATCTGAACCCCAACTACGACGACGCGATGACATACCTGCAGTTGACCTACCGGAGCAAGGCCAATGTGGATTGTGGCAATCCAGCGGCGCAGACGGCGGACCTTGCGTTGGCGGATGAGTGGGTCCAGAAGGCCATGGGCGCGCGCAAGACGAACGAGCTGATCAAGGAAAAGAAGCTGGACCGCGGCGGCGTCACCATGTAGGCTGCGTACCCTTCAAGCAGCAGAAAAGGCCTCCCGGAGAACTACGGGAGGCACTTCTGTTTGTGCTGCCGGCAGAGCTGAATTCCCTCTCGCTTGCGGCCTGCCTGGAGATTACAATCCGAATGCGCCAGATCAGGCGGGAGAGACGGTATGGATGAACTTAGCGGCACACGTGATGGAGCTGTGGTGATGGAGCAGCGCGGCCTGAGCCAGATAGAGCGCTTGGTGAATTCGTTTGTCGCGCCGACGGCCACGTTCAAGGACATTCTGCGCAGCACATCGTGGTGGCTGCCGTTTGTGCTGTTGTCACTATCGTCGCTGGGCGTGGCGTATACCATCCAACGCCAGGTGGGCTGGCAGCAGGTGGCGGAGACGCAGATCCAATTAACCCCAAGTCTGCAGAGCCAGACAGCTAGCCTGACTCCCGCGCAGCAGACGAAGCAGATACGCGTGATGGCACTTAGCTATCAGTATTCGGCGTACGCGTCTCCACTGCTGGTGCTGGCGATGTCGGCGCTGGCGGCGCTGCTGCTTTGGGCGACCTTCAACTTTGGACTGGGAGCGAGGACGACCTATGGGCAGGTCTTCTGCCTGTGGATGTATTGTTCCCTGCCCCATCTGCTGGTGGACCTGGTGACGGTGGTGCGGCTGTGCTTCGGCGGGAGTTCGGAGAGCTTCGACCTGAAGATGCCGGCGGGCACCAGCCTCGGCTACTACTTTCCCGATGTGTCGCCATGGCTGCGTACGCTGCTGACCACGTTGGACGCGGTCGCGATCTGGGCGCTGGTGCTGCTGGTGATCGGCGGCGCGATTGTGGCCAAGGTGAAGAAGGGGCAGGCAGCAGCAGTGGTAGTCGGCTGGTGGCTGCTGATCGTGCTGGTGGGCGTAGCCGCGACGGCTGCATTCAGTTAGAGATCAGCGCTGTGGATGCAGCATTATTCCGTCCAGCGGCGGAAGACCAGCGATCCGTTGGTGCCGCCAAAGCCGAAGGAGTTGGAGAGCGCGTAGTCGATCTTCGCCGGCTGCGGTTGGTTGGGGACGTAGTTGAGCCGGCAGACAGGATCGACCTCGTCCAGGTTCATGGTGGGCGGAGCGATCTGGTTGAGCATGGCCATGATGGTGACACCGGCTTCCAAGCCTCCGGCGCCGCCCAGCAGGTGTCCGGTCATGGACTTGGTGGAGCTGACCAGCAGAGTGTGGTTGAGGGCGCGCTCGCCGAAGACGTTCTCAATGGCCCTGGATTCGAGCGCGTCGCCCAGCGGGGTCCCAGTGGCGTGGGCGTTGACGTAATCGATCTTTTCGGGCGATATGCTGGCAGCCTTGAGCGCGGCTTCCATGGCGCGACGGCAACCTTCGCCCTCGGGCGCCATGCCGGTCATGTGGAAGGCATCGGAGGACATGCCATAGCCGACAATCTCAGCCAGGATGTGGGCACTGCGCGCGCGCGCGAGTTCGAGCTCTTCCAGGACAAGGATTCCCGCTCCCTCGCCGCATACAAAGCCGTCGCGGTCCTTGTCCCAGGGGCGACAGGCGTGGGTAGGGTCGTCGTTGCGGGTGGAGAGGGCCTTCATGGCGGCGAAGCCTCCGACGCTCATGGGGGTGATGGCGGCCTCGGTGCCTCCTGCGATCATGGCGTCAGCGTCCCCGCGCTCGATGATGCGGAAGGCATCGCCGATGGAGTGGGCCGATGAGGCGCAGGCGGTCGCGGTGGCTTCGTTGGGACCGCGCGCGCCAAAGCGGATGGAGACGTGTCCGGCGGCTAGGTTGATGATGGCTCCGGGAATGAAGAAGGGAGAAATCCTGCGCGGACCTCCGGCCATCATAACGGCATGTTCGCGCTCGATGACGTCGAAGCCGCCGATTCCGGAGCCGATATGAACGCCGACGCGGTCACGGTTCGACTCGTCGATCTTAAGGCCGGAGTGGTCCATGGCTTCCTGCGCGGCGGCAATCGCAAAATGGATGAAGCGACCCATCTTGCGCGCCTCTTTCTTCTCGATGAAGAGCAGCGGGTCGAAGTCCTTGACCTCGGCGGCGATGCGAACGGGATGGCCAGTAAGGTCGAATGCCGTGATCTCCGCCATTCCACTGCGGCCGGCAAGCAGGCCCTCCCAGACCTCAGGCACAGTCTTCCCGACCCCGCATACAAGGCCGATTCCGGTGACGACGACTCTGCGCCTCCACGGATGCTGCTGCAACGGGAACGTAGCTTCCATTCTTACTTGGCCGCCTTCTGGTTCTTCTCGATGTAGTCGGTGGCGTCCTTGACAGTCTTGATCTTCTCGGCGTCCTCGTCGGGGATCTGGATGTCGAAGGCCTCTTCAAACTGCATGACGAGTTCTACGACGTCGAGCGAGTCGGCTCCGAGGTCCTCCTGGAAGCTGGCGCCTGGGGTGACTTCGGCTTCATCCACCTGAAGCTGCTCGACGATGATCTGTTTTACCTTTTCTTCTACTGCTGCCATTTCGTTCTCCTGTGTGTCATTCGTTTCATAAACCGGTGCGGCGTTGTAGGTTCCGAGGTTCCAATCCGGACGAGGGCCGGGTAGTGGTGTACCAGGGATGCGCCAGAATAGTTGCGCAAGTCTCAAGAATACCGAGCGCCCAGCCGAGTGTAAAGCAAAGCGGGCGTAGTTGGTTGCGAGGACTGGCCCGCAGGCGGCAGCCTGGACCGCCGCATTGGAGGAAGATACGACTTTGAATTGGGATTTGGCCAATTACTAGCGTAGATTTGTGGAATGCAAATCATGTTAATGGTCTGGTTCGCGGTTGTGTTCGTAGCCGGTGTGCTGCTGGGATGGTTGATCGAGAATGGGCGCATGCAGGGCGTGCGCGCGGAGATGGTTGCGCTACGGCGGTTAATTGAAGAAAAAGATCATGTCCTGGAGAGCAAGGAAAAGGAGTTGAGAGCGGAGCGCGAGGCCAGCAAGGTCGCGAGCGAAGAGCTTGCCGGAGTGCGCGCCAAGCTGGAAGCCACCGGTGAAAAGATCCAGGCGCTGATGGACCTTGAAACGAACTTGAAGACCAGCTTCGAGGCCCTGGCAGCGAGCGCGCTGGATGCAAACAGCGGCAGATTCATTGCTCTCGCGAAGACTGAGCTAGAGAAACTGCAGGGGGATACGGTGCATCGGCTGACGGAAAAAGAGACGGCAATCGGAACGCTGCTGAAGCCGATTGAAGAGACCATCCAGCGGCTGGACAAGCACGTTGCAGACAGCAATCTTGCCAGGACCACCGCGGAGGCCTTGTTGGACGACCAGATCAAGCGGCTGGCGGGCGCCAGCGAGTCGTTGACAAACGCACTGCGTAAGCCGGTGGTCAGGGGAAGTTGGGGCGAGATGACGCTTGAGAACGCCCTGGAAAATGCCGGGTTACAGGCGGAGATCGACTTCAAGATGCAGCACAGCACGGATGCCGAGGATGGTCGAAAACGGACCGACGCAATCATCAATCTGCCCAAGGGCCGCAAGCTGGTCATCGACAGCAAGAACCTGATGGAGTCTTATATCGCGATGGCAAATACCGAGGACGAGGCGCAACGCGCAGTGCTCGCCCAGGCCCATGCCAAATCGCTGCGGAACCACATCAAGGACCTTTCCTCCAAGGAATACTGGCGGCGTTATGAGGGCCTGGATTGCGTGATTCTCTTCATCCCGCACGACGGCATGTACCATGCCGCGATTCAGGACGAGGCGGAACTGATTCGCGAAGCCTGTGAAAAACGCGTGTTTATCACCAATCCCATGAGCCTTATTCCGCTGCTCAAGGCCGTTGCCTACGTGCTCGATCAGGAGAGGGCCAATAAGAGCGCCGAGGCCATAAAGAATGTGGGCGCAGAACTATATGCGCAGATTGCGCGCTTTGCGGCAAGCATGACCAAAATTGGTAGCAAGCTACACTCCACAGTAGAGGCTTACAACGATGCGATTCCTGGGCTGGACCGCTTCATCGTGTCCAAGTCTCGAACGCTCAAGCAACTCGGATCGGGAAAAGGGGCAGAGGCAGAGCTACCAGATGCGATCGAACTAGAAGTGAGGCCGTTTACTTCACCGGAACTAAGAGCATCCAACCTACTTCTTGTGGGTGATGACAGTGAACTCGACATGGCTGCGTCTTCGAGTCAATCCCCTGACGGCGAATGAGGGCTTGCTGCGACGAGAATGCGGTCGGCGAGGTCGGCGGCGTGGCGGGCGGGGCGAATGTCATGGACGCGCAGGATGTGGGCCCCGGCAAGGATGGCAGCGGTGTTGGCGGCGGTAGTGGGAACCCAGGTCTCAGAAGCGAAACCTGGGGCACCCGATTTTTTGGTGGGTTCAGCAGGGGCTTTCTCTGCGAGGGCGCGGCGCAGGAAGCCTTTGCGCGAGAGGCCGACGAGCAGTGGATAGCCGAGCATGTGGAGCCGGTCGAACTGCGCGAGCAGTGGGAAATTTTCATCTAGAATCTTGCCGAAGCCGAAGCCGGGATCGAGAACGACGGACTCGTGTGCGATGCCGGCGGCGAGCGCTGTCTGGGCGCGAGCTTCCAGTTCGCGGAGAACGAGTGGTGTAACCTCGCCGGGCGCGAGAGCAGGCAGCGTGCGCCACTGCTGCGGGCGGCCGCGGGTGTGCATCAGGACAACACCACAGTTGAGTGCTGCGCAGGTTGTGGCCATCCGCTCGTCCCACAGCAGCCCGCTGACATCGTTGACAATCTCCGCGCCGGATTCGACGGCGAGGCGCGCGGTCTCGGCGTGATAGGTGTCGATGGAGAGGATGGCGTCGGGCCGCGCGGCGAGAACGGCGCGCAGGATGGGCAACACACGCGCCTGCTCTTCGGCTGGAGTGATGGGTGTGGAGTTGGGCTGCGTGGATTCGCCGCCGAGGTCGAGGATGTCCGCGCCGTCGTTGAGCATCTGGAGCGCGTGGGTGAGCGCTGCGCGTGGATCGAGGAAGCGGCCGCCGTCGGAGAAGGAGTCGGGTGTTGCGTTCAGGATGCCCATGATCAGCGTGCGCGTGCCAAGCGCGAGGCTGCGCGTGCGAAGTCGCCAGTCGAATTTTCGGCGAACGGCAAAGGGCATCAGATTCTACTCAGGCGAAGATGACGGTCTTGTTGGCGTAGCTGAGGATGCGGTGTTCCAGGTGCCACTGCACTGCGCGCGAGAGGACCATGCGCTCCAGGTCGCGGCCCTTCTGGATGAGCGAGGGGAGCTGGTCGTTCTGCGAGATGCGTGTGACGTCCTGCTCGATGATGGGGCCTTCGTCCAGCGTTTCGGTGACGTAGTGGCTGGTGGCGCCGATCAGCTTGACGCCGCGCTCGAAGGCCGCGTGATACGGGCGCGCGCCGGTGAACGCGGGCAGAAACGAGTGGTGAACGTTGATGATGCGGCGCGGATACGCGGCGACGAACTTGGGCGAGAGAATCTGCATGTAGCGCGCGAGAACGACGAGATCGATCTTGTGCTTGGCCAGCAGGGCAAGCTGCGCGGCCTCCACCTTCGCCTTGTTGTCGCGCGCGACGGGCATGAAGTGGAAGGGGACCTTGTGGAATTCGGCCAGCGGGCGCGCGGCCTCGTGGTTGCTGACGATGAGCGCAAGGTTGCAGCGGAACTCGCCGGTCTGGTGGCGCAGCAGCAGGTCGGCGAGGCAGTGCAGATACTGCGAGACGAAGAGGGCGATGTTCTGCGTGGCATCGGCGAACTCGATGCGCCAGTTCATCTGGAAGTCGCGGGCGATGGGCGCGAAGGCCGCGCGGAATGTGGCTTCCGTGAAGCCGGCGGCGTCGGTGGCAAACTCGACGCGCATGAAGAAGAGGCCAAGCTCGACGTCCTGATGCTGGTCGGCGTTGAGGATGTTGATGTCGTATCGCTCGATGAGGAAGTTGACGATGGCGGCGACGATTCCCTTGCGGTCGGGACAGTCGATGAGGAGGATGGCGATCTTGGGATTGGGCATGGCTCTTGGAATCAGATTACCCGCTTTCGCGGCGGATGTCAGACGTGGGGTACACGATTGGGGTTTTTGTGAGGGGTGTCGCGGAGAAAGGCCCGGGGCTAAAGCCCTTTGCTTCCATGGGGCATGATTCGTGGGGCTGAAGCCCCACGCTCCCTCCGGGTCGCGCATACGCGCGATACCCACTCATCGCGATAGAGCCGCGATGAATGGGGCACCCGGCCAGAAGCAGTACGATGGGTTATGGATAGTGCCGTCGAAAAGCTGGTGAGGCTGGTAATCGAAGAGCCAACGTCTAAGGGCTCGAAGGCTGAGAGGGTTGCTTTGTGGGATTCCCTTAGCTCCGAGCAAAGACAGCAGACGACGGAAAGTCGCGTGTTTATACGCTTTGCGAACACGACGCAGCTTATGGCCGACCCTTTCATACACGACAACGAGCGCCCACCACGGCCAGATATTCGCGCCTCGATTGACGGCCATGATTGCTACTTTGAGCTCGGAGAGATACTGGATGAACAGCTTGCGAAAAACATCAACCGAACACTGAAAACAGGAATGGCCTCTGGCTGTGCGCTCTCTCAAATCGTTCCGCTTATGAAGATGCTGAAGCAAAAGTGTGAGAAAAAATACGAAATAGATGATACTCCGATGGACTTATTGCTCTACTACTGGAGACAAGGCCCATATCAGCCAGTCGTGGACGATTACTTATTCACGAATCGCCGAAACATTGAGGAGTCATTGAGAAACAGCCAATTTGACAAGATTTGGATTTACAACTGGGATTTAGGGAAAGTTCTATGGCAGATCGAGGCGAAAAAGAAGGCGTAAATGCAACAGTAGTTCCACGTCCATAATATTGGTTAGATTCGACGAGCTTGCTGAACTTCTGTCAGCTTTTCCTCAATAGCGGCGAGCTTTTCTAGCATTTCCGCGTGTCCTTCCTTTGACGCATTCACTGTCTTTTCAATCTCAGACACTTTGCCGTCGATCTCTCTTAGCCGAGCTCGAAACTCTATATATAGAGCGGTAGCGAGCCAAAACACGCAAAGGAACACAAACACTGAGCCGAGGTCTTTCCGGTATGTTTTCAGTGACAGGTCGTTCCACCAATCCACCAGCGCGTAACATGCCGCAATAAGAACAAAGAATACGATATACATCGGCAAGACTGAGAACCTAGCCGTTTTCATTTCCCGTTCAACATCATCCCTCTCCTGAAATCTAAGAACCATGCCGTGCCTCCCATCATAATGCCATTGGTTTCAAGCTCAACTACTCCGTCGGGTACTCACCTCAGCGAAAACTGTTCCGGTAACGCTCCATAACCTAACATGTGCACAGCTTACTTGATGTCTCTCCAGTTGGGGCCGAGGGCCACTTCGGCGAGGATGGGGACGCTGAATTCGGCTACGTGTTCCATCTGGTGTTTGACGAGGGCGCAGAGTTCGTCGGCCTCGGCGGGGAGGACATCGAAGAGCAGTTCGTCGTGGATCTGGAGGGTCATGCGGGAGCGGAGATGGCGCGCGGCGATCTCGGCGTCGATGC
>Ga0326728_10017346_pt1 | contig 14451 bp, 8 predicted proteins | sample MB3enrmetagenome_FD_207602 | JGI IMG/M metagenome (GOLD analysis project Ga0326728, IMG submission 207602) | Lab enriched peat soil microbial communities from McLean, Ithaca, NY, United States - MB31MN | ecosystem: Environmental > Terrestrial > Soil > Wetlands > Peat | place: USA: New York...
CGCCGTGACCCTCAGCCCAACAAGTGAGAGTCTGGCGCTCAGCGGCACGCAAGTCTTCACCGCCACGATTACCGGAACCAACGGCAACGCCGCCCTGAACTGGTACGTCAACGGCGTTCTGAATGGTAGCGCCGCGCAAGGCACCCTGACCGCCTGCACCACCACGGCGCCCCTGACCTGCAAATACACGGTGCCCCCCATTGATGTCCCCAGCCCCAATCCGGCGGTGATTAAGGTGGCGAGCGCCGCGGACCCCGGGAAGTACAAGACGGCGAGCGTGACGGTGACCGACCCTATCGCCGTGACCCTCAGCCCAACGAGCGCGAGTCTGGCGCTCAGTGGCACGCAAGTGTTCACTGCCACGATCAGCGGCACCACCAACACGGCGCTCGACTGGTCCGTGAATGGAATGAAGAATGGCAACTCGACGCAGGGCACGCTGACCGCCTGCACGACTTCGGCGCCCTGGGAGTGCACTTACACGGCGCCGACAATTGATGTCCCCAACCCCAACCCGGCGGCGATTGAGGTGGCGAGCGCGGCGGACCCCGCGAAGAATAAGACCGCCGTCATGACGGTGACCGACGGCATTACGGTGACCCTCAGTCCTGCCAGTAAAACCCTGGCGCCCGGTGGCACCGAGATGTTCACCGCCACCATCAGCGGAACCACCAACACAGCGCTCATCTGGTCCGTGAATGGAGTGAAAAATGGCAACTCGACGCAGGGCACGCTGAGCGCCTGCACAACCGCGGCGCCCTGGGAGTGCACTTACACGGCGCCGTCCTCCGATATGCCCAGCCCCAATCCAGCGGTGATTGAGGTGGCGAGCGTGGCGGACCCCGGGAAGTACAAGACCGCCGACGTGACGGTGAGTACCCCCGCCTTGGCGTGCACGGATAAAGGAAGCGAGTCGCTCCTCAGCGGGCAGTACGCCTTCAGCCTGAGCGGCTATAACTCCACCGGCTACCTCGGGGTCGTTGGCTCCTTTACGGCCGATGGCACCGGCAAAATCACCGCCGGTGAAGTCGATAGCACCGGCGCCCTGGGTCTCCAATCTAAAGTCAGCATCGATACCAGTCAGAGCTCCTACTCGGTGGGCTCCAACCATCTTGGCTGCGCCACCATCGTCACGAGCTTTGGCACCTTCAACACCCGGCTCGCCATCGGGGGTATAGTCTCCATCGCGGGTACATCCTCAAGTATTGCGACCGCGGGCCGCATGGTTGAGTGGGATGCTCCCACCTCCAGCACCTATTTCGCCGGAACGGGGCAGATCCTGCAACAGACCGCTCCCTCCGCCGCGCTCAGCGGCAACTATGTTTTCGCAGTCAGCGGCACGGGTGGTAGCAGCGTCCGGCAAGCCATGGCCGGGGTGATGACCGCCAGTGGCGGTTCTTTCTCCAACGGGGAGATGGACGTCAACGAAGGCGGCACGAGCAGTAACGGTACAGGCTTGGCTGCCACTTACACCAGCAGCGATTCCTACGGGCGGTTTACCTACACCTACACAGAGCCGGCCGGATTATCGGGCATTAGCACCGTTGGCTACAAAGTGTCCGGTGCGCAGATGCTCCTCGTCGCTGGTGCAAATGCCTCACCTTCAGTCGGCCAAATGCGACTACAGACCCCGCCAACAGGCGGCTTTGGCGCTGGCTCGGTCGACGGCAACATGGTCGTTTACTGGACGGGTCTGAACGGCGGCGGAACCGGCGGGTCCGCACAGGTTGGACTGGTCAGCGGCACCGGAAACGGCTCCATAAACACTACCACTTATGAGGATGACGGGGGAACCTGGGATACTCCCGATCCTCACACGGGGACTTGTGGTTACTCGGTCAGCTCGTATGGCCGGATGACCTTCACCAGCGGCAATTGCCAGGGCGCCTTGTACCTGACTGCCGCCAACACCGCCTTCCTGCTCACTCCGGGTTCAACGGTGGGATTTGGACAGGTCGTGCCCCAGGTGGTCCCGACCGGCGGCTTCACCTCCTCCTCATTCTCCGGCACCTATTACTTTGGCAACACCGAGGTCGTCAGTTATGGTGTGGCGAGCGCCGAACAGATAGGTGTAACAATATTAACAATCACCAGCGGTAGCCCCACGCTTATCCAGGACTTCACTTCGACGACTGATGGCCAGCAAGCCGATGAGACCCAATCGGGCGGGACACTCGCGGTAAACTCCAATGGGACCTTCGAAGCTGGCGGTAAGGGATACATCAATGCCATCATGATTTCCACTTCCGAGTTCGTGAGTACCGACAACTCAAGCGCGACCTACCCCACCATATTGGTGGGCCAAAAGTAGCAATTGAATTCGCGAGAGGGGCCTTGTCCGTCACTGGCGGATAGGGCCCTTCCGCAATTCCCTTCCGGTTGATTCCTTCCTCCAGACACATCATAATAACCGCTCACGGCTCGCTTCCAGGGCTCGCGGGCTTTGGCGTTTCATAATGGTAAATTCCCGGAGGAACCATGCCTCGTATTGTTCGTTGTTCCCTGATTCAGGCTTCCAACGCCGCGCCTCCCGAAGCCTCGCTTGCTGACACCAAACAAATCATGATTGAAAAGCACTTGGGCTTCATCCATCTGGCGGCGGACGCGGGAGCGCAGATCGTTTGCTTGCAGGAAATTTTTTACGGCCCTTATTTTTGCGCGGAACAGACCACCAAATGGTATGACTTCACGGAGCCGGTGCCCGGCGGCCCCACCATTCGCCTGATGCAGGAGGAAGCGCGGAGCCATCACCTGGCCATGATCGTTCCCGTCTACGAACGCGAGCAGGAGGGGGTTTACTACAACACGGCGGCGGTGATCGCGAGCGACGGAACGTATCTCGGCAAATACCGCAAGATCCACATTCCGCACGTGGCGCCGGGCTTCTGGGAGAAGTTTTATTTCCGCCCCGGAAACCTCGGGTTCCCGGTGTTTGACCTGGGTTTCGCCAAAATCGGCGTCTACATCTGCTACGACCGCCATTTCCCCGAAGGGGCGCGCGCCTTGGGATTGAATGGGGCGGAAATTATTTTCAACCCTTCCGCCACCGTGGCGGGCCTGAGCGAATACTTGTGGAAGCTGGAGCAGCCCGCGCACGCCGTCGCCAACGGCTACTTTGTGGGCGCCATCAACCGCGTGGGCACTGAGGCGCCATGGAACATCGGCGAGTTCTATGGGTCAAGCTATTTCTGCGATCCGCGCGGGCGCATCTTCGCGCAAGCCTCCCGCGACCGCGATGAGGTGCTCACCGCCGACCTCGACCTCGACATGATCGGCGAAGTCCGCAAGACGTGGCAGTTCTACCGCGACCGGCGGCCGGATATGTATGAATTGCTGGTCAAAGCGTGAGTTCTGAAATAGTGAATAGTAAATAGTGAATAGCAAGGCGAATAGTAAATAGTGAATAGTAAATGGTGAATGGGGCGGACTCAGCCTGACTTGGTAAAGGGCGTCACTGAGCGACCCTTTTACCATTTACTATTCACTATTCACTATTTTCTTAGGATCGAACTCTTATGGCGAAAGACCCATTAACGCCAGGCAGCGTAGGTCCCGAGTCCCGGGTCCCGAGTCCCGAGTCCCGTTTTCCTGAAATTCATCCGCCGCTCGATGCGCACGCTGCGGCCATTGAAGCGAGCCGCTGCCTTTTCTGCTTTGACGCCCCGTGCACGGCGGCCTGCCCCACCCACATCGATGTGCCGCGTTTCATCAAGAAAATCTTTACCGGCAACGTGACGGGCTCGGCGCTTACGATTTTGAATTCCAACGTGCTGGGGCTGAGCTGCGCGCGCGTGTGCCCGGTGGATGTTTTGTGCGAGGGCGCGTGCGTGATGGTTCGCGAAAATTACAAGCCCATCGAGATCGGCCGCCTTCAGCGCTTCGCCATGGACCGGTTTTATGAAAATCCCGACCCCGCCTGGAGCGCCCCCACCGCCATCGCCCATGCGGAGAAAGTGGGCTGCGTGGGCGGCGGCCCTGCTTCCCTTGCTTGCGCAGCGGAACTGCGCCGCCGGGGTTATGCGGTCACGGTTATTGACAACCGTCCGCTTCCGGGCGGGCTCAACACCTACGGCGTGGCCGAATACAAACTCCGCCCGCAAGACAGCCTGCGCGAAGTGGAGATGATCCGCTCGCTGGGGGTGGATTTTCGCCAGGCGCTGGTGGGCGAGGCAGTGGGGCTGGAAGAGATCGAGCGGGAGTTTGCGCTGATCTTTCTGGGCATGGGCCTGGGCACCATGGAGCGCCTGGGCATTCCCGGCGAATCGCTGCTGGGGGTGATTGACGCGCTGCGCTTCATCGAACGCTACAAGACTTCCCCCGACTTTCGCGTGAGCGGGCGCGTGGTGGTGATTGGCGGCGGCAACACGGCCATCGACGCCGCCAACGCCGCGCGGCGCCTGGGGGCGGAGGAGGTCCACGTGTTCTACCGCCGCTCGGAACGCGAGATGCCCGCTTTCAAATCCGAGTATGACCGCTCCAAGCTGGAAGGCGTGCGCTTCCACTGGCAGGCGCTGCCCACGGAGATCATGGGCTTCGAAGGGCGCGCCGCGGCGGTGCAATTCGTGCGGACGCGTTCGGGCGCCGCGGACCGCAGCGGGCGCTCCGCCGCCCTGCCCGTGCCCGGTTCGCACTTCGAGTTTGCCTGCGACCTGGTGATTCCCGCCATCGGCCAGGCGCGCCTTGCCACTCTGCTGGAAAACACCCGCGGCATTGCCCTGAAGAACGGCCTGGTGGTGGTGGACCGCCCCACCGGCCGCACCACCAATCCACGCTACTTCGCCGGGGGCGACTGCATCAACGGCGGGCGCGAAGTGGTGGACGCCGTGGCCGACGGCAAACGCGCCGCGATCGCCATGGCGGAACAAATTGAAAAAGCAGTGAAGAGTGACGAGTGAAAAGCGGCTGGTGGTAAAGTGGCTGGTGGTTAGTAGTTAGTCGACTGCGATTAGTTTGAATCTACAGCCCTCGCCCCCTTGGGGGAGAGGGTGGCTCGCAACCGGCGCTTTCATCAGCCGGGGCGAGTCGGGTGAGGGGGTCAAAACTGTGAGTGGTGAAAACTATGGCTGATCTTTCCACCAATTTTGCCGGCATTCGATGCCCCAATCCCTTCTGGCTGGCGTCCGGCCCGCCCACCAACTGTGGCGACCAGGTGATGCGCGCCTTCGACGCGGGCTGGGGCGGCGCCGTGTGGAAAACCATCGGCGAGCCCATCGTCAACACCACCTCTCGCTACTCCTCGGTGGATTGGAATGGCCAGCGCATGATGGGGTTCAACAACATTGAGCTGATCTCCGACCGGCCGGTGGAGGCGAACCTGCGCGAGATTGCGGAAGTGAAAAAACGCTACCCGCAACACGCGGTCATCGCCTCGCTGATGGTGGAATCAAAGCGCGAAACGTGGCACGACATCGTGAAGCGCGCCGAAGACGCCGGGGCCGACGGCCTGGAACTGAATTTCGGCTGCCCGCACGGCATGAGCGAGCGCGGCATGGGTTCGGCGGTGGGCCAGGTGCCCGAGTATTCCTGCATGATCACCGAGTGGGTGAAAGAAGCGGCGCGCACCCCGGTGATGGTGAAGCTTACCCCCAACGTTACCGACATCCGCATGGTGGCGCGGGCCGCCAAGCGCGGCGGGGCGGACGCGCTCTCCGCCATCAACACCATCAACTCGATCACCGGCATCGATCTGGACACGCTCACCCCGCGGCCCGACGTGGGCGGCCATTCCTCCCACGGCGGCTACTGCGGGCCGGCCGTCAAACCCATCGCCCTGCACCTGGTGCAGCAGATTGCTTCTGACCCGGAAGTGGGCATCCCCATTTCCGGCATTGGCGGCATCGCGGGATGGCGGGAAGCGGCGGAGTTCTTCCTGCTCGGCTGCGGCACCGTGCAGGTGTGTACCGCTGCCATGCACTACGGCTATCGCATCGTGGAGGATATGATCGACGGCCTTTCCCACTGGATGGATGAGAAGGGCTTTGCCACGCTCGAGAGTTTCCGCGGCCTTTCATTGCCTCGCGTGACGGAGTGGAAGCACCTGGATTTGAACTACCGCATCGTGGCGCGCATTCATCCGGAAAAATGCATTGGCTGCGACCTCTGCTACATCGCCTGCTGGGACGGCGCGCATCAATGCATCCACCGCGAGGGTTACGCGAAACCGGAAGCGGCGGAGGCGGCCACCCGCGCCCGCATCACCGTAACGCCCATCGCCAAACTCGATTCGTTTGCCGCTTCCGACGGCAAAACGCCGCTGGAGAGGATTCCCCGCGTGGATGAGGACGAGTGCGTGGGCTGCAACCTGTGCTGGCTGGTGTGCCCGGTGCCAGGTTGCATTACCATGGATAAGGTTGAAACCGGAAAGCCGTTTGAGTCGTGGGAGCAGCGCAGCGCACGGACATGATGCTTTGCGCCTTCGCGCCATGGCGTGAGAATGTTTTCCCGTGATGGGAGCGGAAAAGCAAAACCATTTCACGCCCAGGCGCCAAGACCGAAACGTCGCGCTTGATTTTTACCTTGACAAAGGCTAGACTTGTGAGTATACAATACAATTGTCCGTGCTTCGGACGTAAAAGGCGCGCTCATGCCGAGCTGGAAAGCCTGCAACCTTCGCCATTCGCGGCGAACTCGTCACACCCCAAAACGACAAAAAGTCATCACCGGGGAACCAACTGACCTAAGAGATGTTAAAAATGTAGATCGACCCGACTATGTGTATGAAAACACAGGAACTGATGACAAAATGTCACAGAGAAATGCAGAAATTTTGGGCAATGTGACACGGATTTTGCAGAAAATTGCACTATTAAACGGGGCATTTGCCTTGAATGACGTTCCTGGGTCCTATTTTTTTACGGAATTGCCGAGTAGTCGCTACCCGGTTGTGAGAATGTCTTTGCGGCCAACGGTGAGTCGAGATGGTGCCTTTCGTTCACCCGATCACCGGCTCTCCCCATCACCCGATTGTTAAGAGGGCACATGAGCACACTGATACGAAATGGGACGGTGGTTACGGCCAAAGAAACGCGCAAGGCCGATGTGCTGATTGAGGGTGAGCGCATCAGTGCCGTTGGCCCGGGGCTTTCCGCCGGCGCGGGAGCCCGGGTGATCGACGCCACGGGCGCGTACGTGATCCCCGGCGGCATTGATGCCCACACACATCTCGATATGCCCTTCGGCGGCACCATGTCGAGCGATGATTTTGAGACGGGCACGCGCGCGGCGGCGTTTGGCGGCACCACCGCCATTGTCGATTTCGCCATCCAGTCGCGCGGCATGCGCATGCGCGACGCGTTGGACGTCTGGATGAAGAAAGCCGAGGGCCGGTCCACCATCGATTACGGCCTGCACATGATTGTGACCGACCTTGCGGGCGCGGGCCTGGAAGATATGGACGACATGGTGCGCGAAGGCGTGTCAAGCTTCAAGCTGTTCATGGCCTACCCCAACGTGCTGATGGTGGATGACGGCACGATTTTCAAGGCCATGGCGCAGACCGCCAAAAACGGCGCGCTGATCTGCATGCACGCCGAAAACGGCAGCGTGATTGACGTGATTGTGGCGCGCGCCGTGGCCGAGGGGAAGAGGGCGCCCGTTTACCACGCGCTCACCCGGCCGGTAAAGGCCGAGGCCGAGGCGGTGCACCGCTCCATTGCGCTCGCGGAAATCGCCGGCGTGCCGGTTTACATCGTGCACCTCACCTCCGAGGATGCGCTGAATGAGGTGCGCGAGGCCCGCGACCGCGGCGTTCCGGCTTTTGCTGAGACCTGTCCGCAGTACCTGCTGCTTTCCATCGAAGACCTGGCGCGCCCGGGCTTCGAAGGCGCCAAGTACGTCTTCACCCCGCCCCTGCGCCCCAAGGAGCATCAACCCAAGCTTTGGGACGGGCTCAAGCACGATCACTTGCAGGTTGTTTCCACCGACCACTGCCCGTTCTGCTTCGAGGACCAGAAGATCCTGGGCAAGGATGATTTCACCAAGATCCCCAATGGCGGCCCCGGCATTGAAAACCGCCTGCAACTGATTTATCACCACGGGGTGAATGCGGGAAAGCTCTCGCTGAACCGCTTTGTGGAAATCACTTCCACCACGCCCGCGCGCATTTTCGGGATGTACCCGCGCAAGGGTGAAATCGCCGCGGGCAGCGACGCTGACATTGTGATTTGGGACCCCGAGGCGGTGCACACCTTGAGCGCCCGGACGCATCACATGCGGGTGGACTATTCCATGTTTGAGGGCTTCGAAATCAAAGGCAACGCCCGCACAGTGATTTCGCGCGGCGAAGTGATCATGGACAATGGGCAGTTTTTCGGCAAACCGGGCCGCGGCAATTATGTGAAGCGCGAGGCACGGGGGGGAGCATGGAAATAACTCGCTGGACTCCCGAAGCTGGGGAGCGCGAGCAACAAGCTCCCTGACGGGCTGCTGAAACCTATCGGGAGCGGCGAGCAGTGGGAGGAGGAAACATGTCCAAGATTGACGACGATCTCCTTAGAAAGTACCGCCGGGAAGTCGGCGGAGACATCTACAAGCAAGTGACCGTCGGGGAGCACTCGCGCGAAAGCAAGCATCGGTATCTTGACGGGGTTCGCGTTATTCCACCTGAAGCGTCGAGCGGGCGGCTCACCAATTTCCGCGACAATCAGGAAAAGTTCAAGGGGCTGATAAAAGGCAAGACGGTCGAGGCCATTGAGGCGGATTGGGACCTTAACCGTTGGGTGATCGGGCAGGCCATAGTCGGCAAGGTGATGCTTGAAATCGAGTATGGAGTCCACGCAGCGGCGCCCGTCGTACTCTGCGAAGAGGGAGACAAATCGCTTGAGCAGGCGTGCGTGAGATTGGGCGTCAAGGTGTGGACGCCGCGGCACAAGTTCCTTGGTCCGGTGGCTTCCTCTTCGCAGCCGGGCTAGCGCGGACCTTGGGTTCATGATTCCGCGGCTCTTAAACCAGCGGGCAATTGGGATGAAAAGCTGCAGACCTTAGAGTGCAGGTCTGCGCTAAAGTTCTGCAATCGAAAATCGGCAATCGAAAATCGAAAATGATAAACGACCCGACACTCTACAACAAAGACCTGGCCCCGATTCCGGCGGAGCGCCGCAGTTGGGGGCTCTACAACTACGCCTCGCTGTGGGTGGCGATGTCGGTGTGCATTCCCACTTATATGCTGGCCTCGGGCCTGATTGCCGGCGGCATGAGCTGGTGGCAGGCCATCGGCACCATTCTGCTGGGCAACCTCATCGTGCTGGTTCCCATGCTGCTCAATGCGCACGCCGGGGCGAAGTATGGAATTCCCTTTCCGGTGTTTGTGCGCGCTTCCTTCGGGGTGCGCGGCGCCAATATTCCCGCGATTCTGCGCGCGCTGGTGGCGTGCGGGTGGTTCGGCATCCAGACGTGGATTGGCGGGCAGGCGATCTACTCGATGCTGAGGATTTTCTGGCCGGGCGCGGCGCACCTGCCGGGCGGCGTGTGGGTGTGCTTCTTCGCTTTCTGGGCGCTGAATATGGCGGTGATCTGGCGCGGCATCGATACCATCAAGTTTCTGGAAGGCATTGGGGCGCCCTTCATGCTGGGAATCGGGCTGCTGCTCCTGTGGTGGATTACTCGGCAAGCGGGCGGCCTCGGGCCGGTGCTCAGCACGCCCAGCAAATTTCAATCGGGCGGGGAATTCTTCCGCTTCTTCATTCCCTCGCTCACAGGCATGGTGGGCTTCTGGGCCACGGTAGCGCTCAATATTCCCGATTTCACCCGCTACGCCAAATCGCAAAAGGCCCAGATGCTTGGCCAAGCCCTGGGCCTGCCTACGGCGATGACCCTCTATGCGTTCATCGGCGTGGCGGTGACCTCCGCCTCGGTGGTGCTGTTCGGGGAGGCCATCTGGGACCCGGTGCAACTGCTGGGGCGGTTCCATCACCCGGCGGTGGCGCTCGTCGCCTTTGTGGCGCTGGTGGTGGCCACGCTTAACACCAATGTGGCGGCCAACGTGGTATCCCCCTCGAACGATTTCTCCAACCTGCGGCCACGCCTGATTTCATTCCGCACTGGCGGATTGATCACCGGCGTCGTGGGCGTGTGCATGATGCCGTGGAAGCTGCTGGGCGACTATAGCGCTTACATTTTCGGCTGGCTGGTGGGCTATTCCGGATTGCTGGGGCCGGTGGCGGGGGTCATGATCGCGGACTATTACCTTCTGCGCCGGGCGCGCTTGAAGCTGGATGACCTCTACCTCCGCAAAGGCGCGTACGAGTATGATGGTGGAGTGAACTGGCGCGCCGTTATCGCCCTGGGAGCGGGAATTGCGGTGGCGTTGCTGGGCTTGGTGCTCCGGCCGCTGCGCTTTCTTTACGATTACGCGTGGTTTGTGGGGTTCGCGGTGGCCGGGGGCATATACCTTGCCTTGATGCAGCGAGTGGCGGCACCGGTGGAGCTTCCGGAATTGGAGGGAGAAACATGATCAGCACAGAATCTGCCCTGGGCCTGGTCGGATTTTATATCAATGGGGTGTGGGAGAAACCGCACGGCCGCGGCACGCTGCCGGTCACCAATCCCGCCACCGGGAAGGTGGTGGCGGAGGCGCCCTACGCGAGTGAGGCGGATGTGGACCGCGCCGTCCGCAGTGCGCAGGAAGCTTTTTTGAAATGGCGCGCCGTGCCGGTGGTGGACCGCGTGCAGGTTCTCTACCGCTTCAAAACGCTGCTGGAGGAGCACGCCGCGGACGTGGCGGCCATCCTCACCCGCGAGAACGGCAAGACCGCCGAGGACGCGAAGATGGAGGTTCGGCGCGGCATTCAGATGGTGGAAGTGGCCTGCGGCATGCCCAGCCTGATGATGGGCGATTCGCTGAACGATGTGGCGCGGGAAATCGATTGCAAGACCATTCGCCAGCCGGTGGGCGTGTGCGTGGGAATCACTCCTTTCAATTTTCCCGCCATGGTGCCGCTGTGGATGTACCCGTTCGCCATCGCCTGCGGCAACACCTTTGTGCTGAAGCCGTCGGAAAAGGTTCCCCTCACGCCCACCCGCATCATTGAACTGCTGGCGGCGGCTGGCCTCCCCGCCGGCGTCCTGAACCTGATTCATGGCGGCAGGGAAACGGTGGACGCGTTGTTGCACCATCCCCTGGTGCGCGCCGTGTCGTTTGTGGGCTCAACCCCTGTGGCCCGGCACATCTACTCCACTTCGGCGGGCGAGGGCAAACGCGTGCAAGCGCTGGGCGGGGCGAAGAATCACCTCGTGGTGATGCCGGACGCCGACCTGCCCAAGACCGTGGAGGCCATCATCGGCTCGGCCTTTGGCGCCGCGGGGGAGCGGTGTCTGGCGGGCAGCGTGCTGGTGCTGGTGGGCGAGGCCGCCGGTCCGCTGCTCGAATTGCTGGCCAAACGCACCGAGGCGCTGGCCGTGGGCGACGGTTCACAGGCTGGAATTGAGATGGGGCCGCTGGTGACTTCCGAGCATTGTAAACGGGTGGCGGGCTACATTGAAAAAGGCATCGCCGAGGGGGCCACGCCGTTGTGCGACGGGCGCCGCTATAAATCCCCAGGTACGGGATTTTTCCTCGGGCCCACGATTTTCGACAACGTCACGCCCGACATGACCATCGCCAGGGATGAGATTTTCGGGCCCGTGCTTTCCGTGATGCGGGTCAAAACACTGGACGAGGCCATCAAGCTGGTGAACCATTCGCCCTTCGGCAACGCCACGTCAATTTTCACCAGCAGCGGCAAGTCGGCGCGCGAGTACTCCTCGCGCATTGAGGTGGGGATGGTGGGAATCAACGTCGGCATCGCCGCCCCCATGGCCTTCTTCCCCTTCGCCGGATGGAAGAATTCCTTCTTCGGAGACCTGCACGCCCACGGCAAAGACGCCGTAGCGTTTTACACCGAGCAGAAAGTCATCATGAGCCGGTGGTTCTGAATATTATGGATTTTGGATTGGCGATTTTGGATTTGGGATCAAATGGCGCATTGAAGCTGTAAGGAAGATGGGGAACTTCGTACCCCCTCCTGCACCTCATGTCATGGTTACATTCTTCAATCACCGACGGTCAGCTCAATAATGGTATCCACGGGATCGCGCCGGGTCGCAGGCACGGAGATTTCGACACCGGTCGCCGTTTGTTTCCACTGTACGTCTCCGCCCTTCAGAAGACGAGCTGACTTTACGGATTGATTCATTGCTGGCAGTCGCAGGGTATCTCCCGGCCAGGCGAGCACGTGCACATAAACTTCGCCGGCGCGCTCGGTGCTGGCGCCCCAGAGCCCCGGCTCAAACGGGCCTCCTCGCGTGCCGTAGATGCTCTCCCCATTGGCTTTCAGCCATGCACCGATTTTAAGCAGGAGGTCCTTCTGCCTCTGCTCAAACCGACCGTCCATCATCGGCGTGATGTTCAGATTGAAATTGCCGCCGCCACCGGCAGTCAGCACCAGGTAGCGGATGCAATCGTCCGACGATTTGTTCTTGTCGTTGGGTTTCCACCCCCATTGGTCGCCCAGGGTGATCCACGCTTCCCAAGGATAGGGAGCAGGCCCGCCGATATACTCTTCGCGCTCAAGATAATCGCCCGCGTACGTCTGCGGCTGCCAGAATCTTGCGGGATAAAAGCTCCAAAGCGAGCCCTCGTAGGCAACCATTCGGGCGTCTTCCCATCCCTCTCTTGCGTCCACGCGGTTGTTAATCAGCAAAGCGCTCTTGAGGCCGTGGAGGTACCGGTACAAATCACTGCCTCGCTCATGCGTCCAGCTTGGGTCCCAGTCGCCATCGAACACCAGAATCTCAGCACCATACCCTTGCACCAATTCCTTAAGTTGGGCCTTCATGAAGCTGACGTAGCGGTCAAAATCCGGCTTGCGATCCAGCCTGAAGCCCGGGCCGCCGTGCGTCGGGGTCCACGGGGACTCTGTGTTTCCAACGTAGTCATATTGATAGAAGTCCAGAATGGCGTAATAAACCCCAAAGATGATGCCTTGATGGCGGCACTCGTCGGAGATTTCTCGCAGCCAGTCGCGGTGGAAAGCGCTATTCACAATGTTGTAATCCGTCTGCTTCGTGCCCCACATCGCGAAACCGTCAACGTGCTTGCTGACCAGCGTGACATAGCGGAATCCGGAATCCTTGAACAACTGGGCCCAGTCCCTGGCGCTGAAAAGGGTGGGATTGAATTCCTTATAAAGCGAGTCGTATTCCTGCGCCGGCACTTGCACACCACGAGACAGTCCGATCTCGGTTCCGCGTGAGGCGATGGGCCCCCAGTGAATTGTCAGGCCTACTTTCGCATCCTGCCATTTCGCCAAGGCCGTGGCATCGGTTTCGAGTGTCGGATTCAGATTGCCGCCGCCAAATTGAGAGGCCTTGGCAGACGTACACGCGAGAAAAAACGCCATCGTGAATAAAAAAATAATTGAGCTGGTTCGATATTTGCTCACATCGCCTCGCGATTTCCAATCTATCCCGGCCACTTGCCTGATTGCCTGGGGGCCTGCGTTTGACCGGTCAAAAAACGGGGCGGCCCGCGGTTCAACCGGATGATTGCCGGCTGGCGACCCGACGAGTCGGGCAATCCCGCCACGGGACTCTCTTTCAGTCCAAGATGGGTGTGAGTATACTTCCCGGCGGCGGTTGAAGCCAGCGCAAGAAAACCCGCGCAAGAAAACCCGGCGGGACAATGCCCGCCGGGTATCCCGAAAACAATCAAGCGAGCTACTGGCTGATTGCCACGCCGCTGATGGTGGCGGCGATGGGGACAGATGTTGCCACCGGTGTGGGCGAGAGGTCGCCGTATTGATCGATGGAGAAGACGGCGACATAGCCATCGCCGCCGCTTGTGTAGATGACAGCAAGCCACTTGCCATCGGGGGATACCGTAACGTCCGTGGGCGAGCCCGGCAAGGGTATCGATTTGTAGAACACTCCGCCCTGGCTGTCGCTGAAGAAGATCGAGATGGCCTGCCCGGGGGAATTGCCCGTGTACCAAACGCTTCCCGGCCCTTTCGCCACCCAGCAAGGAGCGTTCATCGGAAACGAGGGCGTCGGACCGACGATCGGGTTAACATTCTGGCTCTCGTCCACGATCGCAAAGCTATCCGGACTGTGCGCGGGAGTGAATCCCAGGATGTTCCCCCAGAACGCTTCTCCCAGCGGGGTATTATTTGCCATGCTGGGGAGGGTTATGGTGGTGCTCGCCCCGCTAAGCGCCCCGCGGCGGGTGAGCGGCAGTTGAACGACTGATCCCGCCGTTGTTCCTTTCAGCGTGACCGCCGCCCAGGTCCTGCCCACCGCAATCTGCGCAGCCGAAGGATCGGTGAGACCGACCGGGGTTCCATCCAGACTGCCGGATGGCCACGCGTGGCTCTCAGCGCAATTGGTGCCGACCACGAACAGATGGTCGTCGGTGAGGGCGACGGAATCAGGGCTTACGCAGCCCGACGCCAGACTAATCGTTTGGCCCACGGTGATGAA